>JAABUQ010000662.1_pt1 | contig 80029 bp, 69 predicted proteins | sample 5560001 | NCBI WGS metagenome assembly JAABUQ01 (sample SAMN10711888, study PRJNA513371) | rock metagenome | isolation source: Antarctica rocks | place: Antarctica: Victoria Land, Finger Mt nord | collected 2015-12-18 | reverse complement strand
GCAATATATGCATCAATGACACGTTGGCGTAGATCGTTTGAGTAGGGAGCAGGCATTAGCATGAGTATTTTTACTAGCCTCTAGTTTACCAAATTTGTAGTCTACTCAACTGAAAACCGCTGTAAAGCAACAATAGTCGTTGCTGCCGCTTTCGGAACTGTGGGTTTATCTTATTACGCTTACATTAAATTATTACAACCTGAACAATCTCCACGGCTAGCCGTGGAGAGTCCTACGATTCCAAACAAAGGAAAACCTTCTCCCCCAGTTTTACAAACAGATTCCAAGCCTACTCAGGCTGAGTCACTAATCTTTCAAAACCTAGATAACTTACTGAAAGCTAGGAATTGGGAAGAAGCTAGCGGGGAAACCTTTGCTGTCATGCTCAAATTGGCTGGGAGAGAACATCAAGGTTGGCTCGATAGCAAATCCCTCAACAACTTCTCCTGCCCACGTCTCAAAGAAATCGACCAGCTTTGGGTGAAATACTCAGATGGACTTTTTGGCTTCAGCGTGCAAAAGCACATTTACTTGGCAACCGGAAATAAACTGGGGTGGTTGAGTGAAACTGACTCAAAAGAATGGAACAACTTTGCCAATAACGTTGGGTGGACTAAGGGAGGGTTTGAATCAAACTTCAGTTTGGCTCAGGATATCCCCAAGGGACATTTCCCTTTTTTTCGTAGGAGCAAGACTAGCCAGGTTGTGAAAAACATCGATCAGATTCTTTTCTGGCACTGTGACTTGTGAACCTAAGCGCAATCTGGAATGATACAGGACATAAACCCTCACTGCCAAATTTCAGCTTTAGGTCATAGAGGTGTAGCGTCACTTGTAGTGACATGATAGACATTTAAGTTGACAAGCTTACTTTGGAACCCTCTTGAGTTTTACTGACCTCAATCCGGGCTTGGAAGGCTTCTTTGAGGTGAGGCATATGAGTGACAGTGAGAATGCAAGCGAAATCCGAGGCGATCACGTTAATTGCTGCAATCAAGCGTTCGCAACCTTCCTGATCCTGGGTCCCAAACCCCTCGTCCACAATTAGCAATTGCAATGTTGCCCCAACCCGCTGAGCCAACAGTCTGGCTAAGGCAAGACGAATCGCAAAATTAATTCGAAACGCTTCCCCACCAGAATAAGTTTCATAAGGCCGCGTACCACGGGCATCAGCAATCAAAATATCCAGCGTATCAATCAGTTTAGTGGCTTTCTTAGACGCCCGACCACTACGCCCAGCTTTTTGAGTTACGAACTGAACGTGCAGTTGGTTGGCACTGAGCCGAGAGAGCAGCTGATTTGTTTCTGCTTCTAGTTGGGGCAACACGTTCTCAATCATCAGTGCTTGGATACCATTTTTGCCAAAAGCTTGGGCTAATTCCTGGTAAACACGATATTGTCGCCGGGCTTCTTGGAGTTGTTGCTGCCCAAGGTCGTATTGAGTTTGAAGCGTTTCCAACTGGGTTAATAGTTGTTGTAGGCGACCCAGCTTTTCCAACTGGTCATCTAGTTGCCGCCGTCGCTGCTGTAGCTGCTGCTCCAATACTTGAATTTGAGCAGTGGTGTCTGGAATTTGTTCCAACTGGCGGACGATGGTTTCGGTTTGAGAGGCGATCGCCTGCCGTTCAGCCAATCTAGTTTGCAGGGCTTGAGCCAAATCTTGCGTTCGCATCTGGGCTAGGGGATATTGCTGCTGTGCTGAATACAGTTGTTGATAGCGCATTTGCCAAGACTGCGCCTGACGTAGAGCGGTGCGAAGAGCGTTGTGCTGATCTGTGTTGTAGCCAATTTCAGTCATGTAGCTGTCGAGAGCAGCGATCTGTTTAGAACAGTCAGAACCGGATTGTTGCTGCTCGATTGCTTTTAATTCGGCAATTCGCGCTGTAATTTCTGGTTTGCGGGCGGCAATTTGCGCTTGTCGCCTCTGGGCATCTTTAATTTGCCCCTGCCGAATCTCTGCCCAACGCCATCGCTCTACCTCATTGCGGGCTAAGGCGTGATCTTGCTCGCTGTAGTCGAGTTGTTGCAGGGATTGGTTGAGCTGCCGCAGTTCTTCTTGCTTGTCAGGGGCGTAGTCTCCCGTTTCAAGCGATCGCTCCAACTGCTGTTTTTCAGAGCCAATTTGCTGTAGTCGGTTCTGGACATCATCTGTAGCTACCATCTGAGCTGCCAATTGCCCTCGTTGCTCTCGTAGACCATCGTAGGCTGCTAGTTGTTGCGATAGTTCCCGATACTCTTGCCGCAACACCTGAATTTCTCGCTCAGAAACAGCCATTTGCTCTCGCACTACCCAAAATTGCTCCTGAGTTTCTTGGTGCTGAATTTTGGTTTTTTCCACCACCCGATTCCAGTGATGTTCATCTAAGGAGTGATCGCACAGCGGACAGGTAGCATCGGGAGAGGCAAGCAGCTGAATTTTTTGCTCTAGTTCTCCCAGCTGTTTCTCGTAGTCGCGTTGGTGAGCTTGGAGGCGTTCCATAAAGTGACGCCGTTCCTGTCCTTTTTCCCGCACCCGTTCAAGATAGACGCGTTTTTTCTCCAGTTGCTCGATTTGTGCTGCCACATCTATCACTGCTTGTTGTAACTGAGGCTTAAGTTGCTGCTGGGTACTCAGCTGGCTTTGTGAGGACTGGAGTTCTTCTAATCGAGCCAGCATTCGAGTCTGAACACGCTCTATCTGACTTTGCAGCGCGGCGTGGTGTTGCCGCATTGGAGCTACTTGGAGTTGCAGCTGATCTAAATGAGCCAAACGGGTACGAGCTACAGCGAGTTGTGCCAATCCCGCTTCTACTTCAGCTGATTTATTCAGAGTTTGCTTCAGATCTTGTTCCTGTTGCTGTAAGGCTTCCAGTTGGGCTTGGGCATGTTGCAGTTGGCGTTGAATTTCATTAATTTGCGAAAAGAGCTGTTGCTGCAAGTGCTGTCGTTGAACCGCAGCTGCTTGATGGGCTTGAAATTTCTCGCTTAAAGTTTCCTCCTGAGTTTGCAGACTTTGTAAATGGGCATACCCAGCTGTAATTTCTTGTTCTTTTTCTAAGAGGGATTCCAGTTCCTGCTGTTGCTCTTGGGTAGCAGCTAATTCTTGCTGGAGGCGATCGCAGTCTTGAGTGAAATTCTGGTATTGTTGCTTAACAAAGCCCAGCTGTTGTTCCCAAGTTTGCCGTTGGTTGGATATAGCTTGCAAACTTTGGATTTTTTCATTATCAACCAACTGCGCTTGTTGCAACTGGCTTAAACGGGTTTCCATGTCGGCTCGTTCAAGGGCGATTGCCTCACGTTGATGCAGCTGAGTTTGCATTGACTGCAAATTCCGCTCCAGTTGCTCGGCCTGACCCTTAAACTGACGCGACAAGTCCTTCGCCCGTTCTTCCAGCTCATCATATTGACTCAGTTTCAGCAACTGAGCCAGAATTTCTTTCCGCTCTTTGGGGCCCTTGAGCATAAACTCATCAGCCCGTCCCTGGCGCAGGTATGCGGAATTGATGAAGGTCTCGTAATCTAGCTTAATATGTGCCAAAATCATTTGCTGCGTTGCCCGTACCCCGCGCTCTGTTAATGACCGAAATCCAGTGGGTGTAGCAACTTGAAATTCTAGAGAACTGCTTTGCCCTCGGTGACGGGTGCGAATGACTCGGTAGTTATGTTGGTTGCTAGTAAAGGTGAAATCAACCCTAACGTCTTGAGCGCCGGTGTAGATAACATCATCTTCCGAGACAGCGCGGCTTTCACCCCAAACGGCCCAAGTGATGGCTTCTAAGAGGGAAGATTTACCGGCTCCGTTAGAGCCACAGATGCAGGCAGTGTGCAGCCCATTTAAATCGAGGGTCGCATCACGGTAGCTGAGGAAGTTTTTGAGGGTGAGTCGTAGGGGAATCATTTAGGCGATCGCGCCACACTTTAATAGTTTAGGAATACCAGTACGTTTGCACTGTTGCCTAGTCTATCTACTCAGCACTCCCTACGGAAAGATATGCCTGAAGATTCTTGGCACGGAAACTTATTGTTGACTCTAATGTCTACATAAATAAAAGGCCGAGCATTAATGGAGAACGCTATTTATGTCTGGTTTGAATTCCTGGCTACCTAGAACAACTGCACTCATGGCACTAGCAGTTACAGCTGGTACAGTTGCACCCGTCGTTACCCTTGCGCCTGCTTTTGCTCAACAACGATATGATTTGGAACTCTCAGCTGGTAGTCGCATCCCAGTGCAGTACGACAAGTCACAAAAAGTCGTTGTCTCTCCTAACGAAACCACTTCCTTAACGCTTACGGTGTCAAACGACGTCACAAGCGCTAATGGTAGCCTATTGATCCCAGCTGGAACTAAGGTTGTTGGTCAATTGCAGCCCGCTGAAACAGGCGATCGCAAAGGCGTTCAATTCGTGGCGAGGGAGTTAGTATTCAATTCTGATCGGCGGGTGAATATCGATGCAGCTTCTCGGGTAATCACTAGAACTGAACGGGTCACTAAAACCAACAGCGGTAATATCTTGAAAGGTGCAGCAGCTGGTGGAGGAGCGGCAGCAGTGCTCTCAGCTATCGGTGGTCGCGTCCCTATAGGAGCGGTCTTAGGCGGTGCCGGAGCAGGCGCTGTAGGTGGACTGTTGCTGGGCAAAGAACATACTGACGTCGTGGTCGTTTACCCCAACAGAGACTTAACTCCTCTAAGACTCCGCTCTACTCAGCCAGTACGCTAATAGGCTTAACCTCCCTGCCCTCTGCCTCTTGGTGACTGAAGAAGGCCGTCTAAAGAAATAAAAATTAACGCCGAACACTAATGGAGAACGCTTTTTATGTCTAGTTTAAATCCCTGGCAAGCTAAAATAGCTGCACTCATGGCACTGGCAATAACAGCCGGTGCAACTGCATCCATCATCAATCCTGTTTTTGCTCAATCTGCCGCACCACCAGCGCCACCAGCACCACCATCTCTTCCAAATGGAGGTCCGAACGGAAGTCCATCATATCCGGGCGGAAACCAAACATATCCGAACGGAAGCCCATCATATCAAAACGGAGACCAACAGGATCAAGTTTCAATCCCGTCTGGCACTCGCATTCCAGTACGATATGATAAAGCCAAAAAAATTGTCGTCGCTCCCGACGAAACCACCTCTTTAACGCTCAAAGTAGCAAGCGACATCACGAATCGTAACGGCACAGTGTTGATTCCAGCTGGGACTCAGGTTGTCGGTCAACTGGAACCTGCTGGTAGAGACACAGACTCTGAAAGCAGAGACTCTGAAAAAGGTACTCGATTTGTGGCAAAAGAGTTGAAGTTTAATTCTAATCGACGACATGATATTGATGCAACTTCGCAGGTAATTACTAGAACTGAACGGGTCAGCAAGGGAGCCAGTACCGGTACTCTTTTGACAGGTGCAGCAGCAGGTGCAGGAGCGGCAGCATTGATTGCAGGTGTTACTGGTGACAAACACATCCAAGCCCTAGATGTCTTGGGCGGTGCCGGAGTAGGGACTATAGGTGGGGCGCTTCTAGGCCGCAAAAATGCTGACGTCATTGTCGTTTACCCCAGCAGAGGAGACTTAGATTTGACACTCAGGTCTGATCTGGCAGTAGGCTATTAGGTTCTCTCGAAGAGGAAGTAGGGAGTGGGGAGTGGGGAGTGGGGAGTGGGGAAAGACTGTATAAAGAACTCTTTACTCCCCATAAGTCACCCAAACGCGCTTAATGGTAGTCTACGCAACCGAAGGCTGTTCGCAAAGCAGACGCTATTTGCTCGATGACCTCTTGATCCAGTCCTACCACATTAAAGAAGCCATGGCGCATCCCGTCATAGCGAGTCGCTACTACAGGCACACCCGCCTGCTTGAGGTGAGCCGCATACGCTTCACCTTCATCGCGTAGCGGATCGAAACCTGCTGTGATCACAAGGGCGGGCGGCAAGTTCTTCACATCTTTTGCCCATAGCGGAGATACATAAGGGTTCTTTCTGTCAGTTCCCGATGGCAGGTACTGCATGTAGTTTGAAGCTGCCCCATGTCTAGTCAAGACGTACCCGTCAAATTCTTTCCAAGAAGCGGTACTCATGGTTGCGTCAGTATTTGGGTAGAGTAGCACTTGATAGATCAGCGCTGGGCCACCCCGGTCATGCGCCATCAGCGTCACCACTGCTGCCAAATTGCCACCCGCGCTGTCACCGCCAATAGCGATACGAGTTGCGTCACCACCGATTTCTTTGGCATGGTCCGCAACCCATTTTGTGGCGGCGTAGGCGTCGTCTGGGGCAGCAGGAAACTGATGCTTTGGAGCAAGTCGATAACCAACAGCGACGATGATGCTGCCAATTCTGTTTGTTAGAGCGCGTAGCTGAGTATCACAGGTATTGAGGTCACCAGTAATAAAGCCTCCGCCGTGAAAATAAACTAATACAGGGAGACCTCCGACACCCTGCGGAGTGTAGATCCGCACCGGAACGTTTCCGACTAGCCCAGGTATCTGCCGCTCTTCCACCTTTAACATTTTTGTGTTGCTCACTTCTTTGCTGGATGGCAGCACAGTACCTAAACCGGGACTAGCATAGCCTAGGGCCGCCCAGCCTACTAAGACAGTGGTGCCAACGGCTAACATCTGTGGTCGTATAGTAGATTTCATCAGCTAGAAGCACTGGTGTAAAAGCGTAGCGCAAATCGCCAGAAAACGCGCGAAGCCAACAGCAGCCCTAGCGCCAGCACTCCTGCGCCGATCACCCAGTTTGCCTGGACACGGCCGAGCATTGCTTCAGCGGGAACCGTGGTTAGGAATGCTACAGGGATGACGAAGGTGAAGAAAAAACGGTAGACACTTGGATAGGCAACCATAGGATACCTCCCAGCTTCCAGCAGACCTCGGAGTACCTCGGTAACGTTGTAAATTTTAACAAACCAGATGCTGGTTGCTCCTAGGATAAACCACAGGCTGTAGAGGCTTGCGAGGCCAAACAAAAGTGGAACAGCGCTGAGGAGGTAGCCGCTTATTTCTAAGTGGAGCCTTCCACCGGCATAGGCAATTAGCACTCCGGCAAAAACCAGGTCTGGCAATCCCCAAGGTGAAACTGTGTGGGTCGAAAGCCAAAATTGGCTACTGATGGGCTTTAACAGCACAAAGTCTAGCGTACCCTCCTGAACGTGTCCGACGATGCGGTTCAGGTTGGGGGCGAGGAAGGTGCTGGAAAAGCCTTGAAGCACGGTAAAGACGCCTAGTACTATAAGAGCTTGCTCCCAAGTCCACCCCTTAAAGGTGTAGCCAGTGCGGTAAAACAAGAACAACCCAAACACGCTGCCGGAAAGATTGCCTAGGCTAGTCAGTGTCGCCAAGATAAAGTTGACTCTGTACTCCATCTCAGCTGCTAACGCAGCACTCCACAACAGCCCCAACACATCTAAGTATCGTCTCACACTGTTACGCTCCCATCCCTGAGTACTGCTTTAATCCCCGCCGCCACAGCCAGCGGTTAAAAACGAAAAATAGCAGACCCCAACCCAGCATCACCAAAAACCCGCGCCCGACGTTAACTGGCAGCCCAATTAAAACAGCTGCAGGGAAATGAATCAGGTAGGGGAATGGTGTCCAAAGCACGACCTCACGTACAGGTGTAGGGAACATTTCTAGCGGAGCAATCATACCCGAAAGAAATAGGTAGAACAAAAACCAGAAGTTCTCAATTGCGGTAGCTCGCTCAGTCCAGAAGGCGAATAGGGCAAAGGTGTACTGAATGAGAAAGCGTAGGGCAAAGGCGAGGATCAGTGTCAGTAAAAACAGCAAAAAGCTCACAAAACTTGGCAACCAGAAAGCCTGGGGGTAGAGTGTGAAAAACAAACCCATTAGCATCAGTGTGAACGGCAGGCGGGCAAGTCGTTCAGATAAATGTGCAGCGACATGATGCCAGACTGGATCGAGCGGCTGTAGCAACCGGGGCGAGAGCTTTCCCTCCAATACCTGTTTCTCAAACTCATAAATTACCCAAACTGTGGTGAACTGTCGGACAAGGAAGACCGTGAGAAAATAGCGAACAAAGTCTACAGGTGACAGCCCAAACCGTCCGCCTTGAGCCGCCTGTGTCCATACTCCCATTAGGATGAGTGGTAGGGTTCCGGACAAAGCCCACAAAAATAGCTCAGCTCGGTACTCTAGCATGTGTGCATAGTAGGCCGAGAGCAAAACTTTGGCTTTTCTAGCAACCGGAATCATTAGACTACCCCTGCGCGAAACACGCGACCAATCACTTCTTCGACCGGTGGCTCAGTCACGGTCAAATCCACCACATCTAATTCCGCTAGCATCCGAGCCACTGCGCGGGTGAGCACTTCGCGCTGCACCAGAAAACGCACAAATTGACCTTCCACCTGTTTAATCTCGCCGTAGGACAACAGCTCAGCCTCAGATCGGGGATGAGTGAGTTCCACCTGCACCTCGCGGTAGGGGGCGAAGCGCTCCAGCAGTCCCGCTAGGCTCCCGTCGTAAATCAGCTGTCCCTGGTGGATCAGCAGCACACGCTGGCAAAGGGCGGTAATGTCTGCCATGTAATGACTGGTTAAGAGTACGGTGGCTCCATATCGCTGGTTGTACTCGCGTAAGAATTCGCGTACCCCCACCTGGGCATTGACATCAAGGCCCAGCGTCGGTTCATCTAAAAAGAGTACTTTGGGGTGGTGTAAAAGTGCTGCTAGCAGTTCAGCTTTCATGCGTTCGCCCAAGGAAAGTTTTCGGACTGGCTGGTTGAGCTTGCCGGCGAGTGAAAGCATCTCAGTCAGTTCGCCCACACGCTGCCGGTACTCTTGGTCGGAAAGGCCATAGACGGCGGCGTTGATCTTCAAAGATTCTAGCGCTGGCAAGTCCCACATGAGCTGCTGCTTTTGCCCCATAACCAGCGTGATCTGCTTCAAAAAAGCGACTTGACGTCGGAAAGGGACGTGTCCGGCTACTCTTAAGCGACCGGCAGTTGGGTGGATTAGTCCTGTAAGCATTTTCAGCGTAGTAGTTTTTCCCGCGCCGTTAGCACCTAAGAAACCGACGACTTCCCCCGCCTCAATTTGAAAGGAAACCTGTTTGACTGCCTCCACCGCGCGGTAGGTGCGGTGGAAGAAGTGGAGCAGTGTCCCCTTGAGGCCAGGCTCTTTGACGGCCACTGGATAAACTTTGCTTAGGTTTTCAGCCACGACAATCGGCATACTGTTAACTCAACTCAAGAACGCGATGGCATTGTCCGGTATAGGGCAAAACCGATTGAGAAACAAACTCGCTCAGTCTCTACTTAGTGAAGCAAGTCCGTAAAAGTCATCTTTCCAAAGGCTAACTGCTTTTTAGAAGGGCTTGATTTTTCTCAGGACGACCGCAAGTCATCTTTTGTGACTTTATTATGACTTAGACGGAGAGGGGCTACTGCCCTGAGCTTGTAGAAGTATTCCTGATCGACGTAAGGCATAATATGTGCTGGTTGGATATTCGCGCTTTGTGTAGAACGCTCCCGAACCGATGGGGACATTCCATATCGGCTTAGAAGAGAACAGCCACTTGTCGCGTCTGCTTGCAAAATGTTAGTTGATGAATCAATGTTTGAGTCAAATTTGTGCTTTCGCGCTATGACCAAATTACCTGAGTCTATCAGTGAATTGCCTGAGTCTATCGACAATTTGTTGCAGTTTCACTGGAAAAAAACCCTACTAGTAGTACTACTGCTATTGGCTTTTTTCGGACTTCGTTGGGTTATTCGGTATCGACGTTGGAAACGGATGTTAACTAGCTCAACAGCTCTGTTGCTGGTTGGCTTCATTGCCAGTTTATCGCTAACGTATGCTGTGGCAGCTAAAGGACTAGTTGTTTTCCTTCCAACTGATTCAGGTGCGGCAACAGATGCAATTGTGGTGCTGGGTCGAGGTTTAGAAGATGGAAACCGAGTTGATGTTGCTGCTGAACTTTGGCGAACTAGACGAGCAGCGAGGATTTTTGTTAGTGCTGGGGGAGAAGGCAACGTGCTGATAAAACAGCTGCAGGCAAGAGGCATTCCCAATCAAGCGCTAGATGGTGAAAACTGCTCTCAAACTACAGAGGAAAATGCTCTGTTTACGGCAGCCATACTACACCCACAAGGTATTCAGCAAATTCTGTTGATTACTGATCCGCCACACATGTTGCGAGCATTACTTACTTTCCGCGCTAATGGTTTTACAGTCACTCCCTACACAAGTCAACTTCCAGAGCATTTAAGTTTTAAAGCAAAAGTCTTTCTTAATTTAAGAGAGTCCATAGGACTAGTTAGCTATGGTTTAAGAGGTTTATTTTTTCCACAGCGCTCACCTGAATTAGACAACCCTGATATCGCGGACTTGCTACAGCAAGCCGAACAATACGGTCAGCAGCGACGCCTGTGATCATAGAGCACATTTACGTTATACCTAACGTCGTTTCTACCACAGAAAGACCGCCCCCCTAAGCCAGATAATAGGTAAAAGCAAGAGGGACATCCAAGCTAAAAAACAATGAACACGACTGCTGAGTTCGCAGTAGCGTTATTAGTTCACTATAGTTTTGACCTGGGTGGTTATACTGCCGGTGAACTAATTGACCACTGGCTCAAAGACTATTCTGCCACATGGGTATGCCAGGGCGTGGTTGAGGCGCTGTATCAAGGCCGTTACAAAGCGGTTTCGGTTGAGCAAATATTGGTTTTTTGGAACCGGAGGGGTCAGCCGCTTTATCATCACAACCATGAATTTGAACGCCTCATCTGTGGTAACGTTACCATCGGTTTCAAAAGTGGAGATGATGACTCAGTTGTTGTCAAGGCATCAGGGACTGGTGAGGAAACGCCAGTTCAACTCGTCAACGCCACTACCAACGTTCCACACCGTCGCTCCATTGAGCAATTCACACCAACTGCCGACTGCTCTGACTTCCACATCAAGCTCAAAACTATTGCCCAACACAATCACAGGAGTCAGGAGTCAGGAGTCAGGAGTCAGGAGAGCCAGCCCCTTCGAGACAGTGAGTAGCTACTCACGCACGCGAAGTGCTTGACTACTTCTTGGGAGAAGTCCCTTTTGCCTATTGGCTGGATGTTGTGGAGGTATTGGCGGTTTCAGCGGCTTGGTGTACACCGCCCATACGAATTTCAGAAGTAAAGGAGGCCATGCTAAAGCCCCCAAAGCGCTTCAAAGTACTAACTCGCAGTCGCAAGTTGGGACTAGCAAACCACAGCCGCTCCTCAGAAGACATCGTTTCGTACTCGGTAATCAGCGTCAGTACTCCATCGCTGCCCATGATATAGCGACCAGCAACTGGTGTCTTCTCGGCATAGCCCATCTCACGCAGCAACTTGCCGCTGTGGGGATTATCTGGATCAGGCACTGGTACCAGCACTGTAGAACCGGTGTGTTTTTCTTGGTCCCATTCCATAGTGCCGTTCCAGCTGACTCTAGCCCCACACTTGGCTAAAGCAGGATCAATTTCGTATTGTTCACAGAGTTGGATAACCGACTGCTCATTCGGCAAAACCATCTCAATCGTGAGGTCTGACTTGCCCCCTTCTGACTGCTTAAAAGCCAGATGGTGACTGGTGCGATGTGAAAACCATTTACCAGCACTCTGCTCGAAAAACTCTTGAATATCCATAAATCAAATTAACCTGCGTCAAAAATTATTAAAATCACATTTCTTAAGGTAGCAGGGCGCAACTGTAAAGAGAGGGGGCTCGCTCTTCCCCTTTGGGGTTGGGGGCGGAGGGGTCCCCTCTCCCCCTCCTTAACTAGATGCCTCAGCCAAGCGTTTAAGGGAAATAGTGGCAGCCTCAGAAACATGAGAATGACTGTCTTTTTCTAAGTATTTCAAAGCTGAGATACTCTTAGGACTGGCGAGATTACCTAACGCTTCTGCCAGACGTTGCCGTATCAGCCAATCTTCTGACTGGGCAAAGCGAAGGATATGGTCAATTGCCTCAATATCTTTGATTTCCCCCAGCGCTGCGATCGCTGCTTGTTGCAATATCACTTCGTCACTATCCAACGCCCGAACCAGCACTTCATGAGCACGCGGGTCTTTAATGTTGCCCAATGACACTGCTGCACTGAAGCGCACCAGCCATTCAGTGTCTTCGTAAAAAGCTCGTACTAGGGGTTCAAAGGCTCTTTGATCGCCTAAGTAGCCTAGCGCTCCAGCTGCATCAGCACGAATGCCGTAGTCTGGATCGGTTTCAAGCAAGCGCACCAGGATTGGATAGCATTCGTCCGTGTGTTTTATCCCCAATGCAAATACAGCCATCGAGCGAATTTGCAGGTTTTCGTCGTCTAACGCCTTTTTAATCAAAGGTACGGCAATTACAGATGGGATATGACGCAGAGAGGCAAGCGCCACCATGCGATCAGCTGAATTTGGACTTTCTAACTTAGCGGAAATTTGCTCTATGCTTGGATGCTGCATTTAGATTAAAGGGGCTTTTTTATACAAATGTTTGGTTTACTAAGATACCATTTCTCTGCTGCTGATACATGCGCCAAATGGGAGGTTCTCAACGCGATCGCTTGACCCGGAAGCGCCCTAAATGCTCTTCGCCCTGGCGTTCCAGCACCGAATTAGTTACCGGCACCAAAGAAAGCATCTCAAAATCTGTCTCAAAATACTGCCGAATTGCTGCGGTTGTCACGCCATAAGGCGGACCAGCCGGTCGAGTATGCGCCCAGAAAAGGCCAATAAGTTCTCCTCGGGGGCGTAAGATTGACTGCACCAGATGCACGTAAGCTGGGCGTTGTATGGGCTCAATGGCACAAAAGCAGGTATGCTCTACCACGTAGTCGAAATAGCCGGGAAACTCATCTGGCAAGTCAAAAATGTCTCGCTGCAGGAATTGTGCAGAGTTGCCGGTAGACTGGGCTAAAGTTGTCGCAGCGGTAATGGCGTAGGGAGCAAAATCAAACCCCATTACTTCAAAGCCATAAGCGGCAAACAGTAAAGCGTCATAGCCACGACCGCAGCCCAAAACAGCCGTGCGACCTGGCTGTGGGGAAAGCTCTGGTAATTTCAACAAGCTCACAAAAGGTGGCGCAGCTTGACCTATGTCCCAGCGAGCCGTCCCTTCCTTATACCGCTGTTCCCAGTATTTATCATCCGTAACAGATAGCATGAAGCAGTCCTATATCAATACCAGTTATGCTATCGCCACATAAGCTGGAAAGGTTTTACACATAGGATGACGAATTCAGGATTATTAGCCTAAGCAAAATAAGAGTGCGGATGGAACCCAAGCTTACTTCAAACAAGCTTTGGTGCCCACCCGCTCCACATTTCGCTAATCGTTAACGAGCAATTTATTAGGGAAGAAGGTGCAGCACGTCACGAACCACGCTGTAACCAGATAGATCCCAAAGCAGGTAAGCAATAAAGCCAATCATTGCAAAGCGCCCGTTCCAAAGTTCGGCTTGTGGATTCCAGCCAAACAGAAAGGCATTGCGGTCCTTGCCATTGTATGCACTAGCAACGGCGGGTAAATCGGTAGAAGGATTTTGCATTGCTTTCATTCCTTAGCGGTCGACTGTAAATTAATATAACTGACTATGTAAAGTTTTGCAACGATTTGTTTCAAAACAACCAACAGGGCTAGACTAACTCTTTCTTTCCCTACTCCCTAACCCCTTCTCGGTCACTAAAAAACAAAAAAGTCGCGTTGGTCCCAGAGTATTAACAAACCGCTGATGGTCACAAGGGCAATCACGAACCGCCGGAACTGTTCTTCGCTAATCTTTTGCAGGGCCATCTGACCTAACCAATTGCCCGGGACAGCTGCGATACCAATCACCAGACCATACCCAAGATACGGCAGAGTCAACGCGCCAAAGGCAGCATAAGTGATCATTTTGGCTACATGTACCACCAAGACATGGGCAGATTTGGTAGCAATCATCTTTTCTTTGACCAAACCATAATTTAGGTAAAACGGATTTAGTACGGGGCCAATACTGCCGATAAGTCCTGAGAGAAAGGCATACACAAAACCAGCTGGTAAGAAAAACCAGCCATGAACCTTAAAAGATTGTTCCTTTTTTCCGAACCCGAAACTAAAAACCGAACTAACAAGAAATAATCCCAGCAGGACTTGCAGCCATTGCAGCTCGGTCTGAGTAAATACGAAGGCACCTAATACTGCCCCCGAAACTGCTCCCGGCAAGTACCACCATGTCAACCGCCAATCAATGTCCTGCCAATATAGAAAGGTTCTCTGCAAGTTACCAAGCAGCATCCCCGTTGTGACAACTGGCGGGATGGCTTGCGGCTCCAGAAGGAAATTGACCATCGGAATGATAATAAACGGACTGCCGCCACCAGCTAGGCTGCTGATGAACCATGCGACAAAACTTGCCAGCGCCAATAAGAGGATGGTCATGAAAGCATAAGAATTGCAGATATTGATAATCCTAGAATGTGATTTTCAGTTCTGCTTCCTACTGACGAGGGATAACAATTTTTCCAGACTCAGTAGCCCTTAATGAGATAAAATGTCTGGCTTGCAATACATGGACAAAGCTTTTATGGCAGGTTTATGAAGCGTTGGATGAATGCCAACTGCGACTCCAGGACGGCTTTTACTTGACAATTAAGACAACGTAAGATATTAACCAATACTACAGGACAAAACAAACTGTATCTTATCTAGCTTTACCCTTAACATATTTCAAAAGCTATGAAATCTCAGAAAATTAGCCTCAGTGCGCTCATCATCCTAACTGCCGTCTCAACGCCTTTCAATCCTAATTCTCCAGCGCCATTATCTATTCCGGCAGCGTTTTCGCAGCCACTTCCATCTCCATCTTTGCCGCATGGGTCTGAAGCTTGCGACGTACGCTCACAGTCAATGTCACATACTATAGAAATAAATGACCATGTAGTTATTAACCAAATAGCCTATAGCTCTCAATCGCCCAAGCATGGCGATATTATCGTTTTTAAACCTACTCAATCTATAAAGGAAAATAGTTTAGCATCTAGTCTTAATGATCCACTTGTCAGGCGTGTCATTGGCCTGCCAGGGGAGACAGTTAAGGTGGTAGATGGAAAGGTGTACATCAACGATCAGCCTTTGGAGGAAAATTATCTCAGAGAAAAACCAAATTACCTTTTTGCCCCTGTCAAAATACCTTCTAACTCCTACTTTGTGCTGGGTGATAACCGTAACAATAGCTATGACAGTCATGTTTGGGGTTTTGTCCCCCAAGAGCTCATCATTGGTCAAGTCGTAAGAACAGCTAGGCGGAAGAATGTGTTAAGGAAAACGCAGCTAATATCAGACTTCGTAAAACAAGCGTCAAATAATACGGGTTGCAATCTTTTCTGAGGTAGAAATCTACGAACTCCGAAGTGGTTACCGTTGAAGTTAGAAGCCAGCACCATACCATGAGCGCGGTTGGTGTCTGGTAATTTATAACTTATTCTAATAGTTAAAACTTACGACTTACGACTTATTAAGAATGAACATCTTACGCCGGCTCATTCCTTTCTTTATCGTCATCGCGCTAGCCCTTACTGCCTACACGGCAGCTACGGCTAAACCTGCTCATGACCCTATAGCCCTTCGCAACGATATCCAAATCCGTAAAGTCATTGATACCGGAGGAGGTTTCGTCAGAATGGCTTTGGACCCGTTGACGCACGACTTGTATTACATGGACGCTAAGGCGAATATCTATCGCCTGGATATAAAACCGAAGACAGCGTCAAAGAGTACTCAAATCTATCGCTTAGCTGACATTGGTGGGGCGCCTTATACAACTGGGCTGACCTTCGGGGCGAACGGCACACTCTACGTCGTTAGCAATAGTAGTAGTGGAAATACTACGCAGGCGATTATCCGCAAAGGGGTTCTCAAGGCGTCGGGGCTACGGACTTGGTCCACATTAGCCTCTACAGTCCCCTACCCAAGGAGCGGCACGCAGTTTGATCACGTCTTTAGCGGCATTGTCGTCAGCCCTGATGGGCGCTATGTCTATGTCAACAGCGGTTCCCGGACCGATCACGGGGAGGTAGAATCCAGCGAAGGAGCCTTTCCGGATGTGCGCGAGGTGGCGCTAACCTCGGCAATCTTCCGTATCCCGACCGATGTAACTAATCTGGTACTTCCCAATAACGAGGCTGAGCTGAAGGCAAAGAAGTATCTGTTCGCTGATGGAACCCGTAACTCTTATGACCTAGCATTTGCGCCCAACGGGGACTTATTCGCCGGTGATAACGGACCGGATGCGGACTACACAGAGGAACTGAACTGGCTCCGCGAGGGCCATCACTACGGCTTCCCATGGCGTTTAGGTGTCGATGACAATCCTCAGCAGTTTCCCAATTACAATCCGTCGCTAGACCATCGGCTTCCGAAAGACTACTTCGCCATCAAGAAAGGGCTGTATCACAATGATCCGACTTTCCCACCTCCCCGGATGGTCTTTACCGATCCAATTGTGAATAAAGGCCCCGATGCAGATGAATACCGGGAACTGGATGGCAGCGACTCAAACCAACCAATATCGACATTTACACCGCACCGGACTCCTCTTGGTCTGACGTTCGATACCGAGGGTACTCTCTCAAAGGACTTCAAAGGTGATGCCTTCATCTTGAGCTGGGGACCTGAGGGAGGGACATTGACTGACCGAGGAGAAGACCTTTTGCATTTGAAGCTGACTAAAATCGGAGATACCTACCAGGTTTATACGACCCAGCTCGTACGCGGGTTTGATCGACCAATAGATAATGTGCTCCTCAATAAGAATTTGTATGTCCTTGATTATGGTGGCGCTGGCTCGATCTGGAAACTCACTTTTCCTTAGTCTGACAGCTGCTATTCAGAATTTTTCCTCGCTCGATTGGCACGCGCCTCGGCGCTAGCCATCACCTCATCCATGTTTTCTAGCATCTCGCCTGGGTAATTTTCTAACACCCTTGTGGAGAGGGAAATTCGGCCTTTGCCTTCATCCAGATCAATAATCACAGCCTTGATTAGCTGACCTAACTGAAACAGTGTTGGCAGAGATTCGATATAGTTTTGGCTCACCTGCTTAATGTGGAGCAAGCCGCTAACGCCCTCCAAATCAACGAAAACGCCAAAAGGCTTAATACCAGTAACTTTGCCCTCCACTAACTGATTTGGTTCCAGTTGGCTGAAACTGGCGGAGCGAGTCGCTAAGCGATTGGAAAGCACGAGTTTTTTATTATTCTGATCAACTTCCAAAAAGCTGGCACTCAGGGTTTGGCCTTTGAGCGCTTCTAAGTTGTCTCGCTCGACCAAGTGTGATCGCGGAATAAAGCCCCGCAACCCCTGAACATCCACTGTGACCCCCCCCTTATTCACACCACTGACTTGCACCTGCACCGATTGCTCACTTTCCTGCATTTGCGCCAGTCGTTCCCAAATAAACTTGATTTCCAATTGGCGGCGTGAGAGCGTCACCTGACCCTCTGCATCCTGATCGCGGATAATCAGGAACTCCTGTTCCTCCTGCAACGGCAGCACCTCAGATAGATCGCTTATCGGTTTCAGTGCTGCCTCTGTGAGCGGTAGAAAAGCTGAAGACTTGCCACCAATATCGACGTACGCGCCATCACTTTCGTATTGAAATACCTTACCACGCACCACCTGTCCCTTTTGAAACTGGTAGTCGTGTTGTTCAAGGGCTTTAGCAAAATCGTCCATAGAAAAGGACGGATTAGCTGCTTGAGTTGAGATCGATTCGGAATTCATGTCAATTGGTGGTTGATTTCACAAAGTGGCTAATGGCTAGCGCTTGATTCCGGTGGGGCAAGATTCAGGCGTTTTGCAGCGAGTCAAACAGCTGTTTCACCTGCTTCCAGGCATCGGCAGCAGCTTCAGGATTGTAGCTAGCACGACGGTCGCAGAAAAAGCCGTGGTCTGCTCCATCGTAGCGAAAGATACGATGGGGGATGTAGTTGTTATCTAACTCCGCCTCTATTTGATTTACCTGCTCAGCTGGAATACTGGAGTCTGCCATCCCAAAAAAGGCGTAGAGGGTGCCGCTGATTTCTGCTGTCCGAGTTATGGTGGGGGAGCCGCCGCCGGGAGTTCGGATGGCGATGCCAGCACCGTAGAAAGAAGCAGTAGCTTTGATATCGGGCAGGGTAGCAGCAAGATAAGCAACATGCCCGCCAAAGCAAAAACCAATGCAGCCAATGGCATCTATCTTGACTTGGGGCAGCTGTTTAAGGTAGTTAATTGTCGCCTGGATATCGCTCAGTAGTTCTGACGCCTTGGTTTGTTGCGCGTAGTCCCTGCCAACTTCAATGTCTTCCGGGGTGTAGCCGGTTTCAAACCCAGGAGCTTGGCGTTGAAATATAGCTGGTGCGATCGCGACATAACCTTCTTTAGCAATGCGCTCGGTGACTTCCCGAATATGGCTGTTGACGCCAAAAACCTCCTGTACTACCACAACAGCTGGGTAAGAACCCGCATCCTCAGGGTAGGCAAGGTAAGCCGCAATTTCTAGCTCATCGTTGAGAACTTTAACGTCAGCGGTGTGAATTTTTCGATCTGCCATGGTGATTTATACCGTGTCGTGCGATGCTGGAATAAGCTCTAGCTAAAAACAGGAGCAGCCTGTCTTAAACAAAATACCTGAAAAATGGCGTGTACAGCAGATTTGTTGCTGCCCATGCACCTTAGAGGTTTGGTGATGGTTCAATTTCATATCCAGCCAGACAGTGAAATTCCCGCTTCAACCCAGCTGTTTAATCAAATTCTGTTTGCGATCGCCTCCCGGCAATTTCCTCCTGGGCACCGGCTACCCAGTACCCGAGCTTTGGCGATGCAGACTGGTCTGCATCGCAATACCATCAGCAAGGTGTACCGGCAGTTGGAGGAAACCGGACTCGTGGAAGCGCAAGCGGGGTCAGGCATCTACGTCCGCGCCCGCAGCCAAGGTGGACCCCCGATTAATTCTCCGATCCTCGAACAATATCCCCAGGCCTACAAAATTGTCCAACAAAGCCTAAATGAGCTGCTCAATCAGGGGTGTTCGCTCAACCAGATTAAGGAGCTTTTCTTAGCTGAAATCGACTGGCGACTGCGCTCTATTGCTCAGGTACTGGTTACAGTTTCGACTGCTGACATCGGTGTGGGAAAGATCATGGTTAATGAACTCGAACAATCGCTGGGGATACCTGTGCAACTGGTGCCGATTGAGGAGCTGAGTCAATTCCTGGATCAAACGTCTTCTGGTACAGTGGTAACACATCGCTATTTCATTCGGGAAGCAGAGGCGATTGCGGCACCTAAATCGGTTCGTGTCATTCCCATTGATATCTACGACTTTGCCCAAGAGATCCAGCTGATCAAAAAATTACCCAAAGACAGTTGTCTTGGCATAGTGAGCCTCAGTCCTGGCATCCTACGAATTGCAGAAATCATGACTCATAGCCTTCGTGGGGATGAGCTGATAGTCATGACTGCCCAATTAGGAGACGTCTATAAATTGAACGCAATTGTCAAGAGAGCTCAACTGATTCTTAGCGATCACGCGAGTTTTCCGGCGCTGGAAGCAGCTGTTCAAGCTGCGAGAGAAGACATTATTCGCCCACCCAAGTTGGTTCGCAGCGAGGATTATATTGGTACCCAGTCAATTAACTTGCTGAAGCGGGAGCTAGGCTTAGGCTAACGGTAGCTGTAAAAACTCACGCACTCGTGGCAAGTAGATAGCTGGATCTTCCAGCATAGGGAAGTGAGCGGTATTAGGAATCAGGGCAAACTCAATTTTCTCGTTCATTGCAGCTGCCTGACGCCCCATTGTGGCGGGGATAATTTTGTCGTACTCTCCGGCAACCAAGAGCGTAGGTACCTTTAATTTGACGAACTCCTGCGGCATCAACTCAGCTGCGCGCTGGCTCACCGATGTAAAGATAGTGCCTAAAGCAGCTTCATAATCCGCTACCAAAAAATCCTCCAAGAAAGCACGGCGCTCGGCAGGTGGTATCGGGCGATGCAAAAACCGCGCCATAAACATCTGGTCAACAAAGGGGATCTTGCTTAGCCATTTGGGGCGAAATTTAACAACGTAGCCACCAAACTTATAAAATGCTGCAAACTCTTTTTCGTCATATTCAAATATGCCAGTACAGGTCAAAACTGCTCGTTCCACCCGCTCTGGATATCTGTTCAGAAATAGCGTGGCAATAGAGGCTCCCATCGAATGGGCATTGAGATCAACCTGTTCCAGATCCAACACATCTAGCAACGCTGCCAGGTCTTCAGCATACTCGTCGAGTTCATAAGTCAACTCGGTGTGTGCCATCGGTTGTTCCTGCGGCAATTGTGGGTCTGCTACAGAAACAGCTATCTGAGGTAAGGGCGAGGGACTAAGCGTTCGCCCAAATCCTCGCAGGTCATATAGGAGACAATCAAACTCATTCGAGAGTGCAAGAGCTGTACTTTGCCAGTATCGAGCCGAGCCAGCCCAGCCATGGATAAAAACTAGCACAGGCTTTTTCTGAAATGCCTGTGTCCGAATCCACTCATAATAATGATCGACGCCGCGAACCTCTATATAAGGCATCTTACATGTAATTATTATGCTGATTCTGGTTTAGGTAGTGACGAGGGATGTACGATCAGTTCGGCAGTCGAGCGTTTTTCGACCATTTCTCGCGTCACTGTGCATCTAGTCACATCCTTACGGGACGGTAACTCATACATTACCTCTAGCATCAATTCCTCTACAATCCCACGTAGCGCCCTAGCGCCAGTTTTGCGTCGGTAAGCTTCTTTCGCAATCGCCCTTAGTGCTTCTGGCTTAAACTCCAGCTGCACATTATCCATCTTCAGCAGCTTTTGATACTGCTTTACCAACGCACTACGCGGCTCAGTCAGAATTGCCATCAGTGTTTCCTCATCCAGCGGATCTACTACCGCTACCATCGGTACTCGACCAATAAACTCCGGAATCATGCCAAACTTCACCAGGTCATCGGGTTCCAAGTGTCTAAGAACGTCCGCCGTGCGCTTCTCCTTTGACTGCCCTTCGCCCGGTTGAATGAAGCCAATTGACTTTTTGCCAGTCCGTTGTTCAACCACCTTTTCCAAGCCAACGAACGCGCCTCCACAGATGAACAGGATATTACTTGTATCAATTTGAATACAGTCCTGATAGGGATGCTTGCGTCCCCCTTGAGGTGGCACGTTGGCAATCGTCCCCTCCAACATCTTCAGCAGGGCTTGCTGCACGCCCTCACCAGAGACATCTCTTGTAATCGAAGGGTTTTCGCTCTTGCGTGCAATCTTGTCAATTTCGTCAATGTAGATAATGCCCCGCTGAGCTTCCTCAACATCCAGATCTGCTACCTGGAGTAGGCGCAGCAATATGTTTTCTACATCTTCCCCCACATACCCAGCCTCTGTGAGCGTTGTTGCGTCCGCCACAGCAAAAGGTACATCCAGGATTTTTGCTAGAGTTTGCGCTAAGAGCGTCTTGCCGCAACCGGTGGGACCGATCAGGAGGATATTGGACTTTTGCAGTTCCACCGTATCGTCCTGTCCTGATTTGCCGCTAGTTTTAGACTGAATGATGCTTAGTCGCTTGTAATGGTTATAAACTGCAACCGACAGGACTTTTTTTGCTTCGTCTTGACCAATGACATGTTCGTCCAAATGCTTTTTAATCTCTTGCGGCTTCGGCATCTGGTTGAACGAGAGGCTGCCAGAACGAGTGCGCCGCTTCTGAGGGTTTTCTGACCGTGGTTGCGGTTGTGTCCCAGCGGCGTTCGAGTCCAGGAGCTCCTCGTCTAAAATTTCGTTGCACAAGTCAACACATTCGTCGCAGATGTAGACTCCCGGACCGGCAATCAACTTGCGCACCTGCTCTTGAGATTTGCCGCAAAAAGAACATTTTAAATGGGAGTCGTACTTAGACATACCTGCCTCTTAGTTCATTGTGGTGACTTCAGATCCCGCCTTCGGGAGATTTTGTCTGGATATGACTTGATCAATCAACCCGTAATTCTTCGCTTCAGCTGCTGACATGAAGAAGTCGCGTTCAGTATCAGCTTCAATTCTCTCCAAATGTTGACCTGTATGATGAGCCAGTAACTCGTTCAGCCTACGTTTATGATAGAGAATTTCTTTAGCCTGAATCTCAATGTCAACTGCCTGTCCTTGGGCACCGCCGAGCGGTTGGTGAATCATGATCCGGGCACTGGGTAGAGACATTCGCTTACCTGCAGCCCCAGCTGTTAGCAAAAACGCTCCCATACTAGCAGCTAATCCAAAACAGATGGTAACAACATTCGGCCGAATCTGCTGCATCGTATCATAGATAGCCATCCCTGCTGTTACCGAGCCACCTGGAGAATTGATATACAGCTGAATGTCCTTTTCTGGGTCTTCGGCGTCTAAGAACAACAGCTGAGCGACAATTGAATCGGCAACCGCATCGTCTACTGGAGTTCCCAGAAAAACAATTCGCTCTCGGAGCAACCGTGAGTAGATGTCGAAAGCTCGTTCTCCCATGCCAGACTGTTCTACAACCATGGGGACGATACCGCTGGGACCAAGGGAGTTGATTTCCAGGCGATTCAAACTAGCGAGTGGGTAATTCGAAGACTGGGATACAAGCATAACAACAAGGTTTAAGAGGTGTAACCGAAAGTATTGCAGCTAGACTCTGCCGATTTGGAGCAGTGGGGATCACTGTATCCCGCTACCTTTGAACTATTATGCCTTATATGTTTTGTTACTGGCTGGGAGGGGGGAGGGGGAGAGTGGGAGAGTGGGAGAGGGGGAGAGGGGGAGAAAGAAGGCCGTCCACTAACGCTTAGGGTAAAAAGCATCTCGAAAATCCATTGATTTCGCTTTATCTGGGCGAAGTTTGTTCACCTTTGGACAGAGCAGCGTCACCCACTCACCCCCTCACCCCATCTCTTTATTCTCCCCCAACTGGCTCTGTGTCGGGCAAGGAAGCCTCAGCAGAGACGCTCCCCTGCTCCCCTGCTTCCCCTGCCTCTTCCTGGCTGTCAGGCTCAGCCGGATTCAGAGAACCTTCGGGTACAAGTTCAACGGTGGCGTGTTCTTCCAGCCAGTTCATGATTTTTTCGCTCAGGAGTTCTTCTTCAACTACCTCCTGTAGCCGCTCTTGGTCAATTTCTTTACCTTCATACTGTACTTTCAGCTCTTTGACCCGTGCTGCAATTTCCCCTGGTTCAAGCTGGAGAGATTCACGTTTAGCCACTTCCCGTAGTGCCAGCGAGCGCTTCAGGCGCTCGATTGCATCTGGGCGCGATCGCTCTTGAAACTGGGGAATGCTTTCCGGCGTAAACAGCTTTTTGACGTCAAGCCCCTGCCTACTCAGCTCAACCGCTGTTTGGGTTAGCAGGGCGTTTACTTCTTGCAAAATTAAAGTTTCTGGTAAGTCAACTTCTACATGCTTCAGCAGTTCATTCGAGAGTGCTTGCTGCACGTTCGTTTTCGTTTTGCGCTCAGCCTCTGCTTGAAATCGAGCTTCCAGAGAAGAGCGCAATTCCGCCAAAGTTTCGAACTCGCTGATTTCTTGCGCTAAGTCGTCATTAAGTTCCGGTAGCTCTTTCTCCTTCAGCTCTTTGAGCGTAACCGTGAAATTGGCAGAGCGACCAGCTGCATCTTTTTGGGGATATTCTTCCGGAAACTTGACTAAGACTTCTTTAGTTTCCCCTGGATTCATCCCGACAATGCCATCTACGAAGCCTTCTATAAACCGCCCTGGCTGCAATTCCACTTGGAAATCTGTTGCAGTCGCACCGGGAATTTCTTCAGGCTCTTGCGCCGACTTCTCGCCCTCAATCACAAAATGGCCTTTAAAATCTACCACGGCGACATCGCTCATCTGGGCTGAGCGTCCTTCTACTGGAATCAATGTCGCCCTCTCGGCGCGGTTTTCCTCTAAAACTTTCTCAACTTGACTAGGATCATACTTAACTTCCTCTGCCTGGACTTTCAAACCGCTGTGCTGAGCCAGATTTACTTCTGGTTGAACATCCACTGCCGCTGAAAATGTTAAGGGTTTCCCTGGCTCATACTGGCTCACTAAGTCCTCAAACGAGGACATTAGCTGAGGTGTGCCAATCGCTGTGATCGTTTCTTGTTTGAGAGCTTGCTGGATGCCATCTTGAATGACTTCTTCTAGAGCCGCCGCTTTAAGTCGCACATTACCTAGTCTCTGTAGCAATATCTGGCGAGGAACCTTGCCTTTACGAAACCCAGGAATATTTGCAGTGCGTGCGAAGTTTTGAATGACATGCTCGTATGCCTGCTTGGAGATTTCGGGTGGAATCTCTATTTCCAAGCCAATCTGACTGGCGGGGAGTTTTTCCTGGGTGACTTTCATATCAGTGTTTGGTCAGTGTTTAGTCTGAGATAACTTTTGTGCTCACTCCCCAATGGTACATGGCAGAGGAAGTTAAAACGAATCTCGCTCTTGGGCAAAATGTCGTGCATACTGCAACTACACCCGTGCTTGTCGGGAAGCCTACACCAGATCGTTGGCGGTTGGTATGTGTCACGACACCGTGATATTCTAGTTTTACAAGCAGTGCCCGAAGTTGGTCTCAAGCCAGGAAAGTGTTAAATTCGTTTACGAACATCAAAAATAATTTGATTAAACCGTAAAATTCCGGGTAAACCTATAGTCATACAGCTACGTCATAAATGAAAATCAGCGCAACTACTTAGAAGGGTTCTAGATCTTACTTATTCAAATTAAATCTGACTATTAAACTTAATAAAATTGAATATTTTCTATAATTCAACTCTATAAAAAAATGATTATCCAATTATAAGTGGAGGAAGGAAACTTGACAAAATCTTATCGTGTTGCCATCTTAGGAGCGACTGGTGCTGTAGGCACAGAATTACTGGAATTACTAGAGCGCCGTAATTTTCCCCTAGAGTCTTTAAAGCTTTTGGCATCACCACGCAGTTCAGGGCGTACTCTCCCGTTTCGAGGGGAAAACCTGCCAGTAGAGCCAGTGGGTGAGCGTTCTTTTGATAACGTGGATCTAGTTTTAGCTTCAGCTGGAGGTTCTACCTCTAAAACTTGGGTACCTATTGCCGTAGCGGCCGGAGCAGTAGTAATTGATAACTCCAGTGCTTTTCGCCTTGATCCGCAAGTTCCTTTAGTAGTTCCAGAGGTGAATCCATTCGCCCTTCACACCCACAAAGGTGTTATTGCCAATCCCAACTGCACTACGATTTTAATGACGGTGGCAGTCTGGCCTCTGCATCGGGTCAGAGCGGTTCAACGCCTTGTTGTAGCGACCTACCAATCTGCTAGTGGAGCGGGTGCTAAGGCAATGGAGGAAGTTATTGCCCAATCGCAAGCTATCTTACAAGGAAAACCACCAGTAGCAGAAGTCTTTCCCTACCCGTTAGCCTTTAATTTGTTTCCTCATAACTCCCCGCTGAACCAGATGGGATACTGTGAGGAAGAAATGAAGATGGTCAACGAGACGCGCAAAATTTTTGGGAACCAAAAGCTGAGAATTACGGCAACGTGTGTTCGGGTTCCCGTCTTGCGGGCGCACTCAGAAGCGATTAACCTGGAATTTGAGGCCCCACTGAGTGTGAATGAAGCAAGGGAAATTCTCAGTCAAGCTCCTGGTGTCAGACTAGTGGAAGACTGGAAGTTGAATCATTTTCCTATGCCAATCGAAGCTACAGGTCAGGATGAAGTTTTAGTGGGTCGGATCCGTCAGGATATTTCTCATCCGTGCGGGTTGGAACTCTGGCTGTGCGGAGACCAAATCCGTAAAGGTGCGGCATTGAATGCAGTGCAAATTGCCGAGTCTTTGGTAGAAAAAAATCTGCTTCAACCTGCGGCAGCACCTGTTTCTGCTTAGATAGAAGACCACCAAGATAAAAATACAAACAGGCGGAGGAGTTAAGCGAGGGTGGTAGATTTTGGACGGGTTATAACCGCTATGATTACGCCGTTCAAGGCAGATGGCAGTGTCGATTTCGCGTTGGCGGAGCAGCTAGCAGCTCATTTGGTAGAGCAAGGTTCGGATACGTTGGTGGTATGTGGGACAACAGGAGAATCGCCTACGCTTAGTTGGGAGGAGGAGTACGAGCTATTTCAAGTAGTGCATAAGGCCGTGGAAAAAAAAGCCAAGGTAGTGGCGGGGACCGGCTCCAATTCAACTAAGGAAGCGATCGCAGCTACTCAAAAAGCTGCTAAAATAGGACTAGATGGATCACTACAAGTCGTTCCCTACTACAACAAACCGCCACAAGCGGGGCTCTATGAGCACTTCAAGGCGATAGCCCTTGCCTGCCCTGACTTGCCTCTTGTTCTCTATAATGTGCCGAGCCGCACCGGTCAGAATCTTGAGCCAGAAACTGTTGCTCGCTTGGCTGAAGTTCCCAATATAGTAGCGATTAAGGAGTCGGGCGGGAATTTAGACCAGGCAAGTGAAATTCGCCGCTTAACGCCACCGGAATTTAAGCTCTACTCTGGTGATGATTCCTTCACCCTTCCCTTGTTAGCCGTTGGCGGCTCAGGTGTTGTTAGCGTAGCAAGTCATTTGGTAGGAACTAAACTGCAGCAAATGATCAAAGCCTTTACAACAGGTCGAGTCCAGACTGCCACCCAAATTCACCTCGAACTTTTTCCGTTGTTTAAAGCTTTGTTTGTGACTACAAATCCGATTCCAGTTAAGATAGCGCTCAAACTCAAAGGCTGGGATGTTGGCTCTACTCGGCTGCCGCTAGGAGAGGCCCCAGAGTCGGTGAGTCAAAATTTGAAGGCGGTTCTCACAGAGCTTGCCCTACTGTGAGCTACAGGTCTTTAGAAAAACTAAATATTCAAACGTGCATAAAAAGGAGCTAGACTCCTTTTTCATGACTGCTGAAGTCTAAAGGCAATTTTTAAGTAAACATCCGGTTAAAACTCAACTGGTACTGGACTGCTACCACAGTCCACGTTGTTTCAAATTTTTGATCAGTTAAGAACTATTCAAGGAGAAAAATGAGTAAAAATGAATCAACACCCGCCCTCAAAATCATTCCCCTGGGCGGTTTGCATGAAATTGGCAAGAACACCTGTGTGTTTGAATACGATGATGAAATAATACTCTTAGATGCAGGGCTGGCTTTTCCCACCGATGGGATGCACGGGGTTAATATCGTCCTGCCCGACATGACCTATCTACGGGATAATCGCCACAAGATCAAAGGCATGATCGTCACCCACGGACATGAAGACCATATAGGTGGGATTCCGTTTCACTTAAAGCAGTTTGATATCCCAGTTATCTATGGTCCACGCCTGGCACTGGCAATGCTGGAGGGCAAGTTAGAAGAGGCTGGGGTGCGTAATCGCACCGAATTGAGAACAGTTCGTCCCCGTGACGTTGTCCGGATGGGGACTGGATTTTTTGTAGAGTTTATTCGCAACACCCACTCGATTGCCGATAGCTTTACCATTGCACTCCATACCCCAGTCGGGGTAGTTATCCACACCGGTGACTTTAAGATTGATCACACGCCGGTTGATGGAGAGTTTTTTGATTTGCAGCGATTAGCAGAACACGGCGAAAAGGGTGTGCTTTGCCTGATTAGCGACTCGACTAACTCGGAAATACCAGGGCACACGCCATCTGAACGCTCGGTTTATCCCAATCTCGACCGCATCTTCGCTCAAGCTCCCGGGCGATTGCTGGTGACGACCTTTGCTTCTTCGGTACATCGGATCAACATGATTCTAGAGATAGCGAGGAAGCAAAATCGCGTTGTGTCTGTGGTGGGGCGCTCAATGCTGAATGTGATCGCCCATGCTCGCAATCTCGGCTACATCAAGTGTGAGGATAGTCTGCTTCAGCCTTTGCAAGCTATTCGCAATCTGCCGGATGAAAAAGTTCTGATTCTTACAACCGGTTCTCAAGGGGAGCCGATGTCGGCAATGACTCGCATTTCCAGGGGTGAACATCCTCAACTGAAAATCCGCGAGGGGGACACAGTCGTGTTCTCAGCTAACCCGATTCCGGGCAATACGATCGCCGTGGTAAACACCATTGACCGGCTAATGATGCAGGGTGCCAAGGTGATCTATGGTCGTGAGAAGGGAATTCACGTATCTGGTCACGGCTGCCAAGAAGACCAAAAGCTAATGATTGCCCTGACAAAGCCTAAGTTCTTCTTGCCAGCTCACGGAGAGCATCGGATGTTAGTCCAGCACGCCCAGACAGCTCAGAGTATGGGCATTCCGGCGGAAAATATACTCATCGTTAAGAATGGCGATGTGGTGGAAGTTTCTGAGGAGGCTATCCGAGTTGCTGGTAAAGTTCAAGCTGGTATTGAACTAGTGGATACGTCTGGTTCTGGGATGGTGAGCGCTAAGGTCCTCAAGGAGCGGCAACATTTGGCAGAGGAAGGCATCGTTACAGTGGCGGTGGCGGTGGATTGGAGTGGCAAGCTGATGGCTAAACCTGAAATTCACCTACGGGGTGTAGTAGCGTCGATGGAACGAACGCTGCTGCAAAAATGGGTGCAAGAGCGGATTGAACAAGTCCTGAGCGAGCGCTTTAGCGAGTTTGCCCAGCCACCTTTTGAACGGGAACAAACGGAAGTAGACTGGGCTGGACTCCAAGTTCAACTAGAGCGCGAACTGCAGCGATCGCTACGACGAGAACTGCACTGCCAGCCATCACTTACCTTGTTGATGCAAACCCCAGACGAAACGACAAAAACTGCGGGAAGACGTCGCCGCACTGCTGCCCAAGTTGCGTCTTAGGAGGAAATCTCCTGAAATCCTTCCCTTCACCCTTCGGGTTTGCAGTCCCCTACGGAGGAGCCAGTTTCACGAAGCCGGGTTCCCCGGCGTAGAAAACTGGCGTCGGAAACCCTCCTGCTTTCTCTATCTCACTTAAGTCTGTATTAAACTGAACATCCCCCAACAAGCGTTCCCAGGCTCAGCCTGGGAACGCTTTCTCTTGAGGTAACTTGGGTACGTGTAATATTCACATATTTATACTAAAAAAATGTATTTTTACTTACAAAATGCTCGGGAATGATTTTTATGCATTTACTTTATGCTGCTTATACATCAATTGCCCTCTATAAAGGCGTAACTTTACTAAAGTTTTAAGTAAGTTAAGCCAGGAACAAATTTGCCTTACCCGCCTTCCTAGCAACTGGGACTTTCAGCTAAGGTGGCGTGAAGGTGCGCTCAAGTACATAAGTGTTTCTAACCCTCCACTTATTTTGGTGCAACGTTATTCCGATAAAACCTGTTGGGACGTTGTAGATGATCTAGAGAAAGTTAGTTACAATTTATTAAGACAAAGGAGTGAACGATGAACGTATCCGACTATACCATACAAAATCTTTCCCTTGCTAGCTGGGTGTGGATTGAACAAGCGGATGCCTCAGGCCATAGTGAAACAACACTGTTGCATCCAAAACCAAAGCCAAGCTTTGATATTCTCCGACCCGTTCGCCGCTGGCTAGATCAAATAGAAGTCCGTGATCCGCAATTGGCTCACCGCTTGTGCAAATTCATTCCCGCTCAGTGTCCCTTTGAGCGCGATGTTAAATTCTTAGGCCACACGCTGTTCCATATCCCACCTTTGTGCAAGCTCAACCCGGTTTACGAGGAAGTTGTAGGGCTGCGCTTCCGGGCAATATGTTATTTAGCAGATGAATGTGGTGAAGATGTGTCGCCCTACTGCTAGAGCGATTGCTAGCTGCTACCTACTTGGATGTAAGCGCGGAAGTCTCATACTTATCCGTTAATGCTAACTTAGTATTAGGCTAACTGTATAAGTTACGTCATTGGTCAGTTCCGGCAGGCCTTAGCGATGAAAAACCGCATAGCAACTTTAGTAATGTTGCTGGGATTAGAGGGAGTGTTATGGGTAACAACTGAAGCGAGTGCCCCAAAAATCGCCCAGGCTGATACTGCGCGCCTTAATCTTTCCCTTGATCGCCAGCCGAATGAAACTTACGAAAGCCTGGTGCGTCGTGCAGAAGCAGTTGCCACAGCAGCAACGCAAGCTAGGTTCGGTCAAGATAGCGGGGTGGAAGATGTTTCCGTCACCGTTGCGGCTCAAAACCAAGGGCAGATCGTGCCAGTACTGTCTCTCCAAGTGAGCCGGTCACAGTGGTATGGCAGCCCCTACACCAAACCTTGGGCGAAATACTTCGCTAATGCCAAAGCGCTACTTCGATTTGAAAACGCAGCAACAAACACTTCCGCTCCAACACAGGCTACCAACCCTGCCTCTAGGCAAGGGATATACCCCAACAGATCCAATAGATATCCTGGTTCTAGATATCCTGGTTATCCCAGTCAGAATTATCCTGCTCAACCAGGGAATAGTAACCCTTATAACCAATACTCGCCTCGAACACCCCAAACTGGCTATCCTGGTCAAGTAGGGAATACAAACACCGGCGCGCCCAACCAAACCCCAAATGCCAGCAGCGGCATGGTCCCCCAAGCACCCATCTCCGTGCCAGCAATTAATCCGGGTAGCGCTTCAGCGGGAAGCACTTCGACCGGAAGCAACTCAACCCCGACTCCTCCCAATTTGCTGCCAATTCCCGCAGCACCGTCATCAACTAGCGGCGGAACCACGAGCAATAACTCCTCTACTACCGGTTTGTCTAATAGTAGCGGCACTACCTCCAATAATTACCCGACCACCACGCCATCGTATCGAGGCGGAACAACGATTAACAACTCTGCTCCTAGATAGCAAAAAGCCATGAGCCTCCTCTAAAATGGCTTAGAATAGAAAGGTTGTGAAGAATTACCGTATTTGTCATGGCTGTTCCTAAGAAGAAAACTTCCAAATCAAAAAGAGATAAACGCAAAGCTATCTGGAAGCACAAAGCTGCGGACGAAGCTCAGAAAGCTCTCTCACTAGGCAAGTCAATTCTGAGTGGGCGTTCTAAATTTGTCTACCCGACGCCTGAAACAGAGGAAGACGGCGAAGAGTAAGTTCAAAAATAACTAGATTACTCGTGCTATCTATCGTTTTGCGATGCTAGGAAAATTTTTTCAAAAACCTGGAGGCGCTGAGGCTGAGCGTGTCCCTCCTGGGCAACACCTGACCAAGGGGTTCCCAGTACTTACCTATGGGGAAACGCCTAAGATTAGCACCGAAGAATGGCAATTCCGCGTGTGGGGCAAGGTATCACCCGCTACCTTTAAATGGTCAGACTTTATGGCGCTGCCCCAACACAACTTTACCGCTGATTTTCACTGTGTGACGCGCTGGTCCAAACTTGATGTCAAGTGGACTGGCATTAAAGTCACGGATTTTATGCATATAGTTGAGGTACCAAAAGCTGACCACCTGATGGAGTATTGCTACGGTGGCTATACTACCAATATCTCAATGGCAGACTTTATGCGGGAAGAGAACTTCTTTGCCCATGCCTTGTTTGGTGAGCCGCTGCCAGCAGAACATGGTGGTCCGATGCGGCTAGTTGTTCCCCACCTCTATGCCTGGAAAAGCGCAAAGTGGATTAGCGGTCTAGAGTTTTTAGAGCACGAAGAGCTGGGTTTTTGGGAGCGCAATGGTTACCACAGGCGAGGAGAGCCATGGGCAGAGGAGCGCTATAGCGGTTTTGGTTAACCAATAATTCGCTTGAGCAACTGCAACTTACCTTTGTACGGAGCGTATCGCCAGTTCGGATCAACTGACAGCGATTTGTGCAATACGCTTTTGTAATGGGAAAAGGTGTCAAAACCAGCCTTACCATGATAGCTACCAATACCACTATCACCAACACCGCCAAAAGGTAAATCTGAGACAGCAAACTGCATAAGCGTGTCGTTAAGACAAACACTACCGGACGAAGTTTCTCGTAGAACCCGCTGTTGAAGGTTTTTGTTTTTAGAAAAGAAGTACAGTGCTAAGGGCTTTGGTCTGGCGTTAATAATGGCGATCGCCTCTGTGAGCTCTGTGTATTCAATCACAGGAAGAACTGGCCCAAATATTTCCTCCTGCATCACTGAATCTTCAAGCGAGATATTATCAACTACTGTGGGAGCAATGTAGTACTCATCAGGTTTGGTATCCCCCCCAATAACAATTTTACCAACTTGTATAAATTCAATCAGCCTCTTAAAGTGTTTTTGATTGATAATTCTGGCATAATCAGGGCTAGTAACTGGATTATCGCCATAAAATTCTTGGATGCCTTTTTGGATGCTATCTAACAAATCTTGCTTGATAGTTCTATTGACTAAAAGGTAATCAGGCGCAATGCAAGTCTGACCGGCATTGAGAAACTTTCCCCAAATAATTCGTCTGGCGGTATGTTTAATATCAATGTCAACATCTACGATACAAGGACTCTTGCCGCCTAACTCAAGAGTGACTGGTGTCAAATGTTTTGCTGCCGCCTCCATAACAATTCTGCCAACAGCTGTTCCTCCAGTGAAAAATATATGGTCAAACTTTTCCGCCAACAACTGTTGACTAATTTCTATACCTCCTTCTATAACTGTAATAAAGGCTGAGTCGAAATGCTTTGAGAGCATATCAGCTACAACATGAGAGGTACAAGGAGCAATCTCAGAAGGTTTAAGTATTGCACAATTACCTGCCGCGATCGCACCCACTAGCGGTGAAATCATTAGATAAAATGGATAGTTCCAAGGGCTAATAATTAGAACGACTCCAAGCGGTTCTGGATAGATTCGTGCAGAGCCAGGAATTTGTTCAATGGGGACCGAAACTTTTTTCGGTTTAGTCCATGATTTGAGCCGTTTGATAGCGTAATCAATCTCCCGGACTACCACTATCTCGGTGCCATAAGCCTCAAATTCTGGTTTATTCAGATCCGCTCTCAACGCGTCAAGAATTTCTAACTGATGGTCTAAGACTGCTTTCTTTAGAGTTTTCAGCTGTTGAATCCGAAAAGAGACATTTTTAGTTTCGCCAGACCTAAAAAAGTCACGTTGTTTGCGGATAATTTCACCTGCAACTAATTGAGCGCTCATGCTTTTACAAATATTTTATTTTCTCTACTAAAACTATACAAAACTGACGAGGTGCAGTCACTTTCTGCAAAAAAGCGTAGGGTTCTCTTGACTCCCCCTGCTCCCCCTCTCCCCCTCTCTATCATTGGGCAAGTAGCCGGACAACGAACACACTACCTTTACCCAATTCTGATTTGACCTCGATAGTGCCTTGATGGGCTTCCACAATTCTGCGAGAGAGGTACAGTCCCAAGCCACTACCGGAACGCTTATGGCTTCCCTGGCGAAATCTTTCAAACAGGGTAGCTTGTTCCTCAATTGGGATGCCTTGTCCTGTGTCTTCTACCTCAATTGTTACGTAGGAAACAGCTTCTTTATCCTTACCAGTGGTCGTTGAGATGGTAGATGGGGTCAGACGGATAGTGACTGAACCAGCATCGGTAAATTTGATGGCATTTCCTACCAGGTTGATGAATAGCCGGTGAAGTTCTAAGCGATCGCCCATAACTTTGCTGCTAGCTGCTGATAAGGCATCTTTTTTCCCAAGATCTAGCTGAAGCGATAGTCCTTTTTCCTGAACCAAGGGAGATAGTTCTTTTGCGACCTCTTCCAGCAAATCTCGCAGCTCAACTGAGTAAAAAGCCAGGGTTTTGCGACCAGCTTCAAAGCGGTAAACTTCCAGCAACGTATTCACCATCTGCAACAGGTTAATGTTACTGCGAGCCATGGTGGCGATCGCTTCCTGCATTGTAGGTGGAAGTTCTCCTAACGCTCCCTGTTGAAACAGCATCAGCATCCGATCTGCCGCGACTAGGGGGGTGCGTAAATCGTGAGTTAGGCGAGAAACAAAGTCTTCCCGCTGTCGGGCGATTTGGTCGCGCTCGTCTACACTGTGTTTGAGCCGAAGTAGCGATCGCACTCGCGCCAGTAATTCATCAACTTCAACGGGTTTGCGGATAAAATCATCTGCACCCATGTCTAATCCCTGCGCCACGCTAGGCGAGTCGTGGGCAGTGATCAGCAGAATTGGGATAAATGACAATTTAGAATTTTGACGGACGCGCCGAGTGACTTCAAAGCCATCCATTCCCGGCATCATTACGTCTAACAACACTAACTCTGGGGGGACCTGTTCAATTTGCGCCAAGGCAGACGCCCCATCCTCTGCTGTGCTGATCGTGTATCCTTCTTCCTCCAAAATAGTTTGGATGAGGAATACATTGTCGGGAGAATCATCTACAACGAGAATAAGGTCAGAATGAGATAATTGCGAACTCATGGAGTAAGAGGGTTGATAAAAATTTTAATTTTTATTTCATAAATTCCATCTGTATTATTTTTTCCCTTGCTCGCTTAGCTTACCTCCTACCCGCGGAGGATTCTTGTTTTTAAAAAAGGAAGTAGCGCTGCGCCAACGGCAAAATTGTCGCTGGTTCACAAGTTAACAACTCTCCATTGGCTCTGACTTCATAAGTTTGGGCGTCTACTTCCATCTGGGGCAGCGCCTCGTTTAATTTCATCTCGCGCTTACTCAGCTGACGTGTCCCTGACACTGCAACAGCACTCTTATGCAAGCCTAACTGGGTTGGAATCCCCAGTTCTAGTGCCGCTTGAGAGACAAAGGTGAGTGACGTAACTGCGGTCGCTCCCCCAAAACTGCCAAACATTGGTCGTCCGTGCACTGGCTGCGGGGTGGGAATACTGGCATTAGCATCCCCCATTTGTGACCAGGCAATCATTCCCCCCTTAATCACCATCTCTGGCTTCACGCCAAAAAACGCTGGACGCCATAGGCATAAATCTGCCAGCTTTCCAACTTCGACTGACCCCACATACTGAGCAATGCCGTGAGTAATGGCTGGGTTGATTGTATATTTCGCAATATATCGCTTCGCCCGGAAGTTATCTGCTCTGTCTTGCCCCTCTGCCTGAGTCATAGAAGTTGGGGTGAGGATTCCCCGCTGTAGCTTCATTTTGTGCGCCGTCTGCCAAGTGCGAATAATTACTTCTCCTACCCGTCCCATCGCCTGAGAGTCGGAAGAAATCATACTGAATGCCCCCAAGTCGTGGAGGATATCTTCAGCTGCTATTGTCTCGCGCCTGATCCGTGATTCGGCAAAAGCCACATCCTCAGGAATGGTTGGATCGAGATGATGGCAAACCATCAGCATATCCAGGTGTTCATCCAGCGTGTTAACTGTGTAGGGGCGCGTGGGGTTGGTGGAAGAAGGCAGAACATTAGCTTCACCACAAACTTTGATGATATCCGGTGCGTGACCGCCACCAGCTCCCTCGGTGTGGTAGGTGTGGATAACGCGATGCTTGAAAGCAGCAATTGTATCTTCCACAAACCCTGCTTCATTCAAGGTATCGGTATGAATGGCAACCTGCACATCATACTCATCAGCAACACTCAAGCAGGTATCTATGACAGATGGTGTCGTACCCCAGTCTTCGTGCAGCTTCAAGCCCATTACCCCAGCCGCTACCTGCTCGACCAGACCTTGGGGTTGGCTACTGTTGCCTTTGCCTAATAAGCCTAAATTGATTGGGAACGCGTCAGCTGCCTGGAGCATCCGATAAATGTTCCAAGGACCAGGTGTACAGGTGGTAGCATTTGTTCCTGTAGCTGGACCAGTGCCGCCGCCAATCATGGTGGTGATACCAGATGCGATCGCCGTCTCAATCTGCTGCGGACAAATGAAGTGAATATGGCTGTCGATACCGCCAGCGGTCAGAATCATCCCTTCACCGGCAAGCACTTCAGTTCCAGGACCAATAATGATGTCTACATTGTTTTGGATATATGGATTCCCTGCCTTGCCAATCTTGGCAATCCGACCGGCTTGAATTCCTATATCCGCTTTGACGATACCCCACCAATCCAGAATTAGAGCGTTAGTAATGACCAAATCCACTGCTCCATCAGCATTAGAGATGGGGGATTGTCCCATACCGTCCCGAATCACCTTGCCGCCGCCAAATTTAACTTCATCACCGTAAGTGGTGTAGTCCTGCTCGACTTCAATAAATAGATCTGTATCAGCAAGGCGGACGCGATCACCTAGCGTTGGCCCAAAGGTTTCCGCGTAGGCGCGGCGATCCATACGGTAACTCATGCTTGTTCCTCCAGACGACCATTAATTCTGCCGTTGAACCCATAAACCTGACGGCTACCAGCCAGAGGCACTAAATCTACTTCCCGTTCATCCCCTGGCTCGAAGCGTACAGCTGTCCCCGCTGGGATATCAAGCCGCATCCCTCGTGCTTGCTCTCGCTCAAAATTCAAAGCCTCATTCACCTCGTAAAAGTGAAAATGGGAGCCGACTTGAATTGGGCGATCGCCTTGGTTAGCCACTCGCAGTCGCACTGTGATAAGCGCAGCATTAAGTTCAATCTCGCCTGGCTGGGTGATCATTTCTCCTGGAATCATTGCTTTAAACCTCTAAAGAATCGGGTGATGAACGGTAACAAGTTTCGTCCCATCGGGAAATGTTGCTTCCACCTGTACCTCATGCACCATTTCTGACACGCCTTCCATCACGTCTTCCCGCGTCAGCAGGGTTGTTCCATAACTCATCAAATCCGCCACAGTGCGTCCGTCTCTCGCTCCTTCTAGAATGGCGGCGGAAATATAAGCAACAGCTTCCGGGTAGTTCAGCTTTAACCCTCTTTCCTTGCGACGTTCTGCTAGTAGAGCAGCTGTAAAAATTAATAGCTTGTCTTTTTCCTGTGGCGTGAGTTGCATCAATAACCTCTTTAACGTTGCCAAACTCGCGGTGGGCAGGTGGGACGTCCCAAGAAAGATAAGCGTAGGAGCTGCCAGACGTCCGTAAACCAGTTTCTCACCTCAGCTGTTGAAGAACCACGATACCGGCACAATAGCCCAGGTGTTAAACGAGTGACCCCCGCTTCGCCTTGCCTATCCATAGATGTCCAGAGCGAACGCGCCTTGTCCACTATCTCTGACGAAACATCTGCCCCAATCCAGCTCAGAGTCGCAACAATTGGTTTTCCCGCCAAGCCGTGAGGACTGTTGCAGATTTCTTCTCCTCCTGGTAGCCATTGTCGGTCAATCCAGAGAGGACGACCTTGCTGCCAAACTTCAGTGTGCGATCGCCACTCTCCCTGCAAGAACATTTCTCCTCTGGCACTTCGACCAAATCGGGTAATTTCCCAGCCTAGCCAGCTGGCTCCTGGAGCCAATTCTACCCGCATATCCTGTCGGTAAATTGCACCATTGAATACAATTGTTTCCTGGGGTAGCCACTCTAAACAAGTACCCGCTGCCACCTGCATCTGAACGCTTTGTCTTGCTTCCAACCCATTACTGCGATAAATTTTACCGGCAGCAGCTGTAGTGATTAGGGCATGGGCATTGGGTTCAAGGTTGAAATCAAGAGAGAGGCGATCGCCCCCCACAACTCCCCCAGCTGTGTGCAACACCACGCTATGACATACAGCTGGCCCTTCTGGATAAAACGGTCGCTGTACCTTCAGTGGCGCTTTCATCTGATTGTGAATCAGCTGGGTTGTACCGTAGCGTTGGGCAAATACCAGGTTAAGACTGCCATGCCAACCCGCTGGATTTTTTTCGTCTGTTAAGGTTTTATAAGATTGTTCCACAGGCTGTTACAGATACTATCCTCATGTTTTAGCTAAAATTACATAATTATCTAATGCATAATTACGTTTTATTCCAGGTATTGTCGTATTAATTAAACCATTGCTTGAGAGGAATGAACGCACGTCTCCTGGAATTTAGAAATGAGTGATATAGCCAAACCTGTAGGGGTATAGGAGGGAGATCATTATGACAGCAGCAATTTTAGAAAAAGACGCTGAGCCAATCCTATTAGACGGTTTCACATGGAGGGAATTTAAGGCAGTTGAACAACTGCTAGACCGTCCCGGTGTGCGGCTGTCATTTCTGGATGGAGTATTAGAGATCCGAAAAATGCCAGGGAGAAAACACGAAACCGTCAAAAAGCGCATTGCTGCATTGGTAGAAGCTTACCTGGAGTTTTTAGGATTAGATTTTGTCCCCACTGGCTCCATGACCTTAGAGAACGAGGAGGGGTTAGTCAGGAGGCAAGCTGATGAATCCTACGAATTGGGACAAAGTCGGGAACGTCCCGATTTGGCGATCGAGATTGTCATTACCAGTGGGGGGATTAACAAATTGGAGGCATACAAACGCCTTCAGATTCCTGAAGTTTGGTTCTGGGAGAAGGAAAAGCTTTCCCTTTATCAGTTGCAGACAGACGGTTATGTTGAGATTCAACAGTCACAGGTGTTGCCGAAACTTGACATTGTGCTACTTACACATTGCATCGAGATGGCAAACCATACTGAAGCAGTACGAGAATTTCGCCGGGGGCTTGAATGAGGAATATAGCCAAATTAAATCTGTCACAAAAGGTAGGAGTGTCAAGGTGTAAGTGCCAGTTCCACTCACCTGTACCCTGTGAAAGTAAGCAGCAGGGCAAAGTAAGGCTTTTTGACAACCACAGCGAGAAACTATGGAAAGTGTTAACTATTCTGCACAAGTCTAATAAGCCTAGAAAAGGTAGGTCTAAGAGAGGAAGCCAGAAAGAAAAGGGCTATGACAACTTTTTAGAAAGACAAAGCAAAGTTGAAGAACTTTTATCTTTTGATGAAGAGACTTTGGGGTGTGCTAGAGCGGAGGTAGAGCGTCAAATTGAGGATGGTCGCATTCTTGTGGCAATTCTAGCTGCCTTTGGAGTGGTTGTAGGTTACCTCTCTGTTGGTGCTTGGCTGCGAGTCTTCGCTGTGGTCTATTTCGCAATATTGGGCATTGTTACTTACATACAGATTAGTAAAAGATACCTCGACTTATCTTTGCTAAAGCAAGCTTTGGTACTAAATGACAATTGTTCAGTAGATAGTAGAGAATAAAGCGGACCTTCTACTCCCACAACTATTAGGTGCGCCCTTGCTTAAGGAGAAATCCATGACCAAAACTAAAGTTGACCTTGGATTGGTTCAAGAAACGGCTTTGATAACCCTCTGGGCAAGAGCTACTGAATTGAAGCAAGCAGCTCCCATCATTGTTGACCCGAAATCAGTAGAAATTCTGGAAGCGCTTGACTACGACTTCAGCAAGTTCACACATGCAAAAGACTCTCAAACTGGAAACTGTCTAAGAGGCGCAGCGATAGACAACTGGGTACTTCGCTATCTTGTAGAGCACCCACAGGGCCCAGTCGTGGAGCTTGGAGCAGGCTTGAACACCCGATTTGAGCGCGTCGATAACTCAATAGTGCGTTGGTTTGATTTAGATCTGCCAGACATTATGGCAGTACGAAAGCAGTTCTTTCAGGAGAGCGACCGTCGTCAATTTATCACTGCCTCTGCCTTTGAAACGAATTGGTGCGAGCGCGTCAAAGCGCCGGGTTCAAACCCAAGTTTATTCGTAGCAGAGGGAGTTCTCATGTACTTCAACGAGGCACAGGTCAAGCAGCTGTTTGCAAATCTCGCGGAATACTTTCCAGGATCTTTATTTGCCTTTGACTCATATTCTCCGTGGCTGCTCAGGAACCTAAAACGCTTTGCTTCTCTTCAGTTTGTCTCCGCCAAGTTTGATTGGGGCATTTCAGATATTTACAAGATTCAGGACTGGGATTCGCGGTATAAAGTCGTGGAAATCAGCAAAATCACAGATTCACCAGCCCAGTATCTAAAACGCTATTCGCTGCTGAAACGTCTTTTATTTTCCTATGTTCCTCTTTTGCGGGATTCCTCTCGTCTAGCTCTGGTGCAACTAGGCTAAAAAATAATACCAATTAGACCACAACTCAGGTAAAGTCATCCTAAATCGAGGACTAGCTACCGTAGGGCATACGGGAAGCTATGGACTAGATCCGTACAACGCTTGGGGAGAAGTGACCGCTACTAAAGTTGGAGAAATCCTGCCGTTACTCAAGTCACCTCGCTGAACCAAGAATCTGAGTGTATGCGCGACCTGAGAGTGTCAATTAATTGAGCAGCCATCACCCAGAGGGCTACACAGCAAGACAACTACCGCCCTTGCCGTCGCAATTCTTCTATTAAATCGCGAATAGCATTCTGATTATTTTGAGCCACAATTGCAGCGGCTTCGCTAGCCTGAGCAGACCGTTGGGACGCTTGAACAGCTTCCCTTGCAGTTTGGGACAGCTGGGTGATAGCCCTAGCCTGTTCAGCAAACACCACGGTGAATTGCCTAATGCTTTCTGCTTGCTGTCGGCCGATTTCTTTAAGTTCGCGCAATTCTGCTAGCTCTTGGTCAAACCGTTCACGTTGTTCTTGGCCAAGTCGAGTGATGTTTTCACCCTGAAGGCGCGTGACTTGAACAAGCTGTGCTAACTGCTCGTCTAAATTCGAAGTTCCGTTAGTCATTAGTAGAATATATATGTATAGATTTTATAACTTTTAGTTATAAACCCCTACTTTCTCGCTAACCTGTCACCAGAGTGTTAAGTAATGTTAAATTATTAGAAGTTAACACTTGTACTTAACCAATGCCAAGCAGTCCTGTTGGCAACAATAAATCCAGTGTAGTCGTTATCGGCGCTGGAATTGGTGGTCTGACAGCTGGGGCTTTACTCGCTCATCGCGGCTACCGAGTCTTAATCTTGGATCAAGCCCTCGTACCTGGAGGCTGCGCTTCCACCTTCAAACGTAAAGGATTTACCTTTGATGTGGGAGCCACGCAGGTGGCGGGGCTAGAACCCGGTGGCATTCACCACCGCATCTTCTCGGAACTGGAAATTGACTTACCGGCAGCGACGCCCTGCGACCCTGCTTGTGCAGTTTATCTACCAGGAGAAACAGAACCGATTAATGTTTGGCGTGACCAAGAACGGTGGCAGGCAGAGCGCCAGCGGCGGTTTCCTGGCAGTGAACCGTTTTGGCAACTGTTGTCTACTCTGTTTAAGGCGAGTTGGGCATTTCAAGCTCGTGACCCAGTTCTGCCTCCCCGCAGCCTTTGGGACTTGTGGCAACTAACTAAGGCAATCCGTCCTGGTACATTGATCACCCTGCCCTATACCTTCTTAACAGTGGGGGATGCTTTGCGGGGCTATGGGTTGGGGAATGACCAGCGGCTGAAAACATTTCTAGATCTACAGCTGAAGCTATATTCCCAGGTCGATGCCGAAGAAACGGCATTGCTTTATGCGGCGACAGCCTTGAGTGTTTCCCAACTGCCTCAAGGACTGTTTCATCTCAAAGGCAGTATGCAGGTACTGAGCGATCGCCTAGTAGACTCTCTTAAAAGAGATGGCGGACAGCTGTTGATGCGTCATACGGTTGAACACATCCGGCTAAAGGATGGAAAAGCTACTGGTGTATGTATTCGCAGCCAGAAAACCGGCGAAGTTTGGACAGAGCCAGCGGACCACGTAGTTGCCAATGTTACAGTACAAAATCTAGTGCAGCTATTAGGCGAAAATGCTCCTAAGGGTTACCAGCACCGGGTAGAAAAACTACCTCAAGCTTCTGGTGCGTTTGTGATGTATTTAGGTGTAGATGAAAGTGCAATTCCACCTGGCTGCCCACCCCATCTTCAGTTCCTCTATGATGCCAACGGTCCAATTGGGCAGAACAACTCCCTGTTTGTCTCGGTTAGCCATCCAGGGGATGGTCGCGCTCCAGATGGGCAAGCAACTATCATTGCTTCTTCCTTCGTTGAGCCCAGAAGTTGGTGGCATGAAGATTATGAAGCTTTCAAGCGTCAGTTTGAATCAGTTGCGATCGCCCGACTTGGGCAATTCTTCCACTTGTCGGGTACAATTCAACATCAAGAATCCGCTACACCCCGTACCTTTGCCCGTTATACAGCTCGTGAGCAAGGCATTGTCGGCGGCATTGGTCAACGCATACCTAGCTTTGGCCCCTTTGGTTTTGCCAATCGCACGCCGCTCAAGCATCTGTGGCTAGTAGGTGACTCAACCCACCCCGGTGAAGGCACAGCTGGTGTCAGCTACTCTGCCCTCACCGTGGTTCGACAAATTCAGGCAGACCACTAGAATACCTCTACTACTCCTCAACTGCTCCCAGGCGTTTCAGCTTGGCAATAGTCGCTGCTGTTAAACCTGTAACACCCGTAATGTTCATGCCCTCGTAAGGTCTAGGGGGTCGCAACGTATTTAGGCAATCACCAAGTTCAACATCCCAAAGCTTAATCGTTTGATCCATGCTGCCGCTGACTAGAGTCGTACATTGAGGACCAAAAGTCACAGACGAGACCATCTCCGTATGCCCTGACAACGTCTTTAAGACTTGCCCCGTATTTACTGACCACAACTTAACCGAGTTGTCGTCGCTGCCACTTGCCAGCACTTGACCATCCGGACTGAAGGTGACTGAGAGCACCTTGCCGGTATGTCCAAACAATGTTCGTAGGCACTGCCCAGTTTGGACATCCCATAGCTTCACCTCAGAGTCATCGCTGCCACTGACTAAATAGTTACCCTCAGGACTAAAGGTGATGGAACAGACTTGGGAACTATGTCCCAGCAGTGTTTGTAGGCAGTTTCCGGTGTGGACATCCCACAACTTCACTGAGGAGTCGTGACTGCAACTCGCTAGGAGTTTACCGCTGGGACTGAAGGCAACTGAATATACCCAACCAACATGTCCTGAAAAGGTTTGGAGACATTGTCCACTGCTGATCGCCCACAGTTTAACAGTTTGGTCACCACTGGCTGTTGCCAGGAGCTTACCGTCCGGACTGAAGGCAACAGTTAGGATGGGAAAAGTATGTCCAAACAATGTTTTGAGGCAATTCCCGGTGCTAACTTCCCATAACTTGGCAGTACAATCATTGCTGCCACTCGCTAAAATTTGACCGTTGGCGTTGAAGCAGACTGAAAGTATCTGACTAGTATGACCAGGAAAAGTTTTTGGCGTTTGTCCCATACTGCCCGACCATAACCTCACTGTTGAATCATCCACTTGCCACAGGCGAATTTCACCATTCGTATCGCCTGCTGCTAAAAGCCTCCCATCCGGCCTAAACGCAACTGACAAAATACCGCCCAGGGTTTGGGCAAAAACTGACTGGGCTAAATCGGCATTAGTAAAATTGACATCATACAACTTTACATTTTTCAGGTATGCTTGCCAAATTGTAAGTTCAGAAAAATCATAGCCAGTCAAATCAATTTGGCATTGACGCAATAAGTTAATAATATTGCCGGTGCCATAACCAGGTGAAACGGAAAGCTCGTGTCGCAGTTTTAAAAGAATTTGATTGAGTTTATCTTCAATATCTTTATGATTCCTACAGGTGTTAACCAATCGGGTTGCGAGCGGCTCTAAAATAAAACGAACCTGATTTGCTCTAATATAGTCCTTCGCCTGGGCTTTGAGTAGAGCGTGGCTCATCAGTAAACCAATTGATTCCGTGGTAATCTCTTGAAAAACCTGTTCAATCAATTTTTCAGTCATGTATTCCATGACTACTGGTAGTTGTGTAAAGCCTGATGGCATTTGAACAATCAGCGACCGTCTCTGCAGGGAAGCCAGCGCCTCTAGAATTTCGCTCTGGCGTACGCTCGGGATAAAATCCGCTTGCAGTTCTGGAAATACCACTGGCTTCCGGTTGATTGCCAGCCAGTACATTACCTCTTTCTCTATGTCTGACAGACGATTGAACTGCGGTTCTAACAGGTTGCGAATATCGTCAAGAACTAATGGACCTTGTTTCAAGAATTCTAGAAAGTTAGAAACACTACTATCAAAGAAGTCTTGAATTGCTGGAACCACCATCTTTAGAGCTAAGGGATTTCCACCATAGTGTTCAATTAGTACTTTCCACTCGGATTCTGAGCCCCAGAATTCGCACCTTGCTTGACAAATTTTTCGTCCTGCTACTGGCGGTAAACCAATTAACTGTAATGTTCTAACGAATAGTTTTTCACCCTCCTTTGTTGCTAAGCCCCTGGGTTTTTCTCGACTGGTTAGTACTACTGCGCTTTGGTGGCGTATTTCTCCCACACATCTAAGTAGCTGACCATAGCCTGAATATCCTTCTCGATAGCAACCCGTGCGATCGCCTTCAAGCAAAATCGACTCTACATTATCCAGTATCAGTAGACAACGTGAGGAGCGTAAATACGGTAGCAGTTGTGAGATTCTGCCATCTACAGTCTCCGGTAAAACTATTTCCTCCTGCTGGGAGAGAAATTGGATGAGTTCTGCTAAGAGGTCTTGGACTGGTGGGGCATTGCGCAGACTTCGCCAGATCAGGTAGTCAAATTGGTTTTGAATCTGTTGTGCCAGTTTTACAGACAGAGCAGTCTTACCTATCCCGCCCATGCCTAGCAATACCACCAGTCGGCAACGGTTTTGAACGATCCATTCCTCTAGGACTGAAAGTTCCGTGCTCCGGTCGTAAAATACGTCAACGTCTATGGCCTCGCCCCAATCTTGAAACTTGTTAGTTATTTGTTCAACAGCCACCGTTTTTTTCGGAGCAACTTCTTGCGGCAGCTGTGATTCTCCTACATAGAGGCTGCGCCAACGTTGCTTTAGGACTAACTGGAAATTATTCTTAGTGACCTTCTCCCCAAATACTTTTGAGAGTAGCTGCCATAACTTAGAACCAGCGTCCTTAACGTAACCAGGGTCATATCCGGAGTGACTTGCAATCTCCAAATACGACTTTCCATCCCAAGATTGTCGAAATACCGTCTCTTGGATCTTATTTAGCCGTCCTTGATCTAGAAACCTCTTGACAACCGCTAATGCTTCTTCAACAGTCATTAGACAAAGATTCTAAGAGTAGTTTTTTCGTTTGCGATGATGTGAGCACTGGTTTGGTAAGGTTGCAGCGCCGTGCCCCAATTTTCCATGAGTACACACATGTCTGGGAAAAGCTTGACTTGCGCGTTGCCCATGGATTTCATTGTTTACAGGTTAACTAATACATAGAATCGATTCTACCACCCAAGTCATATAACCGCTAAAGTGTAACATTGAATACACTTTTCAGTAACAAGTTGCAGAGCAAAATCAAACTTACAGAATGCCAAACAAGTGGATAGGGACTATCCATATAGCTCTCTTAAATTAAGGCATTCACTTGCTCCAGAAAAAAGTAGCCAATTTTACAATTAATCAGGAACTAGAAGCTCTGTTTAGGAGATTGAGGTTGTCTTTCTGTCCTCGCAGGTGGGGCATTGTATCGATTCGTACCACCCGGCAGTGTCTTCTGCCAAATTCCGATTTGCTCTTGCGCGGCACTGTAGGCATCAGTACCCACGGGGATCTGTTTGGCGATCGCAATTGCACCAGGAACATCATACTGACCCCGATTTTGCGCGATGCTCAACATTTGATGACTCCATTGATTGACAGCATCATTCACACTACTTCGTAATGGGCTATCCAGCGGAACCAAATTTCCCACCCGAATCGCCTCTCGGAGTGCTTCTGGCGTTCCCTGGAGTGCTATTTGACGTGCATTCTGCCAATTTTGTTGGGCCAAGATTTGGCCTTGCCAGTCATCAATTGCGGCTTTCGCCTCACCAGAAAGCGCCCGTCCTGGTGGAATTCGTATTGCAGTGGCGATCGCCGTCGAAAGATCGCCACTGCGCGCCAGTTCCCTCGCCTGGTCTAGGTAGGGCTGGTCTTGAGTTTGCTCGATTGTGCGGTTCCAAGTCCGAATTTTGCTTTGGGCTTCTTCATAGAGGGCGCGACCACTGGCGATCTGACTTGCTTGAGCGATCGCTGTTTGTAAGGAATTGATATCCCCCAAACTAGCCGTCTGCTCAGCCTGGTCTAGGTAGGGCTGGTCTTGAATTTGCTCAATCGTGCGATTCCAAGTCCGGATTTCGCTTTGGGCTTTTTCATAGAGGGCGCGCCCTTTAGCGATCTGACTTGCTTGAACGATCGCCGCTTGCAGGGAATTAATATCTTGCGGAGTCGCCATCTGCTCAGCACGATTTAGATAGGGACTATCTTCAGTCGTCTCCACTTGCCCACGCCAGCTAGCAATCACCTGGTCTCGCTCTGACGAGCGTGGGTTGTTATCTGGGATGAGTTCGGCTTCTGTAATTGCCGCCCTCAAATCCCCTATTTTCCCTCCTTGGGCAAGTTTACGGGCTCGATCTAGATGAGCGACATCTTGAATTTCTAACGTCCAGCGGCTAATGAGTTCCTGCCCCTTGTTATAAAGCGGCCGGTTGAAGTCAATTTTTTGGGCGATCGCGATTGCTCCTTGCAAACCTGATGTCGTACCTATCCAGGCGCTCTTGTATGCCTCAGCCAGAGTAATAAAGTCTTGGGCTTCCAACTGTAGATTGGCACTCGCAGGAATTTGGTTGACGATCATGATCGCCTCCTCGGCGTCACGTTGCTCTAGCGTTTCCTGCGCTAAGTCTAGGAGCTTGCGTCCAAACTCTGGAATTGCAGCTTTGACATCCTGATAAATATAACTATTTGAATCAATCGACTCTACCAGCTTGAGTGCTGCTAATAAATTGTTCAATTTTCCTGATTTCGCTAGAGTTTGGGCTTTCGCCAAGTTGTTGGCATCTTGCCGCGTTGTCTCAATCCGGTTATTCAGTTCCTCATACTTAGTAGTAGCCCAGTAATTATTGCCTACATTGAGTAGGCGCACAGCATCCATAGATGCCCGATGCCATTGCTGTTGGCGTATTTCTGCCTCGGTGTCTTGGTAAATTCCTTTAGCTTCCGACCAGATGGAGCGCCAAATTTGAACGCGCTTTTCTACCGATTTAGCAGCCGAAACATTGTGGGGAATTTTATGGGCAATGGCAAGTGCCTCCTTGAGGTTACCCGCGTGGAACTCCTCATTCCCCAGAGCCAACATATCGAGCGACCATTCTTCGATGGAACGGTTAATTTCTGGACGTAGAGGGTGATCAGGTGGCAGCGCTGCAACGAGAGCGATCGCCTGCAGCAAGTCGTCTGCCGTATGCTTACTTGCTGCCACCTGAGCGCAGTAGAGACGCATTGAGGCTGAAGCTGTGGGCCAAAAAATGGTTGGACAGTTTGGTACTGATGGCAACCTCAGCAGCAGCGCCACGGCAGTACATCCCACCCCGGCCGAAATTAAGCCTGCCGATAGTGCCCAAAACACCCAGCTTATTGACCAGCCCCGCCGTTTTGGATTAGGAGGAATCGGCTTATTGACCTTACCTGGTGCTATTTGCTCTGAGCGTGCTTCCCCTGATTGGGAGGGCGACCCTAACTCTGACGCTAGTGGTTCAGCAGACCAACCTTCTGGAATCCCCCGTTCTCTCATTGCTCACACCAAAATATTCATGCTGATCAACTCAGCTTGCTAGAACAAGCTATCGTTGTCATCCTACCTTTCCAGCCCAGAAAAAGCTAGATTTCAAGGGTAGAAACTTCTACGATTCAGCCTTCAGCTCGACAATCAGCTGAGCTAGTTCATCGCTGCTTGCCTGGTACACTTTTCCACAAAAGTGGCAGGTTGCCTCAGCCCCATCATCTTTTTCGATCATGTCTTGCAGTTCCGCTTCCCCCAGCATTCTCAAGGCACCTAGCACCCGCTCAAAACTGCAACCACAGTGAAAACGCACCAACTGTGTTTCTGGTATCATGACCAGACCCATATCTCCCAACAGTTGGTCAAAGATCTCCGGTAGCGTCAGCCCGGACTGTAACAGCGGTGTAAATCCTGATAGCGCCTCGACCCGCGATTCTAACGTTTGAACTAGTTCTTCGTCTCTTGAGGCCTTAGGTAAGACTTGTATCAGTAGCCCCCCAGATGCCTGGACTCCGCTGCTGCCGACGAATACACCCAAGACCAGAGCTGAGGGCGTTTGTTCAGAATTTACCAGGTAATGGGTCACATCATCGCCAATTTCACCCGAAACTAGTTCGACAGTGCTGGCGTAAGGGTAGCCGTATCCTATATCCCTCACTACATACAGATAGCCCTCCCGTCCGACTGCGCCACCAACGTCTAGCTTGCCCAAGGCATTCGGTGGCAGTTCCACACTTGGGTTATCTACATAACCGCGCACTGTTCCATCCAACCCAGCATCAACCAAAATCCCATCCAATGGACCATTGCCCTTAACTCGGATGTTGACTCGCGATTCGGCTCGTTTCATATTGGACGCCAACAACAGCCCAGCTGACATGGTGCGGCCCAGTGCAGCTGTTGCTACGTAGGAAAGCTTGTGCCGTTGTCTTGCTTCTTCTGTCAAGCGTGTAGTGATGACACCCACAGCACGAATCCCACCCTCCGCTGCCGTGGCGCGAATTAACTGATCCGCCATGGAAAACCTTACATTTCTTTACAACTTCAACCTATCTATTCTAGGTTGGCGACAAAGCTGATGGAGAGGGGGGGATGGGGCCACTCACCCTCAGTCGTCTTTGGCATAATCAAAGGACAATCACTTGCCAATCGCGACGGTCATAATGCTGGGTACTTTTCAACAAAGCCAAATTCGAATTGAGGTTGAAGCATCTCAAACTGCAATTCGGGACAGTTTACTCCGCCCTGTGCAGTTGCAACAATGGCTCTGGCCCCAACGCCTTGCCATGGGAATGCCAGAACAGCTGCATCAAGGACTAACCTTCACCAGCTGGACTGGGCCAGTTGCTATTTATCATCAAGTGGAGGTAGCGACACCCAACTGCTTACGCTTCATACTCTGGGGAGGAATTGACGGGTTCCACGAATGGTATTGGGGAGAAGGCTGGTTACAGTCCCGCTTGGAAGGCCTATCAGTACTGCCGCTGAATTTAGGTCAAACGCTTAGTTTGCTGCGCTTACGTCAGTTTCTGGCAACTCAATAGAGGGGTTGCGACTTAGTACCCGTTTTAGGGAACAACACGATATGTCGCGGTAGATTACATCACTTAGGCTTGTGTCGCCTGTGTAACAATTACACCTTAGGTGTCACAATTGTAGATTTAATGTACCTAATCCTATGTAGAAACTGTGTATGTTTTATGGATAATTTAAATTCCTGGTGACCGTTGTCGCTCCTGAACTTATCAGTTTAGAGCAGCTAAACATAATAGCAGTGAAAAAATCCCCTTCCTATCTCAGACTAGGAAGGGGTATGTGTTTCTACTTACCTGAGTTGATGCCACTAATCAAAATTAGTAATAGGCATGGAAATAGAAGAGCTCACAGCTTGCTGAGAATAAGTTTACCCTCCTAAATCAAGCAACCATAAGCTTGTAGCACAGGGAAGTCTGATAGGTAGTTCGACGCGTCACAAAACGCTTCGGTTCACGTCTACTTAAACTTATATCCCTTGTTGTCCTAAGCTGGGGCTTGGACGCTTCCACCGTAGACTTTGCCATTGGGAGCGGTGTAATAAAAGAAAGCTTTACCGTCGCCCTTGAAAAATGAGTAAGCACCACCATTATAAGTTGCGCCTGAGAAGGCAATTGCCCCTCCAGCAACAACTTCTTGCTCTTGATCGGATAGATCATTGAACAAGTTGGTTTCGATTGATTCGTGTAGTTGCATGAGCAAACTCCTGAAAATCGTTTACAACTGTAACGTTACTAAAGCAAAACTTGTTTATCAAGCCCTACAAAGTTAAATCTGACCAAGAAGAGTTTAACTTATGTTAAATCAGTGTTTAACTTAGAAATTTAGTTGTGTAAAAAACAAAAATGTATCATGATTTTACTAAAAATCGGGTACATTCCGGTTAAGCATTTTTGTCATACCATCTTCCTTTTATGCGCTAAACAATTAACCCCCTCACCCCTTTTTAAACGAGGCTTGGGGGCAACACAGTTCAGTTCATTCAAGAGGTGGTTAAAAAAAATAAGGCAGCCACAGGAAGCTGTCTCGAACAAACCATTGATAAAGCTAACTAAAATTTACTTATATCAAAAGTTACTGATTTCTGTTTTTTCTATTGGCGTTTGAGCATCAAACCTGAACCTAAAACAGCACCAAATGCTAATGCCCTCACTAGAGTAGAATCAGGCTCAGGAACAGCTTGATTTGAACCATTAAACTGTACAGAGTAACCCCCGGTAGTCCCATGGTCTTTGTAGGTTACATCTATGGTTCCATGTGAAGTATTTTGATCGTATTGCAACACTCCAGAGCTGGCAAAATCGCCGTTTTGACCGCTTAGAAGCCAAGTAGTTTTATCATGATTAATATCGTAAGTATAAATACCGTCACCCTGAGGTGTAGAGAATTTCCTCGTTACTGTTCCTGGTATTCCTGTCTCAATCTCAGCAGACTTGCCAGAATCTGTAGATTTTGGCACATAAATCTGTTGAAAGTAGCCACCTTTATTATCACTATTTGTGAATTTTCCATACACAGTTTCAATTGAAGTATTTGGGTCGTAACTAAATTCAGTTGTAGGAATTTGAACATCATAAGTTGTCCTACCAAATTGTATCCAAGATCCTCCAACAAGTCCATTGTCTTTGTAAAGTGAATATGATGTGCCAGCAAAAGTATTTGGATCGTATTGAAACGAGCCATATTTTGCAGACGGACTGTTGAAGTCTCCCTGAGACAAAGTAATTTTATTGGTGGCAGGGTCGTAGTTAAACGTACTACTTCCACTAGTTGACGAGCTTGATCCTCCTAGAGGGAAGTCTTGGTAGTAGGTTCCTGTAGCCCCGTTTTCTTCTTTAAACTTGCCGTAATTACTCCCGCGCTTGGTACTTACATCCCAATGAAACACTCCGGCACTTGAAAATGGAGTGTTGGCATCGCCTATAGAGTAAATAAGGTTATCGTTGTCGGAATCGTAAGTTAAATTGCCTTGCCCTTTCGGCGTATCGAATGGTTTGGTGAATGTTGCTGCTAAACTTGGTGATGCTTGTGACACTGTGCTAATAGTAATCAGCAAGCCAACACTTAAACTAGAAAACTGGATTTTTTTCATTGTTAAGCCTGACTCTTAGCTAAAATTTCATTATCCACTTGATATGCTTAATCAATTGTCTAAGTTATGAATAAGTTGTAAATAAGTTATGTGCAAAAATTGTTGGGCTTTTCTGAACATGCCAAAAAGCACAAATCACAGAATTCTAATTGTTATTCTTATTGTTCGATTATTCTAGCTAAGTTGTAGCAATAAAAATACATTCCTTATCTTATACTCTTATTCTTGGATCTAGTTGCATGAGAAACTCCTAAAAAGTGTTACAAACATAAAATACTGAATCAAAATTTGTTTATCAAGCCCTGCAAAGTTGAATTTGCCCAAGAAGTGTGTGATTTATGTACAATAAGTGTCTAACTTATTAATTTATCTATACGAATCTAAAAAATGTATCATTCTTTTACTAAAAATAGCTGGTTTACAAGCTTTAATCTTTATAAAGTATAAACATCTAAAATTCTCTCAAGAAATCTAAATTCAGGAAAGTCTACTTGGTTGACAAGCTACACATTTAAGGGTGCTGCGCGCCTCAACACAATTGTTTTATAACTTTTCGCGCCACTTGCGGACGAGGCGTATACAGTCTTTACTTCCGACTTCCGAAGGCGCGACTTTTTTTCATTAAGGTGGCTTAACCCAGCAACAACAAGACGAGCAGGTAAATTAGGTGAAATATCAATGTATTTTGCAACACAGTGAAGAAGATTGTGGGGCTGCTTGCCTCGCTTCCGTTGCCAAACACTATGGACGCACTCTTAGCCTTAATCGAGTTCGTCAAGCTATAGGTACAGGGCAATTGGGAACAACATTGCTAGGTTTAAGGCGAGGGGCAGAGGCCTTAGGATTGAATGCTCGGGCAACCAGAACCTCATCTGAACTCCTAGATCGAATAAGTGAAGCACCCTTGCCAGCAATCATTCATTGGAAAGGCTATCACTGGGTTGTTCTATATGGGCAACGAGGCCAGAAATATGCGATCGCTGATCCAGCAGTAGGCATCCGTTATCTTTCCCGAAATGAGCTAATAGAGGGTTGGACAAGTTACATCATGCTCTTACTTGAGCCAGACCAAGAGAGGTTTTTTGCTCAATCAGATGACAAAATTAGCGGTTTTGGACGCTTCTTGAAGCGTGTCTGGCCTTATCGCGCGATTGTAGCTGAGGCGCTGCTAATTAATTTGTTTCTGGGTTTGCTCTCTTTAGCCTATCCTTTTCGCATCCAAATCCTGACTGATGATGTACTCGTTCAAGGTGATACTAAATTACTAACCGCTGTAGCAATTGCCGTTGTGGTAATGAGGTTTGTCAGCAGTAGCCTCGGATTAGTAGAGTCTAACCTAATTGCTCACTTCGCTCAACGGTTGGAGTTAGGTCTAGTCCTAGAATTTGGTAAGGCTATCCTGCGCTTGCCTCTCACTTACTTTGAAGCTCGTCGTAGCGGCGAAATTGTTAGCCGTGTGCGAGATATCCAGGAAATTAATCAATTAATTTCACAAGGCGTCGTCAGTCTGCCTAGTCAATTTTTTATCGCATTGTTTTCTTTGGGTTTCATGCTGTTCTACAGTTGGAAGCTGACATTAGTTGCCATCATATTTGCTGTTTTAATGACTTTATCTACGATTGTTTTTTTGCCCACTCTCCAGCAAAAAACGCGTAGATTATTAGTTTTAGAAGCAGAAAATCAGGGAGTCCTGGTCGAAACTTTCAAAGGTGCACTTACTTTCAAAACCATGACAGCTGGTCCCCAATTATGGGAAGAGTTTCAGAGTCGCTTTGGTCGACTAGCTAATCTTACATTTGGTACGATTCAAATTAATATTTACAACAACATATTTTCTGGGTTAATTTCTAGCATTGGCAGCATTGTTTTGCTCTGGTTTGGCAGCAGGTTCGTCATTGGCAAGGAATTAACTATTGGTCAACTGCTAGCATTCAACAGTATGGATGGCAATTTTGTGTCTTTCATTAGTACTGTAATTGGCTTTGTAAATAGTTTTACCCTTGTCAAAACTGCTACCCAACGCCTGACGTAAGTCATCGACTCTAAACCTGAACAAGACGATACCCAAAAGCCCTTTGCTCAAATTCCTGATTACGCTGACATTATCTGCACCAACCTCAACTTTCACCACGCTGGCAGAGTTGATCTCCTGGAAGATTTTTCCCTCACTATCCCTGGTGGTAGAGTTATCGCCATCGTCGGTAGATCCGGCTGTGGTAAGAGTACCTTAGCGAAACTGATAGCGGGGTTATATTGGCCGACATCTGGCAATATTCGCATTGGTATCTACAACCTGCAAGACCTCTCCCTCGACTGCCTGCGACAACAGGTGATTCTCGTTCCCCAAGAACCTCACTTTTGGAGCCGCTCGATTATTGAAAACTTCCGACTAGGTTCTCTCCAGATCACATTTGAGCAAATTGTCAAAGCTTGTAATATTGCTGAGGCTGACGGCTTTATCAGCAAACTACCTGACAAATATCAAACCGTCTTGGGAGAATTTGGCGCAAATATTTCTGGAGGGCAAAGGCAACGATTAGCTATAGCCAGAGCCATTGTCACCAATCCACCTGTCCTGATTTTAGACGAATCTACAGCTAGCCTCGACCCAGTTAGTGAAACCCAAGTGCTGGATCGACTTTTGTCCTACCGCCAAGGCAGAACCACCATCCTAATTAGTCACCGCCCTAGAGTGATCAACAGAGCGGATTGGATCGTCGTACTTGATCAGGGCAAGTTGCTGATTCAAGGTTCCTTAGAGGAGTTGCGATCGCAAACCGGCGACCATCTAGACTTTTTAACCCCTTGATCCGAGTAAAAACCATGTGAAGGTCTAGCGATTTGGGTTTGAACCATTTAGAGCCAGCACCGGAAAGCCTAATAGCTTCCTAGGGCTGAGGATTCTCCTGATCATCCAGTGCCCATCCCCCATCGCCCTTATTGGGCATCCGCAGTCGCACTGAATCTGCATGAGACGGCAAACCCTCAGCTTTCGCCAGCACATCAATCGCACCGGCTACTTTCTGGAGTGCAGTTGGCGAGTATTGGATGAGACTGGAGTGTTTTAGGAAGGTTTCCACTCCCAAAGCAGATGCGTAGCGAGCAGCGCCAGAAGTAGGCAACGTGTGGTTAGGGCCAGCTAGGTAGTCTCCTACCGCTTCGGGTGTGGAGTATCCTAAGAAAATGGCACCGGCATGGCGAATCCGCTCAAGTAGTGCCCAAGGGTCAGCCACTTCCAGCTCCAGGTGCTCTGGGGCAAATTCATTCGATAGCTCTGCTGCCGATCGGAGGGATTCTACGACGACGATTAAGCCGTAGTGAGCGATCGCCTTCTCGCTCAGCGTGCGGCGCGGGTGGTCTACCAACTGCCTCTCGACCGCAGTTTGCACATTCTTCGCCAAACCAGCATCTGTCGTCAAAAGAATTGCTGCCGCCATCGGATCGTGCTCAGCTTGCGCCAATAAGTCAGCTGCTATATGTACGGGATTAGCCGTTTCATCCGCAATAATCAGCACCTCCGAAGGTCCCGCTAGCGAGTCAATCCCAACGGTGCCGTAGACAAGTTTTTTAGCCAAGGTGACGTAAATGTTACCAGGACCGGTAATAACATTCACCTTGGGAATCGTTTCTGTCCCGTAAGCTAAAGCCGCGATCGCCTGAGCGCCCCCAACCCGATAAATTTCTTCCACTCCAGCTTCTTGAGCAGCAACCAGCACTGCCGGGTTAATTGTCTTCCCTATTCCTGGCGGCGTTACCATCACTATGCGTGGTACCCCCGCCACTTTTGCTGGAATCGCATTCATCAGTACTGTACTGGGATAAGCAGCTCGACCACCAGGAATGTATAACCCTGCGCGGTCTACCGGCGTGTAGCGCTTGCCCAACACTACCTCATCAGCCTCGAACTGCACCCAGCTTTTAGGAACCCGCTGGCGGTGAAACGCTTCAATTTGTCGGCAAGCCAACTGAATTGCCTGCAGTAACTCCTTAGATACCTGCTGGTAAGCTGCATCTAACTCTGAGCCACCGACGCGCAGGTCTTCTTGCTCAAGAGTTTGGTTGTCAAATTCTTGAGTGTAATGTAAGACGGCTCGGTCCCCCTGGCGCTTCACCGCCTGAAGCACCTCCCGAACCGTCGCTTCTTTGTGAACCACCTGGTCATTATGGGTGCGTTCACAGATACGCTGTAGTTCTGCTCTTACCTCGGCCTGCTGAGTAATGATTCGCAGCATGGGGTTCGGAATGTGTCTTTCTAGGAATTACCTGAGTTGAGAACGCGTCTTCAAACGTCCCTGCTCTGAGGAATGTATTGCCGACCCGCTCTCGTTTCTCTAGCTTAACCTGCTTAACCTAAATTTTTGGGAGAATCGCAACATTGCAAGTATTGATGCTATATTAGTATATCTAGGATTTTGTCTATACAACAAACGATACCCTCGCTGGAACTGACTGTGGCAAATACAAAGTCTGCTATTAAGCGCGTCGACATCGCGGAACGGAACCGATTACGCAACAAAGCTTACAAATCGGCGGTCAAGACACTAATGAAGAAATACTTTGCCGCCGTAGAAACCTACGCCGCCAACCCCAGCCCAGAACTGCGGCAGGAAGTGCAGAAGCATATGGCTGCAGCATACAGCAAAATTGACAAAGCAGTAAAGCGCGGGGTACTGCATGTCAACAATGGGGCACGCAAAAAGTCCAACCTGGCGGCTCGGTTGAAACGCCACGAGCTCAGTGCCCAATAAGAAGAGTCCCTTCTTTAAGTTCCTGGCAAACGAAAACAGACAACCGACTACGGACAACAAACAAAGAAATGCAGTTGATTGATACTCATGTTCATCTCAACTTTGATGTTTTTGAGCCGGATTTGGAAGCTGTAAGATCGAGGTGGCGCGAAGCCGGTGTAACTCGTCTAGTCCACTCTTGTGTTCACCCAGAGGAATTTGCCAGCATTCAAGCCCTAGCTCACCAACTTCCAGAGCTAGGCATTGCAGTTGGTTTGCACCCGCTGGATGCCGACAAGTGGAGTAAAAACACAGGTGAGCAAATTCTCTCACTCGCCCGTTCTGACCCAAAAGTGGTAGCAATTGGCGAAATGGGACTTGACTTTTACAAGGCTAATAACCAAGAGCAGCAGCGAATTGTATTTGAGGCTCAGCTGAGGATAGCAGCAGAACTCGACTTACCAGTAATCATCCATTGTCGTGAAGCAGCAGCTCAGGTTCGAGAACTATTACAGGAATGGAAGGAGCATAATTCACCCGTCCGGGGCGTTATGCACTGCTGGGGTGGAACGCCGGAGGAAACTCAATGGTTCCTTGACTTGGGGCTTTATATCAGCTTCAGTGGTACAGTCACATTTAAAAACGCGGGGCAAATTCACGCATCGGCTCAAATGGTCAAGAGCGATCGCCTCTTAATCGAAACTGATTGCCCCTTCCTAGCTCCTGTCCCCAAAAGGGGTCAACGGCGCAATGAGCCTGCCTATGTCCGCTACGTAGCTGAAGCGATCGCTCACCTTCGGGGTGTAACTCTCGAGACAATTGCCGCCCAAACTACCCAAAATGCCTGTGAGCTCTTTGGCCTTTCGGTTTTGTAGGGGCGCTTTGGTCAGAAAAGCGCCATAATAGTTAACATAAGAAGTAATGAACCAATACGTCAGCAAGAACCAGGACGAACCCAAGCGCTGCAAATTGATCACCCTTATCGCTCTACAAAGGGATGGTTTAAATCTATGACTAACCCTCCTGCTCTTAGGCCGTTCTAGACTTGTGCAAGAAAAAGCTTCCTGATTCGTGTCAGCTCTCACCCAGTCTTTAAAATTAGTTGCGTTGCGACTGCCTTGACAAACACAAAACCATCTTTTCCTTAAACCTGGCTAGGGTGACATCCCTAAAGCCATAGGTTAATGCCAGTTCAAAAGTTAAGACGGGTGGTGTAGTGAAACTGGCTCCCGACTCCTATTCATCCGCAATTCCTGTTTAGCTAAAATCGACGCGCAAACTGAACGCATGACTAACGAAACTTATATCGAACCCGCCTTCCTACTGCCTGATTTGATTGAAATTCAGCGCTCCAGCTTTCGCTGGTTCTTGGAAGAAGGACTAATTGAAGAGCTTAACAGCTTCTCACCCATTACAGACTATACCGGTAAGCTAGAGCTGCACTTTTTGGGGCACAACTACAAATTGAAGCAGCCAAAATACAGCGTGGATGAAGCCAAACGCCGCGATAGCAGCTACGCGGTGCAGATGTATGTGCCAACGAGATTGATCAACAAAGAAACTGGCGAAATCAAAGAGCAAGAAGTCTTCATCGGCGATTTGCCCTTGATGACTGATCGCGGCACATTCATCATCAACGGAGCCGAGCGGGTAATTGTCAACCAAATTGTGCGCTCACCGGGCGTGTACTACAAATCGGAAGTTGATAAAAACGGTCGTCGCACCTACAGCGCTAGCTTAATCCCGAACCGGGGGGCATGGCTGAAATTTGAAACTGACCGTAACGCCTTGGTGTGGGTAAGAATCGATAAAACCCGCAAATTGTCAGCCCAAGTGCTGTTGAAGGCGCTAGGCTTATCTGATAACGAAATTTACGATGCGCTGCGGCATCCGGAGTATTTTCAAAAGACGATAGAAAAAGAGGGGCAGTTTTCCGAAGAAGAAGCTCTGATGGAGCTGTATCGCAAATTGCGGCCAGGTGAACCCCCTACAGTTTTAGGAGGCCAGCAGCTACTAGATTCGCGCTTTTTTGATCCTAAGCGTTACGACCTCGGTCGCGTGGGGCGGTATAAAATCAACAAGAAGTTAAGGCTCTCAATTCCCGATACGATGAGAGTGCTGACTCCAGTCGATATTTTATCAGCGATTGATTACCTAATCAACTTAGAGTTTGATATGGGTAGCATCGACGACATTGACCACTTGGGCAACCGGCGGGTGAGGAGCGTGGGCGAGTTGCTACAAAACCAAGTGCGAGTAGGCCTAAACAGGCTGGAGCGGATTATTCGGGAACGAATGACTGTGTCGGATGCAGAAGCTCTCACTCCAGCGTCTCTGGTGAACCCGAAGCCATTAGTAGCGGCTATTAAGGAGTTTTTTGGCTCCAGCCAGCTGAGTCAGTTTATGGATCAGACAAACCCCTTGGCAGAGCTGACCCACAAGCGTCGGCTTAGTGCACTTGGTCCTGGTGGCTTAACCCGTGAACGAGCCGGTTTTGCTGTACGGGATATTCACCCCTCCCACTATGGGCGGATCTGCCCCATTGAAACACCAGAAGGACCCAATGCCGGGTTGATTGGTTCCTTGGCAACTCACGCTAGGGTGAATCAGTACGGCTTTTTGGAAACGCCGTTTAGAGCAGTAGAAAATGCGCGGGTGCTGTTTGACCAGACGCCTGTGTATATGACAGCAGACGAAGAAGACGATTTGCGCGTCGCACCCGGAGATATTCCGGTGGATGAAAATGGCTACATTATTGGGCCACAAGTTCCAGTGCGTTACCGGCAGGACTTCACGACAACGACACCTGACCAAGTAGACTACGTAGCTGTGTCGCCGGTACAGATTGTTTCAGTGGCAACATCAATGATTCCATTTTTGGAGCATGACGATGCCAACCGAGCGCTGATGGGCTCGAACATGCAGCGGCAGGCTGTACCCCTCTTAAAGCCAGAGCGACCCCTGGTGGGCACGGGTTTAGAGGCTCAGGCAGCAAGGGACTCTGGGATGGTGGTGGTATCGCGCACTGATGGTGAAGTGACGTATGTAGATGCCACTCGGATTCGGGTTCGTCCGCGACCAGACGCGCCGGAAATCGAGTACCCAGTCTCTAAATACCAGCGCTCAAACCAGGATACGTGCTTGAACCAACGACCACTGGCTATGGTAGGTGATCGCGTCGTGGCGGGTCAGGTATTGGCGGATGGCTCCTCCACCGAGGGAGGTGAGTTGGCGCTGGGGCAAAACATCGTAGTGGCCTACATGCCCTGGGAAGGCTACAACTACGAAGACGCAATTTTGATTTCAGAGAAGCTGGTTCAAGAAGACACTTATACCTCGATTCACATTGAGAAATATGAAATCGAGGCTAGACAGACAAAGCTGGGGCCAGAGGAAATTACTCGAGAAATTCCCAACGTCGGGGAAGATGCACTACGTCAACTTGATGAGCAAGGCATTATCCGCATTGGAGCTTGGGTCGAGGCCGGGGATATCCTAGTCGGAAAAGTAACACCTAAAGGGGAATCTGACCAGCCGCCGGAAGAAAAACTGTTGCGGGCAATTTTTGGGGAAAAGGCGCGAGATGTGCGCGACAACTCTCTGCGGGTACCGAACGGAGAAAAAGGGCGCGTTGTGGACGTGCGCGTATTTACCCGCGAACAGGGCGATGAGCTGCCACCAGGAGCGAACATGGTCGTGCGGGTCTATGTAGCCCAAAAGCGCAAGATCCAGGTGGGCGACAAAATGGCTGGGCGGCATGGCAATAAAGGAATTATTTCCCGAATTTTGCCAATAGAAGATATGCCGTATTTGCCGGATGGATCGCCGGTGGATATTGTGCTGAACCCCTTAGGTGTGCCATCTAGGATGAATGTGGGTCAGGTGTTTGAGTGCCTGCTAGGCTGGGCAGGGCAAAACTTGGGTGTACGGTTTAAGCTGACTCCATTTGATGAAATGTACGGGGAGGAGTCATCCCGGACAATCGTGCACGGCAAGCTACAAGAGGCGCGCGATCGGACTGGAAAGGACTGGCTATTTAACCCGGATGCTGCCGGGAAAATCACGGTATTTGATGGTCGCACTGGAGAAGCGTTTGACCAACCAGTGACGATTGGGGTCGCCTATATGTTGAAACTGGTGCATTTAGTAGATGACAAGATCCACGCTCGCTCAACCGGACCGTATTCCCTAGTAACACAACAGCCCTTAGGTGGCAAAGCCCAGCAGGGAGGACAGCGGTTTGGCGAAATGGAAGTATGGGCACTGGAGGCATTTGGTGCGGCCTATATCCTGCAAGAGTTGCTGACGGTGAAATCAGATGACATGCAGGGGCGCAACGAAGCGCTAAATGCGATCGTTAAAGGTAAAGCAATTCCTCGACCGGGTACACCAGAGTCGTTCAAGGTGCTAATGCGAGAACTCCAGTCTCTAGGGTTGGATATTGCAGTGCATAAGGTGGAAACCCAGGCAGATGGCAGTACCTCGGATGTGGAGGTAGATTTAATGGCAGATCCTGCTGGTCGTCGCACTCCCTCCAGACCCACTTATGAGTCCTTGACCCGCGAAGCGCTAGAAGAAGACGACGTTTAGAAGGAGAGGGGGAGATGGGGAGATGGGGAACTCGGGGCCCCCACGCAGTGGGGATTAGGGGAGAGGGGGAGATGGGGCGATATAAGACTGCGATAAAGCATCGGAGTTTAAGGCTTTTTTCTCCCACTCACCCACTCCCCCCCTCTCCCCTTCTCCATTCAGCATTCATCACTTGGCACTAAGCACTAAACATGAGACACCCGCAAGCAAATCAGTTTGACTATGTAAAAATAGGCTTAGCTTCACCAGAGCGCATTCGGCAGTGGGGAGAAAGAACCTTACCGAATGGTCAAGTGGTTGGTGAGGTTACGAAGCCCGAAACGATAAACTACCGCACCCTGAAACCAGAGATGGACGGGCTATTTTGCGAACGCATTTTTGGCCCGGCGAAAGATTGGGAGTGTCATTGCGGTAAATACAAAAGAGTGCGGCATCGCGGAATTGTGTGCGAACGCTGCGGCGTAGAAGTGACTGAATCACGAGTACGACGCCATCGCATGGGCTACATTAGACTTGCCGCACCCGTCGCCCACGTCTGGTACCTCAAAGGCATCCCTAGCTATATCTCGATTCTGCTGGATATGCCCTTGCGGGATGTAGAGCAAATTGTTTACTTCAATGCCTACGTCGTTCTCTCTCCCGGCAATGCCGAAACCCTTAGCTATAAACAGCTACTGAGTGAAGACCAGTGGCTGGAAATTGAAGATCAGCTTTACAGCGAAGACTCTCAGCTTTCTGGGGTTGAAGTTGGTATTGGAGCCGAAGCGCTTTCACGCTTACTTGCTGACATTAACTTGGAAACCCAAGCAGAGCAACTGCGCGAAGAAATTGCCGCAGCCAAAGGCCAAAAGCGAGCTAAGTTGATTAAGCGGCTGCGGGTAATTGACAACTTTATTGCTACCGGCTCTAAACCAGAGTCGATGGTGATGACAGTTATCCCAGTAATCCCACCAGATTTGCGACCAATGGTGCAGCTGGATGGGGGCCGTTTTGCCACTTCAGATCTGAACGACCTTTATCGACGGGTGATTAACCGCAATAACCGTCTGGCAAGGTTGCAAGAAATTCTGGCTCCAGAAATTATCGTTCGCAATGAAAAGCGAATGCTGCAAGAGGCTGTAGATGCCCTAATTGACAACGGTCGTCGAGGCCGCACAGTGGTAGGTGCCAACAACCGACCGCTGAAATCCTTGTCTGACATCATTGAGGGTAAGCAGGGCCGTTTCCGCCAGAACCTGCTAGGGAAACGAGTTGATTACTCTGGACGGTCAGTGATTGTGGTGGGACCGAAGCTAAAGATCCACCAATGTGGCTTGCCACGAGAAATGGCGATTGAGCTTTTCCAACCGTTCGTCATCCATAGGCTGATTCGCGGAGGTTTAGTTAATAACATCAAAGCTGCCAAAAAGCTGATACAGCGCGGTGATCCTAGCGTATGGGATGTGCTAGAAGAAGTGATTGAAGGCCACCCAGTTCTGCTCAATCGTGCTCCAACCCTACACAGATTAGGAATTCAAGCTTTTGAACCAATTCTGGTAGAAGGTCGCGCTATCCAACTGCACCCCTTAGTGTGTCCAGCATTTAACGCCGATTTCGATGGCGACCAGATGGCAGTGCATGTGCCACTATCTCTCGAAAGCCAAGCAGAGGCAAGGTTGTTAATGTTGGCTTCCAACAATATCCTATCACCAGCAACAGGTAGGCCAATTGTTACCCCTAGTCAGGATATGGTGTTGGGGGCGTATTACCTGACAGCAGAAAACCCCAATGCCCAGAAGGGCGTGGATCGGTACTTCGCTTCGTTGGAAGACGTGGTTATGGCATACGAGCAGCAACAGGTTGATTTACACGCCTATATCTATGTACGGTTCGATGGTGCCATGGAGACAGATGAACCAGATACAAAGCCATTGCAGGTGGAAAATAACAGCGATGGTACGCGGACCTCAATCTACAAATTCCGGCGAGTTCGCGAGGACGCAGAGGGAAAATTGATTTCTCAGTATATTCGGACTACGCCAGGTCGCGTTATTTACAACACTGCAATTGAGGAAGCGCTTGTATAAAAGGGAATATCTCCCGTCCCCACTCCCTCTTTCAAATCTTCTTAGACAAAATAGGAAAAAATGCCAGATCAAAAGTCAATGATTTTCCGGAATCGCGTCGTGGACAAGGGTCAATTGAAGAAGTTGATTGCTTGGGCTTTTACCCACCACGGGACTGCTCGCACAGCCGCGATCGCTGACCGATTGAAAGAACTAGGATTTCGCTACGCCACCAAAGCTGGGATATCTATTAGTGTAGATGACTTGATGGTACCCCCTAGCAAACGTTCGCTCCTAGAAGCCGCCGAAGCAGAGATCCGCGCAACTGAAGAGCGTTACACAAAAGGCGAAATCACTGAAGTGGAGCGGTTTCAAAAAGTCATCGACACTTGGAACAGTACCAGTGAAGCGCTCAAAGATGAAGTGGTACAACATTTCAAGGCTACTAACCCACTTAACTCAGTGTACATGATGGCCTTTTCTGGAGCTAGGGGCAATATCTCCCAAGTGCGCCAGTTAGTGGGAATGCGGGGACTAATGGCAGACCCTCAAGGGGAAATCATTGACCTACCAATTAAAACAAACTTTCGGGAAGGACTGACCGTAACCGAGTACATTATTTCGTCTTACGGAGCCAGAAAAGGATTGGTGGATACAGCCTTGAGAACGGCAGATTCCGGCTATCTCACCCGACGCCTAGTGGACGTATCGCAGGATGTAATTATTCGGGAAATCGACTGCGGCACTACTAGTGCAATATCGGTACGAGCGATGCGTGAGGGCGAACGTGTCATGATTCCGATCGGCTCCCGATTGCTAGGTCGAGTCGCAGCCAGTGATGTGATTCACCCATCTACGGGAGAAGTCTTGGTAGCAAAAAACCAGCCGATGGACGATGATACTGCCCGGCTGATCGAGAAAGCAGGCATAGAAGAAGTGATGGTGCGATCGCCCCTCACTTGTGAAGCGGCTCGCTCGGTATGCCAACACTGCTACGGTTGGAGTCTGGCTCATGCTAAAATGGTTGATCTGGGCGAAGCCGTTGGAATTATTGCCGCCCAAAGCATTGGAGAACCAGGCACTCAGCTGACAATGCGAACCTTCCACACTGGAGGCGTGTTTACTGGGGAAGTCGCTCGGCAAGTGCGGGCTGCACAGGATGGAACAGTAAGAATTCCGCGCACGTTGCGCACTAGGCCCTATAGAACTCGTCACGGAGAGGATGCCCTATTTGTAGAAGCGAACGGGGAACTTTTACTGGAGCCGCGTGGCGGAGGAAAATCTATCAAGATTCCTGTTACTCAGGGTTCGACACTGTATATTGTAGACGGTCAGACTATCAAGACCGCAGCTTTGTTAGCAGAAGTGGCGATTGGCAGTCGGACGAACCGTGCTCATACCGAAAAAGCCACTAAAGACGTCGCTTCAGATTTGGCAGGAGAAGTGAGATTTGCCGATGTGGTGCCTGAAGAAAAAACTGACCGCCAAGGCAACACAACGACAACTGCAGCGCGAGGCGGATTGATTTGGATCTTATCTGGGGAAGTTTATAACCTGCCCCCAGGTGCAGAGCCAAGCGTGGTAAACGGTGACGTTGTAAAGTCGGGTAGTGTATTGGCAGAAACAAAGCTAAGCACCCTGCATGGTGGTGTGGTGCGTTTACCTTCTGCAGCTGGGGGGGTACCCCGGCGAGAGCGGGAAATTGAAATTATCACCGCCTCAGTAGTTTTAGACACTGCCACTGTGCGGGCGGAAAGTACCCAAGGCCGCGACCACTATTTAATCGAAACAAGCTCAGGCCAGGTGTTTTCGCTCTTAGCCACCCCAGGAACCAAGGTGCAAAACAACCAAGTGGTGGCAGAGCTAATTGATGAGCAATATCGCACTGTTACCGGCGGCTTGCTCAAATATGCCGGTGTGGAAGTAGCAAAGAAAGGTAAAGCGAAGCAGGGCTATGAAGTGGTGCAAGGCGGGACATTACTATGGATTCCCGAAGAAACCCACGAAGTCAACAAAGATATCTCGCTGTTGATGGTAGAAGACGGTCAATATGTTGAGGCTGGCACCGAAGTCGTGAAAGATATTTTCTGCCAGAACAGTGGAGTGGTAGAAGCGACGCAGAAAAACGACATTCTACGGGAACTTGTGATTAAGCCCGGAGAACTGTTGATGGTGGATGACCCAGAGTCAGTGCTCGGACGGGATGGCACGTTTGGGCAACCAGGTGAGGAGATCCTGCCAGGACACACCCTCTTGGAGCTGCGTTATATCGAGTATGTGGAATCGCCCGAAGGCCCAGCGCTATTGATTAGGCCAGTGACTGAATTTGCTGTGCCGGATCAACCACCAGTGCCGAGTACGCGCTCGATTAATCAATCTGGCCGTGAGATTCAATTACGGGCAGTGCAGCGATTGCCTTATAAAGATTCCGAGCGAGTGAAATCGGTGGAAGGAGTGGAACTGCTGCGAACTCAGCTGGTGCTGGAAATTGAGCAGGCGCAATCGTCCGAACACGCCGGGGTACCGATAATAGCGGATATTGAGCTAGTGCCGGATGCGGTTGATCCAGAAGTCCGAAGATTGCAATTGGTGATTTTGGAATCGCTTGTGATTCGTCGTGACATAGCGGCAGATGCCACCCAAGGCAGCACTCAAACTCGGCTGCTGGTAGAAGATGGTCAAGTGATTGCACCTGGAGCAGTAGTGGCTCGGACTGAAATCCAGTGCAAAGACAGTGGGGAAGTGCGTGGTGTCCGAGAAGGAGCAGAGGCGATTCGACGAATTTTGGTGTTGAGAGAGAGCGATCGCGTCACCTTACGCTCGTCGGAGCGCCCCCGAGTCAAAGTGGGCAGCTTAATTGTGGCTGGCAACGAAATTGCCCCAGGCGTCTTCATAGAAGAATCTGGTCAAGTGCTGGAAATCAAAAGCAGGGGAACCGCAGAGCCGAAGAGTAGGGGCGGTGTCTCAGACCCGCCCGGAGCAGAAGAGCAAACTGCCCCTATCACCCCCTCACCCTCCTACGAAATCACTCTACGAATTGGTCGTCCTTACCGTGTCTCGCCTGGAGCAGTGTTGCAGGTAGATGATGGAGGTCTGGTGCAGCGGGGCGACAATTTAGTGTTGTTGGTGTTTGAGCGGGCTAAGACCGGGGATATCATTCAAGGTTTGCCCAGAATTGAGGAACTCTTGGAAGCGCGGAAGCCGAAGGAAGCTTGCATTTTGGCGCGCCGGGCTGGAACTGCCCAAGTGGGTAGGTTAGAGGATGAAACAGTTGATATCAAGGTGGTTGAGGAAGACGGTACTGTTACTGAGTATCCGATCACAGGTGGATCAGTGAACGTGGTGGTGTCGGATGGTGCCACTGTAGACGTGGGAATGCCGCTGACAGATGGCCCAGCGAATCCGCACGAGATTTTGGAGATTTTCTTCAATCTCAATTCAGAGGTCAGGACGTACGCCGGTGCATTGGAAGCGTTGCTGCGGGTGCAGACGTTTTTGGTGAACGAAGTGCAGCTGGTTTATCAATCCCAGGGGATTGACATTTCTGATAAGCACATTGAAGTCATTGTGCGGCAGATGACTTCTAAGGTACGGTTAGACGATGGCGGCGACACGACAATGCTGCCTGGGGAGTTAGTGGAACTGCGACAGGTTGAGCAAGTGAATGAAGCGATGAGCATCACGGGAGGTGCCAAGGCGCAATATACGCCGGTGTTACTAGGAATAACCAAGGCATCGCTGAATACGGATAGCTTTATTTCTGCAGCATCGTTCCAGGAAACAACGCGGGTGCTAACCGAAGCAGCGATCGAGGGTAAATCAGACTGGCTGCGAGGCTTAAAGGAGAACGTAATTATTGGGCGATTGATTCCAGCTGGTACTGGTTTTAATGCCTTCGAGGAAGCGAGTGCTACGAGTGAGGATTTAACCCTAGATTCAGGCAGTATGTTTGAGGAAGGGGATGATCCACTAGATGTAGTGCTAGATGACCGGACAGCCCGTGCTTACAATTTGGACGGGGGTCTCGGAGAACCGGCTTTTAGCTTTGATCGCGGCTCCTTCATCCATGACGAGGATGATGAATTGATTGATGATGCGGTCGAGGCTGAGGCCGAGGAGGACGGCGAGGACGACGAGGACGATTTCGAGGACGACGACGAAGAGTAAAGAGACAAGGAGAGGGGGAGAGGGGGAGAGGGGGAGCACCGCTGCGCTCGAGAGAGTGGGAAAGAAAGCTACGCTAAGATAACTGGGATGTACAAGCGCCCCACCACCCCCTTGCCCCCAAAGGCGACCACGCCAGTTCTGCGGACGGCCCAGCCCTCCGCAGCCTGGCTCCCGAGTTCCCCCTCTCCTTACGAGGCGTTTTCCAACTGAGCTGTCCGCACCGAAGCTTGCTGAGTCTGGTCACCTCGCTGCACTTTTACCTGTAGTACCTGACCTAGGCGACTACTATCCACAAGGCTCTGCAACTGCTGAGCAGTAGTGATCGCTTGCCCGTCAATTTGGATAATTACATCACCCCGACGTATACCGGCAGCAGCAGCTGGCGTGTCCGGTAAAACTCGCACCACCAGCACACCGTTAATCTCCGGCACCTGTATGGGAGAATTTGGATCACTGTTGTTTTGCTGTGCCAACTGGGGCGTCAAAGTGGCCGTTTGAACGCCCAAATAGGGATGGGAAACTTTTTCCCCACGCATCAGCTGGTCTTTGATCCCTTTGGCTTTGTCGATCGGAATGGCAAAGCCAATTCCCATTGCGTCCGCGCGAATCGCCGTGTTAATGCCAATAACTTCACCGCGATCATTCAACAGGGGTCCACCAGAATTACCAGGGTTGATCGCTGCATCTGTTTGAATAAATTCAACCCGCTTGTTAGGAATGCCGACATCAGCACTAGTGCGTTTGAGGGTACTGACGATACCTAAGGTGACAGTGTTATCCAGTCCTAAAGGGTTACCAACTGCGATCGCCCAGTCTCCTACCTGCACCGCGCTGGAGTCTCCTAAGGGAGCCACCGGCAAGTTACTGCCACGGGCATTAATCTTGACCACCGCTAAATCAGTCACCTCATCCGCACCTTGTACCTTGCCTTCAAACGTGCGTCCATCCTTTAAGGTCACAGTCACCTTATCAGCCTGGTTGACGACATGGGCATTTGTCAGAATTTCCCCGCTGCCGTCAATGATGACGCCTGAGCCTAAACCGCGCAAACGCTCCGAAGGCATCTGCTGAGGCAAATTGTCGCCAAAAAAACGCCTGAAGAAGGGGTCTTCAAACAACGATGGGTCAGGGAGACGGCGAGTGAGTGTACGCTCAGTATCAATTCTTACAACCGCTGCACCCACCCGATTCACTGCTGCTGTGACAAAACTTTTGTTCCCAGCAATATCTGGAATTTTAAGGGCAACCTTAGAAGGGGATGTAATCGGTATTGGCGCTGGCTCGGCTTGAGAAGGCGACACGCCTAGGGTGCTAACCGTTAAAACTACTCCTAAAACGGTTACCAACACGTGAGTGGCGAGTTGGCGTATGGACCAAAAAAGTTTCAACATCATAATACTAACATTCACTCAGCCTGGATTTTTAGAGGAACTACGGAACTGTTTGTTGCAACAATCTCTACAGCTATTTTTACAGTTGCGTGAAATTGGTTTAGATTTAACCAATGATGGCATTCCCTCTATATTTTCGCCCAACTAGTTCACCGCCCTAAGCTAGGATCTTAATTATCGCCAAGCTCGTTTACAAAGCATGAATGGCTCCAACCGATTAGCAGAAGACCCATCGCCCATTTCTACGCAAGACGAACCTTCTCAAACTCACGATCCAGAGCACGGTTACAGCGTTCATACTCATGGTAATGGACAGTCTGCTCATCCTCACGTCCACAGCGAGGAATCCCTACGACGAGTTGTCAATCGGCTGTCCCGGATTGAGGGACACATAAGGGGTATTAAGACAATGGTGCAAGAGAGCCGCCCCTGTCCTGATGTTCTAGTGCAAATTGCGGCAGTTCGAGGCGCAGTTGATCGTGTCGCCCGGATAATTTTGGATGAACATTTAACCGAGTGTATTGCTAGAGCTGCCAAAGAAGGCAATATTGAAGTTGAGATTGAAGAGTTAAAGGCTGCTTTAGATCGGTTTTTGCCCTAGCTCGTAGCTTGGGCCGTTTTCGTATTGTTCCGACAACGTCGATAGGAGGGCATATTTACTTGTCAGCCCGTCAATAATGTTAAAGTTTCAGAAAATTCCACCTGAACTTTTCAGAGCGAACATCAATGCTGCAGCGATGGAGAAGCCGAGTTCCTTTGGCTGCTGGTGCGGGGCTGGGTGTCCTGCTGATTTGGGTAATTGTGATATCAACTAAGTATGGTAGATGGCTGGGGCAATTGAGCCATCGGAGTCAGATACAACAAATTTACGCGCAAAACCCCAAATCAGCCGTTCTCTCACTAATATCACTGTCACCAGCACAGCGGACTGTACAACTGCAGGCGATCGCGCAGTTGCCTCAATCCCAAGACCGTAATCGCGCCCGTTATCTATTGGCGAACGACCTAATTGAACAAAAGCAAGGGGAAAAGGCACTCCGCGCTTTGCAAGGTTTAGAGCAGGACTATCCAGTTCTGGCACCCTACATTGCCCTTAAACGGGCGCAAGCTTACGAAGTGAGTGTCGACAAGGCAAAAGCCTTATCAGCGTGGCAAGAGGTACTGAAACGCTATCCCAATCAGTCAGTGGCGGCTCAAGCGTTGTTTATGCTGGGTGGTAAAGATCCAAAGTACTGGGAGCAAGCGATCGCCCAATTTCCCTCCTATCCCAGCACTCTGGAAATCATTCGCTCTTCTTTAAAGCAGAATCCCAACCAGCCGAAATTGATGTTGCTCTTGGCAAAGTATGCCTATGACCAACCAGGCATCATCCCAGTGCTAGACCAACTAGTGAGCCAGTCGACAATTCAGCTCAAACCGGAAGACTGGGAAGCAATTGGCTTTGCCTACTGGGAAAACAATGTATTCGTTAAGGCTGGAACTGCTTATGCTCAAGCGCCTCGGACACCCCTCAACATCTACCGCACTGCTCGGGGTTTCCAGTTAGGCAAAAAATGGTCAGAAGCGATCGCCACCTATCAACAGCTGGTACACGACTTCCCCAACGCCAAAGAAACCGGCACTGCTCTACTGCGTCTGGCAAAGATGGTACAGAAAAAAGACGCCCTGACCTATCTTGACCAGCTACTCAAGCGATTTCCAGACCATGCGGGTGAGGCGCTGGTAGAAAAAGCAGAAATTTTTGAAGTTCTCCAGAGTCACAAGTCAGCTGCTGAAACTCTTCAACTACTGCTAACTCATTACGGCGATTCCGATGCGGCAGCAGAATACCGCTGGAAGGTGGTACTAACTAAAGCAGCAGTTGCAGATTACCAGGGAGCGTATCTTTGGGCGCAGCCAATTCCTAAAAGTAATCCTAATAGTATTCTTGCTCCCAGAGCGGGCTTTTGGCTCGGCAAATGGGCGAACTATATGGGTCATCAACAGGATGCTAAAGCAGCATTCGAGTATGTACTGACCAGCTTTCCCCAGTCTTATTACGCTTGGCGGTCAGCGACAATCTTAGGTCTAGATGTTGGTAAATTCAGTACTGTAGGCCGACTAAATCCTCAGGTGGTAGTGCCACTACGCCCGGTACTACCTGCTGGGCCTGCCGATTTAACAGAATTATACCAGTTGGGTCAAGACCGCGATGCTTGGAACCTCTGGCAAGTGGAATTTCAAAACAGGCTCCAACCAACCGTAGCCCAACAGTTCACCGACGGCTTAATGCGGCTGATGTGGGGAGAAAACCTGATGGGAATTTCCCAGATTTCTACCCTAGAGGAGCGAAAGATACCAGAAGAGCAAGCCCAATACCGGGCTCTCAGGCAACAAACTGCCTATTGGCAAGCCCTTTATCCATTACCCTTTTTCAAGGAGATTGAAACCTGGTCTCAACAGCGCCAGCTTAATCCCCTCCTCGTGACAGCCCTCATCCGTCAGGAGTCTGGGTTTGATCCAGAAAATCGTTCCACCGCTGGTGCCCTTGGCTTAATGCAGTTAATACCTCCAACTGCTAAATGGGTAGCAGCAAAAATCAATCTGAAGCAATATAACCTAGAAAATCCCAAAGATAACGTCCAGCTTGGTACCTGGTTCCTAGATTACGCTAACCAGGAATACAACAATAACGCCATGTTAGCTGTTGCCAGTTACAATGCTGGCTTGAAGAACGTGGCGAAATGGCTGAGGCAACCGGGTAAGAGCGATCCAGATGAATTTGTCGAAGCGATTCCGTTCGATGAAACTAAAAATTACGTCAGGCAGGTGTTTGGCAACTACTGGAATTACCTCAGGCTTTACAACCCGGAAATTTCTCAACAGGTAGCAAGTTACTTAGTTGCCAAGCCTTCTTTACCGCCCAGGTAGGGGCGGTGCCTTGTGCCCGCCCGGAGAGGGAGAGAGGGGGAGATGGAGAGTAATCTGCTGCGGCGGATACAATAGGCGTAGCAACCTTGCACTAAAGCTGACCATGACGCCTCCTTCAGAAGTAGACACTGTAACCACCGATCTGGAACTGGAAACTAAGGCGGGGAACCGCAACATCAAAGATGAAAATCTTGACGAGTTGCCCGATGAAGTCGAGATGTCCTTGTTTGACCACCTGGAAGAGTTGCGGCAGCGAATTTTCTATTCGCTGATTGCGGTAGTACTAGGCATCATCGGCTGCTTCGTTGCCGTTAAGCCACTTGTCCAGCTGCTCGAAGTACCGGCACAGGGCGTCAAGTTTCTCCAACTAGCTCCAGGAGAATACTTTTTTGTCTCTTTTAAAGTGGCAGGCTACAGCGGCTTAGTGGTTGCCAGTCCTTTTGTGCTCTACCAAATTATTCAGTTTGTCTTACCAGGACTGACTCGCCGCGAACGCCGATTGATCGGACCAGTGGTTTTAGGTTCAAGTGTTCTGTTTGCGGCAGGCTTAGTATTTGCCTACTTGCTTCTCATCCCTGCTGCCCTTAACTTCTTCATCAACTATGGTGCAGATGTAGTGGAGCAACTGTGGTCAATTGACCGCTATTTTGAATTTGTACTTTTACTATTATTTAGTACTGGATTAGCGTTTCAAATTCCGATCATTCAGGTCTTACTAAGCTTCTTGGGAATTGTCTCTTCAGTGCAAATGCTTTCTGGTTGGCGTTACGTGATCCTGGCAGCAGCTATTTTGGGAGCAGTTCTGACACCATCCACAGATCCCCTAACTCAAAGCCTCCTCGCCGGTGCAGTACTGGGGCTTTACTTTAGTGGGATCGGATTCGTTAAGCTTTTAGGGCGATAAAACTAATAGACAACGAAACTTTATATTCTCTCCTCACCTCTTTTCTCTGCGCCACGGACACTTTGCTCAAGTCGGGAAACCCGCCCACGCAAGTGTCCTCCTCTGCGCCTCGGCGGTTCGTTAATCCTAAAGCAGCCATTCAGAAGCCCGCTCACCTAAATCCAGCGGTATACTGACCGCTTTACCGAGTCGAGGACGCTCGCGTGTTTGGTTGATGAATTTTTGCACTTGTGCTGTCCCACCAAAGGCATGAAGATAACTAGCAACGGTGTCCAGATGGGCTTTGTACTCCGTCTCATTGAGCGGAAAAGAGGCCTGCTCTAGATATTTCCACATTACTTGAACAAAAACCTTGCCTTGGGTTCGCCGTAGCTGCACATCGTATGAGCGTCCCCACTTGTTAAGCAACAGCTGGTGTAAGTCCTCTCCTGTCATGACTTTATACCGGTTATATTTTACATTTCGTTATCATGTGACGCTCTGTAACTCAGGTATGATACCAATATAAAGAAATGTAATGCTCCCCTTAGACAGGCTGGAAACAACCTTGAGAAAGGGATTTTAGCATTATTGCGAATTCTGGCAGATTGACTCAGGCAAGAATTCTAAGGTTCTGGGATTTAACTCAGAATAGTTAACAAAGATACACACAAAGAGCGTAAACCATGGCTCAACTTTCTGGATCTGCGGATGTACCCGATATGGGGCGCCGTCAATTTATGAATTTTCTGACTTTTGGGACTATAACAGGAACAGCTCTAGGGGCATTGTATCCGGTCGTCAAGTACTTCATTCCGCCAGTCAGTGCTGGCTCCGGCGGTGGAGTGACGGCAAAAGACGAGTTGGGCAACGACATCAGCGTCAGTAAGTTTTTGGAAAGCCGTAACACAGGCGATCGCTCCCTAGCTCAGGGACTCAAAGGTGACCCTACCTATATAGTGGTAGAGAGCAAGGAGGCGATTAGCGATTACGGCATCAATGCCATCTGTACCCATTTGGGCTGTGTTGTTCCCTGGAATGCCGCTGAGAACAAGTTTAAGTGTCCTTGTCATGGCTCCCAGTATGACAATACTGGCAAAGTGGTACGTGGTCCTGCGCCCCTATCTCTAGCATTAGTTCACGCCAAGGCAGAGGACGACAAAGTTACGTTTACCCCTTGGACTGAAACCGACTTCCGCACGGGTGAAGCACCGTGGTGGACATAAGGACTTCATTATCCGATCTTCGTCACAGAATCGTTTCGTTACAAATGAAAACAGCTTTGTTATCAGCAAGATGGTCTTGCAACGCTAAAGCGCTTGTCAGGACGGCGATTTTAGCGATCGCCACAGTGGCATTCTTCCTTGCTAGCGATCTAGCCCTTCCCCAATCCGCTGCCGCCTATCCGTTTTGGGCGCAGCAAACCGCCCCGGAAACGCCCCGCGAACCGACTGGGCGGATAGTTTGTGCCAACTGTCACCTAGCCGCCAAACCTACCGAAGTGGAAGTGCCGCAATCTATTCTGCCCGACACTGTGTTTGAAGCAGTGGTGAAAATTCCCTACGACACCAAAGTGCAGCAGGTGCTCAGTGATGGTTCAAAAGGCGGTCTGAACGTGGGTGCTGTGCTGATGTTGCCGGAAGGCTTCAAAATCGCTCCTGAGGATCGAATTCCGGCAGAAATGAAAGAAAAAGTTGGAGACCTATATTTCCAACCCTACCGCGAAGACCAAGAAAACGTTGTTATAGTCGGTCCGCTACCGGGTGAACAGTATCAGGAAATTGTCTTTCCAGTTCTTTCGCCCAATCCCGCAACGGACAAAAACATCCACTACGGTAAATATGCCGTTCATCTGGGTGCTAACCGGGGACGTGGTCAGCTTTACCCCACTGGTCAAAAGAGCAACAACTCCGTCTATAGCGCTTCTGCATCTGGCACCATTACTCAGATTGCCAAAACAGAAGATGAAGAAGGTAACTCTAAGTACGCAGTGACAATCAAAACTGACACTGGTGAAACAGTAGTTGATACGGTGGCGCTGGGACCAGAACTGCTTGTCTCTGAAGGGCAAGCAGTGAAGACTGGTGACGCCTTAACGAACAACCCGAATGTCGGTGGATTTGGTCAGGATGATGCTGAAATCGTTTTACAAAGCTCGACGCGGATTAAATGGTTGATGCTATTCCTTGCCGGTATCATGCTGTCTCAGGTCTTCCTAGTGTTGAAGAAAAAGCAGGTTGAGAAAGTGCAAGCAGCTGAGATGAATTTCTAAGTTTGGCTTGGCAAACCATTAGTTAAATCATCCTCTATAGGACAGGCACCAAACGCCTGTCCTGCTTTTTCTAGAAAGTTTTAGCAACTCCCCACCAGAAAGTAGTCTATTGAACTGGGACCCGCTATATGAGCCAGCGTGAAACACTACGCATTGCCCTTTTCACTTACTCCACCAAACCACGAGGTAGTGTCGTCCATACTCTGGAGTTGGCAGAGGCTCTACAAGACTTGGGGCAGCAGGTGTGTGTCTACGCTTTAGATAAAGATGGTATTGGCTTTTATCGTTCACTTCGTTGTTCTTATGAGTTAGTTCCGGCTCAACCTGTCAGTGGTGGGATTGATACCCTAATCGAGCAGCGGATTCAGGAATTCGTTGACCACTTAACAAAAGTTGAACAAATTTATGATTGCTACCATGCTCAGGACTGCATCAGCGCCAATGCACTTGATCGGTTAAAACAAAACAATCAAATCCCTCACTTTATTCGCACAGTTCACCACATAGACGACTTTAACAGTCCCTACCTCCAAGACTGTCAAGAGAAGTCAATCTGGAACCCGGATCTCTGCTTGTGCGTCAGTGCCAGATGGCAAGCAGAACTGCAGGAGAAATATCAGATTAAGGCATACCGAGTTACAAATGGCGTCAACAGCCAGCGGTTCTCTCCTCACAGAGATGGCTCTGAGACTGCCCTCAAGCGCCAGTTCGGTTTGGAGGGTTGGCCCATCTACCTTACCGTCGGGGGGATTGAGCCACGCAAAAACTCGATTGCCCTCTTGCAAGCTTTCACTGAGGTGTTGGCACAGTATCCCCAAGCTCAGCTGATTATCGCTGGGGGTGCTACTCTATTCGATTATCAAGTCTACAGAGATGAGTTTTTTGCTACAGCTCAGATGGCAGGCGTACCGGTTGGTAAGTCGCTGATTTTGCCCGGTGTAATCCCTGACAGTCAATTGCCAGCACTCTACCGCATTGCCGATGCGTTTGTATTTCCCTCCGTTAAGGAAGGATGGGGACTCGTCGTCCTAGAAGCGATGGCTTCTGGTATACCAGTAATTACGTCGAATCAACCTCTATTTACTGAGTTCTTGTCCGATGCTGACGCGTTACTAGTGAATCCCAATTGTATTGAGGCGATCGCACTTGCCATGAAGACTGTTATCCAAGCTGATATTGTTCAGTCCTTACGACGAGGCTTAGCACTGTGCGATCGCTATACTTGGAAACAGTCGGCTCAAGAGCATCTTGTCCACTATCGCCAGCTTTTAGCTCATGCTTAAATCCTATGCCGGAAATTCGCTTTCAAGTAGAATGGCCTGACGGCTTACAGTCAACCTGCTATTCGCCCTCGCTAGTGGTGCTTGAGTATTTTGAAGCTGGTAAGAAATATCTACTAGATGATTTTGTTGACCGCAGCCGCACCTCACTTCAGATTGCTAGCGACCGTGTGTATGCAAAGTACGGAATGCATTGCAGCAGAGCACAAGCACAACTTCAGCAAATCGAACAAATGAGCAAAAAATACTATCACCTAAGTGAACCTAAAGTACGCTTGATCACATTTATTGACTGAAACTACAAGGGGTTCTATGTAAGCATGCGTTGCCCAGTTTGTCGGGGCAACTTATGAATTGCCCCGACAATAATGCACAGCTCACAGCACGTCGGTCAAGACACCGCCGCCATTGCTCGTTCAACTGCTTGTAGAGCCGTATCTATTTCCTCTGCTGTCACAATCAGCGGCGGCACAAACCGAATCACCTTGGGGCCAGCTGGGACGAGTAATAAGCCCTCAGCTATGGCAGCTTTAACCACGTCTGCTGAGGTCAGCGGGATATCTGCTTTTAACTCCATGCCGTCGATCAGACCCCAGCCACGCACTTCGGCAATTTGATTGGGGTATTTAGCTGCGATCGCTCTGAGTCCAGCCCGAAGCTGCTCACCCCGCTCCTGTGCATTTTGCAGCAGGTTGTCTCGTTCTAGAGTTTGCAACACACACAGCGCCGCTGCACAGGCCAAAGGATTGCCGCCAAATGTACTGGCATGATCTCCTGGCTGGAAGACATCGCAGAACTTCTTGCACATCACAGCTCCAATGGGGATACCGCCGCCTAAACCTTTAGCACTGGTGAAGATATCTGGCTCAATGCCAAGGTTCTCATACCCCCAGAGCTTGCCGCTGCGACCCATGCCGACCTGTACTTCGTCTAAAATCATTAAGATGCCGTTCTCATGGCAGATTTCGCGGATTCGCCGGAAGTAAGCAATATCTCCAGGCCGTACACCGCCTTCTCCTTGTAATGGCTCTAGCAGAATTGCCGCCACTGCGCGATCGCCAGAGTCTAGCTCACCAATCGCATTTTCCACTGCCTCAATATCGTTGTAAGGTACATAGTGGAAACCGGGTATCAAGGGGCCAAAGTCTTTTTGGTACTTTGGTTGACCAGTGGCGGTAATCGTCGCTAGCGTCCGACCGTGAAAACTGGCATGAGCCGTCAAAATCAGCGGCTCGTCGATTTTTAACACCTTGTGAGCATATTTCCGCGCCAGTTTAATTGCGCCTTCGTTTGCCTCCGCCCCAGAGTTGCAGAAAAATACCCGCTCAGCGCAAGAATGTTCTATCAGCCACTTCGCCAACTGACCTTGCACGGGAATGTAGAACAAGTTAGAGACATGGTGAAGCTTCTGAATTTGACTTGTTACTGCTTCAACCAGCGCTGGGTGGGCGTGTCCTAAGGCGCAAGTTGCGATCCCAGCCACAAAGTCCAGATATTCGCGCCCTTCGGTATCCCAAACGCGGCATCCAGCACCCCGCTCTAAAGCAAGGGGAAAGCGCGCATAGGTGGTCATCACAGAGTCATTAAAGCCATTGGAATCATAGGGGCTCGATATGACAGGTGCTGACTCTGCTGGTATTGAGGAATCTTGAACGAGAGTTTCTATACCCATTATTTACTCCTCTAAAATCTTCATTCTCATTTGCAAGCTTAATCGGAATCTTCAAAACGTTCTGTCTAATCTGACTCAACTTTCATTAAATTTTAAGCTAGCTGGGGATATCCTCAAACTGTTAGCAGTGGTGACAAAAACCTGTGTATTCAACACTTGAGCAGAAATATCATCGTATCCAAAAAGAGCTAATTGCTGGTGCAGTCGCCCTTGGCTGCGTTTTCCTAATTGGCGCTTTATGGTACTGGCTGGTTGAGGGTTGGTCTTGGTCGGACGCTACTTACATGACGGTGATTACTCTAGCCACTGTGGGATATGGAGAAATCCATCCACTGGGAACCCGAGGGCGTCTGTTTACTATTTCTCTAATCTTAATGGGCGTTGTCAGCATTGGCTACATCGTCAACCGATTTACAGAAGCCCTGATTCAAGGTTACTTTCAAGAAGGAATCCGACTACGGCAACAGCGGCGCTTGATGGAATCGCTATCTGGGCACTATATCATCTGTGGCTTTGGACGCACCGGGCGTCAAATTGCCTTAGAATTTGCGGCTGAAGCCGTCCCGTTTGTGACAGTTGACTCAGAAGTTTCATCTATCCAGACGGCTCAGCAGCTAGGTTATGTTGCAGTGCAAGGGGATGCCACGCTGGATGAAACTCTGCTGAGGGTCAGGATTGAGCGGGCAATCTGTTTGGTGGCAGCACTGCCTTCGGATGCGGAAAATCTCTATATGGTGCTTTCGGCAAAGACGCTTAATCCCCAAATTCGGGCGATCGCTCGCGCCAGCACACATGAAGCCTTGCAAAAGCTGCAGCGGGCTGGGGCGGATGCGGTAGTCTCCCCCTACATTACTGGTGGCAAGCGCATGGCAGCCGCTGCCCTACGACCCCAAGTGATGGACTTTGTCGATGGCATTCTCACAGGTGCAGATCGAGAATTGTACATGGAAGAATACCGGCTCGACCCAGATGTTTGTCCTTGTTTAGGTCAAACGCTGAGGGAAGCAAGGTTGCGATCTCAAACTGGTGCCCTCGTTCTTGCTATTCGTCGCACTGATGGCACCCTCATTGGTGGTCCCACTGCCGACACCGAATTAATGGCGGGAGATTTGCTGATCTGCATGGGTACAGCTGAGCAACTGCGGCAGATTAACCAAATATTAGGGCCGATTCGCTCTAAGATGCCCCGTCCACCTAGGCATACTTAGATACCGTTGGCGAAATATTTCTTAATATTAGAACCAGCTTAGAGAGGCATCTGCCGAGCCATAAGTAAATTATCTCCCTTTGTGAACGGGCACTCACTATGTTGCCTCAGTGGTGTCCTAGATCGGTTACTTGGCTTTCAAACTGGTAAGCCAAAATTATAGCAATTAATGAACAGTCCAATAACTAAATCGTGCATCTCTTCCGTCGAGCGAAAAGCAAATTGTCTTGCGAACTAGTCGTTTGGTTCTTGTTCTTAACTATTTTTTGAGAGTTGTCGAGAGACAACTGGAGAAAGCTTAATAAATCCGTAATTACACTGCTAGTTTTTCAAAGAGCCCAAGTTTAGGATTAGGGGAAAATATCTCCTCTCCAGTCTAGGTGCTTCTATCTAATTTAACCTTACGGAAATGAAAAATAAGTCAAAGGATGTATCCCATCCCAGACTTCCTGCAAGGCTGTCTGCATTGGCTGAGTATTAGTGTTTAATGTGGCGATCAAAGAAAGTGCTGTAGCTCTGGAATCTCAGATGAAATTAGGGCAGAAGTGGAGCTGGTTGGTGTCCGGGTCAAGTTCTCTTGAAGCAAATGGTAAGAAAGTGATTCGGTATTCAGGTAAGGAAGATACGGGTAATACCAAAAGATATCTGTAAGGGTGGGTTAAGGTGAGGGGAATAATTAGCTTGACAAGTAAAATATCCAACCATGCCTCCTCGTATCATTAACGATCGCTACATCTTATTGTCTAGTCCACGCTTAGGTGGAATGGCAGATGTCTATAAAGCAACTGACGACCAAAGAGATGGTTGCCAGGTTGCAGCCAAAGTCTTTAAACATGGACAGCTTGACATAGATATTCTGGCTGAGTCCTTTAGACGTGAGGTTCAGGCACTTAGAGAGTTAAAGCATCAAAGCATTGTCGAGCTTTTTGACTCAGGAAGAGATAAGCAGACTGGTGAATATTTCCTGGTATTGGAATGGATGGAGCGAGATTTAGCGACTCTCCTCAACGAAGCTCCGTTAGAAGGATGGGATTCTTATTGGGAGAGGCTAGCCCTTCCGATACTCAATGCCCTTGCTTTCTCCCACGAACGAAAATGTGTTCATAGAGATCTTAAGCCAAGCAATATTCTAATTGGCTCTGATGGCAGATTAAAACTTGCTGACTTTGGTATTTCCAAACTCAGAGGGTATTTTCGTCCTACAGTGACATTGAGGGAATTTGTTTCGCGCCCCTTTACACCGCCAGAAGAGGATGATGGATATTACCCATATACCCGTGATGTGTTCAGCTTTGGAGTAGTGACACTGAAATGTTTAACAGATGTTGAGCTTGTTGACTACAACAGTGTTTCAAGAGCGATCGCTAATCTTGATGCACCGCCTGAAATTATCGAGATTATTGAACGTTCTGTTGCAACTGATCCTGCTGAACGGCAATCAAATGCAGAAGTGTTATTGGCAGAGCTAGATGCTATTCAACAGAAGCGATCTCGTTCACAACTGACTCGAAAGCATACCTGTCACCTTAAACTAACTCGTAGTGCCGTGAGGAATCTTCAGAACGAACTTCAGTTATCTGAGGAAGAAATTGAGAAGGTCTTACTTGAAGATTTGAATTCTGGATGCGCTATCACCAAAAAAACTGGCGATGGGACGAATGGGCAATCTTCCAGTGATCAGTATTCTATTTTTGGTTTTTCCTACCGATATTTGGTCGCAGCAGAGCAAGATTATTTGGTTGTGATTAATGCTCATAGCTTCTCTAGTGCCATCCTTGAGCAAAATCGTGAGCGCTCTTGGCAACCACCCTATGAATTCAGATTTGGGAAACCAATGGTCAAATGGGAGGCAGAGGATGTTATTAGAGAATTCAAACTATCAATCGAGGAACATGAGATAAACCTAAAACAATCAAGAGTAGAAGAGGAAAAGGCTACTAACGTAAGGCGGGAAAGATAAGCGAGAATAAAAGTGTATTAATAAGCACCTTGGGTGAAGGACAAAAAACCGCTGTGAGATGTCACAGAGGTGATATTGTACCCTAACAAATTGAA
>JAABUQ010000661.1_pt1 | contig 80214 bp, 75 predicted proteins | sample 5560001 | NCBI WGS metagenome assembly JAABUQ01 (sample SAMN10711888, study PRJNA513371) | rock metagenome | isolation source: Antarctica rocks | place: Antarctica: Victoria Land, Finger Mt nord | collected 2015-12-18 | reverse complement strand
GTGGATGAGGCGAGAAGGGGTTGGTGCTGGAGGAGATGGGGGGGAATGGAGGGTGGATATGTAGGGTGGGATATGTAGGGGTGGATGAATGTAATATTCGTATATTGTAGAGGGGGGAGCGAGAGGGATGGTGTTCGTGGCAGAGATGTTGTCGGAGGTTAATCAAATGGGAAGGGTACTTGGTCAGGCGGGAGGAGCGAGGTGAATATAACGGTAGTAATGCCTCTGAATGCCTCGGAACGTGGGGTCGGGGTGTCTTACGTGCCTCTTCCTCGGTGCTGCTGGAAGCCACTACCTGGTATTGATGGTAGACATCAGTTACCATTCACCATCCACCGTGTATCTTCAGCTTCCAACCCCCCCCCCACTCATGTACAAGAATCGAAGAACCTCCCCAATCCCCATCCTCATCCTGCTTCATAACCCCCCGGTCACCCTTCTCCCACCCCTACCGCCCCAGACCCTGCCTCTGCTTGACGATCGGCGCCGCACTCGTCTCTCATTTAGATTCGTATCCCGCGCGAGACCAAGACCCTGTCATCCCAGTTACGCAGGTTGAGTTGCTCTCAAACAATCATTCAACGGCAAAGCCACACACTCCATCCTTTCATACGGTGTATCGACCCATTTGCGAAACGCACGCTTCACGCCCTCAGGCACACTCCTTCCGAGCACCACCCGACTGACAGGGACGAAAGGCCGGTCCTCGGCTGAGGCGACGAGGATGCCGTACTCCTGTGCGAATTCACAGGCGGCGCGGAAGGTATGGAGGAGGGATTTGGGATTCGAGGGAACGAGGCTGGGGAGGGTTAGCTGAGACCGAGGATGGGGTTTCTTGAGGGGTAAAGGGGTGTGAGGAAGCTTACACATGGATCTCGAAGAAGGCATCGAGAACGTGAATGCCTTCATTTTCTAGATCCAATTGCGCAAATGGATTGATCTCGTTGATCACGGCGATCATTGCCCCGTCATCTTCGCTGGAGGGCGCACTGCCTCTCCGTCCCCACAAGAAGCCTGAGCTGGACTTTGGCCGTGGTGCCTCGATTTCGACGTTGAAAAGCCTGTTTGCATATTTATCGCATGAGCCTTTCAACTGCCAATGTCGTAGTGCGTCGGAATTCGGCAGCCCTTGCTTGCCGTCTGGGAAAAACTCCCAGAATGACGCGGGTTCATGGCCATCTTCTATTTCTTCGATTTCCCCGGTGAGGCTGATGTCCATACCAATTAGCTTCGCGCAGCCAAACTCATCAGCCCCGGAGCCGGAACCTTTCCAGAGATATAGTTTGCCAGAGGGGCGGGAGACGATATACGGAAAGCCCTTGCAGAGGCTTGAAGGCGTCAAGTTGACCTCATCGAATGCGATTTGGCCAACATGGCGCCGTCCACATAGCATGTATGTACCTGCCGAGCTTGCCGATGAGCCCGCTTTGGCACTCGAGCCTCGTCGCGTTATGACGATACCGCCTAGGGCCTGGAAGAAGTTTGCCGTTTCTTTGCCTTGCTTGAGGATGATGAGCTTGCCACTATTATCTCTTGCAACTTTCCGGCAGAAAAGCTGTGCATCTTCCACTGCCGATGTCGGCACAGCATCACCACACCACAGGTAGACTTCTGTAGTCCGAGTGCCGGTGGCGCTGCCAAAAACATGGGTACAGAGGTAGAGATTAGCTTCGAAGAGGATGTGTTCCTGAGGCGAAGGGACAGGGAGAAGTTTGCCGTCCGCTGCTACCTCGAAGATCTGCTTCCGGAGGGTCTTTATTTTCCCGGAACCATCGTGCGAAGAGCGGGCGGAGAGGATAGACTGAGTATCGATTCTGAACTTGGTGTTGCAGATCGGAGACTCTCCGAAAAAGTCTGTGAGGACACGGCTCGCCTCAGAGTTCGGCGACAAGGAGGTTTTTGATTTCCATGGTGGCGGTTGAGGGGTGAGGGTTTTGGAAGGGACTCTGCTGGCGATCGATGCCGGCTTTTTGGCAGGTAGGGGGGGCGACTTAGGTGATCTAGGAGATGCGGCAGGGGAAGCTGGGAGATTGCAAGCGAATGGAGAGGGAGCTTGAGGCTTGTCGCTAGCAGTTTCGATGCCAAGCCCAATCGGCACTTTGGATGTAGCGGGTTTTGAACCTGCTTGCTCGTGCGCTGCTACCTCGTCTTTGCGTGTAGGGAGCTTGATGGGCGACCTCACGCCGTTACGCTGCGTCGAGGGTGCTTGTTGCCACGCGACGGTGGCATCTTTCACAGAGGGTCTAGGTGCGTCGCTGTTGGTTGACACTAGGTCGATTTGCCTGGTTGGTGGTAACGAAGCAGCTTCAGATGGCTTCTGCAGGTCAGGAGAATTGAGGGATCTGGCTTGAAGTGATTGTGTCGTGGATGTCGAGGGTTTCCTGGTATTCGGTGTTTCCGTTGTCATTGTGGGCTTTTGCTTGACTTGAGGTGAGACTTTAGGTGTTCCGATGTCCTCGGTTGCTGGCTTCGGGGATTGCTGTTTCGCATCATCAGGCAAGTTAATTCGGGTGGATGGTTTGCGAGGAGAAGTTGGTTGGGACACTTTTCGATGATTATCAGAGATTTGGCCCAGAGGGCGTATTTCCGACCCCTTCAAGGTTGATTCCCTGTCACGGCCCTTCGTCGCGATATCAGGGCTTTTGATAGCGGATGGAGCCCCTGCCTTCTCGAGACGAGGTTTCTCGGCTGATATAGTAGTGCCAGGTTTGATATCAGCAGTGGTTGGTAGCCGCCGTTTCGGACCTCGTGCTCTTCCCTTTGTCATGTGGCTGAGTTGGGCGCCGCTTTCTGAACTTGAATCAATGTTGTCTGTTTGAGGTGGAGGCTTGCTAGAATCCATATCAGGCGCCCGGGTTGGACCAGTGCCATTACTCTTTGCCATGGGCGAAGGGCCCCGGGAGATCAGTCCTGCCAACGCTGCATTGAAGTTGCCTCCTAATTTGCCGTCCATTGTTGGTTCTTTTCGCGACCTCGTTGGCTCACTTGACGTCTTTCTAGGATGTAGAAGCTCTGACTCGGCTTTGGGACTATGAACGCTACTTGCAGCAGAAGGCTCAAAAGGCTTCTCATTCTTGGTGGTGTTGTTTAAGCTGCTTCCAGACCTTGCCAAATCCTGTCTCTTAGCAAGAGCTTCCGGCAATGGCACGTCCTGATCTTTTGAAACACTACTACTAGCGCTTCTAATGGTAGTTGACGCTGACGGTAGTTTCATGCCTTCCTTTTTCTTGAGGATACTATCCTTGAACTCATCCTTGCGCTCGGTCTGCTTTGGTCCACCCGTGACATTGAGTCCAGCTTTGCCTCTCATGATGTTGTCCTTCAGCTCATCTGGCGCTTTGTAATTTTGGGTCTGTGTTCGCTTGAGCTTGCCAAAGACGTTCTTAAATTCAGGTTCGTCTTCAGTCTCTTTGGCGCCGGACACCTTTCGAGGTTTCAAATTGGACGTGAAGTCCTTCTTTGGAGGCGTTTCTGGCTTTCCCTTTACCGAAGGTGAACGTCTACCATTCGGCTTGTCAGGTGATAGTTTCGCCCGTGGCGATTGGGATATTGATGCGGCTTCTTTTGTTGCTGGCTCATGTTGCATAGGCTTCTCATCAGGAGGCCTTGTTTCTTGCGTAACTGGTTTCGTGAACGGTACTGGCTCCAGCTCCAGCTCTGGTGCTTTGCTAGCCGCGGTCTCGTGCACGGACACTTGTGGCCGAGAGGATGGGATTGAGCTTGGGGTTTTGGCCTTGGGTTTGGAGATGCCAGCACCGAGTTCGGAGGAGAGTCCGCCAAGTGACTGTGATTTAATCAAGCCACCCACAGGCGGTGAACGCATGAAACTAGCTGTGGTGACCTCTTTGAAGTCCCTGGGTTTCCCAAGATCCACGCTACCGCGCTGTTGCTTTGCTTTATTGAGTTCAATCATCCAGCTTGGCTGTTGGGCCGGTGCTGCTTTCGGCCTAGGAGATTCGGGTTTATTGATGGCATTCTCGAGCCAGCTCGATTTCGTTGGACTCCATCGTTTGCTCGGACTTGCGGGAGGCCCCTTCTCATCATGCGTCTCCTCTTCCATAACCCCTTGGAGCTCGGAGAAAGAATTAACTTCCCTTCGTAGTGGAGGAGCGGTCTTGCCTAAGCTATCACTAGATTGATCAAATGTTGGGGTGTTTGCACTGCCAGCGGTAGAAGGCCGCTCCTTGTCTATTTCAGCTCCAGGAGTCAGCAACCGTCGAGTTCGTGGAAGGAGGAAGTTATGAGACAAGCTATCTTCAAAGACATACCTTCAGGGGCTTGGGTGATCGTAAGATTACTATGGCTGGATCCTGGCCGCGAACTCGAGACTGGTGACGCTTCACGGCTGAAGCTTCCTCGAACATCCCTAGGTGGCCCCATGCCGCCCACTGCGGCGAGTGTTCCGTCAACCCCACTCCTGCTGCTTGCTATTGAATTGCCTCTACTGAGACCAGGACCAGCCTGTGTGCTCCACCTCTTGTTGACGCTATCCGAGCGTTTGAGCATAGCGCTTTGGACGAACCCGCCCAGACCTTTAGTGGGGGATACCGGTCTTTCGACACGCTCAAGGGAGATACGGCCCTGCGACGGGGACATTGCTAGAGCTCGAACGTTGGCGTTGGACTCAGCCGATTGTGAGGTGTTTGTCTCGGACGAAGGGGGTTCGAAGCGTTGACTGCTTACTGTTGGCAATGGAGAACGTATACTTCTTGTAGACGAAAGCGACGCTGAGCTGGAGTATTTGTGTACCGAGCCTAAGCCGCCTCGAATTGAGCCTTCTGTGAGAGATTCCCAAGTCAGCAATGCTTGAGTTCGTCATTTGCCAAGTCTGAGCCCTCCAGAAAAATGCCATCTGGTGATCTTGGGCTTCTGAGGTCTTCGTCCCATTATGTGCAATATCCCGGATAATGGTCGACTCATCCATATAATACATACCTATTGACGGCGAAGTAGAGCGCACGCTCACTGGAGGGGAAAACCTCTTCTCCGGCTCTGCCGACGTCTCCCTCGACATCCCTGGTAACCTCATCGCTTCGGCAACAGGAGAACTTTCAGGGGCAACGTCTGCCTGATTCCTCCTGAAAGCTGCCGACCCATGGCCCCGCTCCTCGGTTTGTTTGAAATAGGTAGGATCTTTCGCGCCCAGCGATCGCATGATCTCGTTCCTTGATATGGCCGTGTTATTACCAGACAACGGCTCAATGCTCGCTCTAGGAGATCGTGCGGCGGTGTTTTCCGAAGCTGCCATTGACAGCGGTCGAGACCTTGTCGCAGCTGACCCTCGTGACGAAGGACGCTGCTGCCACGACATTGTGTTAGACCGCGCTGGAGCCATCGCAGCGCTTGGGGAGCTATGTGGGGCCATTGATGGATTCCGATGTGACTGTGTATTCTCTGGCTCTGGTCTAGCGTCTTGCTGATATGACATATTTTTCGGTGATTGGGAACCGCGGCGAACGCGTTGTTGACTTAGTGAAGATAGTTGCGGTAGGTTGCCGGGTGAGATGCTTGGATCCTGCATGGAGGTGTCGGTGGAGTAGGGTGTGCCCGCATTGGACTTTGAGGGAGACAAGGACCGGGCGCGCTCTGAAAGTCAATTAGCTCGCGTGGGAACTGCGCGGTGGAGCTTGTCGGGTGCAAACCAGCTCTCCTGGCCTCCCTCTGCTTGCGGCCTTGGAGTATCTCCTGTTCCAGCTTTCGAGTCCGCTCCTCGTCTTCCCTGTCGCGTTGATCCCCCAGTTCGCGAATCCGTTTTAAAAAGTCATTGACATCTTCCGAACCGTCGGCCTCAGTCATGATGGAGGATTGACTGGATTTGACCGGCACAGCCTACGTGAGACCTCGGACTAGTGCAATGAGTGTTGCAAGGAAGATCAACAGGTACTACTGAAAGCGAAGCGAGGTGCATCAGCGTCGAAAGATTGTCGATCATCACCGTCAGCGAGCAGGGGCTATGAGAGCGTTGTTTCAGTCTACGGCATCAGTATGAGATCACGAGCTCTACTCATCATCAACGGATTGCAGCTTCCGTGATGGATAGGCCACCCTGTGCTCGCCGTGAATAAATATCCTCATTTCTCTATCGTGAAAAGCTGGTGAGACCGCATCTGCGGCCAAGCATTGGAGCCTTTTCGGGACTAGCACCAAACGTGGACTGTCTTGGGAAAAGCTGCAGTCGAGCAGGCTTCAATACAAGAACAGCTTGTCCCGGGCATCTTGTACCACCCATTCAAGCCCTGCTTCGAGGTTGTTCCCTGTGATGGCGCTGCACTCGACTATGGTCCATTTGTGAGTCTTGATCGTGTCCAGTTGAAGCGCCTAGGAGGGAAGTCAGCACCAGCAGTTCCGACCCGCAATGGATGGTGGAAAGCACCCTGCCTATCTCCTCGGCAGTCATACAAGCCTCGACGTCGGTCTTGTTGGAGAAGACGAGTAGACTTGCTCCCATCAAACGCTACTAGGGGTTAGAAATTCTCAGCTCCAGCTATGGACGATTTACCTCTTCAAGAAGCAGTCCCGCAAGCTCTTCGCAACAGTCTCCGATCCTCAGCCTATCTGTGGCGTCCACCACCCATATCAAGGCGTCCGTCTTCTCGAAGTAGTTCCGCCAATACGACCGGAGGGTCTTCTGACCTCCCACATCCCCTCGTTCCCTGTTAGCTGGGGGACATCGTCCGGGCGGGGGCATGGGATTCATACAGATGTTGAGTTTATAGCTGTTCTCTTGCGTCAGTGTGCCGTCAATTAATCAAACCAGAGCTTGCATACCCGTTGTAGTCAATCGTCTTGATGATGAAGCCGAGCGTTGGACTGACAGTATTGACATCCTCCTTCATGATCCTCTTGACAATCGTCGTCTTTCCCGCATTGTCCAGGCCTCTGTTCCCGTCAGCTCGACAAGTCAGACGCCCAACCTCGACCTACAGCATGAGTATCCTCATCTCCTTGTCTTTGAGCCGTGCTTTCCTCAAGATTGATAGCATTTTTATTATCGTGATGAGTGACTGCTTCGCTTCGGCAAATCCTGCAAAACATAAGGCTCGCTTGCCGCTGCTTCATCTTTCTAACGCGGCTAACATAACACCACTCCAGTACATTGCCTTGACCTTCCAATCCCTAATTGTTTCAGTATGCACGCATCTTTCCTTGCCAAAGCACCCTCAAGCCAGTTTGGCTTACTTTGCTGAACCCACTATCGCTCTACCAGCTGACAGGAAAGCTCAATTCTCTCCGAGATCTCTCGTGTAACACAGTTCACAAAAGCTGCCTCAGAGGCTGAGAAATATGTTTTGTGTCGCCAGATCTCTCATCTCCAGTTTGATGGTTTCAATGGGAAGCGGCTTCTGAGACAGGGTCTGTTAAAGACGCCGGATGGAACGCCTTGGGTTGCTTGACTTGAACCACTAAAGTGTCGGAAGCCGAAGACCATTCATTGATCGCATATTAAATCTTCGGGACCATGACCCTCTCCTGTCGTAAGAAAGGTTCCGAAGAGAGACGGCGAAGTCTCGATGGCCAGCATGGCACCGACAGCAGCTTCCTTAGTACGCTCACAAGAATAACCTTGAACTGTCTGTCGAAACAAGCATTGGGCATGGAGGTCAGAAATTCAAGAGCGCAATATAGTGTTAGAGCATCAGTAACTTTGCACACCAACTCTGAAGGAATTGCAGTATCTATCGGGAATTCCATTGTCGCTACGCTTAGCAACAGTCTCGGCGCTCAGACGAAGTCGCGGCGACTGTTTCCAACACACAAGCGATACATCCCCTGCCTCCAGTCTGAATTCTACCAAAGTACACTTGTCTTGTCCTGTTCACTCAACGTGAGGGCGACTCTTACCTGAAGTCTTTGCAAGCACGGTAAAGGATACTGTTCATAAGGACACAATACTGCTGTGAATCTGTCCTTTGTCAAAAGTTTCCTATACCACCCACCAAAGCAAGAAACTGTATTTTCCCGTGAACGCCCTAGACAACACGCTCTTTCAGTATGCCTCCGCGCCACTAGTTGAACAAGCCTCAAGAGTCCTCGAACGGCTTTTTCCACAAATTGATCTCGACACCCACACCTCCAACGAGCTCAACAAATGGCGAAGAGCCCACCTCACAACATGACCGAAGCGGCAGCCTCTGAGTCAAAGCAGACCGGGGAGCATGAATGGAGAAACCAGAACCAGAGGCGCGCACGGAATAAGCAGAAGAGGAAGCTTGAGGCGCAACACGCTGCCGCTGCCGCTGCTCAAGCGGCGACTCCACTCACACAGCCTACTGCGGCGGTGCAAGAGGCTCACTTACCTATCTCTGATGGTACGTCCCTAATATGCAGCCACTGTCTTGCAGTAATCAGGCTGATCATACTGGTGGCAAAGGAGGTCCAGGAATCGCCCCAACCGTACCTGAAGTCGTTGATTGTGAGCCTTTCCATCCTATCACTCCGACTGCGAACAACATTGCCACCACTGGACCTGAGTCCAACACTCACGGTAACGTCCGTGGGTCGCCCTCGACCCGTCGCGTCGATGGAGCTCAGAATACAGCCACCGGCACGGCGACAATGGCCACCACGTCAGGAGTGGCCAAGCCCAAACGGAAGGCGTGGAAACATAGAAAGCCCAAGAAAGCCGTAATTGCAAAGGAAGCTGATCAGATCAAATTGGATGAATCTTCCGCTGCACAGCCCGAGAGCTCGAAGAATCAGACAGGCCAGCCCCGGCTGGATATCAAGAATGGTAAAGCAAAGACTGCAACGCATGCCTCGTCGAAGCCTCCTGCTTCCGAAGCAAGACCTAAAGCAGGTCGACTGGTCAATGACAGTCGCACCAAGCTTGACCTTGCGGGCACGAAGCGGAAGCGGGATGGGGAGTTGCCTCCGCCGAGCAATGCAATGATCGCAGACTGGCAAGAATTCCGGCATAGTATGGGAGTTGACAAAAGGTCAGATCAACGGTGATCAAACAAAGCTCCAAGCTAAACAGGTGATCAGGACGGCAACAGGAAGTGGATCTGTACGCTTGCATCAACCTACGGCGGCGGATCCGCCTTTATCGAAGGGAAAGGGGAAAGGGAAGAGGAAGGGAAAAGGAAAGGGTAAAGGAAAAGGAAAGGAAAAGGAAAAGGAGCTGGCGATCAAGGGGGCTGCCGACAAATGGTCGGACAGACAGCACTTGGACGAGGCACAGGGTTCAGCTCGGCTAGCCACCCTACCGACCTCGACCCTTCCCTTTCCCTTCATCACTCCCGATCAAATTCATAATCACACTCACCATCATTCCACCACTTTCGAGACTGGAGAACTTACAGCAATCGCTGAAGACTCCGAGTTTCTTGTGCCGACTCAAGGCGACATGCCTGCTTCCACGAGAGGTATGATAACACCTTGCAAACCCTGCCGTCAATCACCTACGTCCGCTGATGTGAAGTCTCCAGCTTCGTCTGTTGATCGCTACAGCACACGGCCAACTCATGCTTCGCGCCAGTCTGGAGTCCATCTCGATAAGTTCGACGCACCTCCTGCTGAACGCAACACAAGAGGATTCCAGCCGCCACGCCAGTCTCAAGTCAAGCAGCAGACTTCGACATCACCCACGTCAGCCTCAGCCGTTCAGCCTCGGTCCACCACGAGCATTCCAGTAGGAATCACGGAGGCTTCTAGTATCGCTGACGCGCATACCCCGCCGGTCATTGCTCAAGGTGCCAACACTAAAATCACATCTGCTTTGCAGGATGATGCACAGAGCGCCAAAGTGAAAGATACTCGGTCCGGGACTGGTCAGATACGAGTTCAAAATCTTCGACCTACTCGACAAACGAAACAAGCTGCCGTTGTCAAGGCTTCTGGGCATGATGAACTTTACGGTGCGTCTGACGAGGATCCACCTTCTCCTAACTCTCAGGCAATTCAGCCTACAGATGAGGCTGGGAAACCGAATCGCGACTCTAGGCCCTCTAGAAACCCCGTTTATTTGACACCCGTGCCTGCAGCAACGCCTCACATTAATTTGAATGCGCTCCCTCAGTATGCCTGGAATAAGGGAATTAATCCTAAATATCAGATGACCCCCCTCGCCATTCAGCAAACAACAGCTTTCGCCTCAAGTCCAACAGAGCCTGCACGCTCGGGAGTAGAAACCGACAATAACATATCTGCAAAGAAAGCCCCGAGGCACTTTGAGCAGGGTCGCGCTGACGAAGTCAATGAAGTATCATTCATTTCTAAGCAACGCTCTAAGGTGGTGCCGTCCATTGGACCGGCAGAACCTTCAGGTGAAGACAACCGCGCTGGAGATGTAAAGCATACTAGCGTCGGCGTTCAGGAGGTGACGGGTCAACTGGAACAAGCTCACGGTGAAACTATCGTCTACACGCCACCTCACCTCCGGGTACCGAAGTCAAAATTGGATCCATCGAAACCGAGTACTGCGTCTCTTACCTTTTCTCCAGAAGGCAACGAGACGCCTTCGCATGTGGCCTCACCGAGTACTACAGTTGTAACGCAGTCTCAACATGCGGCGAAGGCACCAGAGACTGTTGAGCCGGATCACTCTCACTTACCTCCTCATATGCGACCACCCAAAGTCAAGAAGCTAAGTCAAATTGAGCCCAATGCCGATCCAATTCCACATAGCGCTGTAGGTAATAATAACAGCGCCGGTGAAGAGGTGACACCCGCAAAAACCACCACTGCCTCGGTTGCTCGACCCTATGCCAAGGGCAAGGAGAGAGTCTCACCTAACACCTACGAAGAGAAGCCAAACATTCGTGGCGGTGATCTTAATGGTTCTCGGGACTTGAGCGACACAACTCGAAGACGTACTCGCATGGAGAAGATGATGCGCGACAAAGGCTATTCCCCACCTCCAAAGGGACGAATTCCGGTCATTGGAAACTGGGAAACGGTTGAGCGTACTTGGGAGGAGCGTGACCCCCATGACTACGACGCTCCAGAGCACCAATCTCACTTGCACGAATGGTCAGGTCGGATAGCTCAAGAGATTGGTGAAGAGCCTGTCGTCGTGGACACTTCAGCTCCGGGTTTCGCAATGGGCACCTATGTACCTGTAGAGGGGCGGCTTGAATCTGCTGTCAGCGAGGACGCCCATGAAACCTACCGCTTGGACGATCCTTACACGGAACGCAAATCTAATCAGACTGCGCAAGCTGCTATCGAGGCATTACTTAAGAAAAAGGGAACAGAGGAGCCTGAGCAGCTAGCCCCTACAAAAGCTCAGAAGCTGGAAGCCCGTGCACTTCAGCGCGAGCGTCAGCTACATTTCATCGAGATGGAGCGGAATCATCCAAATAAGCCAGTTGCAGACATCTACATCCGGCCTGCCGAAGAGAAAGACCTCGGCGCCATGGCGGAAATCTTCAATTGGTACATCAAGAACACAGCTGCGACGGTTGAGATCCAGCCCAAGACCTTAGCCACGATGCGAGAACTGATGCAAGAGAGCCGTGAAGAAGGCTTCGATATGTACGTGGCAGTACAGAGGAGCGGACGAAGCGGTGCCAACGGTCACAATCATCGCGTGGTGTCCGAACCGATCTGTGGCTTCACATATGCAAACGACCTTGCGGGCCAGAACCATTCTTACATCTATACTGCAGAGCTCTTTGTGTACGCGAGTCACGATCATCCTCACGTGGGGATTGGGAGATGTCTATTCGACCGGATGATGGATCTTCTCGACATCAACTACGCTCCCAAAGGTGGCTGTGAATGGCGAGGCGAGCAGCTTCTGACTCGGCGGGAAATCAAGAAGGTCCAGGTCAATATCCCGTACTGGGACAAGGTTGAGGCAGACAACGAAGACTTGCAGTGGAAAGGCAACTGGTTGACAGGTCAAGGTGTCGCCGACAAGTATTTCATGAAATTTGTGTACCAGGGAACTCTGGCGGAGATTGGGTGGAAACAGAAGAAAACGTAAGTACATTCCAGAATCAAGATGTCAACCTTTTGGACCTTTTGCTCCTTGGAGTGAGAGGTTGCATCCCTAGGTTTCCCTCAACCTTCGACCCTTGCTACCACCAGTGTTGGTACCTCACTGACATTTCCTGCAGCATCTCCGTTGCGCAGTTCCTCCACGACACCTTGATCGACATCAGCCGCAAGCCGGACAACATCAACGACTAAGCTTTCCACACTCGACACTCCCAACTGACGATATCGGCCCTTCTATTCTACAGACTTCCGAGCAGCATCCTCAGCCAGCTCAATCACCCATTTCAATTCTACACTCTTCTTCCAAGCAGCCGTCTCCAATCAGCGGCTCAACTCCACTCTCGCAGCATCCTTACCCCTTTGTCAACCCCACCTAATTATTCCAGCATCCTTATCACACTCTCGGCCCAGCTGCCGACACAGTGTCCGATCAGGATAGAAGGTCTCATTCATACTGCGACAGATTACTCCCATGTAGTCGCTGTCGCCCGGCTCTTTTGGCCATATTTTTTTCGAGCAAATGTGGTTGGTAATGGCGGTGGAGGCGGGGGAGGCCTAGATTGTATCCGGAATTCTTTTCTTTCATGTAACTAGCGGTTGATAGATGGAATAATGCATTACTGAAAGTTCATGTGCTGTGATTGATTTACGTGATGCGCGCCGATGGCTTGTGGGCGGCCAAATCATGAAAGTGAAAGGATGGGAAAGGATAGGAGTACCATAGTCCCCAAGAGAGAGCCAATGAGAGAAGGGTCAGTGTCATTGCTGCGAAGCAGTCTTGCATGAGACACTAGCTACATCTAGCTACATCTAATGGAGGTTGCCACAAGTAGCTACACCCATCACTTCCTCTTCCCATTCCTAACCTTTACCCTCTGCCTCTCCTTTCCCTCCTTTCCCTTCGCCCCCACCCCCCTCTCCTCCCTCCCCTTCTTCCACACCTTCCCCTCCCTCCTCTCCCTCCCATCATCCAACCTCTTCCTATCCTTCCCACTCAACCTCCCCTTCTTCTTCTCCTTCCCCCCCACCCCATTCAGCTCCTCAAACCCCTTTTTCTTCGCCACGACCTTCTCCCTCTCACTCTCAAACCACGTCCGCTTCGGCCGCGCTTTGATCTCCTCCTCGTGCTTCATCAAGTTATCGCCCTTCTGGATCTGCATCTCCACCCCCTGCAGTGCGCGTTCCGCCTTCTCTTCCTCGAGGATGGCGTCGATCTCTGGCTCTAGCGCCTCGAGCTCGGTGTGCAGCGCGTCCACAATCTCTGCGTCTACAGTCCGGGACACGACTTTTGCGTTCTGTGCTTTCGCTGCCTTGACTATCTCCTTCACGACTTTACGGTCTGGTTCCGCGGCGAGGGTACATGCTCGCCCCGCTCGGCCTGCGCGCGCCGTACGCCCCACGCGGTGCAGGTAGATTGTTGCGTTCTGCGGCGCGGTGTAGTTCACCACCGTACTCACATTCGGGATATCGAGCCCTCGACTGGCCACATCGGTCGCGAGCAGGAAATGGGCAGCGCCGGAGCGGAAAGCTGTAAGGGCGGCAAGTCGTTGCTCCTGCGTCATGCTGCCGTGGAGCTCGGCGGCGCGGAGGTCGAGCAGGGAGAAGAGGACGCGGATGCGGTGCGCGAGGGCTTTTTGGCGGAAGAAGATGATGGTTTGCGAGGTGTAGGTGGTGCGGCAGAGGTGGATGAGGTAGGCGAGGCGTTTGTCCTCGCGGCCGGGGCGGAGGCGGACGAATTCTTGGGTCAGGGTCGTGACGGTGCGTTTTGGGGGGTTGATGACGAGGCGGACGGGGTGGTTGAGGCTGAGCCGGATGAGCGATTCGACGCGCGTGGTCATGGTGGCGGAGAAGAGCATGGTTTGGCGGGAGCGGGGGATGGAGGTTAGGATCTCGTTGAGCTCGTCGGCGAAGCCGTCGTCGAGCATGCGGTCTGCTTCATCGAGGACGAGGATCTCGAGCGTGGAGAGGGTGAAGGAGGGGGAGTTGCGCATGTGGTCGATGAAGCGGCCGGGGGTGGCGATGATGATGTCTGGGCGGCTGCGTAGGGCGGCCTCTTGCTCGCGGAGGGAGAGCCCACCAACGAGGAGCGCAATGGTGATGTCGGTGAAGGTGGCGAGTTTGCGGGCGACGGTGTGGCATTGGACCGCGAGTTCGCGGGTGGGCATCAGGATGGCGACACGGGAGGTGGGGATCTTTTTGGGCCGGTAGAGGAGACGCTCGAGGATGGGGACTATAAAGGCGGCGGTTTTGCCGGAGCCAGTGACAGCGCCTCCGACAACATCACGGCCAAGGAGGGCAACAGGGATCGTTTTGCTTTGGATTGGGGTCGGAGTTGTGAAGGCGCAGGAAGCAAGACCGCGCAGAATAGGACGAGAGAGTGACATGGCTTGGAAGGAGTTGGGTGAGGGTTTTGCATTCGATGTGCCCTCTGAGGGCTCTTCAGGAGCGAAGAAAGCATCGCGGCGGGCTCTCTCTTCGGCGTCATCTTCATCGGAGGTTTTGGATGCGTCTGAAGCTTCGTCATCTGGATGAGGGACCGGCTCTGCCTCGAGGTCGTTCTCTGAAGCCTCATCTGAGCTTTCTTCAGGCCGCTGTGCGACGTCTTCCTCTTCATCACTTCCGGTAGCTCCCATGCCAAAACCATCTGGAGCCAATGTCTCATCCATGTCCTCCTCTTCGCTTTCTCCATCTGAGTGCTTTACTTGCCGGTCCAGCTCCTCATCACTATCACCTTTGCTAGCAGTGGATTCTGCGACCTTGCCTCCATTGACATCCTGATTCTGCCCTTTCTCCGTATCTTTCCTCCGCCGGGCAATCAGTGCGTCAATATCGACGCCCTTCTTATCACCTCCCGCACTCCTGGTTCGCTGGTCTCCATCAATATCCCAGGCATTGAAGTCCTCAACAACTCCACTATCGCCTTGTCCAATTTGGAACTCGAAATCCGAGTCTAGTGCTCCATCGTCTTCGCCATGGGCCGTCCACCCGTTCTCTTGTCCCGAAATATCTATATCATCTTCCGCATTGTGCCGGGAAGACTCGCCGTTCCTCTGCTTCTTTGCAGTCCTGTTGGGGCCGTTCGTCGTAGGTTCGTGAGGCCGTTTGCGCTTGGTACCATTGCTTGGTGGGTTCTTGGGAGATGTCTCCAGTTCTTCGTCTTCAAGTGGGAAGTTGTCATCGTCAGATATAGTGAAGACGAAATCATCATCTCTATCAAATTTCGGAGCCATGGCTTGGGTTGTCGAAGTTATAGAAGATGATCGCCAGTAATGTCATTCGAACTTTCAGAGCTCCCGACGTTTAGCCGCCTCAGGTTCATGGGGGGCATATATGTGCTTTTACGGGGTAGTAATCCCACGATACAGGTCGATCCTCACGGCAAGTAAGTCGAGATCATATATATCGCTGATGTTGATATAGTAATGCCGCCGAAAGATCCCCTTCCATCCTGATACATACTGCAGAGGGAATACCAAATCTAACGTACCATCCAACCTATGCTCCTCCCTTCGCCCACAACTATGTACACGAATCTTGTGCGAACGCTAATATGCCATCCTACTCCTATTCGAACCCGAACTCACTATACGCACCACTGGCGCCCAATCAATTGCCTATCACATTGCATTTCCGTACTCGTATCGATCCTGTGCTCGTGCTCCGCCGCCAAGGTTCATATGCATGAGTGCTTCCTGAGGCCAGTCGGTTCCGTCCGTGTGCAGCGATTGTTGCTGATTAGGCAGGGTCCAGAGGTTGCCATCTTGGGCGAAACTATGATCTTCGCTATATGAAGGGAGTGACAACGAAGGCTTTGACTCGTAGTGAGGGTCAGGTGGTGCAGGGGTGTTCGAGGCAGGAAAACTGAACGCTGATGGATCGTGATCATGTTGTGGGGTCGTCAAGTCGTCAAAATCGTAACGCTGAGATTCAAGTCTAGTTCGCTGAGAGTAATCATCGTCGTTATATCCGAGCTCTGCTCGTGGTATATGTAGCTCGTCGTGAATGGCGTAAGGATTGGCTCTTGCTTCTGTCGGGATGTTCCTTTCGTCTACCTCCCTAGGCAACGGTGGCGATTCGACGATAGAGCTTTCGTACGGTGCTGGCAATTCAGAAGGTGCATTTATTAGATCGGTATAGTTCTGCTGTCGCGAAGGCGCGGATGGAATGGTTTGGACGTTCTTCAAAGAACTGCCAATGCGAACACTGCCAACTGTACTTCTCGGCTCTGCAACTTCTGTAATCTGGCTGTCTGCGCCGTCTGCATCCCTGATACTGAATTGAGCGATTGTCTCCATCTTCCTAGTCACCCAGCTTGCAAGAATCTTGCCGCGTTGCTTTTCGCCTAGTCGAGACCGGGGAAAGTCGCCTTTGGCGACGAAAGCTACGATATCCACTATCACTTGGTGCTCGTTCAGTACAGCGTTAACGATGACGGGCACTATCGACGCCAAATAGCTGCGACGCATGACCTCTACAAGTACAACCACGAAGCCACCAGCCTGGAAGACGGCACTGTTGCACGTATTAGACAGGAACTTGGTCCACAGAACAAAAGGAATGACTCACCATCCGCCAGGCAAAATGTTTCGATGACATTTTTCAATCGAGTACTCAATGTCCATTGGGAAATGACTCAGACCGTTGACTTCAAATGTCTCCCCAATACCACCCAGCACAAAAAGAACCTGCATTTCAACCTGCTGACCTCCAGGGCCTATGGGCCGTGTAACATTATGAAGAAAACCAAGGTCACCGGTACGCACATAAGTGAGGTGAGGGTCACCATCCACAGTGCGGCCATTGAACCTTTCGAAGTCGAACGCATCCTTGGAACCGTAGAAAGATTTGACGCAAGCCTCCGAATACACCCAGATCTCTCCGTATTCGCCAATGTGGCACAGACGGTTGGTTTCAGGATTTACAATCGCAATCTGAGTACTCACTGGTACCATTCCAGAATCTTGAACAAGCAGTGACGTCGGATCCGTGTCCGGGTCAACTGGATAAACAAGACCTCGGCGAAGGGCGCGCGTGTCGAGCCATAGCTCTATGGGCTCGATGCACATATACGAGCGGGAGGCCACCATAGGATTCAGGACATGGGAGTAGATTGTATTGATCGCAGTTCGGTCAAGACCGGTTGCAGCAAAATGAAGTCGCACCTTTTGAAACACATCCACGCGTGGTCTGCCTTCAGTAGATATCATCATGTTTTTCAGCTCGTGAAGGTTGAAACCTTTCCCCGGCATGGAATTCATAGCATGATCGAGCATCTGGCTTGTGGCGTACGTGTCCTTGATCTTGTATCTTGACAGCGTCAGGAAAAGCGACTGTGGGTTGCCAGCGAAATCCACCGGCGAGACTAGATACGTCGGAGCACCCACGAAACAGCCCATAAGACAGGTATGGACGAATCCCAACCCCATAGTGCTCCTAACACAGCCAAGTACAGGCCTGGAGCTCGTCATTTGACATGTCTCTTTCTGCACCTTGCAGGTGCCCATGATGGTATCATGACCCAGTTGTACCGCAATACGTCTTTGATCGGGCGTCCAGTAAGTCCATATCAGTACAGGATAACTAGGTTGGACCCATGAAGGCTTCATTGTGAAGCCCAGATCCCTGCATCCTTTCAATTGTTTCGGAGGCTTGGTGGTATTGTAAGTCGAGGGAATTCCAACTCGAAGGACTTGCGCAGACTGTTTGATATGCTGAGAGACAATCTTCTGCTTCAAGAGATGGTCCACTTCGGCGTTGACTACAACGGCCTTAACTCTGAAGTCAGCGATCATGTGGAGATAGGCCGGAGCATCTTCGTTCAGACGGTTCTGGTCGAGCGGTGCCATTGGAATCGCCACAGCTCCAAGACAGAAGCAAGCATGAACAGCATAGACAAACTCCTCCGAGTGGGTGTACATGAGTATCAAATGATCTCCTGGTCGAACCTTGGCCTTGTTCTGGAGATATTGTGCAACTGCTGCGACTTTGGTATCAAACTTTTTCCATGTAACACCTTTGCCTTCTTTGCCTCGACCATCGATCGTACAGTAGGCCAGCTCTTCAGCTTGCCTTGCGACACGCCACTGAAGAAGATCCACTATGCTTGAGAAGTTGTTTAGAGGCGTCGATGTTCGATCATCTATCACAACTTCGCGATGATCCACCCCAGAGTACTGCTTGTCTTGCAACGCTAGGATCTCCTGTCTAGCAGAAGTCGAGACCGGCGACCAAATTCCGCCAACAGGGTCCACGCCCACGGGAAGGTTCAGGACAGCTCGCTCTACACCAAACTTGACGTGAACACAGGGCAATGAGCCTTGATCGAATTCTCTGCGGCAGAGCATGTTCGCTATCTCCCGTCGCCCATTCTTGACAACCCTCGGAAGTGTATTTGGTGCTGTGATCATTACGCAGAAGACCCTAAGATGGTGTTCTTGATAGAGGACCTCTATACAGCGTTCTGATAGTGAATCCAGCAACGCGGTATCAAGCTGCCGTGGGGGTCCTCCATTAGTGGTCGGAGCGGTGGAGGCAGCTTGTGACTCGAGCACAACGATAGGGAGATGCTCCTCGTTAACAAAAACATCAAAAGCTGAACAATCAAAAATCTTGGGCACGTTTTTCATGATGCTGATAATCAAATGCTGGACGAAGAAGTACCGATACTCGGCAATCTCCATGCCATGCTCGACCCATTCGACCTTCTGACGCAGCCGATCCTCATAAAGCCCCAGAATAAAAATCTTACCTTCAATGACACAGCCAAGCAGGCCTGTTCTCAGGAACTCCGGATCGACAACCATGGGCGTTGGATTTCCCTCCTGGAATTTGTACGGTCTTGCGTGGAAAATGGTCTCTGTGTGCTTGGGTAAAGCCCAGAAGCCCCCCGATAGCGACGGAGAATCGACCCAAATCTCCCCAATCACAAATGGGGTACAAAGTAAGCTCGTCTCTGGGTCGACAACAGCCAGCGTGGCATCTGGGATAGGGTACCCAAAGGCTCCAACACGTACTGTCCCTACCTCATTGCCAGCCCTTTTTCTCGCTTCGTCTCCCATAGCCACGACGACAACTTCGTTGGTCTTCAATGACTCCTTGTCGAGAAGTACTTCGCTGAGTTCTGTTCGTCCTTGTTGATCTGAAGGCTGGGCGGTGCCACCACCAATAAGGCTCCCATACCCGTTTTGCGGCACAACCGGCTTCGTGCTTTTCTTCTCTTCGTGGTCTTCGTCATCGGAAGCACTGATCTTCAGCGGACATCCCATCCGTTCTTCACCGCCCAACCAATCGCGGACACTGATGACCATCCCACCGTGCTCTGGCAAGCACAGCATGGGCGCAACCAACTCCCGAGCTCTCGTGTTCCTCAGCGGTCGGAACCATCTGTCTGCAAGGATTTCGTGAAATTCACTATCAACTGTAAGGGTATCAATCAAACAAAGCTTTACACTGGAGAAGTTAGGTTCAAAGTTTTTCTTGAAATTACGAGTCGTCATGGGGTCTGCCTGATAATTATACGCCGCGCGCTTTAGCCCAGGGTAGTCTGCTGCCATAAGAGTCGCCTTGTATTTCGTGATCAAGTTTGCATAGAGTCCAGGAGTATCAATGGCACGCGCCTCCATCCACACCGTAGTGTGACCGCCGTAGACCGTCAGAAGCGTCCCAAGTATCATTCCAATACCTTGGCGAGGGTCGAGGTAGCTTAGCAGGATCTCTCCAGCACCTCCACCCGCCATCAAGCGTCCTTGCTTGTCGCGTAGTCCTGCACTGAAAGTGTCATTAGTATTCGTAGGCACCGTGGCAATTATTGCACTCAAGCATGCCATCTGGTGCATGATGGTCCGGTGGCTCATCACCACACCTCGAAGGTCACCAGTTGGTGCTCGGGAGAACTCGATGTAGGCAAGATCTGGGACAACAAGCGCCGGCACTTCATCTTTCCTCTTTGGATGGTAGCTGCCAAACTCATTGGTCTTCCACCATTCGACACCACGAGGCCAATTGAGCTTATTCGCCGTGATGTCGCGTTGGAAATTTTTCAGATTGGCATCGGTAGTCAATGCCAGATGCGCTTGCGTTGTCGTCAAGACAAGGTTGAGCCGCTTGTAATCGTCGAGGTTATTATTTGGGCCGGCCGCGAAGCCAGCGATATTGTTGATCGGAACAGCGACTACACCAGCGATGAAGCAGCCCATGAGCGCAACGGCGAAGTCAATGATTTCCGTGTCCCGATATATCAATGCCACTCTATCACCTTTGTAGAGACTGCTTTTATCCCTCACGACCTGCGCTACTTTCTCAGCCCTACTAGCCAACTTTTCCCACGTGATTGAGGCGGTCTCTTTCCCCTTTTGGTCCAATACCCAGTATGCCGGCTGCTTAGGATTTGTGAGCGCGCGGTGCCGTAGGACCGAAGCAATATTGTCAAATTTAGACATTGGAACGTTGCCATTGTGTGGATCATACACAGCGAAAGGTACATCCCGAGGCTCCAAAGGTAATTGATGGCTCACGGCACCAGCTGATGGCAGATCGCTACTCCTCAAAGGCGGAGGCCCAATATTCGCTGTCGGGGAGAAGGTGTCCACTGTAGAGTATCGATGCGGCCCTCCGCCATAGCTATCCCGCTGGCCCTCATTCTGGTGCCCTGCGAAATCCGAGAAATAGACCTGCTGCGAGTCGAGCAACGTAGATTGCCTGGTTTGCCCACCATCGGAAACTCCATACACTCCATCTTGTTGCTCATCAAAGTCCTGGTCGTTATTCGGTGTAAAGGCAAAGTCTGAGTTGACCATACTAGGCTGCCTTGTATCGCCGGGTGGCGGCGTGTACCACCCTGGCAGTTCAGGCCTCAGTTGATCGTCTCTTCCATAGCCGTATTGCTCCGAGTCAGGGTTCCGCACGGCCAAGCCACTGCCGAGATTTCCGTTGTTTACATCCGAGTACTGGGCTGGACCTGATTGGGATGGGACAGATCGAGGATCAAATCCAGACTGGAAGGAGCCATTGTTCGAACGTGACGTCAGAGCAGCGAAGGAGGCCGATCTTGTTCCATCATTTGAGGGACGCGCTGTTGTCTCTACAGGGTAAACCTGCAAGCCCCTTGTCGCACGGTCGACGTCGGATGGGGCAAGGTATTGCGAGAGTATGAGAGTCCTCCTCTTCTGATAACCCTTTTGCGTAATCTCTCCATCTTCGAGCTCAGCGTCTAGCTCTCTCAATTTGTCCTGCAATTCTGGATTGTCTTCGGCCATTCTGTCTTTCCTCGATGCTCCTAGGAGTAGCGAAAGTGACTAGAGATGCAGAGGTGAGAATATCGACTCGGTCCCTACCAGCATAGCAATTATCGATCATCGCGCGCCTCGAGCACAAGTGGCGCAATGATTCTTGGCAGCGCGAACTGAATAGCGAAACGAGCGACGAGTTCGGCATTGGCCTGTGAGGACCATGGCTGATATTTCCTCCATCGTGGGACCAACATGCGTTCGCGCTCGGCATTTCTTCGGCTCCGGATCGTCATTGGGCTACTCACGTGATATAGGCCTCCTCAACAGTTTCAAAGCTTGGAGAAATGTCTGCTCTCGGCAACACAATCGATCTTGAAGGTACCGTTGACACGTTGCTGTCCAGGTCGAAAGCGTACCCTAGTGACACTGCCAACTTAGATCCTTCGAATCTGCACGACTGCACGAATGACCAACTCAGTTCTACCCAGATGTCGGTTGCACGCGCTCGACCGGCCAATTCCTAGAAACACCCATTGCCCCCAACCATGGCCACGGTTGATTTCGATATGGCTGCTGTCTCTGCAAGTACGCTTAGCGCTTCCTGTTCATCAAGTGAGCGCGTTCGTAGTGAGACTCGAACCATTTGAGATGTATCAGATCCTCAAAGGCGGATATTGTACCAGACCAAGAAGCAGCCACATCTTCTACTGAAAGTTTATCCGGATTCAATGCCCAACCCGGCGAAAGAAAGTCATCACAGCCTCATTGTATGCTTTCACGACAAAACCCTGTTTAGGCTATTGGGTTTGATCGTCCTTCTCACCGGACGGTCTTTGGCCGCTTTCTTTGCGGCCCTTTATCATGTACATCCATCGATTCGAGCTTCATACCTATACGCAGGTCTGCTCAATGGGTGATTTGTCTGATATTGGGTAGAGATTTTTGGTCAGCCGTGGGTGGAGGGCCTCACGACTTTGGACGTTGCGATATACGCTAATTCAATGGGGTGCTCCTCCAACATCTCCTTTTAGCTGTCTTCTCGTTTGGGTCAAGCTGCGGCCAAGCACATGCGAACGATAGTCGTCCCGCAAATTATTCGCAGATTCCTTCGGCATTGCTCTAGTCTACTGATCCAGGCGGTGTGCTCAGGGATATATGGGCCCAAAAAGAGCGTGGTACTGCTATAGTACTTGATGCCTTTGCCGTGACAGGCGGACCAGTAAACTTGGTGGAACGATTGTGCAGAGCTAACTGCGTTTGGGGATGGATAGAGTAGGTAAGTGACCGATTGAAGTCGGCATCAGCATGTGGCAACCTTGATCTCTCTCAATCCTCCATCTGGTCTTTCCATTGGCTTGGCAAGAGGCTAGCACCGGTCCCTTTGTCTAGCAGAAGGGACACTGGAATGTCTTAACTGACAGGCATCATGATGATGTTATCCTGACTCTCGACGACCTCGCACTCAAGCAGAGCTATCCGCCTAGGCTTCTGGTAAAAGGCGCGAACTCCAAGCATAACATTGCGCAATTGGGCGCTACGCGCGCGTTTCGAGGAACGAGGTACACCTTCGCTAATTTTCATTCTCTCTCGGCGGGCTACATACCAATGTGGTTATCTGTTCAAGTTCCCAGCGTGAAGGAGATGGTCGTAAAACTTGGAGTGCGCACGTTCTCAATGCTTCTGAGGCCAATCCATTCTTGAGTGGCATTGTATGCCTCACTTGTCTACTGTATCGTTTACGCCAACCTCACCTCTTCCCCGTGGCCTTTCAAGCACAGCGGCGATAGGACGGCACCTTGCAGAGGTGCTGGCCTGATCTCGATTTCTTCATCATCTTCTAGGGCGTATCGAGTCAGCTAACCGATACATCCCGGAAATATTCGGCGAGCGAATTTCCCCGCGAATACGTTTTCGAGGTCTGAGTTCGCCAGGAAGTAATTTTCGGAACTTCTTCATTTATTGCCAATCTCATTCATAGCGATCTCGCATTGCGCTCTAGTAAAAACCTCAATCGCTACTCATGTGGCCCTTGAAAAGTCACACTGACAACGGATTACAGGTGCCTTTCATTTGTTCATTAATCCAAATGTGTCACAGTATCGGGACGCTTTGGGCAACCAGCCTCCTTGGATTCTTCGCTGTGTATTTAATTCCAATACCTTACGTGTTCTACGTATTCGAACCACGCGTGCATGGAGCAAGAGGGAAATACTCGGCGAATCTAGCTGAGCGGTTCTTCGTAATCCAAGTAGCAGCTCTGGTCGATCAATGTGCTCTGTGCGTGCTGTGAGGATGTGGCACAGATTGTAAGACGAATGTTCAAGTCGTCTTTGAGGGGTTACCCGTCAGACAACATCAGTGTGTGAATGGTGAAGCTCCCCTGCTCTATGGGCATTCGAGCATTCCTAGTCCAGATATACCCGGCTTCTTAAGCTGCAGCCTTGCGACGTCAACCAATGGCTCGAAATCACGTTGTTCGTGGTCATGTTGACTGAACGTGGGCTCGAACGTTGATTTATTTAGGTCAGTCCGATTGTTTCCTGTTTGATTTCTGCTAAGTTTCAAATACGCGAAGACATGCAATGATGAAACCCTAGATTCACAGACCTGTTCTGAACAATTATGTGGCCAATCTTTTCTTTGGAGACCTTCTGAATAGCATAGTCGTTTGGAATTTTTAACAGTCCTAGCACATTTGCCAACTTTTTTACCTTGACTAATGGATACTCACTGGCAGATTGGCAACGATAGTCGAATAGCATACGGCAATGAGAAGCGAAACCCCCGGGCACCCTTGGAACCGGTAGACGAAAAAGCGGTAGGTTGATCGATCAGTGACAGCCCATAGTCAAAGAGGCAAACGACCAAAGCTCATGGCATATTTCATTGAAATACCCATAAAACAGACGTTTAGCAAAAGGAAATTGGATAAAGCTCTCTAGTTCAGTGACTCAGGCTCCTGGCAAGACAAAGTGCATTATTGGATATCTCGGTCCCAGCTAGCTGGCAATATTCATGCTCTCGAAATACATAACATGGCCTCAACCTCTTACCTTTCGCTTGCCCCGATCCTGATCTTGGGACTCATCGCTTCTTTCAGCAGTCGAATGACAATTGCGCTCTCGCTGTCCTTTTTTCGGCGTACAGCCATTAGCAATCCTTACCCAATATTCTCTCCGGCGTCTCTCTTTTAGCGGCACCAATTTTGGCCATGTGCTGTGAACAACACATCACACCTGCGGCTTTGGGCCTTGTAAAGGCTATAATATCAGCTTCAAAACCCACGCCGCCTTCCGTCGCCACTGGGATGAGTTTCACCGAGATGACGAGGAAACCTCCCGAAGCTTTCGTCGCTTTGCAAGGTTTACCCCTGGGTGCTTCTAGTGACGTCAACTGGTCAAATTTCATACCGCACGTATAGACATTATGTTCTAATCTCGAAAATTCGAACCCATAATAACAGAATACACAAATTCAAGCCCTCGGCCGGTTCAAAACTTTTGCCATCAACCAATGTACACCAAAGCTTGTCACTTCCACATAGCCAAAGCCTTTACCCGGCCCATCAAGCAGTCCAGCCCCATCGAGTCTTCTCCTCCAAGTACGAGGGTCCCCCAGCTAAAGGTGCTAGCCAAATCATCGAACCAGGCGACAATAACCATCCTCCCCGCCTGGATCTCCGCCGCAAAGATGGTGCAGAAGGCGTTCCTATTCAATCGAAACTTGAACCTCTGCGTAACACAGGCCTCGTCCAGGCCCCTTCTATCAGAAAAATGCCCCCTCAAGAAGCCCAAGGAAAGAGAGCCCGTTATGCGCACATCCAAATCGATAATCCAGGGCCTAGGACTCGATCGTTTGCGAGCGTCCTCTAGTATAATGTCTGCACCAGCGGGGCCATAATATCCTTTCCCGCGCAGGAAGTTTGAGATCTGGCAGATTGTTCTCCAGAGCCTATGCTTCAGCTTGTCTTGATCCGAGTAGCGGATGCGTGCCCCTAGCCACGCGTTCGATTCGGACATCTCCTGCCAACAAGCTCCCAGGAAGGTACAGTTGCCGTTTCTGTGGACGAAGAAAGAGGTAGCAAAGCATGGCGACTCCCGCTTGATCATTTCCTGCGAGATAAGTGAGGAGGGATAAAGGTGTGCGTTGCAGGCATTCACGCTATGCAAAGTGTTGCGAAGCAACACCGCTGACAGAGAACGAACCAATTCTTCACGTTCGGATTCTGTCCGGATAATAAACGTGCCTACACTCGACATGCCTTGTTGCGTTTTGAACACGCGAGGAATGGCAAAACTGTGGATCCAAGAGGACGCTATGGAAAGCTTTTGCTCTACCGAGCCTGGGCAGCCGTCGAGATCCAGAACGGAAGATGGCGGTGTTGGTAGGCCTGAAAGTGCGAGATATCGCTTCGAGAGCAGCTCATACAATACATCCGGCTCCGTCGTCTGTCTATGCGAAGCAAGCTTCTCGTGCGGGACAACGACCGTAAGTTGAGATTCTAATATCCTGTTACACAAGTCCTTGATACCGTGAAAGGATGAGATTCTGGGCCTTTGCGATGCTGGCAAGACATTGAGAGTTGTAATAGCGTCGAGTCTGCTGACTCGATGCTCGAAATCGAACATTGCAACGTCCATGTCTCTACATACGAAGGAGAATCGCTAGCTCTCTAGGCTGAGGCATTGGATGACAAGCTCACGGACTTCTTCGGTGGTGGTCGGTGGTGGAGTGCCTTGATACAGGTACTGCATGGTCTTCGGTATTGCTTTGGTATAATCGAGATCGGAGCACTAGTAACACGGAACTACGGTATTAGGCGCGTTATTATGTTGTCTATCTATTGCATAGAAGTTCAGCTAAGGTTGTATGAAGAGAAATTTCAACTCGTGAGTACTCTATGTCCTTGCTAAAAAGAAGTGAACAGCTTGGAATGACAAGCAGATACCGGCACGTTTTATTAGCAGGACTTGCAAGACCAAAAAATGCTGAGCATGACGTCCAGCATCGTTCGGAAATAATACTTCTATTGGGCTTGCTGTGCGAATGTTGTATCCCGATCATGGTCCGGGCCGCTCCTTGGATTATGTACCATTTACACGGATAACTTCACCATCGATGGATAAATTGCTCTTTTCATGGATCCACTCACTCGATCTCGTGAAACATCGTCGACGTGCGTACATCACGGAAAAAGATTCGGAAAAAACTTCTTTTTGATCCAGTCAAGATTTTGTTCAAATTAAGGTGAATGGAACAGTTGTAACGATGACGAACTGAAAGGCCGAGGAGTTCTCATGAGTTCTGTTGCCCGAGGCTCCCCATCATCTCATAGGTCGGGCATCCTGTTCGTGGATCCATCAATGGAGTACACGGTTTATAGGGAAAACCTTAGACTGCATGTTCATGAGACGAGTGAGGTAATCCACGAATGGTACTCTATCCACGGATGGTCATCCGTTTCGCAATATTTCTCCTTGGACAAGCTTATCCAATCGTCCCCAGTCATGCATCATAACCATCCAATCTATAAGACGTTGGACCAATCATAATCACACAGTTCCTGCATCTGGAGCACAACGATCTTGACGTCAACAAACCCCGTGAGTCAATGGATGTCGTCATCTCCACTTGTCGGTACTCCACATTGCTAGAAAACATACTGCTTTGCTCTCTTTAGACGCAAGCCACATCTATTCTTGACGTCCAATCATTGCACCCACACGAGATGATCCTGGGAAAACTTCCGCATTCTCCGATTCCATCACCATCGTCATTGCCATACTTAACTGAGCCCAAGTCCAAAGGACGACGCACGAAATGGCCACCAGAGCTGTAAAGTGCGTTAGCAACCCCATAGCCTCGACGAGGAAAGACCGCTACTTGCGGGTGACACCACGGAAAACTTAGAGCAAACTGTCGGAAAGGCGTTATGTCTACAGAGGCCCATATTAAAGAAGCCAACACAAGAAAGCTGGTCTGAGTCATGACCAGCGTGCGGATAAGCACTTCCTGCACTGGCCTTGGTGAGTACTAATTTTCTCAGCCGCCCTTACAACAAGACGTAATGAAGAATGACTCTTTGGGACCATCCATTGGTGTTAATTTCCTCTCTCTTGTCTGCTTCACTCTTTGGCGCCTTTGTTATGGTTGAAGAGGAATTCCGTACGCGAGCCTATTATACCGGTGCATTTGCTCTGCCCTCTTTGCAAATTCGCCCATCTGCTACTGCTTTTGGGACTCAAAACAGGCAAAAGCAAGCCATTTTCTACACACAAGAGGTGTTTGGACTATCGGCCACCTCGTACCTTAGCACCTCGTCGCCGTCGATAGACGTATCACAGAGATTCTCGATAGCATAAAAATATCGAAAAAATTGTGAAGATTGCTTCGAAGCCGACGCATGGGAAATATCGATCGCAACTAGCTGGCAAACATTATGCTCTTCGAATACTCGTACATGCCACGCACGGTTTCAACATCTTACTTCCGCTTGCCTAGATCTTTTGCAGACATGTCGCCTCATTAAGCAATTCAATGACACTTCCACTCTCGCTCTCGCTCTCTTTGTCTCAGCGTGCAGTCTTCAATAATCCTTAGTCAATGTTCTCCTAAACGTCTTGCTTCAAGAAAACGGTAATGACCAAGTAATGCACGCAAAGTCTCTTTGTCTCCTTCACAAGGGCATTGTCCATGATGCATTGTCTGATCTTGCACAACAAGGCCTTGTCTGAATGTGATACATAAGGCCAATGATTGGGTAGATTGAAGGTCAGCATTCTGACACCGCTCCACCCGTACTAACTTACAGTTGCAAGTTAGAGGCCATTGAGTAGTCTGCATTCACGCTGACCGTGTACTCTCCCATCGAGTCAACTGTCGAAGATGGACCCATTCATGGGCGCTGCAATTGAGGACGAGTGGCAAGTGGCGACTGGATCGCCACTAGACTTCGAAAACTTACTGGATTTCAATCAGATGGAGCTTAATGAAGATGGTGGACTACCTGCATTCACATCCGATCAACTTGCGGGACCTTCACCAGGCTATCTGTCGAACGTCGATTTTGAGTTTCCCCTCAAACCAACTTTTTCCAGCGATCAGCCAAATGGCCCTGAGAGTGGCTTTGTGACTTCCTTGGATCTCCAGCAAATTCACGCACCTGTCGAACAATCTTCCTTCGACCTTGCGTACCCAGCGCCTGCACCATCTACGGAGCAGCCGCCGTACTATTTGTCTACACCGACAGTTCCTGCCGAATTCGTCCCACCACAGACACCTCTCTTTGCCCAGGGACCAGATCAGGCTGCTCACCTTGCGACATGGTACACTCAAGCTGCGGAATATTACCAGTTCCGGGCGAATCTATATAGCGCTAATGATGCATCACTAGAAAGCTTTCCGACGGAAGCTGATATCTCTAATGATATGGATCAGTACTCGCAAGTAGCGGTCACGGCTCATATGGACGCTGCCTCGTTCGAGAGCGCCCCTCAGGAGCGTCAGGCTTCTCCCAATCAATCGAGTCGTAGGGAACCCGCACTTAAGAGGGCAGACACCGCTCCCGCCCATATTATGAAAGAGATCCTGACTAGCGCAAGGTTATCGAAAATCCATCCTAAGCAGTATGGAAAAAGGACGCGTCAGACGCTAAGTTTCGATCCAAGGGATGTTTATACTCAAGGTCCTACGCCAGAATCCTGGGGTAAATGGGGAAAAGATAACATCTACCAATACTCACCTAACGGCGAGCTCAAACCAGGACTTCTTCTTTCAGTCGAACAGCTTCGAGTTTACATGTTCGAGCATCCGCTTCACACGGACATTTACGGTCACTATAACCCACGAAACAGCGGGCTTCGACTTTGGATTCAACGGCACCCGGCGGATTCGAAGCGAAGATACGGGCATAGTACAACTAGTCGTTGTCGACTATCAAGCTGTGTCGCGGACCTCAACTTGATTTGGCAGGCTCAATACCGAGTTTGCTTTGATGAGCGCCATCTTCAAAGCGACTACGATCCGATGCATAATGCAGGATATTGCCATCTCTACTGTCTTGAAAAGTACTTTGACTGGCCTCGCATATGCGCCGAGCTCAATGTTAAAGCCGAGTAGGTCTTCCTTTCCGAGTATTCCCTGCCCCCTTTCCAGCGTTTCAAGAGCACTGTAACATATCTAGCTCGAGATATGGCTTAATTCTCCATCCTCTAATTTCTAATCTCAAAGGAAGGAATGCTGACTCCAAAATCGTATAGGCATCGAATCTTGCCCCTGGAACCTGGTGGAAAAAACCGGGCTATGTTCTCCTCGATCGCGGAGATGAGGGCCGCTCAAAATTTCATCGACTGTCAGAAGAATCGAATCCCTCACACATACCCACGGCAGCCACACCGGACCCACGAGGGAAGCCTCTGTTATATGCTTGCTCGGGAGAAGGTCGCACATGAACCCAGAAAGCAGACGGAAGCTCGACTTGAGCGCGGTGCAATAGCATGCTTCTCAAAACATATGGGAAACCTAGAAGTTGAGAATGCTGACCGATGGGTTTCTAGACGGAAAAACCGCGGCACCAAACGAAAGTACGAAAGCGATTACGAAGAAGAAAGTGAAGAAGAGGAGATCAAGGCTCCCGCGTCCAAGAAGAAATCGAAGCGACCAGCGAAGCCCGCGCGCACTGTAAGTGAAGTCGACGAAGTAGATTCTGACGAAGAGAGCGATGATGATGTTGTCATGGAAGATGACGATGACGAGTATCAGCCCGAGCCCACGCGAGGTCGTAAGAACAAGTGGTAAGGGTGATAAGCTAGATTGGGAAAGCTGCGATTCTTTCGTCACGGGCCCCTTTTTTTTGTGCTCTAAACAGTATACTACAGTAATGTATAATTCGGACACCCAAGAAGAATAATAGAAACTTCCGGCTATACTCCTATAGCTAATTCACATCAGTTCATGCGTTTCACATCGACTTTCACATTTCTTCAATTGGTTGTGCACTGGTTAGTCCATGATCCTGGCATCGATGAATTATACGGGTAAGGCGTGGCTATTTGTCTCTATCTTCTGTATCTATATTCTACTTCTTTTGGTTCGGCAGATAATCTGTTACCGTGGAACGGTATACGACTACCTATCTCTTAAGCATCAATAGTGTAGTCTAATGAAGACGCCTACTTAGGAAACATCAGCGCGAAAAGTGCAGCTCTCGAAAAGTAAAACGCAGCAGACTCATATGAAGCCAAGACCCAATCCTCGAGAAAGCCATATTCCACAGCTCGTTGCTCCTGTCGCTCACTAAGACAAATTAGCCGTCTCTCTTCATCCGCACTAGCACAAAGAGCGTCATCCGGCTTTCATTCATCGGTACAAAGACATTGTTTCATCTTTCTCCATCACCACACTTCGGCCCCTGCCCCCAACCCATACCAAGCCAATACATAACCAACTACATCCCCCACTCCTCTACAAATGCAGAACTCCATACAAAACCTCCCTCGAAGCCACCATTGCACATCAGATTGCACCATACTTCTTCTCCCAACATCCCCATCACCAAGCCAGCAACCCCCCTCACACCTGCTCTCTAAGCCCAAAATCCCCAGAATAAGAATGTGCCGCCCCACACTCACCCTCTGCGTCTGCGGCACCGTCCTACGCAAAACCTACGACGACTGCGCAACCTACCTTTCTGGGCACGAATGCGGGTATACGGTCAATGATATAGTGAGGGTAACTGAGCTAGATAATTTGTGCTGGCACTGTCAGTTTGCGAGGTTTAGATGGCCGGCGAAGGATGGGGATGAGAGGGGGCGGGGAGGGATAGAGCAAGCAAGGAATTGCTAGACAGCGAGGCCTGACAGACGCGCTATAGCAGGAGGACAATGGGGTATGAGACTATCGATATCCAATGAAATAGAACAGGGGCTCTGAGACAATTTCTTTGTTGCCCGTTTGAGAAATCTGAGTAGAATGCCTCTTTGTACCCTAAGAATATCTTTGTTGAGTTTATCTTCCTTCTCTTGTCCAATATCAACAAACTTCACACGCACAGTCTATTCACACCTATAACCCCATCCTCACCTTCCTGTCGCAACATCGAAAACCAAAAATTATTGCCGTCATAGAAAGAGATGTGCTCCTTCCACGACCTCCACTGCAAATGCGGCGTTTGGCTTGCAGCCGAAGAGACCGACTGCGCCAATTACCTCAACAACCTACCACGCGGCGATCTCGATGAAGAACCGGAGCGGATCACAGTCTTTGACCAGCTTTGCGTGATATGTCAGTTTGAGAGGTTTCGCTGGCCAGAGGTGGATGTCTGGGCTGATGTAGAGGCTGGGTATGTCGATTTGGAGGATTTGCTAAGGCAGTGGGTTGATGCCGGGCTTGGGTGGTGACAGGGAGGGCTGAGTGGAGGATTGATTGCGGTCGTGTAGTGAATCCTGTGAAGCCAAGCTCTGCATTGGGAAATCCGAATTTGCGAGACCGTTTTTTGGTTGCATTTCTTGCTGTGGTTGAGCATGACTAGGTGGATCTGTGTCGGGGATCTTCAAAGCTTGTGCTTATACAGCTCGCATAGCATGCGCCGGCAAGTATGAGGTGCATCCACGCTTTGACTGTTGGCTGCTTTCGTAATCTTGGTAATGCTCTTTTTAGGTTGCTTGGTGCTCTATAAGCAATGTACTCTGCCAGCGCCTGGTGTAGGTCTTCGACTCGTGTCGAAGAATCGTTGTCATGACCTATCGACCACGCACTAAGGACTAGGGCGAAGATGTATGCAGTGTAGGTAAAATGGAAGCTTGAAACTGAATGTAACGTCGATAACGTAGATCGACAAGCCCTAAGTTCAGGTATACTTTCCGTTCCAATAACTTTGCGTCTTGTTTGCGTAAAATTGTTTCCCTGTCTTAACATTCTCATGGCTACGCTGCAAGTCCATCTAGACATCAGCGAGATCATCTTATTCGCCGCACGCGGTATGCTAACAATGAGTGAGAGAGCTCGATTCTTAGAAATTCTGTCCCTCGCGTTGACATCCGATGATCCAACGCTTTGCCGCTTTGACAGTGGAAATTCAATGATTGATCTGTCTATCGGTATTGTGTCACATGACGAGCACATTGCCAGCACACGCCACATCATTCTTGCTTGACTCGATTGGCCCGTGCACCACAATCTGAGCACCCAGCAGAGACTCCCAGACAATTCGTAATTGCGAAGATCTTCCTCCCGTCACCTTGACTTCAACGAAGCATTATCTCCTGCCTCAGCTCAGCCACCTGGCTTCCTGAGCTCGACAGCGAATATGACCCCACTCGAATGGCGAAAACCCAGTCCTCCGTATCCGACAAACCCGCGTTGCGCCCACCTCAACATGAATTGTGCGAAGTAGTAAACGAAACTCCACTGGAATTCCTGCACGCTAGATCTGGGACTCATTAAGAACTTCAGCGACCACAATCCATATCTGAAAGCGACCCGATCTTGCGGCGTGTTGTTTTGTATCATCTGGGTAAGGCCGTAAACCATGATGTTGGTCCAAAACTCTTCGACTTGTTCGAAATTGCTGGGGGGGATTGGTAGAAAGCAGCTGAATTGCTGCACAGACGCTGACCATCCATCTGGGAGGGCGACTTGTAGTTGATCAGCTCTTCTGGCGATTGACGACAACCCTGTGAAGGTTGCGACATCGGGGTGAGCATTGAGGGAGGACTCCAGCTCTTCCCAATTACCGATCGCGGAGGAGGCCTGCTTGCGAACCGGACCGCGAGCTAGGCTTGCATCTGTGATGGTAATGTGGAGATGAAGGGCGGCGGCGATAGCGGATAGAGCAAATAATTTCCAGGAGTGCATTGGCAGATAGGTAATGGCGGATGAACAAAGTACAACAATGACTTTAAGCACTCGTTTCTCAGTTCTTCCCAAGTGGAGCGTACCGTATACGGTGGCGGTATGGGGCAATATGTCCACACAAGCAGCTGATAGTTCCTAGGTACCTGTATAGGAATCCAAACGTTAGAAAGGGAGTGGGGAGCAGTAATAGATACCATCCACCCTGCTGACTCATCATGAGGTCTGCAAAAGGCATGCGTCATCCACCATCTGCAACATTGTCGCGCGCATGTGCGGATAGCTGGTATCCCCAATGGCGAAAGGCCGGCTTGATGGCTCGGAATGCTATCTTTATCTGTGGAATGACGAACATGTTGTTCATGATAGCCGCTTTCAGGACATTCTCTCACACGCTGACCTCGACATCCTAGTGTATCTATCCTGATCATGCTTGCGTCAAAACCACGCTTGTTTTCGCAAAGTCTGGATTGATTGGCAGTTGACTATTGGTATGATCACCACAGTCTGGATCCCGAGGGGTATGAATATCCTATGAAACCGTACATCTCACTCTCTAGGCACCACCAGTTGGCGCGCGAGACGGACGGTGCGCTGTAGTCTGTTAGCAGCTTGGGCCGCGGATAGGAAGCAAGATGAAGAGGTTCTTGCATCTGAGTAGAAAAAAGAAAGGTGCTGGATGCAAGAAGAGGTAGAGGTACGCGTGGCGATGGCGACTGCCAGCAATCTTGGGAGGATAACCAACCTCGAGAGACATGTAATCATGAAGCAAATTCTGAGATAGAAACGTTGCTACTATGCAACAACCGAAAGATTGTAAAGTCTTGAAAGGAAAAGAGCGTTTGCGAGCAATCGTACGTTTGCGAGCAATCGTATACACCTTGCAGTCAAGCTGCGGACTGGATTCCACGTCGAAGCCTGACCCCTATCTGACTGTGCGACGTTAGTACTGTTCGATATATTTGTATGTAGTGGTACTGAAGTTGCAGCTGTCGAGTAAGCCTGACTGGGCCAGCTTGTAGGGGCAGTATTCGCTTCCATGATCATGCGTGGTTGAAGTAAGGACTCCGGTCGCCCAAGAATGAGTCCTGCCAAGCCTCTAGTCACATAAGGTCGCACCCATCGGATGTACGGGCCTGGATCCGTTGAAGGCTTGGCCGACCTCACTTCTGTGCGACACGAGTGAGGTAGTTGGGTAGGACTCGAAGTGCTAAAAGGCAACGGGCCACCAAATATCACCTATTCATGAGGTTTGAACAGGCAGACGTCATCCACGGTTCCACCACAGCGCTGTCGCGTGCGTGGGCGGATAGGCCGGCTCGAAGGCTCGTAATATTACCCCTGACTTGAACATAAATCGACTTAAAGCGACACACGCGAACCATGGTAGCGGTGCGCTTAATTGAACTCACTACCCTAAAGCAGCACTACCACTGCTCCCACGACGATCAATTACCGTTCTCGTCCCACTACAAGTCCACTAATCGAAAGGATCCGCCGTTTTCACTCGGATTCCGTAATCTCGACCTCTACTAAGCCGGACTTAGCACCAAAGATGGCATCCGGAAGTCGGTTCAGTTTGCGGGGTAGGCACTAGGTAAGGTAGTTTGACTTTCAACGTACGAGGTAGTCTGCATGTATTTTTCGCGGGGTCTAAGGTACTGAGCTACTTGGATTGTCTCTCGTAAGGGCATGGCTGCTTCTTGGGGGCTTGGCTGACGACAGTGGAGACTCGTGGTATAAGACTATCGAGGTGCCTTCCCTCCAACACACCTGGCTAAAACATCCCAAGCTCGGCCATCTGTAAATCGAATATCCCGTTACTTTAGTGGATCGAATAAAATGAAGGCTTCCACTCCCCTCCAGCTTCTCTCGACGGCTGCCGTTGCGTCGGCGACTTATATGTGCCCTGTCAGCCCAGGCTCCAGCGACGCACCCGCTATCGTGTACGGCTACGTTCTGCAAAATCTCCTCGCGAACTACTACGACTCGGTGCCAGTCAATGAATCTTTTTACTCCTCCCTGCCCTCGCCGACAAAGCCAATGACTGACTTTCTCGCCAACACCATGGGACTGGCCGTGCAGGCCAAACTCGGCGAGGAGGCCCTCTTACAGGCCGGCATGGCAGCTGGGGGGATGAAACCGAGTTGTAGCTTCTCGTACCCGCCTGTCACCGACGCCGCATCGCATCTTATGAATGCATACATCTTCGAGGCGACAATGTGCGGCGCGTTTATCGGTCTAGCAGACTACGTGCAGTCTCCGCAGGCAGCATTCCTCATGGCAAGGCTTGCAGCCGAGCACGGTGAGTAGCGCGCAATCTTCCGTCTCTATGTGAAAGCCAAGCTAAAGGAATCCGTCTTCAGGTATCCATGCATCCTACATCGGCTCCCACATGAAGGCCGTCATATTCCCCACCAACAGCACCTCTTTGACTCCGGCCTTCACGCCCGAGATGGTCAACATGAAAGGGATGGGTGTCGGAACGCTAGGCGACTATCTCAACGGCTGCGTGATGCCTCCTGCTGCTCCATGCGGCGGGACCGTTGAGATCGGAATGCTCGGAGCTATGCTGAACGGTCAAAGTAGCACAAACATGATGAGCAACAGCAGTGGCTCCGGCACCGCGAGTCCCACGTCTCCATCTACAAGCCCCCAGGCTTTCACCGGCGAGGCTGGACGCGTTCAGCGTGGCGGGTGGGCAGCCTTGGGGATCTCGGCGCTGGCCGCTTTACTGGCCTCAATTTAATATGTAGTATAAAATGTCGAAGTGTCTGTCAGATGGAATACGCTTGGAATTCCGCACGTGTACTGTATATAGGAATTGAATAAAGTCCGCGTATGTCCAGGGAAAAGGAGAAGAAAATCTGTTAGACTACCATATAACCTCTCCCCATCAGTCCGTTCTCGAATTTCGACTCTATAGCGAGAAATACCCACGCCTTGAAGCTCTTGAGGGCTTCTTCGAGGTCGTGACTCACGTTGACGGTGCTCACTCCAAGGACAGGGCAAGGACTGGCGATGAAGCTCACCGATCGCCAGCGAGGCAAGGTTTTTGTGATGCCAAGCCCCTTCTTGTTGGTGGCTGAGAGCATGCCAGCCCGCAGAGGCTTGGCGTACGACACTCTCCTGCAGCTAGTCATGTCCGAACTTATTCCCCTGTGTGTTGCTGTCAGCTTTAACGCTGGAAACTTCGCTTCACGATAGAACTTCATCAGTGCTTAGACCAATCAACAATCCCAATCAAGCACTTCACAACCAAAATCCCAAGAGAACGATAAGCAGACTGTGTGGCCTTGCATTGCTGAGGTTCTCGATGTTACAAGGCAGGGAGGAGACTTGCACGATGTAGCATGATAGCACCTCCTTAGGCCGGATTTTCTGGAGTGGGTTCATGGTAAAACAAAGATCTCTCTTACAGCGATGACACTCAAGAACAGCCCTGCATCACATGCCCGGGACGAGGGAGATTCAGGTGGCAGAGTGCTTGGCCGCTCACTATACGATATGGTATGGTGAGTCGTAAGCACCCACAAAATTCTCTCCTCATTGCATTCGTCTCTTTTTGACCGCCCTCTCACCCCAATATTGCTGCTGCCGCCTAGTTAGGAGGGACTTAGCCGGCTGCGAAGCAGTACTGGTGACCCTTTCGGTGGCTGCATACCACCGGCGGCCTCCGTCATACGCCTATCTGCCGCGATGGAGATGCTGCGAGGTGGCTGATGGCCTAAACACCTCATGGATACACACATCTCGTGGGCAGTAGTGGTGGTACCTCATACAAATCCGAGTGCAGAGTTTTGGATCAAGAGTGATTAATTCAGCTTTAGTCTCTACCGATGTTCGGACGTCTCTAATTGAGGACGGAAGTATCTTACGGGAGTGATGCTGCTTCTTCGAACGACAATGAAGAAGGCTTCTTAGCTACAAGATGCGAAAGGACCGTGATGATCTCTTGGAAGGCACCTGCGCGGTTGCCCATGCCGCAAAGACTGAGGACCTCGTCTCCGGGTTGGAAGTCCTTGACTGATTCACCAACGGCATCAATGATACCGGCGGCATCGACACCAAGGACAGCGGGCCAGGACTGCACCATTATTCCAAAGGCACGGCTTTTCCAATCCAGAGGATTCAAACCTACCGCTTTGGTGCGGATGCATATCTCTTCGGGGCCTGGAACAGGGTGCGGGACATAGGCTTTAGTGAATGACCCTCCTGGTTTGGAGAGTTGGTACTGCACCGAAGTCCCGGACATAGTGACGAGTCGATTGCTGGCTCTGTGAAAGTGCCCTTGGGGATGGAATCCTGGTATCTTAAAGTTCGTATAATGGGATGAAAGAAAGAGGCCTCAAGATCAGAAGTAATAGAAATTTCAGCAGCTGGGAAACAATGGGATGTCTGAGGAGATCTAAAACTACGGCTTGCTCGAGCAAGTGAAGAGGATTGGTGATCCATTGCACTCGTGGAATCTGAAGCAAACCGTCCTGCTTCCCATAGAACCACCAAGACACCGGAGTTGAACGCGGAATCAAATCTTCGGCTTTAACGGAGATAGCCGGTCCCGTAGCTTAGCTCCGGGAGCGGACCGGAATTTCCGCGAGATTGGAGCATTTGAGCACTTCACAACCGTTATTCCAGGAAACGACAAGAAGGTTGTATGGCTTTGCTTTGCTGAGAATCTCGATAACATGATACAGCGAGGGTCACCGCATGTATGTGACACGCGGTAGTGATTGAAAAAAAATCTGCTTTGATCGGTTTTCGTCGAACGCGTACATGGTACAGCACAGATTTTATACATTAAGAGGACACCCAAAAGAGTGGACAAAGTCGAACTGCGCACATGTAAAATTTACACAAAATTACGTCGGCTGTCTTCCTAGTAGCGACAGGTCCATCGGCGAACCATCTTCTCATTACTAGTGCTTCAGATGGTCAGAAGAGAAAGTATGTGCATGTAGGACATTACATCTTTGGCATCGTCATCAACCCACTTTTGCAAGTCCTAGAGTAGGTTTGCGAATGAGAGAATGAATCCATTCAACGAAAAGCCGAATTTTTAGTAGGTCCCGAACTTGACCCGTGGGTCGCCCCTTCCTGTATTGTTGGGACATTCCATGGTTGCTCTCAGGACCCGAATGACTCGGAGTGTTATCGTCGTCCTTCCATTTCCCCCTTTCAGCACATCAATGAGACTTGTTCATCACATTCCTCAATGTAACTAAGTGTCTACAAGAGGAACTCAACAGAATGTCCAACATCGCCATCCTCGGCAATGATCTTCTTTCACCCGAACAGATCCAACAGATTGCCGGCCTTGCCTCACCGCCCGAGCTCACCCCATGCGCCTCTCTCGATGAAGACGACGAAGACGATGGCACCAGCCCAGGATGCTGCATAGTCGACGACCACACGAAAACCGCTCTCCTCGTCTAGGCGAAGAGCGAAAACAAGACCATTAAGAACATCTTTGCGTTTGTGCAGAGCAAGCCCGCCGACACGACGCAGGCTTTGAGATCTTACCCCGTTCCTTACTTCTTCTACGGTCGCCTCAGTGATCCGGAGTTATAGACTGGGAGACTGGGTTTTGAGGAGGCTCCGACGTTTGTGGACGCTGAGATCAGGGGCTGGGAGCTGAGGATGTGGGGTCATTATAGGGCGCTCGCTGCGGCTAGTGAGCTTGATAAAATGGTTAGGGGAAAGATGTACATGGTCAGGAATGAAGAGGTTTTGGAGAAGATTGCTGCGTACGAGACGAGCAATTACGGTGTGCGCTTGTGCGAGATATATTATGGTGGTGGTCAGGCGTTGGAGGGATGTGTGTTTGCGTTCGCAGGGGATACATCGCTTTTGAGGACTGTGGAGGAGTATGGGCTGGAGCAGCGGGCATACGAGGAGCTGGAGTCAATATGAAGGTCCATGTAACCTTTATCGCCGAAATCCAACAACAATGATTGCGCGAACTCGCACAACCAGACGGAATTAGCTTGACACTGTTGGCCCGTGCGCCCACAAGAAGTGGTGCATCCATTAGGTAGGTGAGCCTTCTTTGGCAAATCAACATGCCGGAACGACGATAGACTGACGCAATACCACAGAATTTATAGCTGAAGGGGCGATCCGTGACGACACATCCGATCGAGGATCATGGTGGCAGATTCACAAGCTAGCCAGATCACTCTAGCTCATAACGACTCTCGTTCCCCAGCAGAGCTCGCCGCTCCAAGTGATTGTGCCGCATCAAAATTATCTAATACATGTACGTCATCAACCCCGGAACCGCCCAAGCTCAAAGCCGCCATTGAAGCTTTATTCGTGACTTAAATGGTCGATAGATACCCCAGCTTAGAGGCTAGTTGGGGCTAGCATCACGAGCTTGGGTACAATACCGAACGAGTCATTTTTACATGGCTCAATGGATCAATGATATGCTGCGGAAGTCCTTCACGATGACGGAACTTACCGCCCACAGAGATGATCACGGAGCCGAGGAGACGCCGAGAAGCCTTAGGGAGGTAGACCGTTAGAGTAAATGAGTGATGGGACGGCCCGGAAGAGAAAATGAGAGTAGAGGAAGGGAAAATCGGAAGCACGGCCATAATAGGAGATCCGGGAGGGTTATTGTTCTGTTGGTGTTGGCGTAGTGACTCTTTACCTTGATGTTGTTGCCTTTCATTAGGAGGTTCCCAGATCCGGCGTTGTTGATATTGTGTGCTATTCTAGTGTTGTACGATGGAGAAGTAAGGCGTGGTTGTTCATGTTTTAGGCCCAGTACCTGATCCTATGCGTTGCTTCTCAGTCAGGCGCAAGAACGGAGGTGTTCTTTTTCAAGACTGCGTTGGGCTGGATACTAAAGCTGCGAACTCGCACCATCATACCACCAAGCCCAATGAAACCTGAACCGACGGCAGCATCCAAAAAGTACTAACCACCTCCCCACGGTACACAGGCGTAAATTGGGGACTTAGCATGTCCATCATGCCGGCCGCAAAGTTTATGACATAATCCCAACCTATCGGTTCTTGCGACGACAACTCCAACGAGAACGGACCGGACTTAAAAGCCAAATTGTCCGTCGCGTTCGTCCCAGCTCCTAATTGACCCGCAGCGCTCGTCGTTACGCCAGTGTAGAAATCCCTCAGTGGGCCAGCGACAGCGGTTGCGGGGAGAAGCTCGGTGACGGAATCGTATTTCAGGTACCAGCCGTTGCCCAGACTGTTGACTCTCGCTTGTCGGACCACAGAGGCCGTGCTGTCTGCAGTGGACTCTGAGCCCGGCCGTGGTCGCTTTCGCTTCTGGGGCGTTTTGTACTCGGAGATTCCGTTGGGATCTGGGACGGCGACCGGCTTGCCCGCCTTGTATCTCTGGACAATATCTTTGTCGAACTGGGAGTCCGGCCCATACAGAACCATGCGGAGTCGTTCGTTGTCGCCTTGTAACACGGATTAGCTACGAGTATATGGATGGTAGGAGCTTTAAGGAGGATGTTGTCGCGTACCAGCTACCTCCATTCCTCCACTACCCTCTAAACGAGGTATGCCCGAAGCTTCAACGCAGTGATGACGGATCAGCTGACCGGTTGCGGAGATAGACTGGTAACGAGCCGAATCCCAAGACAGCTGGCCATCGGGCGCGAGGACAGGCAGCAGGGCAATTTGACATGAAGGCGCGCTCGCTGACGGGGCGTTTAGTTGGGAGACCATTTACCGAAGTTGCGGAGCGGATATCAGGAACGACATACGGTTAGACCAAAATTTGGGAATGGTCGCATGCCAACCATACTAAACAGAGTCTCAGCAAATATTCTCCCGGCTGTCGCGCCATACATAGCACGTAGTTGAATGAGTAAAGCACTGACCTGGTTCAGTGATATCTCCGGTGGCCGCTCAAGACCTGCTATTGAGAAGAATCGGCTGGGTTGTGCTTCACGCAACATAGACTGCAGCAACATGTTACAGTGTAGCGTTAGAGGTCGACCGTAGTAGACATGACACTTAGGGGGATAGGCCCAGGTTGAGGCCACCAGGATCAACACTAAAAGCTGAACAGAAAGTTTGAAGGTAAAGATCATGATAACTCGTCGTCAAATAATACTGCGCTGCATGCATTGATGTCTAGAGACTAGGAGTCAGGAAAAATGCAAGACGCATATACTTATAGCGTTTGAAGGCGTGTCGCGATTCCGCAGCAACATGCGAACATCCGACCCGTTGATGCTGTTTTTCCGCGCTTTGATAATGATGCGCGCATGCAGACGTTTTGGATTCGCGATTTTTCCTCCTCGTTTTTTGTAATATATAAAATGAAGAGACATTGTCGTCATGGTAAGGTTACGGAAGCCAGCCCACAAGAAAACCAGGTAAGGTATTCCTGAAAGCGTTTCAGGCGGCCCGTGGGCCTCAAAATTCCTGAACGTTCTTGTACGGATCTTCGATTCGATCCGAGACGTGAATCATAGTATCGAGTAAACTGACCTTGATAGTCTCCGGTCTAGATAGCGAATTTCAAGGGTTGTACCTCGATTACGAGCATCCGCTGTTCAAGATAATTGAAGCCGGATCTACAGAGTCAGCCCCTTACAAAAAGGTACAAAAAAGATCACCATGAATTACATAATACTATTATCAAAAACTTCGCTTGCAACAAAGCGCGCAAAATAGCCCACAGACGAAGCAGATCCTGCAAAGAGAGACTGTATGAGATTTTGTGACCATCATGATCGCAGGTCAGGCTACCATGCAACAGAAGCCCAAAACGGTTCGCATCTGTCACTTTGGCTCCATTGTGGTCCTCTCTACCTTATAGGAAGGGTCCCGTTTCGCAGGGTTCACATGTCGTATAGGGCCGCTGCTGTTCGGTTGGTAGAACATCATCTTCAACTGCCCGCCATGCCATAGTTTGAGAGTCTGAGCGAAGCAATTGAGTAGTATTCGGTTTTAACGAGGGCAATTAGATCGGTTTCCGCTGGTGTCCAGTACACTTTTCGTTTATGGCTGCGGAAGAGAGTCCACTCCAGTAGCGTGCCAGTCCGCGGCTGCTGAACGCACAATCTCTGTTGGTAGTAGCTCGCTCCCTGCCCTCTTGACCGAGAAATGTGTATAGAGGGACTGCGTCAGGACCAAGTTTCCCATACGATGGCACGGTGCACTTCGTGGAGGTCCTCGCTGGAGATGAACGTTGCTCCAGACCCCTCCTGATGATTCCCTGATCGAAATAGACAGATGCATTGACGATGTGCCTTTTCAGCTTTGGGCTCCCATTGGTTGTCAAGTCCATCGTAAAGACGTAGGTAATTTCTTCCGCAAAGAGTGCCAAGACATGTGCATGATTTTCCACTGCATAGGGCAGTGTTAACTACCTCTAGCTTCCGGATATGGAAGGAAAAGATACTACGACACTTTTCTCAGAAACAGTCTTCCCTAGTTGCTGCTTTGGAGAGGCAGCATGTCATACGAAGAGATATGTGATGTAGATATAACATCTAGTCGCTTGGCGCTTTCAGCCCTGCCATGCTTGCCGGCCGGATCGATCACGTGATCCGTTACCAGCCCAAACTTCCCCTAATCGGAATGCTAGCTCGGAATTCCATCACTGAAAGCAGAGCCATTTGCAAGAGGCTTGTGGCACATCAATGGGTAACTGTTCCTGAAGCTTGACCGTGCTAATTGTCGCTCTCCACCTCTGATCGTTTCCTTTCACATTGGTAAATGCTCATCTTGTCTCCTTTGTTTCCGCTCATGTCTTGGCCTTGAATTTGCGGAGCATACGTTCCATACCCGCCCACATGCCGACCTGCACCACGCTCTGAAGAGTCCGGCAATTGGCGAGCCCATGCAGATACAGCACTACAAAACGGCAACAAAGACGCTAATGCCAAAAGTTCGAAAGATAGTCCAACCCTCCCAGCTCTACATTAATCTCGTCCAAGTCCTGCAAGTGATAATACTGCCAAACTCGGTGCCAATTCGTCCCACAATGAGGCCTTGAGGGGCAAGGACGATCCCCTTTCGCTACAGGCTATTGCTGAGGGTAGGCGCCTGCATGTGGGCAACCTGCCATATATGGCCAATACTCAGGATGAGATGGACCTTCTTGGACTCGATTATCAAGTGTAAATTCCCGGCCCCCGATAGACGGTTTGGTATACTGAACACGTGACAGAGGACATATCAATCTGTCCACTGATCCTTACAGTGGACGCAATCCATCTTACTATTTCTTTGAGCTGGAAACTAAAGATCAGGCAGACAGAGCGATACTTGAGCTGAATGGAAAAAACGTTCTGAGACGGCCGGCCAAGATTGGACCCGGTGTTGCGACTCCGAATAGAAGACGACCGCGAGATTCTCACGACTCGGCGAGATAAGACCGCCGTCTAGCGCCTGTCTTCGATCGTTGGACCAAGACAGATGCACGTGATCACTTCAAAGGGTACAACGAACAAAGTTGGCGGCTGTGGGTAGATAGTTTGCCTCGTATGGGAGACCATCACACAGTCAACAATGAGGTCCGCGACTTGATCAAGGGCTCCAAGATGTACTACTCCCACGAAAAGTACCTCAATCACTTGAAGGTACTGTTTTACTGGCATCCAGTTAGAGAGGCTGTCAGTAAGGTGGTCGTGCCGGTAAAATCAGAATTCGGCGAGCCAGGCGCTTGAGATCACTGCTGTCTCTTCGTAAATTGCTCTCCGGCAGAGGAGGCGGACGCTGCCGCAAAAGCCACAAACGGTACGCAAGCCTAGGGTATCAAGATCCGTGTCTTGCCAGCGAAGGGTCCAGGTTCTCGTAAGGCTGACGAGCGAAAAGCCTGGGGAGAAGAGTTCCACTGAATGCGGAGAGGATTTGCTCTAGATGCAGAAACACCTCGAAACGAAAGCAAACCTTGAATGCTCCGCAATTATGATATTCTATCCACTTGACAGTATCGTGGAAATAAGAAAGTTGGGCCTAGAAGATGACCTGGTGATTCGTCTATCTGGGTTATGGACTTGCTTGGAGGAAATGTCGTTGCAAATGTCGAAGATCTAATATCGGAAACAAGCAAATGTCGAATCGCCGCCCAAATAGAAACATGTCTAATTGTTCAGTGCCACGTAGGCAAAGATCATGTTTTGTTTTCCAGTATACTGAGACAAGAGTACTGTCGATCTTTCTCGCACAACGAGGATAACAAGAGAGATCGAAGAGGGGGAGACTCAAGAGAAAAAGAGTTATCAAAGACTATGCATGCGACCCCCTGCTTACCGTACCAAAAGCCCAGAACCAACCCTGCGTATTACTCACAACACCCCAGTCCTCGCCCCTCTATCCGAATCACCCATCTCCACTATCCTACCCAAAACGCTCCAGCGCACCACCCCCCTCCCCCACCTCACTCTCCTCCGCCATCGATTCACCACTCTCCTCCCCGCTCTCCAGCGCCAACGCCTCCGCAGCCGTCCGATTAGTAAAATTCTCATTCACCAAAAGCGGATAATCCTTGATATAGCAGTTCACGCACGCCCCGGCCAGAGTCTCGGTTTTCGCTGCTTTCAAGGCGCAGAACGAGGCGTTGTCACCGTATTCGATGGCGGTCCAGAAGGCGGGGCAGGGGATGGTTTGAGTTTTGGTGCAGAGGCAGTCGTAGAAGGTGAGGGTGTGGAGGAGACACATTTTTGCCGCGGGTTGGGGGGGTGATGGGTGGAGGTTGGGTGTTGGTTTTGGAGAGGGGGTGATGGTTTGGGGATTGAGGCTGTGGTGTCTGTATGGAGGCTGGATGTGGAGGAGATGTGGAGGACTGTACCTATATACTCCTAGAGACAGGTCGTTGTGATGGAACGAGAAACGGATGGAACAGCTTCATCACTGCGTGAGACAATGGCGTTGTTGGCGAGCTGTCTGACGCGGTACCTATAGGATTGAAACAATGACAGGGAGGCAAACTCTTCTGTGCTTGGAGCAATGCCATTGTTGGCAGATTGTAAGATAGTTTCCGACGCATCGGCACAAAGAAGGTCTCGGCTGGAACAAGGCAAACCAACGCTTTCACGACTTTGCGCTGGTCGTGATGCCCATCATGAGCCCATCGGTAATGCGTGGATGTGTGTATTCTATCTTCGCGTCCCGACCCAAGTACTTTCTGCAAAGTTCGAAGAGCCCTGTACTTGAAGCGGGAAACAGAATGCACCGAACGAATTTTCATTCTGGACAGACGATGTCTTTGCCCCAGATATATAGTCAAGGAGTACAGCTCCACCCCAGGAACTGACTTCAATTATCCAAAGTACATGCAAACCATGAACATCTCTGCTAGGCCAAGTCCACGGTGAATTGCACGATCCATTAATAACTGAGATACAATCTTGATAACTTGTAGTAGTTTGTAAGCCGAAAATCTTGCCTCAATTACAGGCAAACCTATTACATTGATGTTGTAGAGCCAACTTTAAGTCGGTCACGTGGAACTTCTGATATTAGTGCGGAGCAGTTAAACAAATCGGTATTAGACAAAAATCAAACCTCTCGTGCGCTTCTGAATTGCTTGCCTCCTTTTCAAACGTGATTTCGCCGTCGCGGTCGTGGTAGACGCGTAGAAGTGATCCTGCGAAGCAGTCGATGTCCGAGAGGCCAGAAAACAATACAATCGTCGACGACGCCGCTTTCATAGCGAGAACAGGGTGATCGCTTTATCTTAGTCAAGGCGCACTTCAAGCATGTGTCCCTGCCTCTGACGATAAGCGAGACGTCACCTTAGTACTGGCCACCTCTTGCATCATGGCATAGGATCCAACGGGCGTCCGTGCAAGGCTACGTATGCGCTGGAGACGGCCATTAGAATTTTCAAGATGCTCCAGCAGCCGTTCCGCTGGAGTTGAATCGCGCTTTGGCTCATCTCACGACGCCTTCCTGCTCAACCCCAGCCGCAACCGCCCTACTCTCGCCATCTGCTCCAAGATTACCGTCTCCACCCTCAGCACCGACTCCCTATACAGTGTCTGTGTCGACCAGTCATAGGAGCAGAGTAGCGCTCGCTGCATGCCCCCTTCCTCACCGCACAACACCACCGCAACAGGTGGTCTGACGGCCGAGAACAGCGTCACCGTCAATGTATAAGTATCGACCAGTGTGAATATCCTCTCATCGCCCATGCGAGCATTGACCGATTTCTTGACCTTTTCGGCCGTCTCCCGATTGTCTGTGGGATCCTGACCGATGCATTCACCGTATTCATTGGGTTTGTGTAGCGAAAGCGGACTCCCGTTCGTGCTCCATTTCAGATGTCCCATGTCAGCGCCGAAGATGTGCTGTTCGATTGTGCCGATGTCCATATAGCCCTCGAAGCCGAAGAACCAAGCCTGAGTACCCCAGATCTTGCCGGTGTAGAGCACGCGGATGATATAGGGTGAGAGGAGGACGAAGATCAAGGCGATAACGAGGAAGAACGCACCGATGCCGATGTATATTTGGCTGCCGGCATGGTTGTAGCCCCCCGCATCTTCAGTCCTGCGGAGTACGGTGCCTTGGGAAAGTAATCCGATGCCGATGAAGAAAAGGTACGAGGCGGACCGGAAAGCATAGCGGAAGAAGAATCGCCGCCAGCTGTCGCGTGTGAGGTTGGCGACCTGTGCGAATGCCTTCCACCGGATTGAAGCAGCGTAGCCGCCGTCTATCATAACCGTGTTCTCGTCTGCGATGCCACAAATCTGCGTCGTGGGTTTGATATCCCACAGTGACACGCCCCATTGGTCGTCCATGTCGTACCAGGGCTGATTCGTAGCTTTCGGGAGAATGCAGATTAGGCGTTCCAGCAGGAGATCGTTGTTGTTGGCGAGAGAGAGGCGAGCAAATGCTTGGAAAGCTTTGTCAGTCTTCACTATCATAGGCCGCCGTCTGAGGAGCCCCATCAAAGCATAAGTCATATCGCCTGGAAGGTAGAGGCCTTTCTGTCGATTGTGTAGACAACGTAAAGCAATGGTGACAAGCTCCAAGGAGCTAAGTATCAGATTGCCCTCATAGTGATCGATTAACTCTCGCGAGATAGGCGTATCCTCCCAGAGAGTAGCGAAATTTTGCTTAGAATATGTTATCGGCCTGTCAATGTTTGCGTGCCGGGCGTAGACGAGGATGTTGCTGTTGCCTGAGATCAGGAGAACTTCAGGCAAAGTCCAGACCCTGGTCCCCCATTGACGAAGGGCTGCTATCGTGTTGGGAACAGGATCGCCTTCGTTCTTTGGGCCGGAGACCGCGATGATCAGTCGGCGAGCGCCGCGAACTACATCGCTAATAGTCCACACATTGTCTTCTTGTTCTTGCTTAGTACTCCCCAGGCAGGAGCATCCGACCCAGTATGCTTCAACACCTGCAGCTCGGGCAGCTTTTTCGCCCACGTCATGAAGGAACAGTTGCTCGTCTTCTGTTCCGAACTGCTCTGAAGTGTAGGAGACGAGGATGTATGTCGCTTCTTTGTCGTTCTCCTGCTTCCATTCCGAGACTTTGCGTTTGGCTTGCGAGTCTTCGAGGAAGCAGAGATACTTAGGCTCGACCGGCCGTTCCAGGACAGGATTCAGGGAGCTTGTCGTCTCCTGAACCTGCTCCTCTGACAAGGCGATCGAAGGCTGAAAGGGACCGGAGGATCGGTTTGACACTTCCCCATTACGTTCTCGAGCGTTCCTGGCATGATACGGGTAACCCCAAAAACGATATGGCAGAAAGTCATATTTACCGTTATTACGGACTTGTCCAGAAGCTTGCACCGGGTAGGTCATCTGATTCCAAGCCATCAGCTAGTGCTTGCCTTTCGTACGAGGTTGAGCTTACAAGCAACAGCATAGCCACACACGAAGGTATCCATTTCAGGCACACCAGAGCGATCTCTTCGCCCGTGGCCTCTCGATCATCGGTAGGCAAGGTGCGCAGGACCCAGTTTGCCACTTGAAGTATCAATGGGCTTTGGTTGCGAATATGAGTTCGCCTCCAAGTGCTGTTTGAATTGGCGTCATATATCGCTTGCGTACTCTGCACGAATAACTTGGCAAGATGGCCATCGTATGGGCTCAGGTAATAATCCTCCATTGGGTATTCTTGTGAACGCTGCATCAAATCGCGGTGTCGACGGTTATCTCGTGAACGAGGGGCGCTCGGCTCTTGGTAGGTATTGGGCCACTTCCACCTCAATTTTCGCTTCGAGTGAAACATGTTCGCGTTTCCTCGCTCACCAGGCCCTCGAGTCTAGAACAACTGATTAGTCTTCCATGTTCTACGTCTGCCGATTGCGCGACCTACCTCAGCGTCTGCTTCGATCACTCCCGAATAGGGACTCGCTTCTTTGTTCATCTGCGCCTTTCATTACTTCCTTGCTTCATCATGAAGTCATGTACGCGACGAAGCTTAGACTTCTTTTCTGGGGGCGAGATGTTCCCTACCGTCTGTGCTTGAGACGATCCGTACGAGTTTGCTTGAGCATAAGGAGCTCCCGAAGGGCTTCCGGCCGGGTTGCCCATAGAATAATTCCCAGTTCCCTACAGAAGTCAGCTCAACTGTTTGACTGGGTGAGAGTATGTCAGGCGCTAGGGGGTGCTCTTTCAGGGGCTTGCCATGCAAGGAAACACTCATTGCTGATTGTACTTGAAAAACGTGTTGACGTAATAAGGATGGTCTAATCAACCAGTGAATGCCCAATGCAAAAGCGGCAAAACGTCAATGGACCTTAGAAACATGGTCGGGAGACTAAGGAAGAGAAACAAGAGCAGGACTTTCATAAACTTTGCCAATATATCTAGCACTGGTGCTAGCGCGCGGAATAGCCTACCTGGGGTGGTGCTCCGGACTGAAAACTTGGCGACGATTGCTGGAATTGGCCCTGATTAGGGAATGAAGGCGGGCAATTGGCAGTGGGAAAGTATTGACCAGGAGGAGCATTTTGCGGTGATTGAGGACTCGGATGAGACAAGATGCTCGTCAAGGGATAATTCCCAGTGCCCTTTGAATGTCAGCTCACTGCACTTCATTGGCGGGTGATAGCCTACTTGAGTTGGAACGCCGGGTTGAGGGCTTTGAGGGAATTGCTGAGCTGGATTAGGCGTTGTTTGAGGACTCTGGTACCCGTTGTACCCAGATGGGGGGTAAGATGGCGCAAGATGGGGGCTCGCGCCATATGCATATTGTGCTGACTGGCTCTGGGTTTGCGGCATTGGGATACCCCCATGCGAGGCGCCAGCGGCATTGGGCTCCAGTCTACCTGTCGCAGGAGGAGACGAGCCTGGTGTTTGTTGCATGCGCATCTGACGAATACGGATATCATTAGGATCCGTGTTGCCCCCTTGTGGAGGAGTGGGCATGGCGATCACGTCTGGGCTATTCGTCGACAGGGTGATGGATGTGGCCGCAGGAGACGACAAGCCCGATGATGATTGCATACGTGCTTGGCGAAGACGAACCGCATGCGGATCCATGTCGCCCCCGTGGGACCGATCCGCTAGAGAAGTAACAACTGGTTCGCTCGCGGATTGGGCAGGAGACGCAGCAGTCTGCTGTGCGCGTCTTTGTCGAAGTCGGACCTCATGGGGATCCATGTCTCCACCATGAGAAGCCGGCGGTGAAGCAGGGGAGATGTTGGACGCTTGCGACGACATGATTGGCGTCGGCGTGGGCTTACGAGCTTAGTAAAGGGATCCTATACAGGTTTTAGTCTCTCTGCGTAGGCGTTGATGGCACGAATCGAACCGTTACTGTCAACTGCGGCTACCACGACTGACCCAATCTCCTCAGAACTCGCAGCTTTTACTCAAGTCGTGGATATATGTTAATGTACAGATTATCCAAAAGTCCGCAAGGACCTTTTGTCTATACGTGAACGAAGCAGCCTTTGTAATCAGAACGCGTTCGACTGGCCAAAAGGGATCGAGGAGTCAGAGAGATTGTATATAGGAATAGACACAAGGTAAGAGGGTAGAGGGTAGAGGAAAAAGGAGGGAGCTATAACAAAGCGATATATTCGACGAGTCGACTTATTACCTGCTTCGACCCCGATCTAACATACAAAGAGTGATCCAAAGTTGCGGCCCAAGAGGTGGTGGGAGAGCTAAACATGAGAGGCCGGCGGTGGCTGGCTCATCCTTCTACAAATAGGGGTGGTTGCTGTCGAGTAATCATTCATCTCCTGGTTACGAAGCGCGGCCATCTTGCTGCTCCATCTGAACCCCATGCGTCGAGGTGATAGGGAGTACAAGTCTAGCGAGCCAATCAAGCCCATCTATGCCACCAAGGCTGACAGGATCACACCACTCGTGCATAATCACAATGTACGCCCCGTTTGCCTTGTGCCGGATTGATACCTCCTGATGAAGCCAGGGATACGACCCAATTGCAATCGGTCTGGATCAGCCATCAGCCGCGGCCATACGTATCCTAGGTAGACGTGCATCCAGATTTCAGCCAGGCAATCGCAATCACTCCAGGTCGTGACCTTCTTCAGCACAACGCCAGATGGGAGTTGTTGCGGTCCTCAATTGGCGGTTCTAGTTGGCATTTGGTAAAAAAAACTACTTGAAATGATCGCCGATGCATCGATGGACCTCTATCTCCATGACCCCTGAATATTGCGGTGGGCATGGAACACCATCCTTGTCAAGACGCGCATGAAATTGGTACGGCGACACAGCTCGCGCTCGTCTATTAACAATATTGTAATGCACCTCTTGTCTTACATTATCTCGTTAGCGATTTCAATATGTAATACGACATTCTGTCGAGATTCCAGCAACTCCCGCAATGGCAACTATCTACCATGATAGCAGTCGAAGGGATGTCTTTGCTGGGCGCGCCAGGAGCTCGGCGCCTCTCAGCGGGCCCGAGATGTGTCAGATCGATCTACTTGAGTGGTTTCCAGGTATCGGCTCGCATCCTCGGTTTGAGCGTTGACGTTTGCAAGACTCGCTTCCATGCCGGTGCTCACGTGCTTCTTAGGTACTACAACTCCAACTCAACCGTTGATCGAGACCGACGCCGAAGCTCTACGTTATAGAGTTCAGCCACAAGTACAGATCGTGTATGGCCAGCCCTTTTCATACTCTCCGTTGCTGATGGATATTATCTTCGAGCTTCGCGCCGCTAGATGTTGCGCATTATAAGTCAGGAGCTGGTATCCAGGACCTCTTTGACAAATTCTCCATCCCTTCAGATTTTATATCGCAGCGGTTGGAGTCGGTAACGCATTCCTTCAGTGCCATCTATGAAGGGTCTGGCTACTGTACGCTTGATCATTGCCGATACCTTGTGCTCCGCTGATTGTGACCGTCAGCTTCTTGGTTCCATTTTCTCTGTAAAAATGTCACAATGTCCAGCGACCCTGGGCAGTCATCGAGAATCGCTGATCCGCGCGGAGACGTCCTCAGTCAAGGGGACTGGACCTGGATTCGAACAAGTATGTTCATGCGATGGAGCAATTGTCACGACAGAGACAGGGCTTCTGTGGCGCTCGTGATCTTTAGCGCTTCTCCAGAATTGAGAGATCGACTCGAACGGCTATGGGCAGCCGAGATCTCTGGAGTCCTCGTCAATCCATGGAGCCTCTTCGTGATTTGCTTGGACGAATTATGGCTTGAATCCCAGAGTACCGTTGCCAACGTTCAGCACGTGTTTGGCCAAATGGAACGCGTAGGTTGATTTAGAGGATCGTGTTGGCATATAGAGATACAGAGCCTAATACTAGATTTCAGACGGCTCTTGATCTTGCACTATCAACGGAAGGCGACAACGGCCACCATGACTTTGTTGGGCTCCACAACGTGGCAAAGCATATCATCTACCTCAAAGAGGGGGCAGAAGCTGCCCTTTTGACAACATCCCATTTGCAAACATTTCACGATGAGCTCCTGAAGCAGCCACCCCAAGGTCCGGATACTCTGCCGATCATGCAGCTTGCAAGTCGGATGCTGGCGCAAAAGGCCGTGCAGTTTGAGGTATGGAAACTGCGCATGACGAGCCTGGAGCAGAGAATCCAGAACATAATCAATCTTGTAAGGGAGAAGGAGTAAAAGGCATCACATCTGCAAATTGAGCGCTGATCTCTTTCCAGTCCTTTAACGTCGTTACGCAGCGTGACAGTCACATCTTGAAGGACGATAGCAAATCAATGAGGACCATTGCGGTTGTGACCATGGCATTCCTTCCTTTGGCCACTATAGCGGTATGGTGAACAATCGTTTCGTCAGGAATAGACGCCGCTAACGAAGTTCGTAGGCGGTTTTCGGCTCCCAGTTCTTCAACTTCGATGCTCAAAACAGGAAACTCCTTGTGGCGACTGATTTCTGGATCTTCTGGGCCCTAATTGCGCCTTTGAGCCTGTTAGTCTCCTTTCTGTACTACTATCTCAGCTACTTGCGGAGCCCAAAACCGGAAGTTTGGCCGAGACGCTGGAAGTCAAGGCATGCTGAAAATAGGCGGAGAAGCTGAAGAGAATGTTCGTCCTCTGTTTGAAGCTCGAAGTAAACGGTGTCATCGATCTAACTTGCAGTCGGATGGCAGACTCTCATATCGGAGCAGAGGATTGAGTAATGAAATAGTGTCACGTTTCCACGCGTAGGCAATGGAAGGGTTTCCCAATGCTATGCTGTCGTCAATTCGTGAACACGTGAATTCGCCGTGAAATTGGTGGATGACCACCTGCCTCTCGAGAGAAGGTCATCCAATCTCAAGCACCCAAGTCAGGACTTTCATTCGACCACGGAAGCCAGATCCCGATAACGCCTTCCAGCGTCCAAAGATTGCAGCGTACAGTGCGGAGTCCACTTTCGAACGCTGTCTGCTTGTGACCTTTTTCGGGCGCGGTATTAGCCATGGTCAGAATTGGTCGTGGGGGATGAGCAGGGGATGAGCGGGGGAGGAGGCGATAAACCGACGGCATAGAGTAAGCGACGTCTCTGTGGGAATTGGAGGAGGTGAGGCCGCCAAGCCTTATCAACCGATTCGGGTGTTTGCCTAGTTATATTAGCAGGGGGTCGCCAGTGGTCGAGCAGATCCATCGTCATTCCGTGAGTAAGGGTTTTCAATGTTGTCAGGAAACAGAGCTTGTTGTCTCTGCCCGCTTTCGAAAGTGTCGTTTCGCAGGCGCATGGGATAGGCTGAGGCCATCGTAGGTTTCTCGCGATCTTATGTGTAGCTCTGTCCGGGTAGCGTCAAGAATTGCAAGCTCGGATATGAGGACCATCGGAGGAGGGTAACAGTCTGTTCGAATATGTATGATTCTTCGTCTCTACGCTAGCGATCCACCAAGAAAGTACAGTATGCACAGGACACCTCCACGCCTTCCAAGCGAGGTAGTATTCTCCACTTTACATAGCGTTGCCGCCCCTACCCGCTGGTGCACTGATGTCCCTCTTAAGACTGCTCAAGTCTATCATCTGTTTCCTTGGAGTCGTGTGTCCAGCCGCGATACTCCTCGCCCTCCCTCTTCGTTGACGGATCTGCTCCAATGCTTCCTCACGTGTCATGGTTGGATTGGGTGTGAAAGGGCAAGGAGATGCCGTGAGCGGGATGGTTGTCGTTACTGTCTGGGTCATGTGGTGTGAATGTATGGGTGGAATAGGGAGGGGCCTTGGCGTCGTAGGATACCGCTGATGAGGTGGACTTGTTGGAGGTGGAGAATCTGCTGGAGGAGCCCGCAAGGTGGACAGTGGATATTGTGGTGAGAAGCGAAGCAATGCGGTTGGTGTTTGCGGGATGTCGGGGGTTGGAGAGGGATCTGCAGGTGAAGATGGTTGGACAGGTGCGGGCGCCGTGTAGAATGTGCCGGATGTTGGTGAGAATTGTATGAGGGTATCGGATCCCTGCTGCTGTGCTGCGACGGAGCTGAGAGGTGTAGAGGGAAGGTGATCTGTCTGGAATCTTGGAGTCGAAGCAGTCGGAGGCGATCTTGGGGGCGTGGTAGGCCTTGACAGCGGCGTAGGCGTTGCTTGATCAAGCCGTGACTGCTTCGTTGCATCGCTGTCCTCCTCAGCTACAGCATCCGCCAAGGGTGGCTCCAGCGCAGCGCAGAGGATTTCCTCCACAGCAGGCCCGCATGTGGATGACTGCTGAGCAAGGCTATTATCATGCACATAGTCCTTTCCCTGACTTTCTGCAATCCGACACGAGCAGCATCGGAATTGGCACTCCATCTTCATGAAATCGATCTGCGCCTCTGCCCGCTGCCTGACTTTTCTCTCAAAATCTAACATCTCTCGGAGGCTTGCCTCTTCTTCGTTCTCTGTAGGAGTCTTGGGATCTTGGTTCTCCTTAAAACTATCCCTGTGAGACTGGCGGCTGCTCTTTGTAGGCGACGCAAATTCACCCTGTTCCTGAGAGACTGGCAATGGGATCTTGCCTTCTGCAGCAATGCGGGCGACCTCCTCCTCCTTCAAGCTTGTCTTTAACGTGTCCCGTTCATCCTCCGCGGCCTTCAATTGCTGCTTGACCTTTTCGATCTCTTCTTGGAGACCGACATTGCGGTATTGCGCAGCAAAAACTTCCTCGTCTCGACCTTCCGCTTTCCTTCGTTGAGCTTCTACTTCTTCTCTCATAAGGGTAAATCTGTTCTTCGCAGTCTTCAACTCCTCCTGTAACTTCACCGTCGCACTCGATGCTTTGAAGGCTTCCTTACGAGCTCTTCGGACCTCCTTCTCATAAAGCGTCTGGGAGTGCGCGTGCGTCTCCTTCGTCCGTTGTAATTCCTCCTAAAGCAACTGATCAGTAATGCTGAACGCCAAGACATAGACGAACCTACCATCAGTGCCTCCAGTCTCTCGCCCACTCTTCTCTCCCTTCCTCTGCCCTCTTCAATCTCTTTCCTTAAGAGCCTATGCTCCTCTTTCAGTCTACGCGTCTCACCCTCCGCTTCTTCCCGTCCCAGGACGGCTCTTTGCAGAGCAGCTTCATTGTCGCGACGGCGCTGTGCGTTCTCCTTGCTTAAGTTGTTGAATTGCGCAACTTTGCCTTGGACGTCCGACGGTGCTCTTGCGTGACCGCTGAAGAAAGGGTCTGAGAGGTTTGATGGAAGAGAGGGCGATTGTGGTAGAGGTTGTCGGTTGACGCGCTCTGGGGACACAGGGAACAGTGGTGTACCTGGTGAGGCCGGAAACTTGAATATTGGGTCCATCACAAACTGCGTGGAACGATTGAATGTCTTTCCCAGATCAGATCTCTGATATTAGATGCAGTCACTTTTACATGGGAAGGCTAGGGATCAATACTCTGTTCGCTACAGCAACAAGCGCCAAGGAGCTAACCTTATCCTGACATGCCAAGCCGCATTATATTCCATAAGCAAATCCCTTTCGTTAGACAGTTCGAACAGCAATTTGACGGAATTGTGAGAAGACGGAGAAACAATTTCAGATCCCATGACTGAAATATCGCCATCCCCTCACCGCACTCATCACACCGAACACTCGCACCTACCAGCCTCCTATCTCAGCTCCATCCCTTCAAAAACAGAGACAATGTACAATAACTCCATCACCGAAAGCTGCGTTCACCGCAGAGCTGAGAGGGTTGAGTACCGCAAACCGGACCGATATCACGTACTAGATTCGAGCTTCAAGATGAGCATTCCGTGATGATAGTAAGGTTTTGGGGATTGTCTAGAGCATAGGATTGCTATCCATCTGCTAGAGCTAAATTAGCTGTCCAGTGCCATGGGCTGTGAGGGTGCTAGTCAGTGGGGAGGTTGAGGTAGGAGGAATTGCTTCGTAATACGAAACAACATGTTAGCGAGATGGCGATGGGCTGAAAGACCACTGGCCGCCCAATGGCAAAACAGTGATGCGTTGAATGGTTTTGGGACGTCCGGGGAGGAGGCCCGAGGGAAGCATCATGAGGATGGGTTCCATGTTTCCCAAGTAGATCGCGCGCGGGATAGAAGGAGAAATAATTGCTCTGCAACCTGGAAAGACGTATTGACGGAGTGCCGATGGCCTGAAAGATCACCGGGCGCCCAACGTCGAAATGGGTGAGACGTTGAGCAATTGTCAGATTCACGCCTCCACCCAACCCAACGCCTCCCCATACTTAACCCTCTGCCCCTGCTCCACGCCCCACCGCCACCCCCCCTTCCTCTCTCCCCCCTCCCAACCCTCATCGAAGCTCTTCCTCTTCCCCTTCGGCGCCTCAAAAACCATCACAATCGAGCTCCCCAACGCAAACCCCCCCATCTCCTCCCCCCTCCTTAGCGCATGCCCTCCCAAAAGCCTACTCGCACCCACATACGTCGCCTCCGCAAAGCCACTATACGGCTCGCCTCGCTCCGCGGCCTCCTCTGCGGCTCGATCCGCCGCCGTATCGGTAGTGAGGCTATTAGTGCGGAGTTCGCGGTCGAAATTGATTTTGATGCTGCCCACGTTCGTGGCGCCGACGGGGGTGAAGCTGAAGAAGCCCCAGCGCCAGCGGCCGAGCAGCACGACGCGCTCGTTGAGGGTGAAGAGGCCGGGGAGGGTGCGTTGCAGGTAGGGGGAGACGCTGTAGAGTTCGCCGGCGAAGTGGCGGCGCTTCTCGGCGACCCAGGAGGTGGGGGAGTGGAAGCGGTGGTAGTCGCCGGGGGCGAGGTAGACGACGATGTAGTAGAGAGCGTTGGGAGATTTTTTGGATTCCGGGGAAAGCCAGGATTGGCGCCTGCTGTCGCCGAGGGCGAAGTCGGCGCGCACTTCGGCTTCGGAGGAGGATTTCGGGGTTGTGGATGCGTCCATTGCTGGGGAGTCGGGTTGGCTTTTGGGGCCGGAGAATAGATTTGGGAGAGTGTATGATATGCCATTGACGTTGGCGAACTCTTCGTCCGCTTTGATGATATCTTCGTCTCCATCTTTCGGAACACTATGCTTTGTCGATCCTTCCTCGGTCATGGCAGGTCCATTGTTGGGGGCCTTTTTGGGGGAGGAATCTGGTGGTTCCGTCCCTAAAAGCGCTTCTAGAGTATATGTCATTCCCTTGACTTGTTCGACCTCGCCGTCCTCAATCATGCCCATCTGCAGAACGCGTCCGTCCGCAGGCGACACCAGAGCCGCCGAAGGGTCGATAGGGCGCACACCGGGTTTTATGTTTCGGTAGAAGAAGGAGGCGAGGTTAGGATAGACATGTAAATCTGGCTCGGACACTTCAGACAGACTTGTGAGAACGATCAGCGGATGATGAGCTATACGCTCGTTGAGACCTACTTCACTCCAAATATCCAAGAGTATAACCTGAAGCCTGGAACCCGTAGGTAATATGGTATCTCCAGCTCATTGAAGCGTCCCCAGATCCGTGATATGCCCTTCAACGGCAATGTCGACATCACCTGGACTTGCCTAGAACCATACATTTAACCACATAGACCTCGGTCACGCAGCGCGTCTACAGGATCCCTTACCATGGCCCACTAGGACGTATCCGTTTCCGCCTCTTCGGTCTACCCCTTGAGTCTCCACGCTCCTCTTCAGCGATTCTAGCCTCCTCATCCTCTTCTTCTTTCCTTCTCTTCTCCCGCTGCTGTATCCTGTAGAATTGCACACCCCCCAAAAACCCAATCCCAAGCGCTACCGGTATAGGCTTCCATTCGATCTTGGTCCTTCGCAGTGCTGTACGGAGGCGGGTTCTGAAGGGTCCGCCACTTGGGATCTCCTGGTGCTGGCGTGCCGAAGCGGCGAACCTGCGGATTGAGGTCCGTGCTGACTGGCAGAAGACGCAGGTGTAGCCAGGAGCCTTGAAGGGTCTCCTCAAGAGAGCACTTTCGGACCTTAGAGCTGCCATTCTCCAAGTATTTTTAATGTCAATCACAGTACTGTATAGTAGAAGTCAAAACGACTAATCCTCCCACGATGGCGGTTGTGGCGGCAGCGCTACTTCTTGGGCCTTAAAGGCATCTTTCGCCGCAAGATTATCATGTCCAAAAAGGCAGAATCTTATTCGACAGAGCTTGAAAATGATCAAACATTCCCAGATAACTTGAAACTGTTGTTCCTCCACGCAGTTCATTTGAGGTGAAGTCAGATATCTATTCCCGTAGTCCTAATAACCTACTATTTTTCCGTTCGAAATGGAAAACGAGGCATCACGCAAAGTTCTATCGTTATATGCGTTTCATCACGTGCAGGTCCCCGTTACTCCTGCCACCACCATTCCGAGGTCGGTGAGCATATCTGTCTTCCTCAGTCCTCCCCCTCCCGACAGTCCACCCCCTCACCAACAACCCTCTGCACCTCCTCCACCACCCCCTTCTCCCCATCCAAACAATCAACCCACCCGCCCCCTCCCTCCCTCTCCAACAGCGCCACCGCCACCTCCGCAACCTTCCCCCTCCCAATCGTCCCCCTCGCTTCAATCCTCCCCAGCTTCACCCCCCCACTATTCTCATCGCTCAGACTCCCCGGCCTAAGACACCATCCCGTCCACCCCTCTCCTCTTCTTCTCCCAGCCTCAACAAGCGCTTCGTCTGCTGCCAATTTCGCGATATGGTAGTCTTTCAGAGCGCCGTTATTGATCTTCTGCGTCGCATCCCAGTCTTCGTCGCTCCACCATGGGGCGCGCGAGCGGCGGGAGCCGATGTAGGACACGAGCAGGAACTTGGTGATGCTGGGCGTTGAGGCCGCGGCCTTGATGAAGTGGGTGCAAGCGTCGCGGTCGATGGTGTAGGTGCGCGATTTGGGTGGTTTACCTCCAGCCCCTGCCGTGATAAGTGGTCAGCGTGGTAGATATGGGGGCAGCGCAGGGCGTGTCGGAGGCCACTTGGCGGGGATGCGAAGGGGCTTCACCGGCAGAGAAGACCACGTAATCGGGCTTTGTCTCGTCAAGGAGGGCTTGCGCATCGGCTTGGGAAGTAACGGCTTCGAGGTCGTGGATCTTGACGCTGAGATTGGCTGTGGATGACCCTGCTGCGGACAGTATATCGGACTTTTGCGAGCTCGACCGAATTACGGACGTCACGGTCCAGGAGCGTTGCAGAAGGAGGGGTGTGAGCAGGATAGAGATCTTGCCATGACCGCCAATAAGCAGAACATGTGGTGACATATTGTGCAAAGAAAAGAATTGAACCGTTCAATAGACGTCGGGGGTTTGCGAGGGTGTGCAAAGAAGAGAGGGAGAAGCGTCAATGTTTACTCACGTAGCCCCGCAAAGCTATGACGCGCTTGCGACGAGCTCCGTTGTAAGCTATGAAGTACGGACACTGTACAAATTCTCGCTCAAATCAAGCCCGAGATTGTCGTGCAATGGCGCTTGATTAAATCGACTGATCGTGTTGCAAAGGACCAACCCCTATGCCATCCCAGACGCAGGCTACTGGCAGCATTTATCCAGAGCAGCCGCGCGCCCTTCTGTGGTATATGTAGGACTTCGAACCTATGCAGTAGGAATAAAAGCGGGAATTTGTGTGAAAGACCGACAGGCTATATCCGCCTTCTACGGATCTAAACGGCGCTATACCCTCCTCTTGACCCGCCTCCTTGGACAGTGCTTACTACCCTCCGCATCCAGTCCTTGAAGAGGTAAGGTAGGTCTCGTAGGGTCTCCGAGTGAGGAATGAGATCCCAGCCGCGAGCGGAATAGCGATTGTAGTTGATCCAGGAGCCGAAGATGAGGTAGGCTGCAACGCCAAGGAAGACACTGTAGCCCGTTAGTATGCCCAAATTAATGGATCCTCAACGAGCGATGCACGCAGAATTCGGAAAGCCCGAACTTACATGATAACAAACCAAGTGAAGAAGCCCCAGTGCCCTCCACTCGACTTTCCACCACCCTCCTGTGCACCCTCGCATGCATATTTGGTATGCCACTCCAGGCTCAGCACTTTCTCGTCTCCCACAACCTTATAACTCAAGAATGATAGTGTCCCGCCCTCGCCGTCATCAATCTTCTTCTTCCCGTGGTCTTCTCCATCATCTTCCTCCTCGTCATCTCGGCTTGAGACCCCTCTCCGTCTTTCCTCAGGACCCTTATCGCACAAGAACACGACAACCGCCTTCTGTCTTTGTTCCTTCTTGTCGTCTTCCGAGTATCGACCACCACCCATTTCCAACTCTACGCCTTCTCTACCGCGATCAGCTGCCCGGGCAGAAGTCTTCAGCCGGGTCCACTTTGGATCAAGAGCGCCGCCGGTCGAGAGTGTGAAGTCGCCCGCTATTGGAATAACGCGCTCGATTGTGGTTAGGTTTTCAACAGGGTTTATGAGGCGCTCGATAGCGCAGACTAAATTTATAGAATGCGGTCAGTTCTTGGCCAAGCTCATATAACTACTTTCAGGAAGTCAGGTTGGCGGCCTGATCCCTAGTCAAGATAAGCCTCATGAATCGTGGGCATACCTTGAGAGCCATTCGGACAATCCTCTCCCTTTGGCCCCGTCTTTATCAGCCTTTGGCATATATCGATGGTGAAGGTGGTGTCTGTGTAGGCAGGCGGGTGTCTTCGACTCCAAACGACGGATTTCGGGTCGCCTAATGGGGAAAGATCCCACTTCATGCCATCGGCGCGAGCGTGTGTACAGTCTATGCCCGTGCCTACTGCAAGATATGGGAGAAGGAAGACGAAGAGCGCCGAGGAGGCCATCTGGGGATGTCGTGGTAGCCGCATTATGAGATTTGTGTGGCCACTGGGGACAAGTATTGGGTGCTAGGGGGGCTCGTACAAGCAAATGTACTAGGGCGATTACCGATCTGAATGAATCTGAAGGAGTGACAAGAAGGACTTTAAAGTGTCTGACAAGGCTTTTGAGGGCTACAAAGTTGGTCATTCCGTCTTCGGGCCGGAACCCGACAAGAGCGCCTCGCCTTAGCACGTGATCAGCGCTTTCTATGCCATTACGCTTCTCAAGACCGTTGATGCTGTTGACACCGAATATCAGATTAAAGTGGGAAACCAGGAACTTATTCAGTAAATGTAATTATCCTTGCTAAACACGTGGTAGTGTTGAACTACACACGCAGGTGTACGTGCAGCTCCGGCCAAGGAGCGAGCGAGTGCAAAGCCGGCTAGTAATAGAACCTCTTCAACCACCAAGGAAATCCCTTTTCAACAGATTGGGTGAGACCCTATCTGATCATGCCTTCAAGGCAAATTGCTTCAAGTACTCGTAGTCTTCCACGTTGGCATTGACCGTGTCCCTTATGACTTTAGCCGCCTTTGCGCCGAATTTCTTCGTCCACTCGCGGTCTTCATCCTCGACAAGTGGGACTTTCTTCTTCTTACAGCGTCGAAAGTCAGCACTGTCAATATAGCACTAGAATTCTTTGAAGCCATAGACTTACATGCAACCTCGGTTTGAGCGCAGAGCTATGTTTCGCATCGTCATGCCAGCCACACCACTTCTCAAAAGCTTCTTCGGCTCGCTTGTGGTCTTCCTCGCTATCCCAATCCAGCATTTTCGCATCATACTTCAGCCCTGTACTCTTACAGTACGCTTCAATGGTTCCGCTAGGATTGTCCAGTAGGTCGTCTGCATCAACAACGCATATATCGACCTTCTTCGAGCTTTTAGTTGTGGTTCCGTTACCATTTGAGCCATGGAAGCCGTTCACGCCGTGACCGTTGACGATGTGGCTGTTAGTTTCGTGGCCGCTGCCGTTCTCTTCCTGTGCCGCAACGCCAGGCCCAATGTGCCGAATGGAGCGTAAATAGTCGAACAGGCGGCGAAGCTCATCATAGCCGGCTTCTGAGGGCATGAAATTGTACCAGCCAGTGACTTTGTCTAGTGGCGGAACCGTGCAGCGGTAATAGGATGGTATACTCGAGCGTGGATGACGAATGAGGAAAGTAAAGTGGAACCGTTTCAGGGTTTCTTCAGGAATGACCGTTGGGTTGTTGGCCTCGGGCACGGTATGGTACGGATACGGCGCTTTATGAGCGGCCCCCGTACCGTTGGTGTAAGGTGCTGATGTCCCCACACCACGTTCGATTCTTGCCAGTGATGGGGCGATTGCTGCCGGCTTTCCATGCGGAGGAACCAGGTAATAAGCCATATCTTTAACGAATAGACGCTTGCCCTGTGAGAGGGTAAGTTGCCTGAGCGTGGAAAATCCGTCGAAGCGAGTTCCGCAAACAGTGAACAACATGCAATCAAAGCAGAAACATGCATAGAATTGCTAAAACCAAACTGCCAAGACTGGAGAGGTGGTTCAGAAAGTGGACCTGGACTACGATTGCATTTGTTGCGCTTGGTAGCATTATGAAATGATTGCAATCCTTCGAAGGTAGGAAACGTAAGAAATGTCTCCGAGGTGGTGTTGGCCAGAACCATGATAGGCACGACACCGCGAGGGTCTTGGTTGTTCACGCAAAGGAGAAAAGAGAGGGGGATCGGGTAGGCTCATGAACAGGAGAACAAGGTCTTGCGTCAAAGGAGGCCGCACTGGGAAGGGCATATCGGACCTCGGCGCTCTCCCTGTCGAGCCCATCAAGGACTGTCTTGAACGTGGAGTTGCTGAATCCGCTGCTGACTCGAGTCTGTTCGTCGTTCTCATATCGTGAACCCAGTCGCTCAGGTCCGTAATAGAAAGCATCACCGAAAGGCTCGTGAATGCATTGGAGGGAATCGCGGCGTGTCATGAAAACCTATCCCAACAATATAAGTCGTGGGATAATAACGTGTGACGGGTATAATACCCTTTCGAACGCCGTTGAGCAAGCTCGAGGATGAGTTGCTACGAAGATGGGTTTATCGGTCATTTTGGCTTTGTCGACCATTTATTACAGGTCTTGTAGCAGTGGCATGGATCTCAAATGAGATGAATGTATGGTATATCCCTGGCGCAGAGCCAGTCAATGGATGGGAATCAACCTCTCCAATATAGTTGGAGAATGGTGAGTTGAAGAAGACAAAATCCTTCGGGGAATCAACGTCTGCTTCTTATATTGCTCAGGTGTCCGAGCTGGACTGCTTGTAAAACTTAGAGGTTGATGATCGACCCGTAGAGTTTACTAGCATCTTTGACGATTGGCTTGGTGTGCGCGATTGCCTGCCATCTTGCATCATGACGTACAGATGTCAAGCTATTGAGATTTGCCGCCAATGACAGGCATTTGGTTGCCGAGACGCGGGATTCCATGGTTGAGTAGGCGCAAAGCTAGAGTACATATGTATGTGAAACCTGGAGCAAACCCCACGCAGCTCTCCCACTCCGCGGCATTCACAAACAGAACAAGCCGTCAACCAGAACGCGAAGAAGAGCAATGCCATGTGGAGACAATATATCAAGGTATGAGAGGAGCCAACCCGGCCACCGGGACTGGGAGTGGATTCCTTGGCAGATCAATATGTTCGGTGCTTACAGCGATCGTCAGGAAGCATCATGTTCGATGGTCTGTTGGCGCCGAGTCAATGTTGTGTTTGTTCATCACAGGGACTTTGCGTGCCGGTAGATGCATACTCTCTATTGGCTAGTATCGTGTGTCTATCTGAATCCTTCTTCCATCCCCCTTTTCTCTACCTATTCGTTATTGCCTCGCCCATACCTTTCATATGCACGCTCGTGTCCCATGGTCGTCGTGAAGGCACTGTTCGCATGCTGGAGTTCAAGTCACGGCGTGCTCGCTCGGCCGATCGATCTCTCGGAGCGGAGTCTCGATCTAGCAGACTGCGTGGGTCTTTGATATTGTCAGCTGACATTCGACAAGAGATATGCGAGCGGGCTATGAAGACGTACCTTCCCAGTCTTGCCCTGCAGCGAATGTTTCTCGCCATGGTATTGCTCAGCCTTGTTCCTCTTCTTGCCGTGGTGGGTGTTTTTCTTGACATGCCTGCTGCTCGTCAGTAACCACGCACTCGCGCTCCTTCGCATGGGGATGGAGGGAATGGAGCACTTACTCGCTATGCTGCTGGATTTGCTCCTTGTCCATGTTATTCAAATTGTCCAAGACGAGCTTGAAATCTTTGATGAGAGCATCACAGCGGCTCCGTGAGAAATCCTCTCGCACAACGACCCTCATCATCTTCAGCTTCTCACTATGCGGCGCCATCGTATATGCCGGCACCACCCAGCCCCTCTCCCGCAATTGGTGCGCAACCGCAAACTCATCGTAATGATGTCCCTTCTTCGGATCCAGCCTAAAAGCAACCAGCGGCAGCCCTTTGCCGTTAGTCTTGGACATGAGGATGAAGCCGAGCTGTTGTAGGCAGGCGGCAAGGTAGTCAGAGGTGCGGGTCAAGTTCGTCATGATGGAGCGGTAGCCGCGCTTGCCAAGACGGATCATCTGATAGTACTGCCCGATGACTTGGGAGGCGCCTTTGGAGAAATTGAGAGTGAAGGAGGCTTGGTCCGCGCCGAGGTAGTTAATGTTGAACACTAGTTCCTTAGGGAGGTATTCAGGTGAGCGCCAGACGACCCAGCCGACACCGGGGTAGACCTTTAGAGGAGCTGTGTTAGTAGAGAGAGTGTTCGAAGAATTCGGGAGAGTGGGAAAGACGCACCAACCCGTATTTGTGTCCGGAGACATTGATAGAGATGACCTTCTCAAGGCGGAAGTCCCATTCGAGGTCAGGGACAACGAAAGGCGCAACGAAGCCTCCGCTCGCTGCATCCACGTGGATGGGGCAATCAATGTTCTTTTTGACAAGCAGATCATTGATAGCCTTGACATCTTCATACTCGCCGGTATAGGTCGTGCCAACAATAGCACAGATACCAATCGTGTTCTCATCTATCAACTTGACAGCCTCTTCGGGATCGATCACGTAGCGGTCTTCCGTGCAGTAGACGTAGCGTTCCTCGACCTCGAAGTATCGTGCTGCTTTCTCCCAGCAGACCTGCACGGCAGAGTTCATGACAATGTTGGGTTTCGAATAATCTTTGCCTTCGGCTTTGCGCTTGTTTTGCCAGCGTTTCTTCATTGCGAGGGTTCCTGCCAGGTAGTCAGTATTTTTCTTCGCTGCTAGCGGATCTGAACTAAGGCGGACCAAGCATGATTGCTTCTGAACTTCCTACGGTGGATGTGCCCATAGCGTTCTCCGTCTCATCGTGGGTAGGCGCATTGAACATGCGCGCAATCATCGATACGCAACGATTTTGCATTTCCGCGGTCTGGGGGTACTCTTCGTAGTCGATGAAATTCTTTGGCAGGGCCTCGGCCATCAGCTTCTCGACCTCTTCCTCCTAATTATTGTCAGTTTCTTCATTACATTGGTATATCGTGCCCTGCCCAGGGTACTCGCCATATAGGTGGTAACGAAGCTCGCCAAGTTCAGCATAGGGTTGCCGTCAAGACTCAGATCATCTCTGATCATACGGTAGGCAACCTCCTTGGGCATCTCTTGTTCGGGCATTTCATGAGCAGGGAGCTCTTGGGAGGCGAAGCGAGAACCGTATACGGAAACGGTTTGCTCGTCCTCATCTTGGTTGATGTCTATCTTCTGCATGCCCTCGACGAGGGGCTTCTCACGGGCGCTGTCATTGGGCACAGAGGCTAAGTGAACCATGATTGCAGTAATGGAATCTCTGGTATTGTTGGTAGGTTTGGTATGATAGACAAAACGTAGGTTCTTGCAAGTTGTAGTCGGTAGATATGGGAAGGCAGGGACAGCGTAGAGAAGTGAAGGAAAATGTCGAATAATCAAAGCTCACTTCCCCACGTTTTATGGTCCGTGGGCAGTGACGCAGGCTAGGCGCTGTCGATGAACCATCACTGCGGACCAATTTGTTGGCAGGGGGAGCCGCCTTGGCACCCAAAGCTTCGTTCTGAGGATATGTTTAACATGGGTGACTTTTAGTACACGCTTGTTTATAATGCTTATCTCTCTTGCCGAACAGGAGGCTACAATTTCCGCACATCGTGCCCATGCAGTTTATTCAATATTTAATAGTGCTGGTCGTAGCTTCGTGTTGCCTTACATCCGCGTTTCGGGAGGCAGATCGAGCTAATAGGGACCAAGATATTTACCAGATCCTACAGATCTCACAGATCTATCTACCCTACGTACTCAAATTAGTATTGTCGAGACAGAATCTGCTCGAAGAGCTCGTTTTGTTTTCTCAAAGTTCGACAAAGTTGCGAAATCTTTATCGAGTTAGACTACGTCTTGACGCGTAAAGTTTTGATATTCGCGATGCGCACGAACGTTTGCAGTTGCTCGCTAGTTGCACAGTTGCGTCAAATCTTCACGTTTTTCGCTTTAAACATCAAATTTCGTCGATTCAAGCAAACTTTACTTTTGAGACAAATCTAATAAATCAAGAGAACGTGTGCGCATCTTACGTAAGCAAATTATAATTGTTATATAGAATAGACGCATTCACGAACGCAATATTGAGAAATATCAAGATCATCTCTCGCAAAGCTTGACTTGAATCTTTAGATTCTCGCAAATAATGCAAGATTTACGAGCTCTAATCTTGATCTCGCACAAAGCCCAGATATTAGTAACAAAAAACTGCGACTTTTGTTATAACAAATCTAGATATATCTAGAACTAAAGTTAGGATTTATCAAATGCGAATATAATACTTAGATCTTCTTTGCAAAATTATGTTTAATATTCGACAAATTCTAATTCTAGAATAAACTTTATATTTAATTCTAACTATTTATAAATAACGCTACAAGATATAATGCAATAGCTTTGAATAATCGACAAATGCTATAATAAATAGTATAAACTATCTATAAAAAGTAAGTGTCAATATTAAAATATAATTTTGCTAGAAGATTTAAGAGCAATATTTAATATTTAAGATACAAATCGATTACAATAGTAAATAAATCTTATTTAAACAAAAATATATAACAATATTTGTAAATATATTTAAGAATAGTCTTATAACTTGTATAAAATAAAGTATTATAATTAGAATAATTGTATTTGCAAATATTATATATATATTTATTATATATATTGTATTTTTAGCTATTTATATCTTGTTAATATTTGTTAATTAAAAAGTGCTAAAAGTTGTAAAATTACTTTATTATAAAATATTACAAATTATAAGATTACTTTATTGTAAAGTATGCATAAATATAATTTTAACTTTAAAAACAACTTCAAAAGAAACAATGATTTTGCTTAATTTGTTAACAAGCTTTTTTTTTAATACTTAATTCTTTAAAAGATTATAATATATATATACTATTTAATTAGTTTTAATATAAAAAAATTGTAAATAAAAATTAAATTAAGATATTTAATAATTAATCTTCTTTATTTAGCAATTATTTAATATAAGAGATTGTTAAATAGTAGATAATTAGAGATTACAATATTTTAGCTTATTAAGTTAAAAACAACAATAAAAATTGTAATAAAACTTTATTGTTAATATAATTCTAAAATATTATTTTAAAATTTCGAACTTAATTGTAAAAGTTTTTTTTTAATATATTATTTTACTTTATAAATATTAATATTAACAATTAATTATTAATATATCGACAATAAATACAAATTAAAATAATCTACTTAATATAAATCTTTATAATATTGTTAATTTATATTATATTTGACAAATTATCTTAGACTAAATAAAATAAAAAAAATAAAAAAAAGAATTAATAGAGAAAGATCTTAGCAATTCTAAATAAAGCAAAAACGTTAGGAATTAATAAATCAAATATATAATATAATAAATAAAGTAATTGTCTATCTATCTATTTAACTGTCGAAGATAGATATATAAGCAAATCGATTAACACGACGATTCTAATGTCAACGCTAGATCTAATTAGATAGAAGTGTCGAGCAAATCTTATACGTTATAACGATTTGTAACAATTACTTATCTTTTTTGAAAAAAGATCGCGTTCTTGTAATTATGTTATTAGATAACAAACGTAAGATCTAACTTTGTATACAAAACATGCAATAGATCTAAATATAAAGCGTCTATAATACTGAAGCGCTCCTGCTATGCATGTCAAACAAAAGAAGAGTATATAACTCGTATGCTTATCTCTTTCGAAAATGTCTGCAACGACAACAACAAGAAGAATAGAGAATTATTGTTATAATTGATTAAGACAATAACGACAAGATGTTATAATTTTGATGCAATTTGTGTAACAACGATAATTTGTAAGAAGAGCAACATAATAACGTTATTCAAGTGTTTTCGATACTTTCTTCAAGTCAATTTTAGAGACAAATCTAAAATCTATCTTTTTGACATTCGAAACAATAAAGCGAAGCACTTGATAATTGTCTAATTGACGCATTTGCACTTAATGCGCTTGTATAACAATTAAAGAGAATTGCGAAGACGCGTCGATTTAAGTAATTTCAATGCGTTTTCTTTGTCAATTCTTACGAGTTTGAAATAGACAATAATGCTCTTTTGAGTAGATTTTTGAGTATTGAACATGCGAAATAGATTGTCTATTGTAAGATACGATTTGATGCATGTAGATAGCAATTTCTGACGATATAAAATTGACGTTAACGATAATTTTGATAATGCTAAGACAATCTTTACTTAGATAGATAAAGATGTAGACGACAATATAAGAGATGCATGAGATCGCTTTGTAGAGATTGTTTCGATGCAAACATTTGAAGCAATCTTTGTCCAAGTAGATAAAGATATAAATAAAGATATAGAAGATGTTGCAGGCAGAGATGTAGAAGATGTCTTTAACGTAAAATGTGTCTTTGATATAGAAGATGTCTTTGATGTAGAAGATGTCTTAGAGATCGTTTCGATACATACAATTGCGAATATAAATATCTTAGTAATAGACGATTTTGTAGACAATATAGGAGGCATGTCGATGCTAACAATAACGAACAAGAATATCTTAGAAGTAGATAACAAGATAGAAGACGTAGACTGGTCGCGCTGACCCGGAAATGTCACGTGCTAATGCCAAGACCCGGGTCAAAAAAAATTCGAAGAATCGAATCGCTCAAAGTAGTTTAGTCGATTACTATAAGTAGTTTAGCGCGCTTCGCGCTAAACTACTTTGAGCGATTCAATTCCAAAAAATCGTCACGACTCGATCTTGGCGCCGGGTCGAGCTAGAGGGGTGATATCATAACTCGACTCGACGATCAATCTAACTGAAGACGTAGATTGCGATGTAGAAGAAGTATCGATGCTTATAATAGTAAACAAGTTTCATGTAGAACTAATGCTTGTTATATAGATAAAGATAATTTCGACAATCTTCTTTGCGTAATGCTCTTGAATATAATTATAAAGCTCGATATTATTGACAAATTTGATAGAATATCGTTTGCATCTATGCTTTTTAACATGCTTCTTAAGTTATAGAGAATCTAATAATTTTTCTAAATATTTTTCGTACAAATTATCGTCTTCGCTTCAATTTAATATACTTATTTGACAAATTCGACAATATGTATTGTTTACATAATTAGATTGCGATACATATATAAAATTTGCTTCGACTAATTCGTGCGATAATAAAGATTGTAAAGATTATTTGTCAAAAAAGACTTTGCGACGTTTTAGAATGTTAAGAAACATAATACTATGCAGTAGCTAAATGCTATAAAATTAAATATCTTTATTGTCGACGATAACTAGATGCTTCGCGAAAGCTAAATATCTCACGAAAATTGATGTCAACACAATAATTAATAAAGACAATAAGATAGACAAAATAAGCTTTGTCGACATTAATGCTGTCTCAATTGCAGTAGATGCAAGTCTATTAATAGAAGATAGACATTGTTAACTTGATTAAAGCTATTAATTGTTAGAAATTACTAAATCAAATGCATAATGTAATAAGTAAAATAATTGTCTATCTATTTATTTGACTGTCGAAGACAGATATATGAGCAAATCGATCGACACGACGATACTAATGTCGACGCTAGACCTAATTAGGCAGGAGTGTCGAGTAGACCTCATGCGTCACGGCAATCCGTAACAAAAAAACAAAATTAAGATTGTTAATACTATTGTTAGCAAAGTTCTTAATATTATTAGACAAGACAAATTATAGCATATAAAATTAAAGTAAATATACAAAAAAATGCAATAAAAGTAATTTAAATAAAAGATATAAAAGTTATTAAAATTATTTACGCAAAGCTTTATAATAGAAAGATAAAAAAAATTAACAAATTTATATTAACTAAAAAACAAATTTCGATTATCTTTAATTAGACGACAACTTCAAATATTAAGTTAAATAAATAACTTTAATAATAACGCAATTTTTTTTTATCGAAGATAATTTATTTTTTGCTTAAAATATTATAGTTTGTTTGTAAAAAAAAAAAGAGAACAAGATTATACGCAAGATATTTTATTGTTTAATTAATAATTTGTTACGCAACTTATATTATTAAAACAAAAGATTAAGCTTTGCAATATTTTAATATTTTTTGCAAATAAATTAAAAGTATTTAAGATAATTTAAAAAGGTTTAGCAATTAATAACTCTTCGAAGATATTAATAGTTTTAGAAAAGAGAACAAAATATAAATTATTAGAATTATTAAAAGTAGCAATTGTAACAACAATAAATAGCAACAAGAAAGTAGATAATAATAGTATATCTAATAAGATATTTGTTAAATTATTTATTTTTATTATGTATTTAAGAACAAAAGAAATTAAAGAAGTAAAAAATTGCAAATATTATTCTATAAATATTAATCTTCTAAAACAAATTAATTACAAGTTAAGAAATAAAATTAAAATACATATTAAAAATAAATATATTTCTATAATATATCTATTTATAAGATTAATATTAACAAAGAACTTTTTAAATTTGTATTATATTTATATTTGCAAAATTGCTAAATATATTAAATTAAAGTTTAACAATATTAGATATAAGATTATTTTAAAGAGATTAAAGATTTGCTAACTTAAATAATTAATTTTTCAAAATTTCAAAATTAGCAATAAAATTTCTTTCTAGTAATAAAAATAAGATCGATTACTTATTTTAAAAGATTAACTTATGAACTTTATATATATATATATTAAATATTTTCTTTTCGAACAATTAATTATTAATGGGTATTAAATCGTAATTAATAAGATTTATAATAATAAAATTTAATTAAAATAATTAATAAAGAACAATATTATTGTAGAAAATATATTTAATTAGCTTTAAAATAAAATATACTTTAAAAAATAAATTAAGACAAGAATTAATAAATTTATAGTCTAGAAGTTTGCAATATATTAATATTATTAGTAAAAACAAAATAATAAACTTAATTATAAATAATTGCAAACAATATTTTATTTCTTAAGTTAACAAGTTATTTGCATAAATTTAAAATATTAGATATTATATATTTGTTTTCGACTTAATTGCAATTAATGTAATCGTTGAATCGAATCGAATACTTTTTTCTTAACTCGACTTACTCTCTTAGATCTCGTAGAATTAAGTTAGAATCAAGACGCGAACTCGATCTTAAGATTGAATTTTATCGAATTAATGTCAAAAACTTAAGCTAACTTTGTCGCGTTAGCATTTGCTTATCTTATCTTATCTTATCTATGCGCTAACTCGATTAAGCTAGCGCAGAATTTACGCTAATCGCATATAATTAGCGCGTTACGTAACGTTACGTAATCGAGCGAGTTAAATTAAACGCTCGACGCGTTTAGGACTAAGATATTGACACAACAATCCCGAAAGTCTTGAATTGCTAATAGAACTTCTAGAGAATTATGCCGAATTGTCGATGTCTTAAGAACGTTTATTATCGAATTCGCATTCGTTAAGACAATAAATAAAAGATCGTTTTTTAAACACAATACAATTATTTCGAATACGCGATAATGTTATTTGAATTAACAAATACATTAATTATTTTTTTAATCTTAAATCAATAAAGCATTGCGAGAATTGATTAATTATATTTGTATAATATATCTCGACAATATCTTAATCTACTCAAAGACATAAGAGAAGCACTAGAATTGCGTTTGTCAAGTTCTTAAACGCTTGCAATTGTATAAGCTTTATATCAAGTTATCGAAATACTTCTTTATAACAATTTCGATTAAATTCTTGAAATATATTATAAGCAATTATAATATGTCGATAAATTTGCGTTGTATAAACTTTATTACAACATAATTTAAATTAATTACTCTTTGTAAACTTTAAGTATTTCTAGAATTTGCAAACTTTTATAAACAATTTATTCGATATTATGCAAAAATTATTTGAACATTAACAAAGTTGTTAAAAGACAATAAGCAAGAAAAACAAAATAAGTTTTTTGTATTTAATAAGAATATTATAGCAATGTTTAAGAAGCTTATTCTTGTTTTTACGCAAATATCTATGTTAGTATACTTTAATCTCAAGAATTACATTTGTATCGAAACAAACGTTTTAAGATTTGTTGTTGTTGTTATTTTTTCTTAATTAATATATCTCGTAAACAAATTTAAATAAACAATATAACACTTAATTGCATTCTATTTAAGAAAAATAATTTTTGCAAAAATACAATATAAAACTTATAATTAAGAGTTGCTTGCAATTGTTACAAGATTTAAGCAATAAAAATATTATCTTAAAGAGAGTTATTATCTAATTATTGTACTAACAAATTATAACAATTTGCGCTACTTCATAAAGATAACAACACTAAATTGTTGTTAAACGCAATAGACTCTCTTTCTAGCAAAACATAATTTCGAAATTAAATATTGCACAAAAAAGATTAATCTTGTAGATAAGTTGTCTTAACAATCTAATTATAAGAAAAATGCAAATAATAAGATTTGTTTGCTTACTCTTTAAAATAAGCTAAAAAACATTACAATTACAATTATTAAAATAATTTTAATATTAATTTAAGATATTGTTAGAGCGTAGTCTTTGTACGTCTAGAACAAAGTTAAGAATTTCGTAATTAAAAAGCTTAACAATAAATTATTTAAAAAACTCTCTTATAATATATTTACAAATAAGAAGATTACAAATACTAAAATAACAAAGAAAAAAATTGTAAAAATTGCTCAAAGTGCTATAATATAACAATTGCGTTAATATAACGTTTACTTAGCGTGCAAAGAAAAAGCTTATTTAGAAAGTTTCTTCTTCTTATTGTTAATTAAGATTAAGAAGTTTTAGAATAAAAACTTAACAACTCTTAAGATTAGAAAATAGTTAATATTAGACAATATGCGTAATGTTTGCGCTAAATAAGAATAATTAATTTACAAGAGAGTATTATTCTTCTTTTACGTAATTCTTATCTCGAATAAAGCATTTTTTAAAGAGAAGCTTCTTAAATTATATTACAATAACTCGCTAATAAAATACTTCGAAATCAAGAAAACAAGAACTTTAATAAGCAAGATATTCTATTAACTTAATTTAACATTAAATATTAATGCATATATTAAAGAATGCAATATATATTAGCGTAACAAAATATCTCGTTATCGCTTATATAATAAGTTGACGCCGCTATTAATTCTAGTTCGATTTTGAACAAAAATCTCTATAAGCTTTATTATCGAATTGCTTGTTAATTGTTACAATAGCAATATTTAAAATGCTATCTTAATAATTGTTAATTAATATTCAAAGATATTGTTATATATACTCGCAAAGTCTATATAAATTGCGAAAGATATAGTAAATATATTGTTCGAAAAAATGCTGCTCGTATATCTTAAAATTCGAGAAATTGTTTTCGATTAAAAATTGCTTTTTACTAATAACTATTAATTCGCAATATATTATCGCATTCGCATTAAATAAAAGTTAAGCACAACTTTTTATTCTTAAATTAATAATTAAATCGAGCAATAAAATTAAATATCAAACTACTATTTGAGATGCTATTGCAATTATAAACAAGATAATTGAGATTTATTTCTAGTTCTAGTCTAATATATATACAATAGCGTCTTGTATGCATTTATTAAACTATTGCTCTTTAAAATAATATTTAATATTATTGCGAATTTTAGATTTAATTAAAATAATAAAGACTATCTTAATATTTTAATTGTTTAAGAACAAATTCAATTTTTGTAAAACAAACAAGATCGACTTATAAATTGTCTTTAATTTGCACAACAAACGCAAGCTCGCAATTATAATAAAATAATTACTTCGAGAAAATATCAAATAAACGATAAAATTATACTTTTAACAAAAAATCTCTTAAACACTTGTTTAAAGAAAAAATTGTTTTACAAATTTATAAAGTTTTTCGAAGTTAAAGATATTATTAAGAAACAAATATATTATTTTTGTTTTTTCAAGAAGTAACAAATTTATCTTATCTTTTATATTTTATTATTAAAATTGTATTATTGAAATGCAAATACAATTGCATCGAAAAATATAATATTTGTTGACAAAAATTAAAAATAAGAAGTCGAGAATATTTTTGACAATAAATAAAAACATTATAAATTATAATATTTTGTTCGATAAGAAGATGTGTTATTATATATAAAAAATTAAATTAAATGAAGTTACTTAGCGTATACGTAACAAAAATTCAAAAAGTACAAAACAAAAGAATCTTTTAATAAAAAAATATTAAAGACAAGAAGATTAAAGTTTCGCGTTTGCAAAAGAAACTTCGACAAAAATAAGTAACGTCAATAAATAATATAAAATTGCATAGTTAAAGCGAAAGAATAACGTAGATAATATATAAGTTAGATTGATACTCTCTTAATAAATCTATTAAAGTATTAGAAAGCTATAAGAAAGTTGCATAAAATGCGCTTAAATTTAATTGTTTTTCTTATTTTTATTTAATTGTTTTTCTTACTTTACTTCACTAATAAAAATCTTCGTATATATACTATACAATACGAATAAATTATATTAATTGATTGTCTTATCTCTCTTCGATAATTTATTACTTTTATTTCTATTTTTTCTTTGTTATTATCTATAAAAGATGCGAAGATACAACGTTAATAAAGCGCGTAATTGAATTAATATTTGTTGTTTAAGAAATTTATTAAATCAATTTAATAAATTGAAGAAGCAATATATCTTGAATTTTTAAAGCAATTAAACAATTTAACAAAGATTTAAGCGCTAACAATGCGACAAAAACTTAATATAATAAAATTTGCAATATAATAAACTTGTTAAACTCTCTACAAATTAGTAATTGTATTTCTTATTTTAAGAACAACTTATCTTGATTATCGATTTTACTAATATATAGTTCGTATTGCATAAAAGTTTAAGTTATATAAGTTATAAAAATAGCTTATAGTATATAAGAAGAGTCTTGTTTAGATATTTACGTCGCTCTTCTTTATAGAAGTTCGACTTAAAAATTAAGAACGAAACAAATAATATTGTTCTTAGCAAGTTCTTTAAGTTACGCAAGATTTACAACGTCTCTTTGTTAAAAGCAATATTGTCTTTTGCAACAATCGAATTAGACTCGAACTCTTTGTTTTTATCTAACTCTTTCAAAGAAAAAGTATTAAAATTAATGTAATAACATATTATGTTTAACATTTCTTGTTAAACTTTGTAAAGATATTGCAAGTTCGCATCGATACAAGTTAATAAATTCTCTTAACTCGAACGCAAAGTCGAGTTGTTTTGTTTAATTTATATATATATAAATTTTAGATAACGTCGAACTTGCAAAGCAAGCTCGAATTAATTAACTTCGATATTCTTATTATCGAGAATACGCGCGCAAAAACTAGCAAAATATTAATTTGCTTAACAAGTTATTAAGAGATCGCAATATACTAAATTGTAAGTCGAATATATAATTAAGAAATAAAACGTATAGTTTTGTGCTTTTTAGTGCAATAATTTGCAACGACAATTCTTTGTTTTGCAATACTAAGAGCGTAAATAATTATAAAAAATTAAAAGCAAATGCTTACAATATAATTGAACTTCTTCTTAAAACAAGAGAGATAATAAAGACAAAAAAGATAAAAGAGCTTGCAAGAGATAACAAAAACGCGAACAAAAAAACTTAACAAAAATATATTGTTAATAAAATATTATATTGTTAATTTTATATGCAACAAAGTTAAAGTACTCGCATATAATAATACTTATATTAGTTAAGTCGCAATTTGCAAAGCGTCAAATATAACAATATTATTTTAAGTTATTAACAAATGCAAAGAAAAGTCTAAAAATACTTATTTAAATTTGTCTTATTGCGCGCATTATTGTCGTTAGTAGTACAAACAATAGAAGAAGCGTTTGCAATTATTTATTGCTTTGTTATAGAAATTAATATACAAAAAAAAGAAAAAGTCGAAGATTGTAAATAAATATTACTAGCGCGTTAACAACGCTAATCGAATTAAATAAAACAAAGAAGTTTCGATTAATTTATTAAAATAGTAAACAATTAGATTGATCGTCGAGCCAGGTTATAATACCATCCCTCTAGCCCGACCCGGCGCCAAGATCGAGTCGTGTCGATTTTTTGGAATCGAATCACTCAAAGTAGTTTAGCGCGAAGCGCGCTAAACTACTTATAGTAATCGACTAAACTACTTTAAGCGATTCGATTCTTCGAATTTTTTTTGACTCAAGTCTTGGCATTTGCACGTGACATTTCCGGGTTAGCGCGACCAATCTATAAACAATACTAAAAAAGAGATTCTAAAATTAATAGTGTCGAATATTGTTGCATTGTTGTAACATCAAAATAGCAATATAGTAATAAGAATAAAATTAAATATTTTTGCTAAAAACTTAAATATCTTTTTGCTTATTAACATATAATCAATTTACAATAAGATTCTATTAAAGAGAACAAAGCGTCTTACAATAATACACAAGAGAAGTTAAGATTATTGCTTAATCTTTTTTGCATAAAATGTTAAACAAAAATAAAAATAAAATACAAGAAATCTTTTTATAGATATAACTAGATAACTAAAATAAATGCGCAAATTCGACGTAATAGACAACATTTATCAAGAGAATAAAAATAGTCTATAAAAAAGTTTTTTCGATAATTCAAATTCTCTTCTTCTTTTATACAACGATAAATCGAAGCAAATTATTGTTGCATATTTTGCGAAAGTATACGTTTACAAAAAGTAGAAAAGCAAAACATTGTTATTGTAACGCTCAAAGAGCTATCGATATTATAGAGAAAGCAAAGTCGCAATATAGTCGCGACGTCAAATACACATTTTAAAAACTAGAATTTTAAAGAAAAGAGCAATTGTAATATTAACAATTAATAATTTAATAAATATATTAGTATTAAGTTCTTGTAATAGCGACTTGACGTCGTGCAGAGTTTTTTTTCTAAGAATTTTCTCTTGAAATTCTTACAAATTAATGTCTCTCTAAACTATAGTTCTATATATTATGTAGCTTTGTCTTGTGTGCGTCGATATAGCAACGTCTTGTTACATGTTTATATATAGTCTTACAAAATATTAACTTTTTAGTATATATTCTTCGAAAGATTGCAATTGTTTTTTAGACAAAAACAACAAATATGTTAAATTATACTTAAGTATTATTGCGTATACTTTATATAATTAATATATTAACAATATTAAAGAAATTGCAAGATACAATATTAATTAATAATTTAATAAATCTTTAAAATTAAGAAGACTTTAATTTCGAAATAAATTAATCGCTAAATTTATTAAACTTAAATTGAAAAATATTTTAAAAAGAACACTTAATATTTTTTTAAATTAATAATAAGTTACTTAAGAATTAAGTATTTACAAACTTATATTTATTAAAACTTAATTTATTTATAAAAAATTGTTTAAAATTATTGAATTAAGCAAATATTTAAAAAAGAATAGCTTAAAAGATATATAAAGTATAGTATTGTATTTAGCAAAAATATTATTAATTAAAAGGTCTATTAATTAATACTTTAAAAATTCTATTATAAATCTATATATAATAAGTATTATTAAATTGAACAAGAATAACGCTAAATATAATTGTTAATATTAAATAGAACTCTTTGTTACAATAAAGAATATAAATAACAATAAAATTCTAGAGATTAAGTATATAAATAACAATAACAAATTTAAATTGAAAGAAACTCTAAATCTAGATAAAAATTCTCAACTTTTTTTAATTTTTAATATATTGTTGTTGCAAATATCTAACAATAAAGAACTTATATTTTAGTCTCTTTTACAATCTTTTAGATTCATATTTGTACAACCTTGTCTATTGCAATTGTTGCACTTATTTCTATTAAAATTTGTTAAATTATTAAAATTGCGTTGTGTACGTTTAATAATTAAACTAAGTTTATAGTTATTTAAATAATTTAATCTCTTTCTTTGTCTTTTAATCTCTTGTTTATCTTTTAATAACAATAAAATTTTATTAAAATTTTTAAACATTTTTCTTAGCAATTCTTGTCTTCGAACTCTAAATATTCTCGAAAATATTTTTAAAGAATTTTTATCTTATTTGTCTCTTAATATTTGTTAATCTTTAATTCTTAATATAATATTTTTCTTACTTTTTAATTAACAAAGTTTGTATCTATCGATTTTGTATTTGTTTCTTATTTATTCCTTTTCTTTTATTTTTTGTTACTTTTTATTAAAGATCTATAATTAATTTTAATTAGATAGAAAATTTGTTATTGTTAAAAGATTACAATAGCTTTGTTTATTAATTTTTTGTTTATTTTATCTTTGTTGCGCAATCTTGTTGCAATTATTTTATTCAATTTAATATTCAATTTTTAATCTTGTTTTAAGATTTTAAGTATCTTAATATTGTATTGCGTTGCGTTACTTTATATATTTTTTGTAATTTGCTTAAGAATTGCTTTATCAATTATATATTTGTCTTAAATTATTAGATTTATATTTTGTTAGATATAATTAAGATTAAATAAAATCAAAATCAAAATTTAAAAATACTATATAAGTCTTTTGTATCTTTTAGTTTTTTAATTGTTTCTTAAACTAGATTTTCTTTTTTAATACTTAAATATCTTAAATATCAATTTTGTTATATAAAATAATAGATATTTGTTTATTTAAATTGCAACTCGAGCAATATAATTTAGACTAAATTTTATTTTACTTTGCAAAACTTATATTATTAATTATCTTATTATTAAAGTATAGCAATTCGATTTTTCGATAATAATTGTTTAAAATATTAATTAGCTTCTATATATTCTTTTTAAGATTGTAAAAATATAAAATATCTAATTTATTTATTAACTTAATTATATTATTTTCTATCTAGATTCTACTCTAATTGCGAAATATTTTTATTAAGAGTTATTATTTAATTATTAATATTATTTTTTTCTTTAAATACTTTGTTGTTAATATTATTTACTTCTTCAATAATTGTAACAAAATTAATATTAATATTTTTGCAATTAAATAACGCTCTAAAAATTTAAAATTCTATATACTACTTCAAATACAATATTATAAAATATACTTGCTTCTCGATATATTAATTTGCGCGCTTAAAATATTAAAATATTTAATTAATATTTTTAAATACAAGTTATTAAACAACTTGTTTAATATTTAAATTGTTTATTTTTATCATATAGATTTCGATATAAATTAGAATTCTAAAAAATAAGTATAGATGCAATCTCTTCTTAAAAGTATATTAAATATGTTTTTTATTATTCTTAATTATTAATGCTATTAAGAAAAGTATCTATTAAATAGTTTTCTTTAAATATTCGAGATTTCTTATTTATTGTCAAAAGAACTTGCAAACTTAAAGTATTAAATTAATATTATTTACATATATTATTATTTTTAATATATCGAATATATTTTGCAAAATATTTAATAAAAGAAATTAAAAATCTAATATATTTTTAATTGTTTTCTTTATTTTAATAAATTGCAAAAATATTTTAGAACAATTCAATAATATTTGTAATACTTTAATTTGTTTGTTAAATTTATATTAATTTCGAATTATTTTTTTAATTTTGTTATTTAAAGTAATAGATATTCTTGATATTAAAATCTTAATTAATAGCTATATTCGAAATATATTAAGATTTATATATTCGACTTTAAACTTTTATTACCTTTTAATTAAATAAGGCTTATTAATAATTAATATATATAATTTAAAAAAGAAAGACTTATATCTTAATATCTTGTTGTTAAAATATTAATCAATAGCAATTTTCGAATTAATAAATACTAGACTAATCGTCGGGCCAGGTTATGATACCACCCCTTCGGCTCGACCCGGCGCCAAGATCGGGTCGTGACGATTTTTTGGAATCGAATCGCTCAAAGTAGTTTAGCGCGAAGCGCGCTAAACTACTTATAGTAATCGACTAAACTACTTTGAGCGATTCG
>JAABUQ010000660.1_pt1 | contig 80265 bp, 25 predicted proteins | sample 5560001 | NCBI WGS metagenome assembly JAABUQ01 (sample SAMN10711888, study PRJNA513371) | rock metagenome | isolation source: Antarctica rocks | place: Antarctica: Victoria Land, Finger Mt nord | collected 2015-12-18 | reverse complement strand
GTTTTCTTTTTAAGTTTTCTTTTTAAGTTTTCTTTTTAAGTTTTCTTTTTAAGTTTTCTTTTTAAGTTTTCTTTTTAAGTTTTCTTTTTAAGTTTTCTTTTTAAGTTTTCTTTTTAAGTTTTCTTTTTAAGTTTTCTTTTTAAGTTTTCTTTTTAAGTTTTCTTTTTAAGTTTTCTTTTCTAGAATTCTTACAAATTAATGTCTCTTTGAACTATAGTTCTATATACTACGTAGTCTTATCTTATATATATTAATATAGCAATATCTTATTAAATTTCTATACACAATCTTATATATTACTTTTAAAGAAGATATAAAAATTGCTAATTTAGTAGACACTAATTCAATTATATAAACGCAAAAGAATTTGCAAATAAGCACTTTTTTAAAGTAGAACAAAATATTTAAAATATTTATAATTAATTAACAATACAAAAAAATCGATATAATTTATATAGCTAATATTTATATCAAGTTTAACAATTATAAAAAAGCTTTTTTTTTTGTTCTTACTTGATTTATTATTCTAAGAGATCTATGCAAAATCTATATTATTAATATTGACGTTGCGCAAACGAAGCGTTCGCGCAACGCTTGCTCTTCTTTGTTTATTGCTTTTTATTTATTATTTATAATATTAAGAAAATTCTTTATTCGAAAACTCTATAAGTTCGCGTTTTTGTTTTCTCTTTTGTTTTTCTCGAGCTTTGATAATGTTGTAATCTAAAATTAATTTAATAGTTTAATAATCAAAATTATATATAGCGCAATAATAGCGTTCTTGCTTATATCTAGTAATTTTCTTATATTTGTTGTATTTATTGTTCTTTGTAATTCTACTTTTTCTTGTCTTTAATTAAAATATGCTAGTAATATATACTTTATTGTTATGCATTCGCAATTGCAAACGCAATAAAAGTTTAAAATATTAAATACTTTACGTTTGTAAAGAAATTAATTAAATTTGATTTTGTTTATTTTAAGTTATATAAGTAACGCATTGTGCGTCTTAGAGCAATTGCAATAAAGAATTAATTAATTAATTAAAACTTTTAACGTTAATTTTCAATAATAAATCTTATTTGTATTCTTATTTATAATTTTTTTTTAAATGTTTTGAGCGCAATTATTTATAAGTGTTGTTCTAGCAATTAATTCGTACGTTTGTTGTTGCTTCGATGAAAATATTAATTTGTAAATTATATTAGTTACTTTATTAACTGTCTTATTGCTTTCGATTTCTTCGTAATTGAATATTTAATATAACTCTAGACTTAACTTTAGCTCGTATATAATTTGCTTTGTTTTTTGTATGTATAGAAGATACGTTTAATTTAGAATTAAACGTATAATATTTATTGTCTTTAGCGTTGCTTAATTATTTAAGTATATTCTATATATTTTGTTTGTTTTATTAATTTTTGCTTTGCATAATTTAGCTAGCTACTCTATTTTAATTGTTAGTTCTTTTAGTTTTTTGTAATGCATAAGTATTACCTTAACGTCTCTCAAACGCTTGTTATATATTTATTTTGCTTTAATAACAATTATTGTAATATTGTTGTTTACATTGCTTTTATTTAAGTATATTCTTAGACACAAGTTTGTTTAATTATTATTTTACTTTTTATTATTATTTTCTTAAAGAATGCTATAATTATTTTTAGTAACTTTATTTACAACAAAATTAATATACAATTGCGTTTGCAAGATTGTTAAAATATCTAAATTTAAGTTATTTATTTTCTTTTTAGTTATAGCAATATCAATCTAAGCTTAGATTTTTAATCTTTTTTTCTCTTTATGTTGCATCGAATGCGCGTTGTTATTAATTCTATAACTAGACTTAACTTTCTCGTATTTATATTTGCTATTAGTCTTTAAATTAATTAATTTAAATAAATATCGATCCAAATTGTATTAATTTTTATTTGCATTTTTTTTGTTAAAGTTGTCTTGTATATATTAACAACTTGTTAAAACGCTTACTTCTATATTTATTTTAATCTAGTTATAATTGTTTTTTGTTTTTCTTAAGTTTAATCGACATATATTATATTGTTATCTTATATAAAAATATTAATCTCGAAATTGTTAAATATATGTATTTTCTTGTTGCTAATAAGAAGCTCTAAATACTTTTTGTTATTATTTGTAATATTTGTTGTCTTATTGTTAGCTTTATTTTAATTTGTCGCAAATATAATTTGAATTATAATTTATTATTTAATTAAATTTTTAATACTTTTATATTTTCTTTAATCTCTACGTAATATCTTGCTAGCGTAATACTTACAATTATGTTGTATTTTCTCGATATTCTTGTAAAGTAAATTAGCTTGTATTTTTTGTTTTGCGAACTTTGATTTGTGCTTTTGCGCTTATTGTTTGTATCTTCTATATATCTTTAATAGAGTTTAACAATTTTGCTTTGTTAATTTGTTATAGATTAGTATATTAATATTGTTGACAAAGCTTGTAGCGCTAACTTGTAGTTCAATGTTGTCGCATATCTTTAATAGATTAATATTATAAAACAAGTATAGAATTAATAATAAAGAGAAATCTCTAAGATATTTCAATTGTTGTCTTGCGCTTTATTGTTATATAGTTATTTATAATTGTAATGTTATAGCGTTACTAGCGCGCTAGTGTCTTAGAATATAACAAGATACGTAATTCTAGCTTTCTATAAAAGTTGCAAATAATTACAACTTCTCTTTCTAGTTAGAAAGCGAGAAGTAGACTCGCACGTTATAGCAAATATTAGATAAAGAGAAAGCTCGTTTCTTGTTATTCTTTAACGATAAGTCTTACTACTATCTATTCTAGATAGTTAAGACATAGTAATGCAAGTCTATTATATCTTACATCTCTTATACTTTAGTGCGTTGACAATAAGTAGATGCACTTGCATCTTACAATAATTAATATAGTATATCTATTCTTAAGAAAGTTGTTTACTTAGACAAAAAGTTAAATAAGTATTTGTCTTTTTTGCATGCAATATTCGAATTAACAACATATTATATTATTGAATGCGCTTGTTACATTTAAATGTAATAGAATAGCTACTCTCTTTTTTTGTTTGCTCTATATTATATAAATCTTTTTTGTTTAAGTTGTAGAATTGTATTTACTAATTTTTGTTATCTAGTTTTTATTTATATACTTAATAGAGTTTTTGCTTCTTCGACAACATAGTACAAGCGCTTCGAAATTATTAACTTTAATACTTTTTTTAATATATTTAGCAACATTATTAATTTAAAGACGAAAAACTTCGAATAATTTTTTTGTTTAATTTGCGCAATATTATTGTAATAGCTCTTTTAAAGTATGTCAACTATATTCTTTTTTCAATACATTTTGCAAATAGAGAACGCATTTATGCTAACGCAATACTTACTAAATATTGCAACGCTCAATTTGTAATCTTATTAAATCTTGAAATTTTGTTTAAAACTATCTTATATATTGTTTGTTTAATTTTTTGCTTTGTAATTAAAATGTTGTTCTTTATACGCAATATATAATTGTAGTCTTAAGTATTATTTATTAACATTTTCGATAACAATAAAAAATAAGTTTGAAATATTATTTTAATCTTTTCTTTGATTATAATTGTTATTTTGTTACGTTCTTTTAGAAGTAAGATCGATGCTTATATCAATATATTGTTAACAATACTTTTAATTTATTTTGCATTTTCAAAAAGTTTCTTGTTAGATTTCTCCGAACTTTGTATCGCTTTGCAAAATTTATTTCTTTTGTACTTTCTTAATATTTTGTCTTTTTTATTGTACATCTTAATATATCTTGTTTAATTGATTAATATTTAATATTGTTGTTATAAATGTCTTGTCTCTTTTATTTATTGCGTGCAATTCTTAAATTACTTGTACTTAATTATTTTATAAAGTTTCGCTTACAATATAGACTTCTTTGTTGTTTTTTTAGAGCGTCGAATAATTTTGTTGTAAATTTGTTAATGCGTTAACGTCTTATTAACTTATTTAACAAAGATTTCAATAGATATTTGTCTAATATGTTATAAAATCTTCCGATATTTATGTTCTTTTACTTTTTTTAAAAGCGTTTTAATAATTTTTGTTATATGCTAAAGTCTAGTATTGTTCTTATTAAAAGATAATTCGAGGAGCTTTTTATTTTTTTGTTAATCTCGCAATATATTAGCTTGTTAATTAAGTTAATCGTCGTAAAAATCAAATCTATTGTAATTTTTGCTCTTTAATAATTTCTTGTAACAATGTCTCGTAAAAACGCTAGTATAACGTCAATATCTCTTATAATACTTTTACAAAAATTAGAGCAATATTGTATAATGCATATTCTTTATTCTTGCAATTAATTTATAAATAATTTCGAGTTTAGTAATTCTTACTAGACTAATTGCGTCGGGTCGAGTTATCGAGTTCGAGTTAGATTTTCGACTTGTCAAGACTCGATTCAAATTAAGATTTTAATATCGAAAAATTAATTCGAGTTACAATATTAATATAAAGTATTCGAGTTAAGTTACAATATTAATATTAAGTATTAACTTAAATTTCTAATTCGGTCTATTAAGACATTAAATTTTTGAATTATTTTTGAAAAAATGCAATAAAATTATTGATTTATTTGTTTTATAATTTTATCTTATATTTTTTCCCTAAAATATAATAAATATTAAATAGTAATATATTAAAGTAATGCATTTGTATATTATTATTTTTTATACTATTTTTAATAACTTAAATAATAAAAAATATTTAAAAATAGAAAATCTTGACATTTTAACGTTATTTTCGATTGCTTAACAAGTTGGATCGAGAACTTAAATTAAATTGTAACTCGAGATTAATATCAAGTCAAATTACAATATTAATATCAAGTATTTAGATCGAGTTACGATATTAATATTAAGTATTCGAGTCGAATTACAATATTAATATAAATATCCGATTCGACAATTAATCCAATTCTTAATTTTTTTTTATACAAACTATTAACTTAAAGTCTTTATATTTTTTTGCGTCTTTCTTTATTTAAATCGAGTTATCTTTAAGATTGTAAATATAATTAGAATAGAATTTAATAAGCTTATCTTCTTTATTTTGTATGTTAGTTTATTAATTATTAATGCACTTGTAAAATTCTTTAATAATTATAATATAGTTGTCTTTTAACTTATTGTTTAACAAGATCGATTTTTATATAATATTCTTACTTTGACTTGTTTTTAAAAAAATTAATATATTAAAATCTATATAAACAAACAATATATTATCTTCTTTAAATACATATTTTATATAATATAGATAATTAATAAGTTCACAATTGCAATTTGATTAAAGAGTAGCATACAATATTTAATATATTAGATTTATTTGTATAATTTGTTAAATAAGCAAAAAAAACATATTGCAAAGCTAGTTTAAACTAATCTTTTTATTTCTTCGACTTAGATAATATATATATATATTGGCAATTTGGGGAACTACCTCTTCAATTTCAAGATGCTAAGATAGTTCAAGTAGTTTAAGATCAATCTCGAGAACGTTTAAGAAGTAACGAGAAGCTTGCATTTGAAAAATTGTAAAAGACTTAACAAAAAATATAATTTTGATATTCGAAATGCGCACAAACTCTTGCAGTACTTCGATTAGATTTTTGCTTGTTACTCGCTTACACTATAGTAATTTGTATAATAGAATCGAACAATTTGTAAGATTTCTACGCAAGAGTAATATATAGATAGAAGTATCTTCTACAATTAAGCAATTAATTGCGCGTAATTAATTACGCGTAATTGATTGCGTATAATTGATTGCGTATAATAGATAGTACTCGCAGATTGCGTTCGACAAGTCTTAACAATATAACAAAATAATATTCGAGTAACACTTAATGTATCTCTCAAATTTTTGATAATGCTTGAGACTAGCTCGAGACTAATTAAATCTACTAATATAACTTTAGAACTAAGACATTGACATAACAATCTTAGAAGTTTCGAGTCGCTAATAGAATTTCTAGAGAAATATTCCAAATTGTCGATGTAGTTCGAACTCGACGTCTATTAATTTATCGATTTCGATTTCTCTAATACTCTTAGTTTTAATGTTTGTTTAAAATCAATTAAATAAATCTTAAGCAACAATATTTTTGTCTCTCTTTTAATCTATTTATTTTGTAGAGTTAACAATCTTAATTATTAATATTTTTGCAATATTTTAATTGTATTTTTGCAATATTTTAATTGTATTTTTGAAGTATAAACTTTCTTTTGGTAAGATATTTAAATAGTTTAAAAATATTGTCTTTAATTTTTTCTCAATTATTTAATTTTTATTATAGCAAGTTTTCGCTTTTAAATATCGTTAGAATTACTTAATTTTGTTAACTCTAATAGACGCAATCTCTTAGAATCTTTGTAATTAGTTTGTTTTCGCTTATAGAAAGTTCTAAATAAGTTATTAGATTTCGAAGATATTAAAAATAAACATAATTAAATATATTTTTTTGTAAAAATTTACAACTAATAGATAACTTAAAGATATTCGAATTTTGTTCTTATATTAGTCTTCGCAACTATTTTACAATTTATTCGAATTTATAAGTATTATATTTATATTATTGTAAAGATAGCGCTTTTAAATTGTTTAATATAGTTTTATTAGATTAATTGTTAATTTGATTTTCGATTCCAACTTCTAGAATTAACTCGAACTAACAATTTAACTTTAGAAATCGAATCAAAAATTAATTCGATTTTAACTATTTTAAAATTAAATCGAATTAAATCGACTTAATTTTCGATTTTAATATTAGAAATTAAATCGAATTGTCAAGAATATTAAGAATACTAAACATAATATAAATTAAGTTTAAATTTAGATTTTTTATAAATTACTAGATAATGCTTAGTAGTAATACATTTATAAAAAGAAATTTCTAATATATTTATTAATTAATTTAAATAAATTAACTATTTCTATTAAATTATTAATTAATTGTTACTAAAAATAATTAAATTATTACTAAAAATAATAAAATGTACTAAAAATAGTAGTTTAAACAATGCGATTCGATTTTTTAAGTTAATTTTCGATTTCAAGTTTGAAATCAAATTAAATTATCGATTTTAACTTTAGAAATTAAATTATTAAGATTTTTGATTCGATTTGAATCGAATTCGATTTCTTAAACTAACGCAATCAATCTAATTTTTATCTAAAGTACAAATTGCTTTGCAATTACTTAATTGTTCTTTTCGCTACTCTTTTTAATAGAATTTTTCTCTACTTTCTTTATAGATATTGTTTTTCATTAAACAATTGTTATTAACTTATAATATTGTTTTTGTTATAAGACAGATTTATTTATAGACATTAACTAAATTAATACAATTATTAGAGAAATAAATCTATTTTTCTAAAATCGAATTTGTAAATTTTTAATTTCTTTAATAGTAATGCGAGACGTTCTATTGTTAATAAGATTAAATTATTAGATATATTTGTTATTTTACTTTAATTGCTATCTATTACGCGTCTTCTAGAGTTTTGTTTCTCTCTTGTTTGTTAAACACAATCGAATACAACTTGCTTTAAAAGACAATATATTAATAAAACAAGAAGTTGCTTCTAAATTCTAAATCAACTATATATTATTATAGAGCTTCAAAATGAATTAAAAGTTCTTAAAACAGATTAGAAATCAATTAAATATTACTCGAAATTGCGCAAAGTTAAGCTCTAATTTAATTCTACGTAAACGCGTATTTAATTTGAACTTCGATTAATTCGAACAAAATTGTATTTAAATTTTAATATTCGAAATACGTACAAATTCTTATAGTACTTCGATTACGTTTTTACTTGTTACTTATTTATATTATAGTAATTTAAATAATAGAATCGAGCAATTTGTAAGATTTTTAGGCGAGAGTAATGCGCAAATTACGATATCTCTATTGTGTACAATATATATACGCGTAATTGATTGTATTTATATCAAAAAAATCTTAATTATACGCGAGTAATATTAAGTATATTATGTAACTAAGTATAAGTAATTTATTAATAATATTATTAACGTTAAACTTAATTTCGATTTCAAAACACATTCAAAAAAATTTGCGCAATTGTCTAATAATTTCTAAACAACTCTAAATAAATATTGTAAATCTTTAATCTCTTAGTTTAAAACAAATTTTAAATGATTCTATAAGAGTTTCGATTTTATTAATAGTAAACTTAATTAACGCTAAAGATCTTTGTAATCATTAATATTATTTAACAAAAATAGTTTTCTTTTAAGTTGTCGAAGTTTTAATTTATTGTAATATTATTTTATTTCAAGTATATAATTTTAATAAAGATTACGCTATAAATTTGTTTTTTTTAAACTTTTTTTTATAATTTTAAGACTTAATATCTTTAATACAACAAGAATTTTTTTTTGATTTAATAATTTTTTAACTATAATTGATTTTGCTTCAAAACAATTTATATTTTATTAATAATTTTATTAATAATTTTTGTATATTTGTTAATATATTTAAAGTATTTTAAAATAATCTTAAATTGTAAAGTTTGTATTAAAAATAAAACTATTTATTAATTTATTATTCTAATAATTTTATCGTTGCTTTGCTAATCTAAAGAAGTAGTTAAACTTTTAAAAAATATTTGTTAATTTATAAACAAACTAAATATAATTATACTTTTTTAATTTGTTATATTCTTTAAAATTAAAAAGTTTTTATTCGAAAAAAAATAATATAAAAAAAAGCTAAAATTTGAAAAATAAATTAGCTAAATATATTTATAGTTGCAATAACAATAATTTTAATATAACTCTAATAATATTACAATAAATTCTTAATTCTTTTTTTTTATATTTATTTATTAAAAAATATTGTGCATTTTAAAAGTTGTAGTAAATTGACAAAGTTTTAATTTATTTTGTTTTTATATATTTTCGCTAATAATTTTCGACTAATTTTAATTCTTTTATTAATTGATTTTTTTTGCTTAGAAGATTGCTCTTGTTATGCTAACTTTTTGCTTTTTTTACTAATTATTATTTTAATTTTTTAATACTTTTACTACTTTATTTAAATATTATAAACGCTTTTAATTTATTTATAAAGATTTTTTTAAATAATAAATTATATAACATATTAATTTCTAACGTCAAAGAATTGAACTTTATAAATATTAATACTTCTACTACTTAATAGACAATCTTTATATCGAAAAACTAGAAATTCAAGAATAATATTTTTATTACTTAGAAGACAATCTCTACATTAAAGAATTAGAAATTTAAGAATAAAAATTTTACTTATTTTTTTATTTATCAAAACTTCTTACAACAATTAAAAAAAAAATTGTTAAAATAAAAATGTTTATAAAATATAATATTAAAACAAAGATAAGCAATATTAACAAAAAGAAATTTAATATAAACAATAAGAAAATTTCTCAAAAAGATTTTCTAAATATTTTTACTTTAAAAAACGAGAGAATTACAATAATAAAAAAAACAACAAAAATTTATTTAAAAAAAATAAAAAATAAAAAATAAAAAAGTCTTTTACAAAAATAAAAAATAAAAAGAGCGCTATTAACAAACTAATATATAAGTTATCTTGTTTAAAATATTTACAAATTTCGATATTAATATATTAAATATTAGAATACTTTTATTAAGAAAAATATTGTTAAAAAAACTAATAGCAACAACAATTATAAATAGATTTTTCTTAAAATCTATATAAATAAGATTTTTGTTAATTTTTGTTTTTTTAATGCAAAGAAGTTTAAATATTGTAATTTTAATTAAAACAATTGCGTAAAAAATTTCAAAATCTTTAATTATAATTTTCTAAATATATATAAAGATTATATTTTTATATATTATTTTAATTTTAATACTTTGAAGAACTTTCTAGACGCAAAAAATTGTTTTAACTTTAATATATATTTTAATAATAAGTTTGTTTTCTTAATTGTTTGCGTCGAGCTTTCTAAAGTTTTATTATATAAATATTTTTTGCAAAGTTTGATTAATACAAAGATATATATATATATTGCATTTCTTTTAACAAAGTTGTTAAAATATATTTTAAAATTAGCAATATAAACTTGAAAGATTGCGCGTTTAAAAAAAATTATTATTTTTAATATTGCGACATTTATTTTTGTGTAATAACAAAATTCGATTTCGAAATCTATCTATAGTAAATCTTTTTTATAAGTAGTCGAATTATAGGCAATATCGTGTTATAAGTAGTTAATCTAATCGAAATTATCGATTTTGATAATAATTATCGCAGTTTTAGTCTATAGGAAGAGGCAATAGATTTCTCGCATATTTTGATAAGACTACTTATAGAGAAAACAAAGAAAAATCTAATTTCTCTTCTTGTATGCAGGCTTTATCGATCTAACTTTGATTAAATTTTTCACATTTTCTGCATTCGTGTCTCGTATAGTCTCAATATATCTTCTTTTACTATTTTATTGCGTGCATCTATCTTAATTAAGCATAAAATAGATTTTTCGCGATTGCTTTTAACTATAATAATATTGTTGTTAAAGTAACAACAAATTGTCTATCTCTTATATCAAAAGAAATAATTACGAGAGCTCTACTTTTCGTAAGTTTTTCGCAAAATTAAATTGTTGTCCTACAAAGAGTTTGTTGTTGTCTTTAAGACTTAATTCGACAAAGATAGTCTAGTCGATAACATCTATATACGTCGATAAATCGACAAGAAAGATATCTACTTAAACAATCAAATTCAAGCTATTTACACTCGTTATTGTTCTAGCAAGTAAATTGAAATAGAAAACGTATTGTTTAAATAGCAAATATGCAAGAAAGATTAACAAATATCTATTATCAAAGTTATTATAAAGAAAATAACAATACTCTTCTATTAAAAATTCTATTTGATTCTTTTTTTTATGTACAAAATTTATTTAAGACGTTGACAAAGTAACTTGATAACTATAAAACTCGTTATTATATACGAAAGCGTTATCGACATAATAAATTTAATTATATTGATCGCGAATAACTTGCAAACAACTTGAAGAACATACGAAACAACATTAAGAGTTAGCTAGATTCTAACTTCTTCTCTTATAATTGTTACAATATAGATAAAACAAGTCTATTTTAAATAGCAATGTCGAAGACAATATTATTTAGCAAGTCTACTAATAATATTAAGACAAACAAGAGAAGAATTATCGTTACTTTGTGTTGTAATGTTACTAGATTATACAAGCTTAAATTGTAAATAATAAACAATATTAGTAACTCTTGTATCTTTGATACAAGAAATATTAATGCGAAAAATTTACAAATAATGTAGTAATCTAATTACAAAGTCTAGATAATTGCAAAGATATTTAAGAAGTATTTAAATTAATTTCGACAAAAAGTAGATAATCGAAAGTGTGTATTTTTAATAGACGACTTTGTAACTTACAAAGCTAGCATTAATATATGTCGAAAGAAAGAAAATAAATTTATGCAAAACGTTAAGATTATTTTTTTATCAATTAATATTACGAATGTATGTCAACTACTTAATCAAGATATTATTGTTGCTTAAAAGCTTTAATCTAGAAAGCGATAACTTTGATATTATATTAATAAATATAATGCAAAGTCTATTAAGCGCAATTTATACAAGACAATAAATATTTTTAAGACGATAAAATAAGCAATAGAAGTATAAGAGTTTGACGTTATTATCGATACTATTGCTAATTGTTAACTTAAATTTACAATATTGACGACGAACTAAATTGTGTCTACTAAAAGACAATAAAACAAAACTTATAAAAGATAAACAATTGCAATATTTAAGACAAAGCAAGCATTGCAAGACGCTTGTATGCAAATAATTAAAAATATTATTGTTCTCAAACGCAATTAATGTGTATCAAATTTCTTCTTTTTTAATCTAACTTATTACGAAAGACTTGTTGTCGAAATAATAATAAACAATAATACAAATATTGTAACAAACGTTCTAATGCAATATTAGTTTATCGAAACATCGACAAAGAAGACAAAGACAAAGAAGAAGACGAAGACAAATATATCAAGAATCGATGTCAACTAGACTCTAGAGACTTTGAATATACTTCAATTATACGAGAAGCAACAAAAGAACGACAAAGTAAAGATAATTAAACAATTAGATCTATATAGAAGAATAATAAAATGCAGAAAGACGTTTAATAACAATAAAGCAACTCTTGATCGATAAATGCATTAAACAATTAATCAAACAATCGATTCTATATATTCAAAAGATATATTGTAAGTTTTAAACACGTTCGAGAAATTTATAAAACAATATATTAGATTTTGCGATAAATAGATAATAGTTCAATGTATTCTCTTCTTCTTATTCTATTGCATTTCGCAAACACGTAATTTCGTCTAATTAAGAGATAAGCGCTAGTCGAATTGAGCTTAGCGTTATAAGTGTCAAGATTCTCGATATAAGCAATATTGCGTTACAAGCAGTTAATTGTTCGTAAATACTAATTGCTTATAGAAAAGATTTATTGTAGTTTGCTTATTCTACTATAATAAAAAGTTATCTATAAATAAAGTTTACTTTATAAAGAAAATAAAGATAATTAATTAAAATCACAAAGTTAAAGCAAGTATTTAAATTAAATATTTGTTCTTAATTTATTAAGAAGTTTAAAAAGTTTAAGAAATTTAAAAAGTTTAAAAAATCTTAAAACAAAAAGTTAACAAAGCGTTATTTTAAAATAAAACTTTTAAAACAATTTGTTCTCTTTGTTAAAAATAACAAGAATTAAGATATTAAAATAAATAAGTATATTTTTTTTAATTATTAAACGCAATTATTTTCGCTATTAAATAGCAAAAATACGCAACACATATTTACTTTAATTGCAATAAAGATACTTATATCTTTTTTGTTTATTGCTTCTTTAAACAATTTATAATTCGAAATAATTTAATAATAAATTAAGATTTGCTTTTAAATTTTGTCTCTTTATATAATATACTATTCTTAATTATTGTATAATTATTTATTTTTACTTCTAATTCGATATTAATTTTTCGAAAATCTTAATTAAATTGCGAATATTCTAGATATTCTTTTAATATCTTAATAATATTGCTATATTTAAATTATTTAATACTTATTTTTACGTTTAAATATTAAATATATATTATTTATTAAGCTTTTAGCAAAATTAAACTCTAAATCTTATTTTTCTTTATTTTGATTATAAAGTTAAATTTTGCTTTTAAAATCTATAACAAAATTATATTTAAGCAATTACTTTATTTAGTTAAATTAATTTACAAAAACTAAATAAGACTTTGCATTTAATATTGCGTTAATAATTATTTAATAGCATTTATATTTATTAAAAAAATTTAAAATTTATTTTAAAATTTATTTTTTGCAATTTTAATCTATAATTAGAATTGCAAAGCAACGTATTTAAATATAATTTTGTTATTAAATCTAAGTATTGAGACAACAAATAAGAAGAGTAGAGAAAAGAATATATTTTTTAATTAATAAAAGAGCTATTTAGATGCATATTCTTCTCTATATTCTTGTTAGCAAATATAGTAGATAGACAATAATTATTTATTTGCTTTAAAAGATCTTGTAGACAATAAATAACAAAAAAAAGAACAATTAATTTTCTATTTGTAGAAATATTGTTTAGATATATATTTTTCTCTATATTCTTATTAGTAAATATAGTAGATAAACAATAATTATTTATTTAATTTCGAAAATCTTGTAGATAATAAACAACAAACAAAGAAAAAAGAAAAGATAGTTAATTTTTTGTCTATAAAGATACTATTTAGATGCGTATTTTTTATCTATATTCTTGTTAACAAATGCAATAAATAAATAATAATTATCTATCAAATTAATAAAGCAATTGCAAAAAATAATATTAAGATAAACAAAATTTGTTATAAAAAATCTTTATAATAGATACAATTTACAAACAATGCAATTGCTAGACGCAATATGAAAGACAAATATTTAATCTATAATAACTTTAATAATATTGCATAAATTAAAGCTAAAGTAACTCTTAAATTAAATTAAACACTTTTTTTTAAATTTAACTCTACTTGTTAGATCTTATTAAATTTAATTAGATTTAAAAAAATTATTTGTTAATCAAATATTTAATTTAATAATATATATTAAGAATTTGCGCTAACTGAACTTGATTTGCTTTATAAGCTTATTAAGTTTTGAGCTTTATATATAAAATATAATTTAGTTGCACAAAAATATATAAATTATAAAGAAGAAAAATTTAATTAAAAGTTGTTAACTTCTTAGTACAAGAAAGCAATAATAAAAAAATTTAATTGACGCAAATTTTTTTAACACAAAGATTTCTTTAACGCAAATACTTTTTCTTAGCGCAAACAATTCTTAACGCAAAATCTTTTTTAACGCAAAAACCTTTCTTAACGCAAAGAATTTTTAACGCAAAGCTTTTTTTGATATAAAGACTTTTCTAGTGCAAAGCTTTATTTAATTCTAAAATCTTATCTTATTACTTCTTAAATAAGTAAACTATATTGTAATAAAATTAAACAATATTAAAGTTCTAATATTGCAAAATTATTATATAAAATTTTACAAACTTGCAATCCTTAAGTTGCAACGTTTTTTAATTTAAGTAAATTATTATATATTAAATTGCTATTATTTAGCAAACTTTATAATTAATTTACTAATATAATTAATTTATATTTTAAAAAGAAACAAAGAAATACTTTTGTTACTTTTTAAAAAATCTTTAAGTATTAAGCAATTATTTTGTCAATTTCTTTTTCTTTAATTAATAATATATAAATCTTGCTTAATATTTTTCGACAAAACAATTAAAACTTTCTCTTTAAAATTAAAGAAATTTAAATCTTCTAAAAAAAAAATTTTTTAAGAGTTGCAACTAAATTTTAATTAGCTTTTAAATATTATAGTACTAAAAAATAATAATAGAATTTGCGAAACTTACTATCTAGTACTTGTTTTTTAATCGATTTTATTAATTTTTTTTTAAAAAATAATAAGATATTTTTGAAATTGTTTATGTTATTATTGTTGTTTACTTATTAAGCTTTAAGAGTGTTTTATTTATTAATAATAATGCGTCAAATAACAAGATTTTTAATATATTTTGCATTACTTGTTATAAATTAGATATTACTTGCATTATTTTTATTTTTATTTAAAAAAAAATTATTGTAATAGATTGTAAACTTGTTAATTTTTCTAATTAATTGCGCATTATAATCTAATATTTGTCTTCTATTAATCTTCGATTTCTTAGAAGTTATAGTAAGAGCAAAAAGCAATAAAAATAATTAACAAACAAAGTAAATCGACGCAAGAATATAATAAAAGAAGCAAATAATACTAAAGATAAATAGTAATTAAAGCAAAGTTAATACAAAAGTAAAATAAAAAGACAATATATTAATTATTTGTTATATAGATATTGTTTAAATATTATTGCTAATTTGTGTTATTTAACTAATTTACAAGTTAAAATTATAATAATAACAAATTATTTATTATTTATTTTTACTTATCATATTTTTTTTGTCGCAAATTAACATTAATTATAATATTGTTATTTATTCTTAATTTAATAAAAAAAGAGATAAAAGAGCGCAAGATTAATTTTTAGCTTAAGCGAAAAGTAGCAATTCTCGAAAATAAAAAGTATAAATTATCTTGTGCAATTATATAGAAGAAAAATTGACAAATTTTAACAAACAAAATTTTAAATAATATAAATATTTTATTAAGTAAATTTGTTTTACGAATGCAATTATTTAGTTAGTAAGTTTGTCGAATAATTAATTTGTATAGAAATTCTTGTTAAATACGTAAAAATAATAATAATTAAATTAAATTAACAAAATATTAAATATAAGCAAATAAAGAAACAACTTATAACCAAAGGCAAATATTAAGACTTTTTAGTCTACAATAAAGAAGAGTCGATTTTGTAAATTTAATTTAAGTATTATTTTTAAATTAACTATTAATTCGATTTTCGATTCTAATTTTTGAAATCGACTTAAATTGATAATTTAACTTTAGAAATCAAATTAAAAATTAATTCGATTTTAATAATTTTAAAATTAAATCCAATCAAATTGAGTTAATTTTCAATTTTAAAAGTTAAAATCGAATCGAATTATCAAGAATGTTAAGAATACTAAAAACAGTATAAATTAAGTTTAAATTTAGATTTTTTATTAACTACTAGATAATGCTTAGTAGTAATACATTTATAAAAAGGAATTTCTAATATATTTATTATTATATTTAAATAGATTAACTATTTCTATTAAATTATTAATTAATTATTACTAAAAATAATAAAACTTACTAAAAATAATAGTCTTAACAATTTGATTTAATTTTTCGATTCGATTTTCGATTTAACTTTTGAAATTGAATCGAATTGTCGATTTCAACTTTAGAAATTGAATTGTCAAGACTTTCGATTTGATTCAAATTGAATTGATAAGATTCGATTTAATTTCTAGAATTAAACTCGATTTCCTAAATCGACGCAATTAGTCTAGAGAACTTAAACAAAAAACTTTCTTCGACAATTCTTATTAATTGCGCGCAACAAGATTTTTTCGCGAATATGTTTAACAAAAGTAATTAACTTAATTTCTTAATAATATCGAAAATTTAGTCAATATTGTTAATTCGAAGCATTAATAGATTTATAATATTTCGATACATTTTCGATTTCTTTATACAAGCGTTGCTAATTATAAATCTCTAAATATTTTTTGCATATTTTATCTCGAAAAAATATGCGAAACGCAAACATTAAATCGAATTTAAATTTCAAGATAGAAATTAAGATATTCTTCGATAAATACAATAACAACAAAGACACAAAGAAAGAAAGCGATAGCTTTATAATAATTGTCTCTAAAATCGATCTTAATACTATATTTTGCATTGTTAACACAAAGAATGTTGCTAATAAAAATATCAATAATAAGAAAATCGAAAATAAGAAAGTTGAAAATAAGAAAATCGAAAATAAGAATATTAATAATGTAAAGAGAGAAGATAAGCAAAGCAAAGAGAATAATACTTACAAGAACGTTTAATTTTCGAAAGAAAGATTGCAAAATATTAAGACAAAAGTTGTTCTAACATTCGAGACAAAAAGTCTATTTTTCTTTGATTCGATAGCATTGTTTCTCGATTAATCTTGTTGCATTAATATTAAATCTCTTATTTTGTCTTAGTAATAATTACGTCGATATCTTTTTTAATTCGAATATTATTGATATCAAAGTTACAACTGTTTTAATACTACTTAAATTCGCGTTAAAGTACTAGAAAGCAACAATATAATTTTGTATTAACAAGAGAGCGTTTCGAATTATTTTTTACATATAATTTATCGATTGCTTCGAACTAAGAGTAGATTAATAATTTGAGTTTGCTTCTAATTAATTAAATCGAAACAACTATTATTGAATCGAAAAGAATTGTATCTAGAATTGCGCACAATGTTAATTAATACTACAATATTAAAGTGTTCGACTTTAATATTACTATATCGCATATATTATTGAACTAGAATGTTAATGAGAAGAGCAATCTTTAAGCAAGAAAGTTAATTTGCGTTGCAAATAAAGATTAACCAAAATTTGCAAAAAGCATATTTGTTAGTTCTTATTATCTTTTAAGTCTTGATTAATTAATCTTTATTAACAAAATTATTAATATATAACTTATAATACTTTAATATTACGAAACTTCTTCGCAAAGTTATTTAACAATTATCTCTCTTTAGAAGTATTAATAATTGTATCTACAAATCGCATATTTAATTTTTATAAATTGCTCAAACTAATGTTTTACAACTAGATATCTAGTAATTGCTCTTAAAACTTTTGTTAAGTTAAATATTAAAGAAATTGTTAATTAAGAACAACTTAGATAAAGACTTAAATTTGTTTTTATTCTTTTTTTGAATTAATAATATTTGTTATATATTACTTTATATATTGCATATTCTTCTTTTCTAGCATTAGAGCGTTGTTTGATTTTATTATTATTTAAGTTGCTTTAAATACTTCGATCAAAAACGCTTTGCTTACGTCTCGAGAAAAAATTTATTATTATATTGTTTATCTTCGACATTATTTCAAGATAATAAGCTTGTACTTGCTCGACAATCTATAGACAATAAAGAGAGAAAATATTCTTTCGAATTATATTTGATAATAGTTAAATTATTACATTGCGATTAATCGAAGAAGCGTCAATTATTATTAATAATATAATCGCAACTTTCAAGTTTAGCAAGTAATATATTAGCGATATAATGCAACAATATAATTTTATTAAAATATTAAGAAAAAATATCTTACAATATCTTAAGTTTGTTCGTAATAAGTTTAATAATTTTCGCAATTAATTTAATCGATATATTAGACGTCGCAACTAAATTAGATTTTTAATTAACAAAAATACAAAGCATTCAAATATATATACTAGAAGAGCAACTATTGTAATATTGTCTTCTATCTCTAATATTTGATAAGCAATTGTCTAATTAACAATTGTCTAATTGATAATTATTGTAGAAAGAGATGCGTTAACATTTGATTTTAAGTTTAAAAAATTTATAAAAGCTATATCTATATTATACTTAATTGCGAATTGCATTAATATAACAAATATAGTTAACAACAAACTAAAGTTAAGACTTATTTAATTCGAGATAAATATTATTTGCAAATTATAATAATGCAATAAAGTTTTAATAAAGTTTTGTGTTATTAAGAGCATTTTTGGATTTACAAATTTGTTTAATTAATTATTATCTATTAAGATGTTGTAATTAATTTGAATTGCAAGTCTTACAAAGTATAATTAGATACTTTGTTCTAACAAAAATCAAACTATATAAAAACGTATTTGTTTATTGTTGTAGTAATACGTTGTAGCTATTAACAATAAGTAACAAAGAAAAATTTATTGTTATTATTGTTGTTATTGTTATTACTATTGTTATTGTTGTTGTTGTATAAAGTATTTGTTTTTATAAATAAATAACTACTTCTTTACAATTTAACTTAATATATTTTTGTTTTTATAAATTTTAATATATATTATAGTCGAATCTTGCAAGCAATATTGCTTTATAAAATAAATTGTAATTAATACTAAAAGCAAGTTAATAAAAGACATAAATTTAATCGATAATTCTAATCTTAAGATTAAATATTAAGTTATAAAATTTAAAGCTTTCTTAAAGTGTTAAAAGCAAGCTCAAACAACTTAATGTACTTCTTCTAATAATAATAAAGAAATTATAAACAAAGTAAAAACAAAGATATATTTTATATAATCGATTTCTATTGTTAATATCTTGTGCTAATTTTATTTAAAAGAAGTCTATTAATTTCGATACAACGTATAAGAGACAATATAAGATATCTTCGTCTATATTTCTTAACAATAAGAATAAAGTCTTTAAAAAGAGAAGATTAAAGATATATATTATATTATCGATTTCTATTGCGAATATCTTGTGCTAATTGTATTTAAAAAAAATTATTTAATATTAGTAGAATATAAAAGAAGCAAGACAAGATATCTTTGCTTATTTTTCGAAATAATAAGAATAAATTTTCTACGAATGCAAAATTAAATATATATATTATATTATCGATTTCTATTGTTAACGTCTTGTGTTAACTATCTTCAAAGTAAACTAAATTAAGAGAAAATAAATTTCTTTAACTCTATAATTCGAGAAGTAACAAGAATAATTTACTAATATAAAAGAATTATATTAAAGCTAGCAATTTAGAATTAAAGTAACGCAAGAGTTAATTATTATAAATAATTGTAAATTTTATTATTTTATTGTTATATTCTATTGTTGTGTCTAGTTGCATTTGTTCTAATTAATATGATAAAGAATATTTTCGAATTCTCTTTATATTAACTACGCAAACGTATTGTTTAAAAAAATATTAATAATACAAAAATTAAAATTCTCGAAACAAACGCTAACGAAGATTTGAACAAAGTTAAGAAAAAACAAGTTAAGACGTTTGTGCGTATAAAAGTTCGCATAAAAGAATTGTCTAAAATAATAAAATATATTAAACAAACTTTTGTAAACTTTGTTATTGCTAATAATAAATCTAAAGATCTAAAAACAATCGATAATTTTAAATTAAAAAAATAGAAGATATACTTAAAGTATATATTGTTTTTGTTATAATACAACTTATATTATTACGATACAATATATATATTATTACAATTAAAAGTAAAAAATAATATTAATATTATTTTTGCACATTTAATCTAAATTGTAACTTGTAAATCTTTTGTCTAGATTTCTTAATCTTGTTGCTAGATATTGCTATACTTAAATTCTAATAAAAATCTATATATTTTGTCTTAAGAATTGTATTTAATCTATTCTTCTTATTGTATAATTGCAAAAAGTCGAAAATATTGCTAGCTTTTTATTTGTTATCGATTTATTCTATAGTATTGTCTAGCAAGCAAAACTTTTAATTGTTTGCTTGTAAAATTGTTCTCTTAGAAATTCTATTAACGTTTTAAGATCTTAGCTTAATTGTTAAAAAGTTAGATCTAATCTGATTCAAAAGATTAATCTGGACGCTCTAATAGACAACTTAGTTTACTAACTTTACTATATAACATTCTGTCGTAACAATTTGTCTTAAACAAGCGAGAAAGTATACGTTCTTGTGTGCAGAATAGACTTACGAGATACTATATAGACGATCTTCGAGCGCACAATTGCATCCTGAGCACTACTACGACTATCTAATTGCCTCTAGTAGATAGAAGAGGAATCGAACTCGAGATTCTCGCCAAGAAACAAAATATAATAACTAGTTACGTATAGCATTTGTTAAAACGCATTAATTGAGACTTGTTAAATTTATTATTTGTTAGAAGGTTAGATCTAACCTAATTTAAAAGATCTACTCGAGCGTTCTGACAAGCAACCTAGTTTACTAACTCTATTATATAACGTTCTGTCGTAACATTAATACGAAGACATTAAAAGAGCAATATATATATTAATTTATTGTTAGCAACTAAGTTCTTTATTAACTTAAAGATTGTTTCTTCTTTCTTAAATACAAAATTAAATAGCAAGAGTCGAATATTATTTACAACTAACTTGCGCTACAACAAAGTCTAAAAATTAAACGTATTTTTACAATCTTTTATAATATAAGTCGCTTTTATAATCTATAAATAGCAATTAATTAGTAAAGAGATTATTTAATACAATATATGCACGTTAAAATATTAACTTAATATATTTAAATATTTATATTAATTAATAATATTGTTTGTTAATAAATAATTAAGAAACTATAATATTACGTTATAGTATTGCGATAATTCGAACTATTATAATTTGTTTATATTAAGTTACTAGTCTAAACAAAGTAAGATTTGTTAATATGAACAAGATTTGACAAGTAAATTCTATATAATAACTTAATTTTACGTAAATTACTTTTTATACAATCTCTCGATATATATTAATCTTAACTTAAAAATATAATCTATTTGTATTATTCGACAAATATATATTCTTATTATAACTTAATATTATAACTAGATTAATTGTTGAATCGAGTTTCGATTCTAACTTTAGAAATTAATTTGACTTGTCAATTTTAATATTAGAAATCGACTTGAAACTTAATTCAATTTCTATTATTTTGAAATCGATTTAACTTAACTCGACTCAATTTTCGATTCCAATATTAGAAATCGAATCGAATTGTTAAGAAACCGAAAATAACATTATTATATTAAGATTTTCTATTTTTGGAATCAAATATTTATTAATATATTGCATTTTTGCAGTCTATAGACTCTATAGACTCTATAGATGCTATTTATTACTACAATGCATTATTTGCACTCTATAGATTCTATAGATTCTATAGATGCTATTTAATATTTTTCTTTTTTTAAAAGTAGTAATATATTATTTTAATATATTATCAAATAATTCTATATTGGAAAATTATAGAATAGAACATAGTTTTCTATTATTTATTTTAGAATTTCTTTATACTAATACTAAGTCTTGACAATTCAAGTCGATTTTTTGAGTCGAGTTTCGATTTTAAGTATAGAAATTAACTCGAATTGTTAATTTTAATTTTAGAAATCGAATTGTCAAGACTTTCGAGTCGAGTTAATACGAATCGCTAAGATTTGAATCGAATACTTAATTCAAACTCGATAATTTAATTCGACGCAATCAATCTATAAGTTAATAATACTTAACAATAATATTATAATAATATAAATATTCGAAACTTAAAATTTGTTCGAAGACTAATAAATTAACAAGATATCTTAAAGTTAAGATATTAAAATAAGCAAACTCGAAAAGTACGTTAACGTTATTTAAGACAACAAACAATAAAAAAGAAGTACTTAAAATTTTTAATATAAAGATGCATTTATAATTATCGAACTACTCAAAGTTATTTGCAAAACATATAAAAAACAATAAATTATTTAACATTCGACAACAATAAGTTTAATTTCTTAACACAATATCTTAAAAGAAAAGAAGACAAATATTATAAAGAAAAGAATTTATTGTAACAAATTATCGAACAAAGTATGCAAAGTATAAATAAAGTATTCTCTACAATTTTTGTTCTAGATTACTATATACGCTTTCTAGTGTTGTTTTCTCTTATTTACTTCGCAATCAACTTTATTACTTTAAATTATCTTTAATATAACTTATTAATGTTAAGATTGGTTACAATAAGTTAAGTTTTTTTTAAATGTTATTGTCAAAACAAGCAAGCATAGTACTAATATATTAATCGATTTTCTAGAGTGTTAAGTTTAAGACAACTCGTAAAATAGAATTGTACACTTAACAAGACTTTGACAAACAACTTATCAAAATAATATTAAATCTTTATATATTATTTCGAATCTAAAAAAAAATAGTTTTTAGAAACTTGTTTGCTTTCTTTAAGCTAGCATTATAGTGCTTAAATGTATTAAGTTTGCTCGAATAATTAAGAAACAAGCAAATTTGATAAGATAACAAATTCTAGAAGACGTAAAAACTAGCACATATATATTTATTGCATTAAACAATTAATTAAGTCTTAATTATCTTGTTTTCTTTAAAGTTACAATCTACTTTATTAACAAAGATTAACAATACAAAGAAATACTATTAATATTTGCATTTTTAAAAGATTAATATATTAAGAAAACGCTTATTAATATAATTTTCGATGTTCTTAAGTTGTATAATTTTTAGATTTAACTTACAATTATTATCGCAAACAATATTTGCAACAACAAAACTTTGAAAAGCTTACTAACAAAGACTTTGTAATCGAAAGATATAACTTAAGATATTAATTTAAAAACAATTAATTATATAAGTTATATAATGCAACTTGCAATAAATATTTTTCTTAAAACTCTTAAGATTTAAGCTTGCAATAAAGATATTATAATCAAGTAAAAGAATAGTGTTACAATAATTGTACTTTTCTTGCTTAATAGAAATAGTATTTCTTGCTTAACTTAACAAGATATTCTTTGACAATTAAGTCTATATTTAGATCTAGAGAAATTTTCTTCTTCTAGCTAGCAATTCAATCTTTTTTATTACATTGTGTTCTCTTTAATAGTGCGAGAATTGTATTATTTGATAGCTTTAACTTATATTTAGTAATCAATTTCTATATTAATTGCAACTAGAGAAGAATATCTTGTCAAAGAGAAATTATCTTACAAGAGAGAAATTATCTTATTATTATTTCTGCTTCTTAGAAGCTTGCTTTTTACTATTGTAAAGTCTGCCTTTTTACGACAAAAATTAATTACTAGAAAGAGAATATCTTATTAGTATTTTGTAGACTAATCGCGTCGGATCGAGTTATCGAGTTCGAATCAAATACTTGATTCAAATCTTGACAATTTGTATTAACTCGATTCGAAAGTCTTGACAATTCGATTTCTAAAATTGAAATTAACAATTCAAATCAATTTCTATACTTAAAATCGAAACTTAACTCAAAAAATCGATTCGAATTGTCAAGACTACTATTTTTAGTAAATTTTATTATTTTTAATAACAATTAATTGATAATTTAATAGAAATAGTTAATCTATTTAAATTAATTAATAAGTATATTAGACTATTTTTATATTATGTATTACTAATGTGCATTATCTAGAAAATAATTAAAAAATCTAAATTTAAACTAAATTTATACTATTTTTAGTATTCTTGATATTCTTGACAATTCAATTCAATTTCTAATATTAAAATCCAAAATCGACTAAAATCGAATTAAATTAAGTTTTGAGTCGATTTCTAATGTTAAAATTAACGAGTTAAGTTGATTTCTAAAGTTGGAACCGAAACTCGACTCGACAATTAATCTAGTATTTTGTATTAATAGAAGACTACTTTATAGACAAATATTACAACTTTTCTTGTTAGCAATTCTAGCGTTGTTGTTAGAATTGTCGAATAAAATTATTGAGCTTGCGTAAAAGTTGAAGAATTTTCTAATAAAGATTAGCAAATTATTGTTAAAATAATTCAAGAAGTTTCTGTCTATCTTGCAAAGTATATTGAATAATATGTTTAAATTAGTAATTATCTATATAGCAATTAGAAATAGTAAGCATTTAAGATCTATAAAGTTGTTCTATTATCTAGTAAATTAGATTGTAGATTAATCGATTTTTACAAAAGCTATAAAGAGTTTCATAATAAATATAGAAATTTATTAACAAACATTAATTTACTTCAATTTTTTTTTCTTTTTGCAAACAAAAAAGTTAAAAGATTTAATTAAGAAAAAAAAGTATTCTTTAGAACTTAAAGTCTTCGACTTTATGTATTGCTATACAATTTCAAGAAATTAACAATACTTCTATACTAGAAAAATATCGATATTTGCTCGATTTTCTTGTATCAATCTTATCGATTTTCTCTATTTTATTTGTTTAAAAGACTTTTCTCGACTTTTGAAACAAGTTTATATCTCTTGTTATTTAAATATTTTTTAAATTATGTTCTTTCGAAGCTTGCACTATTAATATCTTTAAAAAAAAACAAGCAAAACATTTAAAAACAATTAAGAAAAAGATATCTTGCTTATTTGCGTAAATATATTACAAGCAACACTATCAATTATATTAGAAATCAAAGATCTAGTAAACAATCTTGCAATATAAAAATTAATCAATTAAGCAATAATTAGAATATTAGCAAACTATAATATTTAATTAAGTAAATTGTCTTTGTTTATCGATTTTTCGAGTTTAATAGATTTTGCTAATTAGCAAAACTCTTTAAAACAATAAAATTAATCGAAATTAATCGAATTAATTAATAATAATATCTTAGAAAATAACATTATGTTTTGAGTTTTCAATTTAGACTATTTTTATCTAGATTTTGAGAAATTTTATAACAAGAGCAATATTGTTACTATTAAAAAGAAAATTATCTATCGAGAGATATATACTTTTTGTCGCAAAATTGACAACTATACTACTATTATTAAGAAAGAGAAAATTAAAATTATATATTTATATACTTTTAAGAAAAGGCATTGTACTAGTAATAGACTAAATACGTTAATTTAGAAAATCGAGTTCGATTTAGAAAATTGAATCGAATTTTGACGATTCGATTCGAATCAAATTAAAAGTCTTGACAATTCGATTTCTAAAATTGAAATTAACAATTCGATTCGATTTTAAACTTAAAATCGAAAATCGAATCGAAAAATTAAATTAAATTGTCAAAACTTAATATTAGTATAAAGAAATTCTAAAATAAATAGTAGAAAATTATATTCTATTTTATAATTTTTCGATATAGAATTATTTAATAACATATTATAGTAATGCATTCGAGCTATCTAAATAGCTAAAATTAAATTATTGACTTAACTTTTTTAATCAAAGAGTTCGACAATTTTGTTCTACATAGTCTTGTTAAAAATTGTAAAAAAAAAATTATTGTATCTTAAGAAGAATTTGAACTTTCGATATTTTAATTCGCAATAATAATAACACAATATTTACAAAAAGTTAACAAGAGCACAATAATGCTCTTAATAATGTTATTATAAATATTGTGTTATTATTATTAAAAGTTGAAACGCTTTATTATTAAGCTATCGAAACTTTAATATTTAAGTATATTTTATTTAAAAATATATAGAGAACTAATAACTTTAAAGCAATAATATAATTCTTAAAAAGTCAAATATATTATTCGAAAAATCGATTCAAATTGTTAAGATATTAGTTTTATTATAAATTATAATTAATTTGTTTAATATCTTAATTATATATTTTAGATTTAATAATACAATATAGTAATGCAATATAGTAATGCAATATAATAATGCATTATAATATTAATCTGTAATAGTAAGCTCTCTAAGCTAAGTATATAAAGCTATTAATTCGAAATCTTAATAATTTTGTTTATTGTATCATTATTTTAAACAATTTAATTTAAATTGCTTTCAATTTTGTTATTATTTTTCTTGTTGCAATCTTAATCTTTATTGTTTGTATTCTTCTCTTTGCTATTATTATTAATATTAGTAGCTTTATAATAGTTATAATTCAACGTTTTAGCACCTTTTTAAATTATATATCGAATTTCTTGACTATTATTATTTTCTTTAACAATATTGTTAGAATTTTCTATTTTAACATTGATAGAATTAGGAATCTCTCTCTTACTTGCGTTTTTTAATAATGCGAATTTCTTAACAAAGTTGCTATACAAATTGAAAGAATCGACGTTATTAGCTCTTTTCAAATTATTTAAATTATTATAATAAATAACTCGTTGTTAAATAATCTTTACAATTAGTTTTATAAATGTCGAGAAACTTCTATTAATATTAAATTTATCGTCGATACTTAATTACAATATTGATTAGCTTAAATATAAAAAACTAATAATATATTTAAATAATGCATATATTTTAAAAGAAAGACGTTATTATTATATTTGTATTTTTATATATTGTTTGTACTTCTTAAGTAACTCTAAGTTGCTTTATCTTTTTAATTGCAACCTTTTTTTTTACTTTTTTTTAAATTAATTTTTAAAGCACTATGCTATTAAGTTGTTAGTATTGTATGTTTTATTGTATTATTCAAATGCATTATTATTAATATTTTAATTGATTCGATGTTTATTACTTTTATCCCTAATATTGTTTTTTATAACTTTATAATTCTACTAAGAAACTTTTATTTAAATAGACATTTTACGTAGCTTTTTAACGCAAATCGAGATAATCTTGCAATTGTTGCTTTGTTTTCGATATAACTTCTTTTTATTATTATTTTATTCTTGCGTGCAATTGCAACTTGCGATGCTTTTTAAATTAATTAATAGTAATTTTATTATTTGTGCAATTTCTTAGCTTAGTTCACTAGTAATACATATAGATAATATAGTTGTATACTAGATTATAAATATATCTTAATATTTAATAGAATGTTATAAGATTTAGAATGTAAAAGAGTTTTAAAAATTAATAAAATTATAAATAGAATATTAAGAGATAATTTTACAAATTAAAGTAAAAATAATATACGTTAAAATTAAAATTATCTTTTACTTCTACTTTTATTTACTTTGAAATTTTTACTTAATACAATTATTATTTTTTTATATTAATATTTATCTAATTTTATCGATAAGTAATACAAGTTTATTTATATTAATTTTTTTATTATTTATTTTACGTAATCTTGTTGTTAATTGTTAATTTAAGCTTTTGTTTTTACGCGATTTTTAACGCGATTTTCGACGCGTCTCTTTCGATAAAAGTTCTAAAAATTATTGCGTTTTTCTTTATAATTTCTTACGTATATATCAATTTATTTTAATTAATATTATTATTTTCGATAATTTACACAAAATAAACAAGTAATATATACAAATAATACAATATGTCTTGTTTATAATTAATAAGCTTAATTTGCTAATTTGAAAGTTCGCTTTAAAGTTCTCTTGCAATAAAATAATTTTTCGTAATTAATTTAAACAAGACAAAATAAACAATAATAAAAATAAAAGTATTGAAAATAAAAATATTAAAGAAAAAAGTATTTGTAATGCTAACGTAAACAAGATAATGCAAATAAATAATATATTTTTAATTAATATGCTAATATTTTGCAATAAAAAGAGTAAAAATAAAAGTCTAGAATTGTCGCACTTCGAAAAATTAAAAAATATTAAAAGTCGATCAATTTTCTTATTTTTAAACGCTTATTTTAACGTCAAGTTTGCAAAATATTATACAACAAAATTCAAAATTATAATTGTTAAAAGAACAAATATCGCATTTAGAATTTAATTTTAGACGCATTTTAAGAAATTGCAAAAGCGTTTATATATATTTTCTTCTTTAATAAGTATATTATCTTATTGCATTATTATTGTAACTACAAGATTTAATTAACATTTTACTTTATATAGACTTAAATTTTGCAACTATTTACGTTAAGCGCATAACAATCTAGCTCAAGAATTATTAATTTATTAAGCATTTAATAGAGCAATTTAGTTTTTTTTAATAATAGAAATTCTAAAGTAATTTTATGTTTTTTTTTCGAACAATTATAATATGTTTTTTGTGTTAATTGTAAGTCGAATCTTCGAGATTCAATTATTGATAACTTTTTTCTAGCAATTGAAGTTATTAAATACATTATTTTTTTGCATTATTATTAATAAGATTTATTTATTTATATTATAATTGTAGATGCGATATCTTTAATAATATAACATATCTATTAATAAATTTAATTTAAAACAATTTCGAACTTTATTTGAAAAAAATTCTTTTCTTTGTTTATTGCTTAATTTTTTTTTTGGCAATATATATTTTACAATTCGACAATAATCTTTTTTGAATTTAAATTTATAATATAATTATAGTATTTAATTATTATAATTTTCTCGATTATTTGCGAACTTATTTAAGATCGATTTTATTAATATATTTTTCAAACAAGACTAAAAATTTGTTTAATATTTATTAATAATATTAAGTATAAAAGTATATCTTAAATTATTTGCGTTAGCTTAAGAAAGTTCGAAGCGTTATCTCTTTAATACTTTTAAATTAAATATTTATTCTTTATAATATTAATTCGAAAACATCGATTATCTTTATTTTGAGTTAAACAAAAGTATTAAAATTGTCGAAGTAAGAATTTTGCAATAATCACAATAAATTACAAAAATATAAACAAAAAATTATATGCATTACTATATTGTATTATTTCTTTAACAATATTTGCTCTTTGTACTTTTGCGCTTAAACTAGCAATTAAATTTTAATAATAATAAAAAACAAATTTTAAATTCGATCTTGTATTTTGTCTCGTAATTAATAACATTATTATTATTTTTCTTATTTTATATTTTGTAAAGACTTAATTTTTACATAGAATTCAAAATATTAACAAGATTATATAATATATTATTAAGTTTTTTGTTTTTCGAATAATATTTTGCAAGCTTTGTTGAAACTTTATTGCAAGCTCTTGTTACAATTTTTGTTAAAAAATAAATATTAATTTTAATTGTTTTCTTTAGATATTCAAGATAATTAAATATTGCATCGAATATTCGAAATTTTAAATAAATATTTATATTAGTTGTTTGTAAAACTATAAGAATATATTTGTAAAAAGAATTTAATATATTGTTAACAAATAAAATTAATTGTTACTTGCTTTTGTCTAGTTTGATTTGTTGTATTTTTTTATTTTAAAAGTATTTCTCTATTTAAAAATTAATAAAATCGCGTAATTAATATATACAACAAAGCATTAAATAGATAGAGTTTCAACAAATACAAATATTTTATACTAGTTTTCGTAAATTTTTTTTAATTTGTTTCTAAAAGACTTTGAAGCAAAGCAAATATTAAGCTAAGTTATTAATAGCAATTATAAGAGTGCAAATCTAGATAAAATTTAACAAATGTATTATCTCTTTGCATTACTACAAAAATAAATATCTTTTGATTATAATAAACAAGTTTATACTTTATGAAATATTCTAAACTTGTATATTCTTTAATTGTATCACAATATTGTTAATTATTGCTTTTAATTTTAAAATTGTAACAAAATCTTAAGTTACTAAATTAATAATATAAGTTAAACAAGAAATAGAGTTTTGCTATTTGTTTTATTAAAATTTTTGTTAATTTAAAGTTCTTTTAAGTTTATTTTTTAAAGTGCTATTATTGTTCGCGTTATTAATAATAACATCAAGAAGTTTGTTTTTAATCTTAAAAAACTTCAAATTCTTTATAAGCTTTAATATTAATTAACAATCTATATACTTAATATTAAGAGAAATAAATTTAATAAAATATTTGCGAAATTAAAATGCAATATTAATTCAATATATTAACACTTCTAAGTAGACAACTTTTTAAGAACTAGATTATGCATTTAAAGCAATAAAGATACGCTAAATATTTCTAAGATTTATCTTGATTTTTTTACGAATTTAATCAAAGTTCGAAAGAATTATTTTTAATAATTTTGTGCAATCTAGAAGCACTAGCTTTGATTTAAGCATTTTTAATAGCTTTCGAAAATAAGAATTATTAATAATTCGAAAGAATAAATTTAAATTAACAAAAGTCTTGCATAGTTAATCTTTTTAATTATTTTAAACAAAGAAGAACAATAAATCGATATAATTTTTCTTCTAATAATATATTAGTTTTGCATTATTTATTTGCATTATTAACTATAATTTACGCAATTAAAGACTAGATTAATTGCGATTTACAATCTAGATTTTTTTTATTTTAAACAAAAAGTAAATTGAAGATATTTCTTTATATTTGTTGTGCTTAAATAATTGTAAACAATAGAATAATTTAAAAGTTTATAATAATTTTTGCAAATAATTTTAGAAAAACTCTCTATAGTTAAAGTTACTTAAACAAATTTGTTTCAAAGCTTAGATTGTGCTTTTGTATCAATTTTTTTTGCTTAACGTAAATTGACAAGTTTTAATTAAATTTTGTTTAAAAAACTTTTGTTAATTGTAATTTGTAATTATTATTCTTAAAATTAAATGTTAGTATTTAAACTTTACTTAATATATTTGTTTCTCTCTTTTAATATAAATAGTGAAAAATTGTTTCTAATTTTGTTTAATGTTTCGTAAAGAGTTTTTTTTTTATTGTCGAAAATAAAATTGAGAAAATTTCAATTAAATCAACTTGCAAATTGATTAGAATATAAACTACTAAATAACAAATTGCGCAAAATAAATTTGCAAAAATTATTTTCAATTAAAGATAATAATTGATTTAAAATTCTTAAAAAATTAGATATATTATAAACAAAAGTAATAGAAACAATGTCTTTAAATAATATATAAAGAATCTCTTCGAAATAAAAGAGTAATATAAAATAATAATATAAATAACAATTAAATTAAACAAATTATTATAAAATAAAGTATAGTTGTAAACTCGAAAATGTTAAGAGAATCTCTCTAAAATAGAAAAGTAATGCAAAATAATAACGCAAGCAACAACTAATTCGAGTACATTATTACATAATAATATAAACAAGTTTAATTGTAATCTCGAAATATATTAAATTGTACTCTAGTCAAAATTTCAAAGTTATAATAACATAAGTCTAAAAATAGTAATTATTAACATAATAACGTAATTTTCGATTTTTTGACAATTCAATTCGATTTTAATCTTTGAATTGAATATCGACTCGATTTAATTTAATTCGATTTCAAAATAATTAAAATCGAAAATCGAATTAACAATTAATTTAACTAGCAATTAAATAATCTTACTTAAAATAAAATAAATACAAATATTGTTTTGCTTAATAAGCTAGATTGTATTCTTTATTATCTAAAGAAGTAATTTAAAAAAATTATATTAGCAACTTAAAATAAACTAAATTAAGAAATCTTTTTTGTAAAAAATTTGTAAAATAAAAAGAAGTTGTATATATATATACAAAATATAGAATTATATACTATACAAGCAAATTTAAGTAAAGATCTAGCTAAGATAACTTAAGTTTAAAATTACTTGTTATTAGAGTTTTAAAGAATAATATTGTTGCTTATAGCAAATATTTTAATTTAAAAATTCGACAAATTAATAATAAATCGAAAGAAAATATAATAGCGTATCACTTTATTTAAAGAGAAAAATAAGAAACAAAATAAGAGAGAAAGTCGATTTCTTAAGAGATTTAAAAATAGATTTAAAGTTAATAAAAAATCTTATTGTAATTGTTTGTAAATACAAGTAAATAAAAAAACTTTTATAAATTGTTCTTTCTTTAATTGTTATTTTAGACAAGAATAAAATAACTTTTGTTTAAATTATTAGCAATCTTATTTTTCTTTATATTAGCAAAATTTCTTATTTTATTAAGTAAGCTTTTCTTTTTTGCAATAGAGTTTTTCTTATTAAGAAGAAGACTCGAATTTCTCTTATATTAATAATAGAATAGAAGCTTATACAAATTAGCAAAACGCAAATATATTTAGATTAAATCTAACTTAGACTTAATTAAGTTAATCAAATACTTAAAATATTTAAGATTAAAAAATTGTCTTATTTTCGACAAAACAATTACTAATAATTATTGTTAATAATATTAATTTCTATTGAAATAAATTCTACAATCAAGACAAAATTTCTATTGTAAAGAAAGAACGCAAGAGATTTTTATACTCTTACAAGATAAATAGCGCAAATTTCTCTTTTTAAATCTTAGATTCGCAAATAATATATTAGTAGATTTAATTATACTTTAATAATTAAAACAAAAATTAAAAAGAAAAAGAAAAAGAAAAAGAAAAAGAAAAAGAAAAAGAAAAAGAAAAAGAAAAAGAAAAAGAAAAAAAAGAAGTAAAGATATATTACAATTATATATTAGCAAATATTAAGACATCGTATTCTTAAAATTGCAAAACTAATTCTTGTAACAAGCTTTTTAATAAAAAAAAGAAAAATAACAAGAAAAATAACAAGAATATTAATAGTTTCTTTGTTAATATAATATATTATATTTCTTTACAAAAAACTATTGTTAAAAAATTTATTTATTAATAATGTTAAAAAAATTTCGAATTTAAAAACAAGCTTTATATTTATATACAATTGTGCAAAAAGAAGAATTAGCAAAAGTTCTTAAACTTTATTTGACAATATTTATTTTCGAAACTAGCTTTTTCGAATATAATTACACAAAAAATAATATTTTTCTCGATAATATTTTTTAAAGAAGACAATATAATATTTAGAGTATAATATTATATTATAGCAATAATTAAATATAGTATTAGTAGATTGATCGTTAAGTCGAATTTCGGTTTCAAAAGTTAGAATCAAAATTCGATCCAAATTTTTAGCGTGAAATCGAATTGCCAAGATTGATAAATCAAGCTACTTGATTGACTCGCTTAGAACGAATTCTTTCGCTTAATTGTCAAGAACTCGAATCTAACGTTATGGAATCGAGTTACATGAAAAATTCGGATTTTCGCAATTAGTCTAAGTATTAGCAATTTATTAAGTCTCTTTTGCATAAATTCTAATTGCAATATATCTATAATATATTAATATTAATATTGTGTTTAACTATAAAGCAAAGTTGACGCGTTTTACGCGTCTATAAGTTCTAAGAATTTTGATATTTATTTGCAAGTAAAATATATAACAAGCAGAACAATCTTGTAATACAAAGCAAACATATTTTTATAAAACAATCTTATAATAGTATGCTTTTAACAAGCAATTAAGACAAAAATCTCGAGTTTTTGTAAACAAAATATACTTTAGTAGACTTATTTATTGTTTTGACTTAAACAATATTGCTTTATAAGCTTTAATATTTTTGTATTAATTGTGCGTTGTAAATATTTAAGTAATTATTAATTAAATTCGATGCCTTCTTTAAATTAACTTTATTGTATTATATGTTATACGTCGAGCTTTAATCTTTTTATTTGATTAAATATTAAACAATTTTCTTTTCTCGATCTTTGTTGTTGCGCAATGTTATACGCTTATTAAGTAATCTTTTAAACTTATATTAATTAAATTTTTCAATATTATTTATAGATAATAATTCGATATTTACAATTTTAAAATATAGAACTTTCTTCTTTGACGCAAGTTCTAGTATAATAATAGATATTATTAAATAAATTTTTTAACTAAGAGACAAATCTAGTCTAAACGCTAGATGTTTATAGATTTTCAAAATTGTAAAAGATTTTGCTCTCTAATTCGAGAGTTTAGAATTTTTCATTTTTGAAATCTTATATTTGAAATAAAGTTTAAGAAAAATCTTATTTTTTTTTTAAGATAAGCAACTAATAATAGTTGTTGTATCGAAGTTTTATTTCTACGTTAACAAATATTATAAATTTCGCAACTTCTCTTTAATTTCTTTCTTTTTCGCAATATAGTTAGCATTCTCTTTGTAAGAGTCAATTAATAATAGAATATTGCAAACAATTTTTTTGTAAATTAGTTTGTTTAAAGGATTTTTTGTTAATATATTTTTGAAGTTGTTCAAAATATTACGCAATCTAATAACAAAATGCTCTTAATTTGTGTCTAGATTTATTGTAAAATAATAACGTAATATTATTTCAATTGTTTAATTCAATCTTTCTAATTAATTACTTAATTGTAAATAATAAGTAGTATAATATAGTAAATCGACTTCTAGCAAGTAGAAAATTGCTTTCTATAAAGTAAATAGGAATTTTTTGTCTTAATTGAAAATAATATATGAAGAGAGATTTTAATTTGCAAGAATATCGATAAGCTTAATAACTTATTTTTCGACTAAGAAAGTTATCTTCTCAATTATTGTTGTAATTCTTTTGGAGAATTTGTTTGTTATTAATATAAAAGAATTATACTTGTTTAATAGCTTTAACAACGCGAGAATAAAATTAATAATAATAATATAAAATATCTTCGACTTTGTAATAATAGATTTTAGCTATTTATACAAACAATGTCTAGCTATACTATTAAGCTAATATAACAAGCAATGTTTTAGATATCTTTTTAATTGTCTAGTTAAATTTCTTATATAATAACTAGCTATAATTCTATTATAGATGCGTAAGAATTCTTTGTGCGCCTATATATTATGCAATAGTTTAAAGATTCTCGCTTCTATAACTTTAGAAATGCACAATCTTAGTTGTTTGTTTTTTTCGTCTTAAAAGTAAACAAATTCTTTCTTTAATATAAATTAAATATCTTCTATTCTAATTTCTTTTAACTTAATTGATTTCTTTAATATTGTTAACTTTTTTAAGATAGCAATTTTTTTAAAATTCTTTAATATTGTCGAAGTTGTCGAAATTATAATAGTAGATTTTTGTTTTATTTTTTTTAACTTTGTTAACTTTTGTAATATTGTATCTATTATATTAAATATCGAGATTATAATCTAAATTTTTGTCGAAGTTGAAATTTGAGTTAAAACATTTGCTAAAATAATAATAGCAAATTTTTACTTTTTCAATATTTGTCTTAAGTTAACTAAATAGTTTTGACTTTTTTGTCGATTACTATTGTTTTTTTTGTATTAATTAAGAAGTATTTTGTAGATTTTAAATTACTTTTTATCAATCTTGTAAATCTTTGTTAGGTTTTTTTTTTAAAAATAGAGTTATTTTAATTAAAGTAGTATAATACGTTAATATTTTGTTTAGAATTTTGTTACTTGTAAGATTATTTTGAGAATAATTCTTTTGCAATAGTCGTAAAAGAGCGTCGAAAATAATATTGTATTTTCTAGCTTTTTATCTAATATTAAGAGAAAACTATAAGATATATTGTAAGACGCAAATAAGTTGTAGATTTATTTAATTTAAAAAAAATTAATTTGCTTTGCAATATCGATTATTGCAAAATAATTAATAAAAATTACGATAAACTTTTCTAGAGTATAATTTAATATATATTAAATTTTCTTAAGTATTTAGACAAATATTGTTACTTTAAACTCTATTAATTAGTATTTCTTTTTAATGTTATTTAGTAGCTTAAAAAGATATATTATAGTTTAAATGTTAATTGCTTAAAAGAAGTTTGTATTAAAATTCTCTTTTATATAATAAATATAAATTTCGAATTTATATTTTTTAAAATTATTTATATTAATATATATTTGTCTTTAGAAATTATAATAATAAAGAATATTCTTTTTCGTTAATTGTTGTTAAAGCATTTCAAAACTTTGCAACTTTACATTGCTAAAAGTAATATTAATATTTTTGCAATATTGCGCGCAAATCTTTTTATTTTTAGTCAAAGATTTTTTTAGCAATTTTATTTTAAGATTCTAAAGAATTTTTGCTATTTATATATAGTAAGCAATTTTCGATCGAAGTTAACTTGTTATTTCTAGATAAATCTTCAAGTTTTTAAATATTTTAGAAAAATTAAGTTTCTTTAACGCAACAAGCTTTTTTTCGAAAATCTAAAAATCTAAATTATCGACATATTGTTCTAATAATATTACGAAAAAATATTTAATATATAATTTAAATTAATTTTTTAGACTTTAAAGAAATTCTAATTTAAGAAAATAAAACAAAGATAATCTTAAAATACATTAAATGCTCAACAATATTGCGCAAAAATTTTTTAATATTGTCGATATAATATTTGTAGAATTTACAATAAAATTTAAGAAATTTGTCTATTTTATTCTAAATATATAATTCTAATTCTTTGAAGTTTATAAGAGTTATATTTAATTGCTCTTTTTCTTTGTAAAAGATAATTATAAACAATCTTAATACTTTTTGTTAACTAGAAATTAATAAAATTAGTTATTGTTGTTTACAACAATAATATAAGAGCAATCTTGTAATTTAATTATTATATCTTCTTGTAATAGCAAAGAATACAAATTTGTAACGCTAATAGCATTTAAATCTTAAGTATTAATTATTATTCTATCTTTTCAAATAAGCTTTTTGTCTAAGCTAATATATACGATTTTTTATATTACAAAAACAAAAAATCTAAAGAATATAAAATTTCCAAATTATTTTAGTCTATTTTGTGTATATATTTTGTCGAACTTTTTATTAATTAATATTTTTAACTCTTGACTTAATAGATAAACTTTATGTGCTAATTTTGCGTTAACAATAATTTGTCAATTAATTATTATAGAAATCTTTATATACTTTTCGAGAGAAAGATTTATTGTATTGTCGATATTCTCTCAAATTCTCGAATAACAATTAATTATTTTAATATATTTTAAAACTTCGTTAAGTAACTCGTTGATAATAATATTGTTATTTTTAACTAAATTTTTATTTTCTTTTTCTTTAAGATAATTTTTCGAGAGAGACGTATTTTAGCAAAATTTAACTTAAATAGAATTAAATAATCTTTCGAGAAAGAAATTGTTGCAAGAAAGTAATTTGTAAGATACAAGTGCGTTTGCTACTTGTTAGCGCACTAAGATGTAAAAGACATAAGATATAATAAACTTTTATTACTATGTCTCAACTATATAAAGTAGATAGTAATAAGACTAATTGTTAAAGAACAATAAGAGACAAGCTTTCTCTCTATCTAATACTTGCTATAACGTACGAGCTTGCTTTTTGCTTTTTAACTAGAAAGAGAAGTTGTGCGATTTAAAACTTTACGTGCCCTGTTATATTCTAAGACGTTAGCGCTTCAATAGCGCTATAATATTATAGTTATCTTCTCTCTTAAAGCATTAATTTTCAATAATAAAAAAAAGCTATATTAGTCTTATACAAGACGAAGACGTCTATTAAGCGTCAACGTTACAAGAGCTTGTTAAAAATCTTCTCAAATCTCTTTGAAAATTAAGAGAAAAAGAATCTTCTATCTAATAAAAATTAATCTATGCTTTAGTTTAACACAATCTATAGAACAATATAATAGCGACAATAACAATTTATAGTAAGCTATTGCTTTGTCGTTATTGTTGTTAGAATTCTAAATAGAGTCTAAAATAGAGTTAGCGTTGCGCAAACGTCAAATAGATTATAAATATAAATATTGTTAGATCTCTTTTCTTTTCTTTCTTTCTCTCTATATTCTTCTTAATTGCAATTGCTTTTTTATTATAAATAAATTGTCGCAAAAACAACAATGCGTAAAACTTATATATATAGTACAAATATTAAATCAATATATCTTTATCTTTATCTTCTAAGAGATTAAGAAAGTAAGAAAGTAAATAATTTTAATATTTTATTGTTTACAAGAACTAACATATTATAATTTGTAATAATCTTTTATGCATAACTTGCATAGATAAGCGAATATATATTCGCAAGAAAAGAAATATCTATACTTATTGCAAAACTCTTTATCGTAAATCAAATTATTGTATTGCAATATATTTTGTTTGCGCTTACAATATAACAACTACTAATATTTACTAGTTTGTTAAATGCTTTTAAGATTAAATAGAAATTCTTGTTAACAAATATTATAAAGCGTTCGAAGTCGAAAACATAATTTTTAAATTAATAGAACGTTTGCGAAAGAGTATTATTCTTAATATAAAGAGCTAACAACGCAATAAAGAATTTATTTTATTAATAACAGATTGAACGCAATCTTGTATTCGTTAACTCGAACGTAATTTAACTCGCGCTCTAGAGCATCAAATTATGTTTAAACAAAAACTTAAAAAAACAAAAAGAAATTAAAATAACGTTGTTATTAAAATAAAACAATTAATCGATTTTCTTTTAGAATATATATTAATTGTAAGTATTTACGCGTTCTTGTATTAATAATATTTTTTTTTCGATAAAGTTGTTCTCAACTTTATAGTAGATTTTCGAATAATAATTGTATATTAAATAAAACGACAAAGTTTTAACTAAGACATAGTAACTATTATTATAGACAAGTTCTACTATTAACAATAGATTAGTCTATCTCGCCTATTTCGCGTTAACGTAAGTGCGAAGATAATATTTAAGAATTTAATTTTGTTGTTCGATTAAGCTATCTATCTAAGAATAAAAGACAATACTTAATTGTCTTCTAATTCGTGTATAAAAGTATATAGCAAACTAGAAAACACTAATATAGACAAATCTTTTATCGCTTACTATATTAGCTAGCGTTTCAAAACGTAAAATAATTTTATCAAAAAATACTTTTGCTAGCTTTGCGATATTAATTCTAGTAATTACAAATATATATCTAATTATTTTTGTATAGCAATCGACTATTACAAAAATCAAATTATATATAACTTTATAACGCTTGTTTGACAACAAGCTTGTTATAAAGTTTATAATAATTTTCTTTTATAGCTTCTTTGCAACAAATAAGAATTAAAATTTATTATACAACTTATAACAAGAAACTTTAATACATTAACAAATATTATATATTTTAATATACACTTTTACTTGCTTTGCGCAAACAAACTAGAAATACTTTCTCTAAAATAATTTTAAAATTTTCTTAATTTCAAAATGCTTTGTTAAAGAGTTATTATAATTCTTGCGAATTAACTTTTTTCTAACAATTGCATTTCTTAAAGTATAGAGCAATTTATTATATTTAACAAAACTCTCTTAATTTAAAGTCTATATCTTTTGTTAATAACAAGACAATTTTTCGATTTCGACACAAATCTTCTTAGCTTAAGTATCTTTAATCTAGAGATTTTTAATTAAGAATTTTAGAAATTTTTTATACAATTTCTTTAATATATTTCTAATTACTTTTCTTAAAATAACAACTTGTATACTAGCTAGTTAGAATAGAGATACTAGTCTATTAAAAACTTTCTTTCTACTTTATAATTGCGAGATTTTCGCGCTACTAATAGTTACTCTTGCTAGTTGTAATATAAGAGTCAAATTATTTAATATCTCTTGTCTGCTTTGCGTTAACAACTTTTCATTAAATAACAATATTAATTTATTTTGAAATACAAAGATTAAATTAACTAATGTCTCTTGTTTGCTTTGTGTTAGCGAATTTTTGTTAAACAATAATATCAATTTGTTTTACAATATTAATAGCAATCTTGTATTTAATAATAAGATCTCTTTATAATTAAAACGTCTTAACAATTTATTTGTCGAATTTTTCTTACTTAAGCAATAAAAGATTTCAAAGTTATAAACGACTAACTTAAGTGCTTAGCAAGCTTGTCTTAAGTTTAGCTTTTTTTAATTTATAAATCTTTTAAGATTATTGTAATCTAATTATATCTCGATAAGATAAACATTGCTCTTTAGATAATATCTTTATTACTTAAAAGCGACTACAATAGCTAGCAATTCCTAATTATGCGTCTTATAATTTTGCTTCGTTAAAATTATCTTTCGCAACTAGAATGTTATTAGACGTCAATTTTCGTTGTTATTTTGTTAACTCAAAATGCTCGCAATTGCAAAGTTAAACATATTAGTCTTTACTCTAATCTTTTTGTCTAAATTGTAATAATAAAGTAGTAAAGTTAATATAAAAATATCGCAAAGTTAATAAAACATCTGTTTTGCTTTATTTGATTAAACAAAAAAGTCAAATTTCTTGTTATTCTTACTTTCTTTTAGTAGATTAATAAGAGAGACAATTTTTTTCGAATAGTAATATATAAAGCGTCTATAAAAATATATAAAGCTCAAAAATATCTAAAGCTTACAATAAGTTTTTAATTTAAATTACTTCTTAATTGTTTTAATTTTTTTAAAGTCTATCTATATATCTTTTGAGAATACAATAAAATCTAGAAATTTAATCTTTGTAATATTGAACTTACACTTTTTTAGATTAACGTATAACAAATATTCGCAAAGACGTTTTAGTATTTGTCTAATATAACATTAGTACTTTGTCGAATTATTGTTATATATTAGTATATTATCTATATAGATTACGCAAGTTACATTAATTAGCTCTCGCAACATCTTATTAATATAGATCTAAAAAATTGCGAATATGTTTACTAGTTCAAATAACATAACTTGATACTCGAAATATCTATAGCGCGTGCGAAATATTGTCTTTTACTTATTATTGCGTTTTATGTAAATGCAATAATAGACGTTCTTTAAATCTAAGACAATAAAGCGCTTTGCTTTGCATAGATAATCTAATATTTTCGTAATTAGAAGCAATAAATAACGATTCTTAATAATAATTGCATTTAAATTTCTATAATCAACGTATAAATATAATTTATCGTTCGATTTTAATACAAAAAGAATAAAAACGTTTACAAGTAAAACTAAATGCTTAATATAGTCTTTAACTAACGTATTATCGAGATATTGCCTAGTATTATTAACTTGTTTTGTAAAAAATTATAAAGAGATATAAAAGTTAGCTCTTTGTCGTTCTAAAACTTAATAGCATAATCTTCTCTTTCTAATTCTAATAGAATTTTGATTAATTTATTATTACAAACATCTTTTAGATCTTTTAACTTTTTAGAAATCTCAAACTTTGCTAACTTTTTATTTAACGTCTTCGTAATGTCAATGCAAACAATAATATAAATTGTGCTATACTTAACAAGATCTAAAATAAATTGCTTAAGATTAATTATCTTTAATTTGCTATTTACAATCTTGAATTGCTAGCTTTTTATCTTCGAATCAATTAATATATCTTGTTTAATTAGCATTAACATATCTAATATAAAATTAGAATCTATATATTTAATTAAAGTAGAATAAGATAATATATTCTCGATGTTAATCTTATAAGTTAATTAGATAATAGATCAACTTATAGACGTTGTAACAATAGCAACTATTGCTATTAAAAAAATCTAATATTAATAAAATAGCAAATGTAAGTTGCAATTCTTATTGTACTACATAGACATAATTAATAAGATTTAGCTTAGCTCTCAAGTCGACTAAATCTATAACTTGACGTTTATTATCAAGAAATTAAATTTAATCTTTTACTAAAATCGAGTCTATTATTTTTATTTGTCTTTTTTGTTTCGTTTGCGAGATATCGACGAAGCTTAATTTTTTTTGCATCTATTGTAGTAATAGCAACAACAATAGATTAATCTTATTTGTATTTATTGAGATACTTCTTTTTGTAATATTTCTTTTTATAGCATTCGAAGTATTTGATATAACTTAAATAGTTTGCGTTACTAATCTTGTAAACTTGTTTGCGCAACGTCGACAAATCTTTAAAGATATAGAATTTCTTATTTCTAGTAAACTTTTCAATCTTGTTTGAGCAATAATTCTAATAAAATTTATTTAAAGAGATATTAAAATCTTTTATAATTTGCTAATTGTTAAAGCTACTTGCGTTTGCTTTGCGAGTACAATTTAACATTTATTTTTATATAATAACTATAGCTAGAAGCTTATCGCAAATGTTCAATACGTTATTAATATCTAAAATCTTTACTTTTAGATTTAACTTAAATTTAATCAAAAATATATAAATTCTATGCTTCTCTAAGAGCAACAATAGATAAGTCTTTAACTTATCTAAATATTTTTTAAAGACAATTATCTTTTAATTTAACTTTTGTCTAGAACTCTTCTATCTTTTATAGACAAAAAGACAACAATTAACAAAATCAACTATTAAATTTAATAGAAACTTTCTAAATTTTTCAAAGATCTTGCTCTTTAACTTAGCGTTATTGCTTGTTCTTAAATATTATTGCGTAATAACGTTATTTTTTAAGAATAATATACAATAGAGAATTTTGTTCTTATTTGTAATAAAATATGTCAAAAATCGCATTATATTAATGTCGATTTTGCAAAACTAAATAGTATATTTATTTACACTTAAATTCTTGTATAATTTTAGCTTTTTAAACTTCAAAGACTTAAATATAATCGACAACAATACAATAGCAATTTAAGAAACTTAAGAGTTTGTTTCTTCGATTGCTATAATTTGAATTTGCTACGTATTTTGCAAATCTCGAATCTTTACTATTAACGTTTTAATCTATTAATGTAAAGTTGAAGCTCTAATTATATTTGAGCTATTATCTTTGTTAACATTATGTTAACAACAATTATTTTTGTCGACGTTTCGTAAACAATTGTTGTCTCGAGAAAAATCAAATTTCTCGAACTTTGATTTAGTAGTTAAATAATTGTTATAACTTGAATTGTTTTAATTTAATATAATATTATTACATTTCAAGTCTTTCTCTTCGAAAGATAAAACAATTAGAATTGTAAAATGCGAGTGCGTTTATTACTTGTCGACGCATTAAGATATAAAAGACATAAGATATAATAGACTTTTATTACTATGTCTCAACTATATAGAGTAGATAGTAGTAAGACTAATTGTTGAAAAACAACAAGAAATAAGCTTTCTCTCTATTTAATACTCGTTATAACGTGCAAACCTACTTTTCGCTTTCTAATCAAAAAGAAAAGTTGTGCAATTCGAGACTTCTATAGATAGTTAAAATCACGTGTCCTGTTATATTCTAAGACGCTAGTATTGTTGATAACGCTATAACATTACATAATTCTTCTTCTTTACAATATAATATTTTTTATTTTCGTATTCTACAATATATTTAATACAACAACAATTATTAAGTTTCTACAAGATTTCTTTATTGTTGCAAAAGTTAATAAATTAAAAGTTCGCATTTATAAAATAAATATACGCTTCTAATATTGTAAGCTCAAAAAGAAAATTATACTTAAAAAGTTTATTTTTTCTCTTTAAAATTATAGCAATTTTTGTTGTTAATTTTGCAAAATTTTTCTTCTTCTTTGTTGTACAAATAGTTTGACAAATTCGAATATTATTTTAAGTCTTTATTTTGCAAAATATTAAAATTTTCTTACAAGATTCGAATCTTAGTTTTCGACTTAATATATCTATAATTATTTGTTTCAATTCTAGAATATTTATATCTATAAGAAATTTTGCTTTAAGATTATTTATTAAATAATTTTGTAACAAATATAAGCAATTACTTTATTGTCAACTTTGTTCTCGCTCTTTAAATAAATATTAAAAAAGAATTGTCTATTTAAAATATATTTTGTTGCGTTAATATCTTTTAATAAAACTAGAAAATATCTTTTAATCTTTATATTAAATATCTTTGTCTTAACAAAAGCGCAATTTATTATAAATATATTGTAATCAAAATTTACGCAAAAGAGACTTAACAGATTATTAACGCTATATTTGATTATTGTTATAATATAATATTACGCTCTAAATATTATTTTGTCTTCTTTGAAAGATATTGTCGAAAAAGTTGTTATTTTTTGTGCAATTATATTTGAAAAAGCTAGTTTTAAGAATAGATATTGTCGAATAAAATTTAAAAACTTTTGTTAATTCTTCTTTTTGCATAATTATATATAAGCATAAAGTTTGTTTTTAAATTCGAAAGTATTTTAATATTGTCAACAAATAGATTTTTCGACAATATTCTTTTATAAAGAGATACAATATACTATATCGATAAAAAATTTATTAATATTCTTGTTATTATTCTTTGTTATTATTCTTTTTTTTTATTGAAAATCTTGTTACAAGAATTAGTTTTACAATTTTAAGAATATATTGTTTTGATATTTGTTAACGCGTAATTATAGTATACTTTTGCATTTTTTTTATTTTCTTAATTCTAATTTTTGTTCTAATTAACGAAATATAATTAAATTTACTAATATATTATTTGCGAATTTAAAACTTAAAAAGAGAAATTTGCGCTATTTGTTTTATAAAAATATAAGAATCTCTTGCATTTTCTTTTTACAATAGATATTTTATCTCGATTGTAAAATCTATTTTAATAAAGATTAATATTATTAATAATAATTATTAGCAATTGTTTTGTCAAAAGTAAGACAACTTTTCAATTTTAAATATTTGAAGTATTTAATTAACTTAAATAAGTTTAAGCTAAATTCGACTTAAGTATATTTGTGTTTTGCTAATTTATATAAGCTTCTATTCTATTATTAATGTAAAAGAAATTCGAGTCTTCTTTTTAATATAAAAAATTTTGTTGCAAAGAAAAAAAGCTTAATTGATAAGATAGGAAATTTTGCTAATACAAAGAAAAGTAAAATTGCTAATAATTTAAACAAAAGTTATCTTAATTTGTTTAAAATAACAATTAAAGAAAAAACAATTTATAAAAGTTTTTTTATCTGCTTTTGCTTGCAAACAATTACAACAAGATTTTTTATTAACTTTAAACTTATTTTTCGATCTCTTTAGAAATCGACTTTTTTTTTTCTTTCTTATTTTCTCTTAAAATAAAGCAATATATTGCTATATTTTCTTTCGATTTATTATTAGTTTGTCGAATTTTCGAATTGAAATATTCGCTATAAACGACAATATAATTACTTGAAATTCTAATAATAAGTAATTTTAAACTTAAGTTGTTTTGACTAAATTTTTACTTAAATTTGTTTGTGTAATATATAACTCTATATTTTGCATATATATATACAACTTCTTTTCGTTTTGCAAGTTCTTTATAAAAAAGATTTCTTAATTTAATTTATCTTAAGTTGCTAATATAGAAATTTTGAATTGCTTCTTTAGATAACAAAAAATATAATTTAGTCTATTAAACAAAGCAATTATTGCATTTTTCTTATCTTAGATAAGATTATTTAATTACTAGTACAATACGTTTTTCTCAAAAGCATATAGATATATAATTTTTAATTTTCTCTTTCTTAACAATAGTAATATAGTTGTCAACTTTACAACAAAAAATATATATCTTTTAATAACTAATTTTCTTTTCAATAACAACAATATTGTTCTTGTTATAAAATTTCTTAAAATCTAAATCTAAATAATTTAAATCGAAAATTCGAAATATAATATTATCTTTTAAAATATTATTATTAACTAATTTAATTAGTCTAAAAAGACTCTATTGTCTTAAAGAATTTTGCTAACTAGTAGAACTTGCTAGATCTAAAAAATTAATAAATAAAGACAATTTGCTTAATTAAGTATTGTAACTTGCTAATATTCTAATTATTGACTAATTAATTAACTCTTATATTGCAAGATTATTTATTAAATCTTCGATTTCTAATATAATTAATATTGTCGCTTGTAATATGTTTACGCAAATAAGCAAAATATCTTTTTCTTAATTATTCTTAAATATTTTGCTTGTTTTTTGTCTTTTTTTCTTAGAGACGTCGATAGTACAAGCTTCGAAAAAACTTAATTCGAAAAACGTTTAAGTAACAAAAGATATAAATTTGTTTTAAAAGTTAAAAAAAGTCTTCTAAACAAATAAAATAAAAAAGATCGATAAGATCGATATAAAAAAATTAAACAAATATCGATTTCTTTCTAATATAGAAGTATTATTAATCTCTTAAAATTGTATAGCAATATATAAAGTCGAAGACTTCGAATTCTAAAGAATACTTTCTTTTTTAATTAAATTTTCTAGTTTTTTTGTTTACAAAAAGAAGAAAAAACTAAAGTAAATTAATATTTGTTAATAGACTTCTATGTTTGTTACAAAAGTCTTTATAACTTTTGTAAAAATTAATTAAGTTATAACTTAATTTGCTAAATAGTAGAAAACTTCGCAAATTTTAAACGTTTACTATTTTTAATTACTATATAAATAATTATTAACTTGAATATATTGTTCAATATACTTTACAAGATAGATAGAAACTTCTTAAATTGTTTTAACAATAATTCGCTAATTTTTACTAAATAATTGTTTAGCTTCTACGCAAACTCGATAATCTTAATTGACAATTCTAATAACAACATTAGAATTGCTAGCAAGAGAAGTTGTAATATTTGTCTATAAAGTAGACTTCTATTAATACAAAATACTAATAAGATATTCTCTTCTTAGTAGACAATTTTTGCAATAAAAAAACATACTTTACAATATAATAAAGCAGACTTCTAAGAAGCAGAAATAATAATAAGATAATTTCTCTCTAATAAGATAATTTCTCTCTAATAAGATAATTTCTCTCTAATAAGATAATTTCTTTTTAATAAGATATTCTTCTCTAATTGCAATTAATATAGAAATTAATTACTAAACATACTTTAAAGCTATCAAATAATACAATTCTTTTATTGTAAGAAGAATACAATATAATAAAAAGAATTAAATTACTAGCTAGAAGGAAAAAAGTTCTTTAAATCTAAATACAATGTTAAGAAATATTCTATTAAGCAAGAAATACTATTTCTATTATATAAGAAAAGTACAATTATTGTAATATTATTTCTAGTTTATTATTTTAAATTGTTGCAATCGAAGTTAATTTGTCTTTACAACTTAATATATAAGATTAAAAAGAGAAGAATAATTACATAAAGAAGTTTAAGCAATATTACAACAATTTTTATTTACGCTTTTAATAACTCGAGTATGCGTTGCGTTGTATTATACAAATAAAGAAGCAACAATCTCTTGCAACAATTGTCTTAATTACTTATCGAAGCACAATCGATTAATAACAAAGTATTAACAATTAATATAATAATATATCTCTACGTAAAAAGATTAACAAAATTGTACTTTAACTTGTTAAATTAATAAAATTGACAAAAGATATAATATTCTTGCGACGTAACATTGTTTAAAGTTATTCTTTTCAATATTGTTATATATAATAAAAAATATACTTGCAATTCTAGTCTTTAATATTAAAGTAAAGAGACTCTTTTTAATAACTTGTAATATAATTATATATTGTTGCAATTGTCTTCGCGATAACGTTGTTAAGAATATTATAATTCTTAAGCAAATTAATTGATTTGCTAGCAATATAATAAAGAATACTAAAATTATATTGTTAATAACAATAAAGAATCTTAAAGCAATCGATATAAAAGAATTCGAGAATAACATATCGACAATTCGGGAAACCGGTTCTTCAATTTCAAGATGCTAAGATAATTCAAATAACTCGAGATCGATCTTAAGAGCGCTCGAAAGACAACTAGAAGCTTGCATTTGAAAAATTAAAAAAGATTTAACAAAAAGTATAATTTTGATGTTCGAGATGCGCACAAACTCTCGCAGTACTTCGATTAAATCTTTGCTTGTTACTTGTCTATATTATAATAATTTGTATAATAGAATCGAACAATTTGTAAGATTTCTACGCGAGAATAATGTGCAAGCAAGAGCATCTTCTACAATTGCGCAATTAATTGCGCGTAATTAATTGTATATAATAGATAGTGTTCGTAGATTGCGTTTGACGAGCCTTAACAACACGAGTAATAGTCGAATAACGCTTAACGTATTCCTCAAATTTTTGATAATGTTCGAGATTAGCTCGAGGTCAACTAAATCTACTAATGTAGCTTTAGGACTAAGATATCAACACAACGATCCCAAGAGTCTCAAGTCGCTAATAGGATTTCTAGAGAATAATCTTAAATTGTCGATGCAAGATCTTGTTAATTACAATATTCTTAATTAACTTTAATAATGTAAACAATATATAAGACAACAAAAATAAGAATTCGATTGTATTAAATTTTCTCTCGAACAAAAACAAAATTAACGCAAAAGAATTAGATAAGAATAACTTAATAATAAAGAGTAGCACTAGAAGTTATGATTGATCGACTATATAAAATAAATTAAAGAGTTTTCAAGTCTTCTTCTTGTCTAAACTCGAGCATATCTTAATAACAAAAGAAGCTTTGCTTGTTACGACAACAAAAAAGATATTCGCTCGAATTAATTCTCAATGTTTATTATTTCTTGTGTCTACAAAAATAAATTAAGATTCTTTAGTTTTTACTCTAGACAATAAGAGTCGACAAGATTGTTTAATTTTTCAAGTTATTATTTTTGTCTTTGCAAAGAGTTGTTAATAAATCAATTTAGATAATAGCGTTTCTTAAATAATAAATAGATTTCGCGAAGTATTAGTTAAACAACAAAGAATATATATATAGAGTCTAGCAAACAAAGAATATAACTTTTAACAAGCTACTTAATACAATTACAAATTAATATTTGTACTATAGATTATTAATATATTACTTAAGCATTTGTATTTCGAAAACGTAACTCTAGTAGATCTAGAAGATATATTTTCGAGACTTTTGTTCAAGTAGATTTGGCAGATCTAGCAGATTCACTAGTTTAAAAAAGACAATATAAGAGCTTACTAAGCAATATAAATTACATTTATATAATACTCTTGTATTTTTTGTAATTTATATTGCTTAGTAAGCTCTTATATTGTCTTTTTTAAACTAGTGAATCTGCTAGATCTGCCAAATCTACTTGAACAAAAGTCTCGAAAATATATCTTCTAGATCTGCTAGAGTTACGTTTCCGAAATATAAATAAACGAAGAACTTCAATATATAAATGTTTGGATTCTCTATTCTAAATAGAGATACTAGTGCGAAATAATAAAATACTCAATTTGCAACTATAAACATTATTTAAATTTTTACTTCTACTATTATATTATATTAATTAATTGCGACTATTAGCTAGTCGAAGTATATATACAAGAACATTATGCTTGCATAAATAAGATCTTATCTAATATCAAATCTTATGCTCGTCTTATCGATAAGATTGAGCAAGTCGAGTTAAACAATCGAATAGCCTCTCTGTTCGCGCCTACTCGATCGAACAAGCACTCGCGAAAAATTGATTCTTCGAATTGGATCGAGTTGACCCGACGAGCTCCTAACTCGACCCGAGGGTTATCCTAATTAAAGCAATCAAAACGATCTTATTATTCTCTTACTTAGATCTCTAAACAGAATTACTTAGTAGTAAATTACATGCGTAAATGCATGCGTTGTTTAAATTGCAAAAGTTAATATTCTTCTACTTTTAGAAATCTATAGAGGCACTTTTGATAGACTATTGTACGCAATCTGGAGAATCAAAAACTTCAATCGACTATAACTTCTACAATATTGTATCAAATTAAGTAATCGCAAACTCTATAGAATGCGTATAGTAAGCTCTACAAACAATGCAAGCTATAGTATATTAGAATTGTAAGTGCATAGATAGATGCAACTGCAAGTTGTAGTTCTCTCAATATATCAAGTTTGATAGAGCTTATTAGCTTATCTTGTACTTCCTAATTAAGTAAGATTTCTTCAATTGATACAAATACTATCTTCGTCAATTTCCGATCAATCAAATTGCGCGAGTATACTCGACGCTACTAAGCGAATAAGAGATATTCTTTTAGAAGAAGATAGTATATAGAGATTAATCGAAAAATAGTAAAAAAAAATTGATAAAAAAAAATTATATATTTAGTAAAGATAATAAACATAGAATTAAAGATAATAAAAAAACAAAAAAACAAAAAACAAAAAACAAAAATACAAAGTTGAAGAATATAAGTTATGTAGAATTAAGAGTTATATAAATTACAATATTAATTTAGAAACTTTATATTTTATTAAATTTAAATATTCGACTTTATCTTTTTCAACTTAACTTTGTTTAATAGTATTAAGTTTTTGTTACGACAGAACGCAATATAGTGGAGTTAGTGAACCGGGTTGCCTGCCAGGGCGCCCGGGTTGGCATTTTGGTTAGTTAGGCCTAATTCTTAACAAATGGTAGCTTCAACAAGTCCCGATCAGTGTGTCTTGACGGGTGCTACACGTGGCTGGTTATCACACCCCACCCTTGTTTGCGGGGGCCTCGGGTTCGATTTCTCTTCTATCTACCAAGGGCATTCAGATAGTCGTAGTAGTGCTTAGGGTGCGCATGCGCTCGAAGGTCACCTATATAGTGCCCCGTGGATTCGGTCTGCACACGAGGACGTGTGCTTTCTCGCTTGTTTGGGGCAGATTGTTACGGCAGAACGCTATATAGTGGAGTTAGTGAACCGGGTTGCCTGCCAGGGCGCCCGGGCTGACCTTTTGGTCAGTTAGGCCTAACCCCTAACAGTTTTATCTTAGAATTTAATAAAAAAGAACTTTTAAAAACTAACATTATTTTTAGAAATAGAGATTTTTATTTAAAAAGAAAAGTATTAATTATAGAGTTAAAATAAAAAATGCTAAAACTTTAATATTAATTTTATCGAATAAAATTTGTTAAAAAGTTAATAAACTATACAATAACTAAGTTAAATTACTTATCTTGTATTTCCAATTTCTACTTTACTTAAAATCTATCTCTACTACTATATTTTATTGTTAATTGATAATTATAAAAATTTCTATCTACTATCTTCCAATTATACTTCTATATTATTTAACATTAAAGAAGAGTTTCGTGCAGAATATTGCTTGAATTGAGTAGATTGATTGTTGGTTCAATATTTGGTCTCAACTTTGGAACCAAATTGAATTGTCAAGAAATCGAATGAAATCGAATTGCTTAAAGAAGCTAGCTTATTACTATAGTAAGTTTAGCTTAGTCGAAAAGTTACTATTTTAAGCAATTCGATTCCAAAAAAAATCGAGGAACCGAATCTTGACGCTCTCACGTGACATTTTCGGTTCCTCACGATTAGTCTAGAATTGAGATTGACTTAAGGCAGTTGTATTGCGAAAGAGTTGTCGAAGGTATAATTAGAGACTAGACTTAGAGATCAGAATTAATACACTAGTAGAGTTCAAGTCAAGTAGAGTGAAGTCTACATGTATGGAGTAGTTCCTATTTTATTTATTGATGTTGACGAGACTATCTACGAGATACGAGCGTTTAGGGAAGAAATTAAGATTTTTAACCCGCGATTAATGCAAGTTCGAACAGGGTCTTAGAGATTACTCTGATACCTCAATATTTAGAATGTGGTTCTCTCCCGCAACTTTTGAAAATTAGTTTTTTCTTTCGTCGTCGAATTGCAAATACCACCAATTCCTCAACATCAACGCTTTCGAATTACTAAAAATTCTAGTAAAGTATTGATACTAGTTTGTACATTAATCTTAATCAAATTTGAGCATTGCAACCACGATCGTGTGTAGCTATTGCTGTCGAGAGACTTTGATTGAGCGCATTTGATGGGGCTTAATGGGGGCTTAAGGAGTGCCCAAAATGTGCCGAGGCGAAGCTTTGAAAAACGCAATTACACATATAATTTTCGACTCAACTAAAATTAAGAAATAAGAATGCTGTAGAAGTGTTCCTAGATATAATGTTTCTATTCAGGATCAATCTTATGTAAAAAAATAGCGTTGATGTTGAGGAATTGGTGGTATTCGCAATTCGACGTCGAAAAAAAAAATGATTTTCAAAAGTTGCGGGAGGGAACCACATTCTGAATATTGAGGTAAGTGTTCTCGAGTCTCTTGGATTAGTTACTCTATTCATCTTTGGACCTCGTGGGTTCTTCTTGAGCTCACCGGTCAATCACTTGCATCTTCTAGCAGTTCGCATGGCGCAGAGATGTGTGCATAAGGGCTGTGGCAAACAATTCTCGGATCCCGACGAACCTTGTCTTTACCATCCAGGACCGCCTGAGTTCCACGAAGGACAGAAAGGTGTCTGGGCGCCCTTTTCATAGTCCTTACCGATAGTTGTCGGGCCCATCGCTGATCGCTGTCGTAGGCTGGAAATGCTGTAAACCTCGTGTCCTAACCTTTGACGAGTTTCTCGACATTCCACCATGTACTACCGGCAAACACGCTGAAGAGGACGACACGCCCAATCCTGAACCGGTCCAGCAGCCCACAGCATCTGAGCCGAAACCGCTACCTCCAAAATTGATATCGAGCACAAACGTAGCTCCAACGCTTGCACCAAACTATCATGTGCCTCAAGCACTGAAACCAGCCGCTCCCGCTACTCCACCCCAACCTGAATCCGAGTCCGATGACCCATCCCTAGCCGTTCCTCCCGGCACGACATGTAGACGTCGTGGCTGCAACTCAGTATTCGCAGCCGAGGTCACATCTGCGGGACCCGACAACGAAGAGTGTATCTATCATCCTGGCCAGGCGTTGTTTCACGAAGGGAGCAAAGGGTGGACATGCTGCAAACGGAGGGTACTCGAATTTGACGAATTCCTGAATATCGAGGGCTGTAGGCGGAAGAAGAAGCATCTCTTTGTCGGCAGTGGAAAGAAGGCTACGTCAGAAAAAACGCTGTCCCATGTCAGGTATAATATCAATCCGAAGCATAGTTTTCAGCTCGGCAAGTCAAGACATAGACTCACCAGCGTAGGTATGATTTCTACCAGACACCCACTACGGTGATAGCAACCTACTACTTGAAGAAGATCGACAAGGAACACGCAACTGTGGAATTTCCATCTCCGACGATAGTGAGATTGGACCTTCCAACTGCAGATCACAAGCGATATCAGACCGAGTTACCATTATTTGGACAGATTGATACTGCCAAATCTACTTACAAAATAATGGGCTCGAAATTAGAGTTGACTCTTGCAAAGTTGAATGGTCTGGGCTGGCCTGTGTTGAGGAGCGACGAAGAAAGGGGCAACGACATCATCCAAGTCGGGCGAGCCGGAAAAGCATAGATATATTTTCGGCAGAGTGCTTCCATTGCTAGCGATACAAAGCCATAGACTGCATGGCCAAAATCTTTCAATGGCGAGAATGCTACTTGTCGTGGACCATCGTATCTCCGCTCTCCCTACCCATGACTACTGAGGACCCTCCACATCCAACAGCCCATGCTGTCCTAGGAATCGGACTTCAAATATCTCTGGACGAATAGTTGCACATCGTTTCCCACCCATTACACTGGGCGATGCGCAATTACTGGTACAATACGCCGCTACAAGCGATAGTGGCAGTGCGCTCGCCGCTCGTCTGTGCCTTCGCCAACCATTCGTTAGGATCATCTGCGGATTTGGCCGTAATATTCTGGGTGTCCGATTTAGAGTGGATCTGACCCTTCATTCCATGCCCTCCATAAGCTCGACCTTGTCCAGGACCATGCGTCGAAGACCTATCCAATCCCGAAGACTTTGCCAGTCACGACCTTCTTCTTCGCCTCTTCTCCAAGACTCCTGAAAACCCCACGCGCCAGCGACACGATCGACCATTGCCCTTTCTTCTTCTCTCATCCATCGTTCTCGCAAAGGCGTACCACTTGCCCACGTTACTCGGTCCATCTGATCGTTCGCAGTCGTGATCGCGACTATCCCAAGGGTAGCCGTGAAACTGACGTATGCTAGTAGGCCTGTAAACATCACATTTCTAGCCACTTCACTGTCCATGGTATCTTGCCATAAAGACCATTGAGAAGCCGCAGAATATGCCGCCGCCGGCGCAAGTACAAGTCCAGAGACAGGGGCAAGCGCTCTCTTGAAGAATTTGTATCTACGGAAAGCAGTCGTACAGACACTGGTGTTGATGATATCGAAGCATATCGAGAGATCCCTTTTGTCAATAGCAGCCGTGAGAGCAGTATTGGCGATAGCAAGAGGCACAGCGAAAGAGGCCTTGTTGGGATTCGGGTTCCTGTACTGTATGGGAGCTGTATTGGGCAGAGGGACTGGTTTGGAAGCGTAAAGGATGAAAACCGGCGGAATAGTCTCTGGACAACCAAGCAACGACTGTGTTCTGACATAGCTCGCTAGCAGTTCCGAGGTAATGAAGACGTGCGGCGACGTGACAATGCTGTAAGCTGTCTTAGAAAGCCCCTCTATAGCTCGCAGTCGCATCGCCGCTGCGAGTGATCCAGTATTTGAAATCGTTCCATCATTCCGCTTCCTCCGCTCCTCAAGGTCAAGGAGATTTGAGGTTGGCGTCCTCAACTTTGCCGTATGTTCCACCCCGTCCACGAGAGACTCAGCCAGGAGCTTGCAAGCCTCTAAACATTCCTGCGTCGCTCTTTCGCTTGGGGCGGTGGACGATGTCAGAACACTATGGGCTTTGTCGTACACCCCCCGGAGTTCTTGCTCTACATACGACGAGTCTCGCCGAGGGTATAACTTGGACTCACGGTCATGTCTGAACGAACTTGAAGTCGAGAAGATGCGAGGTGAGAGTAGGCGTGGGTAATATCGGTTCAAATGTGGGTCAAGGACATTGTCGCGCTGGTGTTGCACGTGGGATTGCCTCCACCTCGCGATGCAGCAGTATCGCAGAGCGCCGTTGAGAAGGCCGTACGCTTGCAATCTGTAGCACCTCGTTTGCCTAGAGCTCATCTTCCTATTTTATTATCTATAGAAGGTCAGTGAGGAGTACCGCAACTGTGATCGGCGCTCGCAAGCGAGCAATTCGGGGTTTGCGGACGAAAATCTCCAGGAACGGACTGTTCTTCGTTTAAACCACGACTATTCCCTGCGATCTCAGGCAACATGATGCGTGGCAGCCTACCACTTTTGCAACATCTAAGGTAACTTCAGAGACGGTTCCTTAATCCAGAGAACAATACCACCAAGATGCCCGCTCCTCCGCCCCCACCACCTCCTCCGCCGATGCCAGGGTTCGGCGGTCCTGGGCCACCCCCTCCCCCTCCTCCACCTGGTGGTGCTCCAGGTGCCCGCACGTTTCCTGCAAGGCCGCCTCCATCAGACAGCAAAGATCGAGTGAGTGACCTCCTATACGCTTGAAGCTACGAATGCCACGGTGGAGCTCACTTGGCGCTGAGTTGGCTAAGCAAGCCTTAGGCTGACATATTTAGGGAGCTTTGCTTGGGGACATTACAAAAGGGACCAGACTCAAGAAAGCTGTCACCAATGATCGTTCAGCAGCAGTATTAGACAACGGTTCTGTTGCTCCAGGAGGGCCACCCTCGAGCGGCGCACCCGCAGTGCCAGGTTCGGGGAAGCATGCCGCGCGCCTTGCTCCTCTCATACCAGGATCGACGTCAACGAATCGAGGTAGAAGCAACAGTGATACCGGTGGCGGTGGAGGTAGCGGCGTCAGTGGAGGAGTGCCAGCGGCACCCCGATTAGGCGGGATATTCGCTGGCGGAATCCCTAAGCTAAAGAGGACTGGAGGAGGGATTGATACTGGTGCGGACCGGGACTCCTCGTACCTCTCGGATCCTGAGAGTTCGCGAATTACCACTCCCAGACCGCCGACTTCGACGGCGCCATGGCCGCCAACAATACCCAAGCTGGGCGCTTTGAGGCCGGCTCTACCCACGTCCGAGTCGTCACCTCCTCAGCTAGCAAATGCATTGGTAGCGAACCTCCGAAAAGCACCTCCTAGACCAGAACAGCGACTCAACTTCGAAGCTCCTCTTCGAACTCAATCTTCGTCGGATGTCACACCATCACGAGCCCCGCCAGTTCCTTCAAGCTTGTCGAAACAGCCCCCCCCACCGCCTGTTGCATCAAGGAAACCCTCCTCAGCCATACCTCCTCCACCACCACCACCAACGAACGCCCTAACCCTTCCATCAGCGCCTCCACCACCGCCTTCATCCGCTCCAAGACCACCACCGCCACCGTCGACGGCCCCTACGATTCCACCCGCTCGCTCAACCCCTCAACCTCCACCTCTAAATGCACCTTCCTCTAACAGCGACAACATTTCTCAGAGCCTTGCAATGCAAGCAGCGAGAAACGCTTTCGGTAGCGGTCCACCCTCACCGGCTGCATCGTCTGCTGCCCCTCCTCCACCGCCACCACCGGTATCTTCTCCCCTTGCATCACGACAATCAGTGACTTCAGTGGCTCCTTCGGCACCCTCGGGCCCACCACCTCCACTTTCGCGGCCCCACTCTCTGACACCACAGAAATCGAATTTAGACCCCAGCGCGTATACCTTGTCCAATGGGAATTCGCCTAACCGCAACAGTAGCCCTCTAAGAAGCCATGGCTCAAGTCACGGTATTGGTAAGGTCATGATTGAAGATGCGCGATGGCGGTTCCAAGATGAAAGCCAGTTACCCAAACCGAGGGATTTCGTTGGCTTCCCTAAGAAGTATAGGGCAGGCAGAGGGAGCAGTGTTCCGCTGGATCTCTCGCAATACGAATGACGCAGAAGATGCAGAGACAACGGTACCGCTATTCTTGCAGTCAAGTACGCCAAGCCAACTTTGGTGGCTATCGGAAGCTTGAGCCGTGTCAGGAAACGAATCCTCCAGCTATCGGAGAATACCTTGTGGCGCTAGGTTTCGACTGCTGCCTTCATAAACTGGCACAGCGGCATCGATGTTTTGCTGCAGTTCCTTGAGTTTAGGAAACACTGCATGTATTTTATCTGATCCAAAACCGATCATAGGAAATCTTACTGTTACTATAACACGAACCAGCAAAGCCCATTAATCAGGCGTCACTGTTCAAGAAGCTGTTGGTCTTGCGGCCGGTTCGTCCACATCAACACTACCAATGACCAAATAGTCAAGCGCTTCTCCGACGTGCATTCCTATGAATCACATTCTTATGTACAAGTAGTTTTAGTGTCAGACACTTTTACGAGAATCATCATCAGAAGGGCGAAGCTGGTTTTGGCTCGGTTGATCTTGTAACCTTGCACGGCCGAGAACGACGTATTTCTTATGGCAGGCGATCATGTTATGGCGAGGTACGGTACCTTAATTTACTAAAGGCTACGAGTCAGGTCAGTATTCGTGACCTCATTCAAGGAGCTTCACCTTGCTCTAGTTCTTTTCTCCAAAGAAAAAGATGCAGGCAATATCAAGACTGCATCACGGTCTTCAAGTTTCAGACAGAAGCCCGCCTCTCCCATTGCAGCACGGGACCGCGGACAGGGAGAAGCGTCACACAGTTGCTCTTAAGCGTTGCAGCCACCCGGTTATTCAACCATCCATCCTACTGGCTGGAGCTGGTTTACCCTCCACGAAGCTTGTGGTGCCTGCCGTCGCCATATAGAGCGCTGGTCGAGGATTTCTGCTCGCTAACGTGATTTGAGCGGTGCACGAAGATTCAGTGGAGCGAAAAGAGTCTCGAGAACGGAGTACGCACAGGTCAATAGGCTTGCTACGAACACCCACGATATCCTAGCGAAGAGGAACTAGCGGTGGATCGGGGGCCTCTACATGGAACTGCTGGTTTGATGTTTGCAAGCTTGAGGGTATCACAGCGTGGAAGATCCAGATGTCTGCGTGGAGAATGATATGGATGTTACCACTCTCAACGAGGCATGAACCTATCATTATCGTACACAAAGCCTTATATCGATAACAACGTCTCAGCTGGGCTTATTCGATGCATCCGAGGCAACGTCAACTTATGTCACGTAGTCAGCGTTTTTGGGCAATACTCTCCCGATCTGCTACATCTGCTGGCGTGATGCTTGCACCACACAGAGCCGGTGGAGACCATGATGTCGGATGCAAGTACCTCAATCAGGGGTAATCATGGTGGCCGGAAGTACGTGTGAGACAGCGTTCCAGCACGCCCTTCTCAACTCGCATTTCTTCGGAGCAAGGCGATGCCGATAAGCACTCTCTTAAAGTACTTTACTTCGTATATGTAGTCATTTAGGTCAAGGCAATCATGCATGTGCGGAAGCGGCCACCAACGTCCTACATCTCCAGGTGCACCCTATCAGGACGGGAGCTGTGTGTTCCCTGTCAGAACCCCCACGACTGTCACTGCTGCTAGTCACTGCTGCTAATCACCGTCAACCCGCCTTCGTTCTCGCTCCCGTTTCTAAGGTATTTTCCACAAGTGATAGAAAGCCCGTACACATAAAATAAACCCGGCCTACACACATACACTCGTTCACAACCAGCAAGATCTAATAGTAATTTGAATTCACAACTTCAATCCGACCTTGAATCAACCGGGCCCCCCGTTGTCTGCGAACCCTATCCCAAATTTTAGCCTCGACCAAGCGCAAAACCGTACAGCAAAATTAATTGAAGCCGTCCTATCGCATTACGTCGCTTCCTTCACCACTTTTCCTCCTGCACGCCAAATACACCACTCCTGCAATCCGACCCGTGGTCTCGCTATTCGTCGAGCAATCGAGGGAGTAAGCAGACCATCCTCACGTTCTCTTATTGCCTGAATCGGGTGGTTTTCGTTCAACTCCATCCGGTCTCGAGGAGGATCATTCGTCATGTCGGTCAATGGAGCAGGTGTCGACCTTGGCAACCTCAACTACACCGTTCAGGATCCGTACAACGGCACGATCGCCTCTGGGGGTGACTCTTTACTTCAGAATCTCAATGTCTTTTACCAAGTACGCAATAGCTCGCGACGACAAGTTTGGGTCACCTTGTACTGATTAAATCTCTAGTCCGGTGACATTGCCTGGGAGATTGTTGCGACCGCCCTTGTCTTACTCATGATTCCTGGTGTCGGGTGAGACGAATGCCATGTATCCTCGGTTCCGTCAGGCAGCTCACTGACTTGTCTAGCTTCTTCTACTCCGGTCTTGCGCGAAGAAAGTCCGCCCTCTCCCTGATATGGCTCTCCATGATGGCGACGGGAGTCACATCCTTCCAGTGGTTCATCTGGGGGTACTCTCTTGCCTTTTCGCACACTGCTGGCAAGTTCATCGGTGATCTGTCCAACTTCGGCTTCAGGAATGTCCTGGCGCAACCGTCGGTCGGCAGCGACAGAATACCCGACCTCCTCTTTGCCGTTTATCAAGGCATGTTCGCCTCCATCACGTAAGTAATCACGCTGGTAGCCCTTCGCAGGGTAGTGCTGACTTCAGTCCCAGTGTGGCTCTTGCCGTAGGCGCGGTAGCGGAGAGAGGTCGAATGTTGCCGTGTGTGATATTCATGTTCGTCTGGTCTACGGTCATCTACGATGCTATCGCTTGTTGGACGTGGAACCCCTCTGGTTGGGTTTACAAGCTAGGCGGACTCGATTTTGCTGGCGGTACTCCTGTGCATATTTCGTCAGGATCTGCGGCGCTGGCATACTCATTGATGCTGGGCAAAAGACGGGGACACGGCACGCATGAGTTAAATTTCCGCCCTCACAATGTCACTCAAGTCATCATTGGGACCGTCTTCCTGTGGGTCGGCTGGTTCGGCTTCAACGCTGGCTCCGCGCTGAGTGCTAACCTACGAGCTGTCGTGGCTGCTGTCAACACCAATCTCGCAGCATCCGTCGGCGGTGTCACTTGGTGTCTTCTCGATTACAGACTGGAAAAGAAGTGGTCCGCGGTAGGGTTTTGTTCCGGAGTCGTCGCTGGTCTTGTTGCCATCACTCCAGGATCGGGTTACGTCCCAGTTTGGTCTGCGGTAGTCTATGGTGTGGTGGGTGGCGCGGCATGCAATTATGCTACGAAACTGAAATTCCTTCTGGGCATAGACGATGCCTTGGACATCTTCGCGGTGCACGGCATCGGCGGACTGGTGGGGAATCTTTTGACAGGCTTCTTCGCTGCGTAAGTGTGCTCAAGAAATCTCCAGTGGCTATACTAACTGGTACTAGCAAATACATTGCCCATCTTGACGGGTACTCGGAGATCGACGGCGGCTGGCTCAATCAGCACTGGATCCAACTTGCTTATCAGCTTGCGGACTCTGTGGCTGGACTCGCCTACTCTTTCTGTGGATCATGCCTCATCCTCTTCTTGATGAATCTTCTCCCAGGCCTAGGCCTTCGCGCGAGCGAAGAGGCTGAGGTACTCGGTATGGATGATGCAGAGATCGGCGAGTTTGCGGTAAGTCCTAGGAGCGTACAGAGTCGAGTGCAATGGCTGATTGGTTGTAGTATGACTACGTGGAGCTCACTCGCGACGTTGTCAATGGCGATGCCTTCGACGATATCGACTCCAAGTACTCTGGCGAACGCGACTCCCCCATGGAACCGCATGGGAAAGCGTTCTCCTCCGCTGGCACGGAGGATCCACACAAGTCCACTTAATTGCTCGGCTTGCGGCAGGGCTTCTTTGCGAGTCTTCACTTCATGGGCGGATTATCTCTGCGCATGTATTAACATTATCATGTCTTTCCATCTGTAAGATGGTCATGTGGCTGGGAGGCGCTTGGGTCAGATACCATCGTGCTATCTATATGGCGCGGACAAAGTCTCCGGAATTGTTTACAGTGCTTGATGTGGAGAATGATCCAGGTGGGATTCTTAGCAGGGTTCTGTAGTCACCATAGTGGCCATATCTTCCGAGCTCCAAATCATAATTATGCTATCACTGATCGCCAACATTTTTGGACAAGAATCTTGCGTTGTCACGATGTCTCGTTCCTTACAAGGAGCTTAAGACTCGTCACAGTCTACGCTTGTTATGGACTTTAGACTCCAACCATTCTAAAGGTAATGCCTTTTTCCGAACGATATACTTGCGTACAGTGCTATAACGAAGCCACCACGTAGTCAATACCCGCTTGATTTGAACGCCATGGATTGACTTATATCAAACAACGCTATAACAATCCAAGATCCGCAGCTGCTATAATCATGCCAGTATAACACAATAAGGTCGGAGTAATCTATGAGTCGTGATAATTGTACTGTACCTTAAGATGAGCACAGAGCTGCTACATTATTTCCTTTATAGTATGCGCTTCTTGCGTTTCACCGACTGGAGAACATGTAAGCGCATCAATTGCCGCTCGAATTTGAGTATGTCTTTAAGATTATGGATACCCGACACCTATTTTCATGTATAAACTGATTGACCTACAGTCTACTCACCTTGGTTATAAGCAGTCGCTTTATAGGCAGTACGGGATATATGCAGTTATCTCGCCCGGAATTGTCGATTTTGGCAGTGATTTCAATCTACAGGCAGGGGCGATAGATATTCTCGAGAATTTTTTCGCACTCATTACACGAAATACGTGGGAAGATTTCTGGGTCATTCTTCGCGTTAAACCTGATCATACTTTAAACCCTGCACAGCCCTGTAACTCGTCAAAAGTCGACGGGAGGCTTGGCAGGAGTGCCAAGACCCTTGATTTAAGCAGTCAGGTATCGCCTTGTACGCAGTCAATAATATTGGACGTTTGACTGCTTATAACCAAGGTAAACTATACCTTACTTTATGGTTGTTTCCAAGATGTAGGCACTGACAAATAATGTCATGGTTGCCAAATTTACTTTGAAGGAACTTTGGAATCGATACACTATCAAGTGCACTAATATTCCACGTTCGGCCCCGTCTATCTTCCGTATTAGGTCATAGATTTGCTCCCACGCTTGAGGCTTTGGGAGCCTATTGGAGTAAAGGCGGGTACAGTGGCTTGGTACGGAGCATGAGGATAGAGTATCTCATTACTATGTAGGATCATGTAATACAATATCATGAAGATCGCCAGATATAGATGTACATGTACCGAGGTACGGATAACGCGCGCGCGAGTCGACAAAACAGGGAAGCCAGACAATCAAACGATGCGCAAAGTATTATTCTTGGCAAGTGCTCCCTCCAGGATAGTCCAAATTAGACCATGTTTCCTGCCTTCCTGAGGCAACGGCGACGGGACACTGAACAAGGTCATGGAGAGGCCTGACTTAGGTCATCACGACTCTGGCGACTCGGCTTCTTCTGACGATGCTACACTTGCTCTGAATCACCCAGGCCACGACGCCCGTTTCGACGATGATGACGAGGATCCTGATGACACCCTTCAGTTCACTCCAGGCTCTACAGTATCCTCCAGCATCACTCCGTTGACCAACCCTTCCTCCACTCAGCCTTCATGGACTGCCCAAGCCCAGCCGAAGCAGAAGGGTGGAAATCCTGCAGCAAATCATGAGAACCCTCGACCGTTACCAAACGGTATGGCAAGCCCACGCCCCCAACGCCCATCAGGGCCAGCACGAACACCGTCGAGTACATACCAGCCGCCGCGGAAACCGTCTAATTACATGCCCCTCCATACCACTCGGCAACGATCGTACTCAAGCTCGCGAAGGCGTGATCCGGTTGCCCAATACCGCGCCCAAGAGAAGGCTTATATCCAGCAGCTGCGCCAAGATCCACACGACGGCTACTATGACGAGGGCTACACACCCAGTCTAGCCTACAGCACAGACTCCGAGCCAGATGAGGAGTCCCCATCCTCCGAAGGGCACTTCGATAACGATAATTACGACCAAGATACCCAATTGTTCTACAACAATGACGATGTGCAACCATCCTTGGAGGAGCTTCAGGTGCCTGAAAACCGTGAAAGGCTGGAGTGGCATTCGATGCTCGCATCCGTCCTAAGAGGAGACGTCGTCCAGCAGGAAAAACAACGGCTGATAGGCACAACCGAGAAGAAAGGGAAAAAGGCATTGAATAGGGAGCTCTGGATAGGGATACGGTCGAGGGTTTGCGGCAGAAGTCTTGCGGCTCAGAAACGCATGGTCGAGGAAGGTCGAGCAGGCCTGAACCCGGAGATTGAGGCTATCATTGCATTCCAGATCAAGGGCGAGGCCGACGCTGGCAAACCAGCGGCCGGGCAGGTTCAAGATGTCGTACGAAAGATCGAGCGCTGCGAAAGCTTGTATCCGACAAGCGAGGACCTTGAGGACGCTCATTCGCGGGCTAAGTCTGAACAGTTCCAGGACAGCTGCGAAGCGGTCATCGCGTGGCACAACACGACTGAGCTGATCAACACAGAGCTCGCTATCTTGCAGGGCTGGGTCGGTAACGACGAGCTTGATTTCGCGAAGACAAAATCAGGATCACCAGGTGGCACTGGCCTAACCGAGGATGCTTCGTTCCTTGAAAGAATACACAAGGACGATGGCCTCAAATCTCTGCACAATGATCACAGCATGCTTCTTGGTGTGGCTGAGGTGATAAGAAAGGCGAAGGCGACGCTGATTGAGAATGCCGCGGCGTTTGCACAACGACATCTACCGCCATACATAGAAGAACTACTCACACTCATCAACTTCCCTTCGCGGCTGATCCAAGAAATCATTCGTATGCGGCTGAATTATGCACGAAAGATGAAAGATCTAACGCAATTATCGGCCATGATGGCGGAGCAGGTCATCTCTCAATTCCAGATCCTTCTAAAGCTAGCCGTTCACATCAAGCAAGAATACACCATTATCTCGCAGCCAGAACCAGGATGGGAGTTGCCCCCCTGCATCGACGACAATTTCGATCTCGTGGTCCTTGACGCTTTGAAGTTCTACTTCAAGATGCTCAATTCGAAACTAGTGGGAAATAAGAACACTTTCAAGGAAGCGGAAATCCTCGAGCAAGAGTGGGAGTTCTCCAACTCGATAGGACGTTTCCTTGATGGTGGCGATGTCGAAGTCGCTGAGCAATTTAGTGGATTGACCGCTAAAGCATTGCAACGGCTAACAACTCACTTCGAACGGGAGCTGCAAAGAAAGTCAGAAGAGAATGCCGCCGAAATGGATAAGCGGTACAAACAAATCCTGGACTCGGCGCGTGTCCGGCAGCGAAAGATATTTCGTTTCTCGCGGCTTCTGAGTCAGCGTTTCGAAAATGCGACGGACTTTAGCATTGCTTTCGGTTCACGGCAATTACAAGAGCTGCTGGGTAATCTCATGGCCTCGGGGCACGTGCTCGTGAACGTTCCGAGTATGGAGCAGGCCGACATCTATCTTATCGCATCCCCAACTCTGTTCGAACGCCCCCGAGAAATATTGTCAATCTTAGGCACCTCGTTCCACGCTGAGGACGATCAAGGGGATCCCGAGAACCCGTACGTTCTGATTCTCAGGCCCGACAAAGGGTGGTTCTGGGACAGCAAGCACATGAGCGTCGATATGCGGGCTCCTTCCATGGACATCAGACCAAACCGACTTCGCCTAGTTGCCGATGGCTCCCAGCAGCGCCTCATCAATGCTAGATTGACCTTCTTCCAGTCCATGGGAACAAAGCTTGATATCCTGGCGGAGATGCGGGCTAACCTCCCAAGAGTCAACATAGAACTTGGAAAGATTAAGAAGACTGCCTACAAGCTTTCCAACACTATCATGGAGAGCGTCGAGATCATCAGGAAACAGACCAACGGCTATCAGAATCAAGAGCTCATCCAAACTTGTTTTGCATTTGCCACCGAGTTTGGCCAACGATCGGTCACCTATATGGATGTCAATCGACGTCTGATGAACAATTTGAAATTAACGAGGCTTGGGCTGGATTGGGTCAGCTTCATATGCGATGACTGCGTACCTTCTGATCGCAAGACATTCAAGTGGGCTGTGGTCGCCCTCGAGTTTGCCATGGTCATGACCCAAGGGCCAAATATCCTCTCCATCAGCGATGATGAGTTCACAGTGTTACGGACGAAGGTCGCTGGGTGCATGTCGTTATTAATTTCGCATTTCGATATCATGGGTGCGAGGTCGACGCTAGCTGCTCAGGCGGAGAAACAGCGAGTTGATGCGCTAGCTGGACAATTCAGGAAAATGGATATTTCGAGAATGAAAGACGACGCAGAAGCGTCGGAATTCATTAGGGAGCAATGGCTGACTCATTTACAAGAGATCGATGAAGCACGTAAACAAAAGGATACTGAGCGGCAGCCCATGGGTCGCGTGCTGGAGGCTGCCAACGATGCGGACCGGTCTCTTACATTTCTTTCCTCGTCAGCTACGAATGCACAACTAAGGTGGCAGCAAGGGCAGTTTGTGGGAGGAGGCACGTTTGGTTCGGTTTACGCGGCCCTCAATCTCGATAGCGGTTATCTGATGGCTGTCAAAGAAATCCGGCTGCAAGATCCACAGCTCATTCCTACAGTGGCCGGGCAGATTCGGGATGAGCAGGCAGTCCTCGAAGTGCTCGATCATCCGAACATTGTCTCCTACTACGGTATTGAGGTCCACAGAGACAAAGTCTACATCTTTATGGAATACTGCTCTGGTGGATCCCTGGCAAGCCTGCTGGAACACGGGCGTATCGAAGACGAGACCGTTATCCAAGTCTATGCGCTGCAGATGCTAGAAGGACTAGCGTATCTCCACCAAAGCGGCATATGCCATCGCGACATTAAGCCTGAAAGTACGTTCAAATCAAACAAGCCCAACAAGCCCAATGATGATTTGCTTGGTGAATCCCGTCTGACATTCTCATCTAGACATCCTTCTCGACCATAACGGTGTCATCAAATACGTCGATTTCGGCGCCGCCAAGGTCATCGCCCGGCAAAACAAGACCCTTCAACCAGACACCCATCTTGTCGACCCCACCACCCGTCTCCCAGGAAAGCAAAAATCCATGACCGGCACCCCCATGTACATGTCACCCGAAGTCATCAAAGGTACCAACGAGGGACGCCAAGGCGCCATCGACGTCTGGTCTCTCGGCTGCGTGATCCTCGAAATGTCCACCGGACGGCGGCCCTGGGCGTCCCTGGACAACGAGTGGGCGATCATGTACAACATTGCACAGGGCAACCCGCCGCAGCTGCCCGGCAGAGACCAGCTCAGCGCCGAGGGGATTGACTTCCTGAGGAGGTGTTTCGAAAAGGATCCGAGGCGGAGGGCGAGCGCCGCGGAGCTGTTGCAGTGTGAGTGGATCATGAAGATCCGACAGCAGGTTGTTGTGGGCACGGGGGATAGCCCTACCAGTGCTGGGGGTTTTTCGAGCCACGGCAGCGATAGTGGCGGCAGTGTGGCGAGTTCGAGGCAGAACAGCAATGTTTTCTGAGGAGCAGGGGGGTCGAGAGGTGTTTATCTACGTGATCCAAAGTGGCACGGCGTGAGGTGCGTCTGTTTTTAGCGTATATTTTCTTTCCTCTCGGTTCAATAGGGGTTCTCTCGGGGTCCGGAGGGTGTATCATGCGACTTGTGGGTTCCCAATATATACGAATAGCGCGGCGTTCGGGGGCGTCGCTCGGGGGTCGAGTGAGCATGGCGGCATTTGCCCTCTTCTTCAGATCTTGTATCTTATTCTTGGCAGACTACTTTCTTGAAATTGATAAAGGAATGGAGGCTTCGGCACCGCCTTCTGAGAATCTCTCAGATACAATATGCCCTCGTTGTACCGTCACCATCTGGCCTCCTCAGCAAATCTGTTGCAGCGCCCCTTCTCCGATTCAGAGAGACATGCCAGCGCATCATGACGGAGAGTAGAGAGAGAATGGTAGCTTGGAGCGTCAACTCCTGACATGCAGAACGAGCACTTTCACACTTCCTGGACCTCTCGCTGTTTGTTGTCAAAGAAGACTTGGAGAGCACTCCAAGAACTAATGTCGCACTAGATCAAGATATGATATCAGCCGCCCTCGTATGCCAGCTCTTGTGTATTGGGGGCACAGAGAATCAAAGTTATTCAAAGGAAGTATAACAGTCCACGCTCCCAGAGTCTGGAACCCCCGAGCTAACGCCTCCACGCCCCCCAGTCAACGCTTGAACCCCAGAAGAACCCATGCTCAGAGTGACCCTGCTTCGGCAGCCCCATTCATCCCCACATCCTCCCCTGCAACACCAGAGCCCTGCGCCGGTCTTCGCCTCGATCTCACCGGCGCTTTCTTCCTCCGCGCTACCTGTTGCTGCTCGTACGTCATCGAACCGTTCGGTCCTTCGGTGCCCCCGCCATCGTCACTATCCCCTCCGTACAGCTCATGCCATTGCCTGCTCTCGTCCAGCTCGTTCATATCCGCTGGCCGCATCCGTAACCATTTCATCCGAGGACCCGTTTTCGATCTTTCCGACACCCGGAAGCCGTAGATGCGCGGCTCGTGTATCTTGCCTGAACCCAGTCCAGGAGCGAGGTTCGAGGTTGTGGCGCCGTTGATTGTAACAGGTTGGTTTGGTGGAGGAGCAGCGACTTCTGGCGGCACCTCCGTGATTGCTGACGTATGTACAGGTGTGGATGTGAGAGATGAGGAGGCGGACTTGATTACTTCGGCTGCCGGAGCGCCACTTGGAGGAAGACCGAATACGGGATGCGTGGAGGATAGACCTAAGGGATCGCCCTTGGCCGAGACGTCGAATTCAGGGAAGGTCATGAAGAAGAGGCAGCCGAATGTTGTGCCGAAGAATGCGCCATCGACGGACTGAAACCGGCTGTTGGGTGGGACGTATACATCTAGGCAGCTTGGGCAGAAGAGCTTGACCGTCTCCTGCCCTGGGATATCGTTGGTTCCTACGGGGAGAACACGGGCGCTGTTGCAAAAAACGCGTGGGCAGCAGCCAAAGTGCTGTAATTCGTACTTGTCTGCCATTTGTTGTATCCCCGGGCGAGATGTGATGTAACGCTGATGTATCAGCCCATAGAGAAGTTCTGCAGAGCTTTCAATAACGCTCAGGTCGTTTGCTAGCCGCATGTGCCGTCGATCGCTCGCTCTTCTGTAACCACCCGGTAGCTTTTCGCCATCGTCGCCGCGCATCGCAACATCGTTGTCTTCGTCCTCCTCCTCTTCTTCCTCCTCGTCCTCCTCCTCATCGTCCTCGTCTTCCGGCTCGACGTCCAATATCATCTCCAGCGCTTCCTTGTACATGGGCACTTGGCTTTGCAGCCCCGTCAGATTGAAGTCGTCTTCAATGAAATCTTCAGACACTTCCGCGAAGTATTCGTGGCCGAGTAGCGAACAGAAGGAGGATATCCACGATTCCGGAGTACCCGAGGAGGTGGACATGTTGGATGTATCTTGAGCTGCAGAGATCGTGGACGAGGAGGCCCCGGGTGAGGCGAGGTTCAGGTCCTCAAAGTGAGCAAGCAACGAAGAGTCCACCTTGGCGGTGGACAGGTTTTGGCCTCTGGACCGTGATCTCTCGCAAAACCAATGGCTCCTGAGCGCACTTCAAAAGCCTAATCAAGGTATCATGAGACCTGGCACTGCCTTTGATGTTGCGGGACGAACGAGGGGTAGAGCCTAGAAGCCGTGCAGGCAGCAGGACCGTGAATCGGAGTGGATGAGAGTGAATGGTCGAGCTCTATGCGGTGGTACCAGGAGGTAGATTGATGAAGACGTAATCCCCTTGCTGTCAAGATACATCATCGGTGCATGCTGCAAGAAGGGGCGACGGCGGGGCTGGGGCAAGTGCTCGTTGGGGGAGAGAATAATCTCTGGAGTGACTGCGCTGCCAACTTGATCAGATCAGCATATGCCCGCAAAGCTTGAATGACTGGGCGGAGCCTGAGGATTCGCCCTATGGAGCTTACTGGGCCGCAATATTCGTTGACGAAGAAGCAATCTGGCACAGGCGGAGTTTCAGGTGAAGGGTCGCAAGTAGAATTGCAAATCGATATAGTATGGGAGATATTACCACAACTATTCATACATCGTGAAGTTCGAGATGCAGGAAGGAGCGTAGCGAACATTTAGCGGGGCCAAGTGACACATGTTATACTCCTTTTCACCCAGTATAATGCTAATGCAACCGCTAGTGCTTTCCGTGCATAATTCCCAGGGATGAGGCCCATGTCGAAGTCCGTAGTGGACTGGAACAAATTATGAGCTCGACGAGTTCTGTTCCGAAGTATTTTGAGCCACTGCCTCTACATTACGTCAAACCAATATCACTTCTCACGCCGCCTCCGAGTCTGTTTGGAGCGCACAATGCAGGTTAGTCTTGTTCCGTGATGGGGCTTGACAGAGCCACAAGATATATACATTGCGTCTGTTGGTATTGCAGTCATACCCGCACATCTAGAACAGATCTCGCAAGATCCTTGAGAACTCCTCATCATTGCCGTAGATAGCGCTCATGCCTTGAGTCCCCATAGCTACGTTCCTTGCTCCGTTGGCAAGACCATTCATGTCCTCGAGTGCCTGCGGATTGGCCGCCATCATGTTCCCATACCCACCAGCCGCTTCAAAAAGGTTCGTCCACTCCAAGCTCATCTGCTGCCCATCCACGGGCACATTACCTAGTGGGCTCGGGCCCTGAGTAGGGTTGAAGATTGCTCTCTCGTCCACCTGGTGCCCCGCGAGACCAGCCATGGCCACGGCCGCGGACGATGCAGGATCATTTTCGTCCGTAAGCGCTTGCCGAGAGACCAGCCCAAGCTTGGGTCCAATCTCCTTCAGGCCCTTGATAGTCTTCCACAACCGCTGCGAGACATGGGACTTGGTGCTGAAGCCCTTGATGAGATCTAGAGCCATGTAGAACTCATCTCGGACTTGGCGGCCAAAGTCCAATGGTGCATGCGCGACCGCAAGGAAAAGGGCGCCAAGGGCGGAGACGATGAAGTAATTGAAACAAACCTGCTGAGTGCGGTAAATGTCAGAGCCCCGGTTGAGCTGGGTCAGTGTGCGAACGGTATCTTTGGCGATCTCGACCACGCTTTGGGCGTGGTTTCTGTTTTGCACGATGCTGGTCGCCGAATACAGGACGGGTCTGTAAAGAAACAGGCGCATTTGATTCGTCCGTAGATATAGCATGATCTGAAGGCGCCGTTGGCTTTTGCTGAAACCCCCAGTGTTGGTGTCATCCAAGGAGCGGTCAAATCTCAGTGCACCAGGCAACGACGCCTGCCATTGTAGGATTTGATAATCAAGGTAGTGGATCGTTTCCTGGTTGACTTCCTCGCTCGCGCTTCCAGGGTTGTTCACAGAGTACCAAACCTTTGCAGAGATTCGAGTGTAAGGGATCATAGCAGTGAGGTAGGGCGTCCCATCATCCTAAGAACGTTAGTGTTAGAGTATTCCCCACTTGAGGAGTTACAAACTTACAGGCTCGGGTAAGGCAGAGTCGATGTCGGTATCCTGGATGGCGAACGGCATACCTGTCCCAAAGCTCCATCGCCTGTCGAGCACATAGATAGACCAGAACAGCTGTGTCGCCTGTGAGCGTTGGTTCTCGCTCAGAAGCAATTTCGCTATCGTTTCACGACGGTGGAGGCCCATTTCAAGAGCGAGCCTTGCCGCCAGACCGATGATTCTATTAGCCCGAACCTCGTCATCCGTATGGAAATGATATTGCGCCTACGTGCTTTCAGCATCTGTCTTACATAGCGGTCAGGGATTCTGCGTACTACAATGACGAGCAGTGTCAAGCCTTTCAATTCGACGGGTTCCCAAAGTCTGCTCCCCGAAGCATCTCTCACGCTTTCGAATAACCTTTGGCCCAACTCGCTCTGTCCGTTGCCTTCAACGATCAATGCCGTAGCAAGGACCATTTTTAGTATGTTGTTATCGTCGGTCCCAAGGCTATCGCAACCAGGCATTTGTACTTGAATGAGTCCAGTCCTGGCGGCTGACTCTGTGAACGTGAACAAAGCTTTAGTTTTGCTGATAGTCTCTTCCAAGTTGACGATGGGATACGTTATGCCCATTTCTTCATCATACAGTCTGCAGAGCCGGACGGCTTCGTCTTTGGTGACACTCCACAGTGGGTCTTTACTCGGGTGCATGGCCATTTGCGCAGTAGGGGCTTCATTGCGGTAGGTCGCACCTGGAAGGGTCTCCTCGAAGACTTCGCCAATCTCGTTAGGATTCTCGGGTTGAGTCATCCCCATGGTCTGCAGGCTATGGTTGGCGATACCCATGCCGAAAGCTGCACTTGTTGGGCCTTGAAATTGCGAGTGCCTTCCTCTCGATTGAGGCGGCGACCTTAAATCGTGGAAGACGCTCTGAGGACTGGCATGCTCGAGTGATGGATGTATTGGGTATTGAGTGGCATCGTGGTGCAGGACACCATCCTGCTCTTGGCCCCCGCGTGTTGCATTTGTGTGCGCATATAGGTTGTTGATTTGTTCTTGCAAGGATTGTAAACTCTCATTCATGGAGTGGAACTCCCTAAGATCTCGTCAGTAAGGTCGTTGCTGCAGAACACATGATAATGGTTTACTCGGAATCTCTGAAGCTACCGCTACAGCAATTGGGCGCATATATGCACTCCAACTGCATGTTGCCACAGCGCTGGCAAGGAATCTCTCCATTGCATTTGATCTTCCGCCGCTTGCATTGGTTGCTGCAACAGAATATAGTCAATATCGCGTACTCGTACTTTGTGTGTGATGGTATTTGCAGGAAATGATTGCGCACCAAGCGATAGTGATGTAGCGATTGCGCTTTGATCTACTCTGAGGAGGAGGACCCTCATCAGCTTTCCGCTTGGTACCATTCTCTCTATTGCCGTGGGAAGACGATGCATCTCCATAGTCTTGTCGATACGAGTCATCCATTGTATTGAGTGCGGTTGTTACTATAATGGTGGAGCGTAGAACGGAATCAAAGCCGCCGCCTCTGCCAAGCCATTTCACTAACTTCAACACTTGCGATCCATGTACCTTGCTAACTTTGTTTTGGACACTCTTCTAAGCTCAAGTACATCACATTAACATATATGAAGATGGCATACATCATACGACTTTGCTTCAGTATTTGAGAATGGCATAAACCCTAAAGCCGAATAACAAAGCGAATCCAAGAGCTAATCCATACTAGCTACATACTTCTTTGAACCCTGCTGATCCCACGGTTCATGAAACCTAGCAAACCGAGAACGAGGCTCTTGAAGTGCTGCCGTAGCATAGATGGTAGAGCACTGATACCACCCGGAACTGTTCGTGCTTGGTACAGGCCCACGATCATCGCAGCGAAGATAACCAAATTGAGCCCCTGGCGAATTCGCTTCTTCAACAGCCCTTTTCGAGTATACTGGATCTGCCAATCGCTCCATTTCGGAAACATGCACCGTATCGAATAATCGAATTGGGAGAAGCTATGGCTTGTCAGCAAACATAAATTTGGTCCAATGTCGCCCAAAGATGATGTGAAGACACCACCTGGCATCGTAAGGAATCCCGCTGAACGGCGCGCAGAGAGAGCCTCATACGTGGAGAGCTTTAGATAAATGAAGTAAAGCTTGACAGTCGCAATACAACAAGCTTACTCCTCAATGCCAAGCGGTAGATCTGTACACCACTGCGGTAGGGTTGGACTTACGGATAAACAGTGGCATTCCACCCGCTGTCATTGTGGTACCAACTGTGGCAGCCTGAGCTCTCCCATACAGTGTCCTTAAGATACTCCTGCATCATCTTGGTCCATTTGATCTCCGCTTCCTCTTTCACCTCGAAAGTCTTAACATCGCCATACAGTATGCGCTTGATGAAGTGGATGCTGTAATTAACCATATTTTCGCTTGCGAGGATGACCGAGGAGTGACCTGTAGCAGTGTTTGGCCCGAAGATGAGAAATAGGTTTGGATAATTGTCCATAGCAGCACCCATGTAGGCTTGAGGCCCTCCTCTTTCGTCCCAAATATCTTGCATCAAACGCCCATCCTTACCCTTGACTCTCAACGGGTGAAGCCATGTAGTTGTCTCAAATCCATTCGCGAGGACAATGACGTTTGCCGTTAGCTTCCTCTCATCTGTAGGTACCTTGCTGTTGTTGTTCTTTGGATCTGGATACGTCCGGCCCGGTCCGAGCGTTACGCCTTTGGGCTGGATGCTGGTAAGAGGCAAGGTAGTCAATTCGATGACGGGGTTGTGCAGTGCGGGAAACCAGGTCTCATCAAAGATACGACGCTTACAGCCCACTCCATAGTCTGGCGTCAGCATCTCGTGGTATTTCTCGGGAACACTCCGCTTCATGTGATCAACCAGTCCGCTCTCGATCTTTTTCCGTGCCTTTGCACTATAGTCGTTGTCCGGAAACATTTGAAAGAAATCGCGCTCCGCGCCGAGAAAGATCAAAGTCCGGAAAAATCGGCCAAGGCCAGGAATAGTAGAGAAAAGGGCAGGGGTATGCTTCTCCCATTTCTCCGCGCCGAACAGCGGCTGAGGTTTCGGCACCACCCAAGGCGGCGATCTCATCAGCTGGGTAACACTACGCGCGTTATAAGGTGCCTTGGGAAGCTTGGGCACGAGCTGAGCTGCGCTACAACCGGTGCCAACGACAATCACATCCTTGTCGTTCAGGTCAAGGTTGTGATTCCAGCGAGCAGAGTGAAAGAGGTCACCCTCAAATGTTTCTATCCCCGGAATGGACTCTGGCCAGGTGTTGGGTTCCACAAGGCCGCCGGCAGCACTACAAACCACCTTTGCCCGTATGAGTTCTTCCTTCAAGATGACATTGTCCCTTCCTTTTTCGTTGACATGATGTTGCCTTTCCTTGCTCGTCAGATCCCCCACGCCAGGAGCCAAATATAGCAATTTGGCCTCCCAGATCTCCTGGTCAACCAGATAACGAAGCTCTGCCACTTCGGTATTTAATTGAACCTTATCGACAATCCCGTACTTCGCACATACTTCCTGCAGGTATTGTACGATTTCGCGACCAGGAGGGTGAAAGGTTGACCATCGGTAATTGGGGGCAAAGGAGAAGGAGTAAAAGATAGCCGGTCTGGAGGAATCAGTCAAGCCAACAAATGTATTTGGTAGTCGCTGACATATCACATGCACATCCCGGATATCTGTTGATCCACCAAGTACCTCCAATTCCGGACTGCCGCTCGAATATGCGAAACTGGTCGAAGCCCCGCAGCTGCTCCTTAAGCTGACATCCCATCGCTATGCCGGACTCCCCTGCACCCACCACGATGACTGGGTAGTAGGTATAGGCATCTTTGTCGTAGCCATTGACCACCTTGATGGTGTTCCCGAAGTCCGCCATCTCTGTATTGCAGCAGGACTTCGTCCGTTGAACGTCCAGACAGGCTCAAGCGGTCTCGACTCGTCGCAGTAGATTCGTACAGATGCCTAATGGCTCGAAGAGCAAGAATAACAGGAGCAAGAATAACAGGAGCAAGAATAACAGGAGCAAGAATAACAGGAGCAAGAATAACAGGAGCAAGAATAACAGGAGCAAGAATAACAGGAGCAAGAATAACAGGAGCAAGACCTGGATATGGGGAATGACCAAGGTGCAGCACCCTCAATAATAACGTATTATCGAGTACTTTATAGTCATGCAGATTATTAGACCTGCCGAGGTAGCTCCCGAAACCCTGCACCGAGAACGTCCGATGTCCGCACTCAGGGGCATGCGAATCATCATAGCGTCGTGTAAGTCATCACACGACGAATTGATTGGCTCGTTGCATGAACGGTGCGTCTTCATGGTACCGGCTTGGTTTAGAGAGCACTTTAGAAGTACTTTAATTGTCCTGGGTAGTACTTAGTGATGGTTATTTACCGGTAAGCATCGTTCACTGACGGTAATTACCGTAAATGAAGCAAAATCAGATCTGTCATTGTAAATAACGCGCTAGTGAGATAGGGTTAGAGTTAGTGGAGGAGGAGCTCGCTAAGATCTTCAATAGAATTACATATATTTTCGTTTATAATCTGTAAGTGCTTCAAAAAGATTGTTACCTAATATCTATTAATTACACAGATATATTATATGTTCTAGGATACTAGCTTCTTCTTCTTGTTTTCGAGTGGTGTTTGCACTTGAAAATGGGAGAATTTCGTATAATTCTTATACTTTTGATATATTTCTATCAAAGTCTGCCCGATAAATATGCAGTCGGCACTATATCTTCGGGATTTCGATAAGAAACAACCAATTCTTCACTAAAAATATATCAAAAGCTTTGAGATTTCTCTATCTTCTTGCCTAGATGCTATGTTGACTTTAGAAGCTTCGTCGATGGCAATAAATCTCTAGATTCGATAATTATTTATTATTGTCAAGCATAAGATATACTATTGATAGTACCCCCATTACTAGTGTGTTACTGACCGTAAATAAGGATTTTCATTTATCGTTATTTACGGTAATAACCGCTAGTAAATAATGCGGTAAATAATGGGTGTGTAGACTGACCGTCGGGCCGGGTTATGATACCACCCCTCTGGCCCGACCCGGCGCCAAGACCGGGTCGTGACGATTTTTTGGAATCGAATCGCTCAAAGTAGTTTAGCGCGCTTCGCGCTAAACTACTTATAGTAATCGACTAAACTACTTTGAGCGATTCGATTCTTCGAATTTTTTTTGACCCGGGTCTTGGTATTTGCACGTGACATTTCCGGGTCAGCGCGGCCAGTCTATGGGTGTGCATCACTAGTAGTACTTTGTATCAGAGGGGGTTATATATTAGCGTGACAAGGGTTTATTTTGCCCAGCTCTCACCCCAATAAACCCCTGTAACGCTAAAATATAGCCCCGTGGATAGGAAGTACTTTACTTTAATCATCTCTTCCTAGTGCGTGCCTCGGCCCGCTGAATTAGGCCTGGTTACCCTAGAACATTCGCATCGAGGATATTTTAAGATGCATCAGTTATAGTACACGCTTGTTTATAATGCATCACCCCCGAAAACCCTAGTTTTGGCATATCACGCAGGCCCAGTTTATCCGGCTTCTCAATGTTGGCTGCTGTCGTTAAATGTTACCAGGCATTGTTGTTTTTTTATCGCAATTGCATCTTGTTACAACTCACGTCTAACAAGATCTTGTCAACGTAGATACTAATGTTGTGTCAAGAAACAAGCCCAATGCGATGATATCGCACAATGCTATTCGCCAAATCTTGCCAAAAACAATAAGAACGACGACAACAAAATTTGGCGACGGTAAGAGTTAGCAGTCCTAAAAAGCTGGATAAACTAGGCCTGCGCGATGTGCCAAAACCAGGGTTTTCGGGGGTGATGCATTATAAACAAGCGTGTACTATAACTGATGCATCTTAAACATATCCTCATTCGCATCCATAATTGCTTCTTACCCTGCCCTGCCCTGATAGACATGCATTTATCTCGACGCAGCTATCTGTCCGGTTCTATTCGTGTCCTGATCGAGAGCTCACGTACAATATAGAAACCTCCAGCTTGACTGTGATAAACAGGGACACATCATATATGACAGCCTCAAAGCCGACGCCAGTTCTTCGGCGGAGTTGATCGATGACGGGAGCAAATGCTTAGTGCGATACCATTATCGAGCTATAACAACATCTCCGCACATGGGATGAGAAAAGTCCTCAACCTGATAAGCGGCCATTTTTTGTTCCCTCCCCGGTTGCTGAGGGTCTGGTATTCTACGCCTTTGCGATGGCTGCCACTCCGAAGACTTAGCGATGGGAGCGAAGATTGTTTCCGTGCGCTGTCCTTCGCGCCAGCTTTGCCTGCTTTAATGCCCTTGGGGCATTTCAGTCAGCTGCCTGCAATTCGCAAATGGTTTTTGCAAGATGAAGATTCACAAGTGGGGACGCATCTCAATACGGTTTATCTGAGTGCATTCAAGAACGCTATTGTTCCCCTAGAACTGGCACGGATGGCAAGTACCTCTGATGATGGACTAAATGACCGGTCTTTCCAGCGGGGAGAGGCGCCATTTGATGTCTTCCTTAATTGGGCAGAGAACGCCACAGAGGAGACCAACGAGAGAATCTACCTTGCTCAGGCTTCGATTCGAGACCTACCCCAGCTATTAAGGGATGACCTTCACACCCCGGACCTCGTTTTGAGAGCTGGCAAGGGTGAAGTTTATGATACAAGCATATGGCTGGGTATCTCCCCAACTTATACTCCGCTCCACAAAGATCCAAACCCCAACCTCTTCGTTCAGCTAGCAGGTTCCAAAGTGGTTCGACTGCTACCGCCAGAAGCTGGGCAGGAGGTCTTTGCTGCCGTGCAAGCGGCCTTGGGTAGGTCGACATCCGCTAGCTTTAGGGGAACGGAGATGATGGAAGGAGAAGAGAAGGCCATGCTGGAATCAGCAATCTGGAGCAGCTCGGCTCACGAACAGGACCAAGTCTTCGCTGGTCAGGAAGCTCATTTGTCTTGTGGCGATGGCTTGTTCATTCCCAAAGGATGGTGGCATAGCGTCAAAGGTATTGGGACAGGAATCACTGGATCCGTAAGTGAACCATGTAAGTCCTTGTGAGCCACTACAGATGGCTGAATGTTTACTAGGTTAATTGGTGGTTTCGATAACGCCACAACCCTCGAAACCTCCGGCTTTCCATCTCGAAGTCTGGCGTTATTTTCATCATGCAACAAGGCTCAGAGGACGTGAGTCATTCCGTGGCACCGTATGAGAAACTGGCTGCGGAGTACCCCAGCGAAGAATGAGCGGCAGCGAGCAATGTGAACCATTGAATCAGGACTCCGACACCCATCATATGGAGCTGCGTACAAGGCCCCTGGTGGCTTCTCCGGAGCTGCCGAAAGTATTGCCACATCAGGGATCAACCTGAGATCAACCGTTTCTATAGTCTATGTACGAATGTAGCCAATCTGATACTTGTAGATGTTCAGAGCAATGAGCTCGTCTTGGTCTTGTCTGGTATGTGGTAATTGTGCAGGTAGCTGACCTTCTGTTACCTAATGTAATCCGCTCAAACCTGGAAGCTGAGCGACCGAGCAGGTCTGGAGTAACGGCCACAAAGAAGAGCCCGAAAACAGCTTTGGTCGAAGTATGAAACCCTCAGCGTCCCAATGCAAGAGCGTACCTTAGGGCCTATAACCCTGACCTTTGCACTTGAATAACTACCTAGCGCGTGCTTTATCAGGTGACTGTTGGAAAACACTGTGAAGCCAAATATGTTTTGCCGGCTCCCAGAAAAATTCCGCTGCAGGACTCTTTCCGAAATCCCAAACTTAGTGTTTTTCTCATTCGCTTTGAAGGAACAAGCTCGAAGAATACAGCCAATAATAGCTCTCACGAGTTTGCTCTTCAAGGGAACCATCGTTGATGGCAGAATCTTTCTTCCTCTTCGGCGGCACCAAGTAATTCTCACAGCGTGCGTTGACTCGTCCAACGCCTGACCAATGGTACTACAGACCCTTTACACCTCCTCCATGGGAGACTACGGATGACCGAACCCGGGGCGGCTCTTCCCAATCTTGTCTTTCACCACTCCCAAACAACGGTGCCTCTTTCACCGGAACCCTTGATATCAAGACTTTGGGCGGGGCAGGCTTTGCCTCTCAATTCAGTCCTCATAATGACAATCGTGACGAAGGCACATCTAAAGCCGAGATCGCCAGGATAACGACCAAAGGCGAGGAAGCATGGAATTTGAGCGCCTACGACGGGATAGAGATAAGTCTTGGAAAGGGCGACGGAAAGCTTTACACATTGATCCTCAAAGACGAGAAAAGCCCTAGTGAAAGGGAAGATGGCAGAAAACAGGCGAGCATCAATTGGGAGGTCGACTTTGAGGCCGGCAGGGACGGAGGAAAAGTATGGAAGCCGTGGACAGACTTCAAGGCTACGTATAGAGGCAAGGATAAGGAAGATGCGGGGAGCCTCAGGACAGAGCATGTGAGAAGAATTGGTATCATGATGAGGAGGTAAGTCTAGTGATGAGGTGAGTCTAACGACATACTAACCAGGACCTTTCGCAGCTATTTTGGATCGCAGGAGGGGAATTTCGAACTTGAATTAAGATCGATTGCGGCTCGAAAGCGCCCTGGAGAGTCCACGCTTTGAATCTCTGTGTCTCGATGCTCTTCTTACATAGTAGCCCGAGTACAAGATCGGGGACCTTCAAACGAGAACGTCGACGGGCCGTGCATATGCCTCCTTCCCGTAGACCAACTTCCGGTGCAGCGAAGACAGACTTACATCGAGCTGATGCAGACAAGGAGAAGGGCAACTTGACGAGCTCCAGACGAGCATACACTGAGCGATGGACCGACTCGTCGATAGACCTGCTTGCCCGCTTTAGGCGTCTGATGATACTTGAGCCTAAACGTTTGGAGGGAAAATGTATTGATGTGGTGACCATATAGGTTTGTCAAATCACCTCTTCTCGTTCCAATGATTACCTAAGGTGTAGCAGTCAATGCTTTCTTCATCGTTAATGCATCGTTACCTAGAACGGTAGCTCGTCTCCCAATTTGAATACGGTATAATGGATTATCTGTAAGCGGCATATCGCCTTCCTTCTATATACTCCCCGAGGTTCTTATGGATCGAATCTCGTAACGATCAGTCCTCAATCCTCGCATCTTCCTAAGACACCTTCCCAGGGCCTCAACTCAAGCTTACCCTTTAGCGCCTTGTCAGGCTTACCCTTCAGATAGTTTCCAGCCATCCAACCCTTGAGCTTCACAGCGTTGGGAAACTCCCACTGGACACCCTTGCCAGAGAGATTCAAGACCACTAGCCATCGCCCTCCCTGCTTACCCGTCCTCAAGTATGCAAGAACCTCCTCGCTCACCACTCCGACTGTTTCATAGTCGCCATAGATGAACACGTCTTTGTGTTCTTTTCGGTTTGCAAGGCCTCTTTGCCAATATTGCCATACCGAAAGATCATCCTCATTGTTGGCGTTCATCTGATTTTCGGTATTACAGTCTTTATAGTCATCATTCACCCTCATCCAAGGCTTTACGCTCTCTTTACAGAATCCGGCGTTAGGCTCAGCACTCCACT
>JAABUQ010000659.1_pt1 | contig 80355 bp, 69 predicted proteins | sample 5560001 | NCBI WGS metagenome assembly JAABUQ01 (sample SAMN10711888, study PRJNA513371) | rock metagenome | isolation source: Antarctica rocks | place: Antarctica: Victoria Land, Finger Mt nord | collected 2015-12-18 | reverse complement strand
GCTGCAAAACAGTTCCTTCCAGCGAACGCGATTGCAGAACGATAGCTAATTGGTTCGGTGCCAGCTCTTTTGCCTTTGTTTTGTCGCCGCGCCTCGTTACTCCCCGATGGCCTGCCAGAACAGGCATAAATACATACTCCGCCGAAACAGCACCTGTCTGAGCTGCTTCAAGGGCGTCGAACAGCGTGGCGACGCGCACAAGGTCGTGTCGGGCTTGCTGGCGTATTATATCTTGTTTGATGCGTGAACTCATCTGAATGGCGGCCTTCAACAACGTGCGTGCAGCAATATCATCGTTTGTCCCATCGTGCCGCGCCTGAAGCAGTACCGCTTCAGCCTGCGTTATCCATGCCTGACACAGATGCGCCAACATACGTTGTGGCGTCGCACCAAGTGTACGTGTTCCTTGCCCAAGAATAGGACGCGGCTCATGAGGATAGAGGGCGGCACGCATGGCATCATAGATTTCCAGATAGCTCTGATGGCAGAGAGTACAACCGGCTAAATGATAGAGAAGTGGTGCGTAGTGCGTCGCGGCCTGTGGATCATTTTTCAATAAGGCCAGTACAAAATCTGGGAGTTGCTGATAAAAACGTTTATGATAGCTACTATTCTGTAATACCAGTTCTAATTGTATATCACGTTCACCTGTAATAGGACTTCTTTGTGTAGCAGTAGATGAGGGCGAGATATTGTTGGGTATATCAACCTGTGTTGATGCGGGTGTAATAAGTACAATATCTTGAAGCCAGTGAGCCAATTTTTGAATATCGTCACCATGCGAACGGGTCGTTATATCATTATGAAATGTGTGGTCCATTTCTTGTCTCCTTGAGCTTACGAGGCCCATTGTTGAGGCGTTCAGCCTTGCTCTATTTGCATCGTCTTCCGGTTAACGAGAGCTTGCGCCTACTCTTCCTTATAGAAGCGTGTCAAACGCTTCATCTGGACCGTTGTAAGGTGAACAACATCTTCCCCCTGCCAGTGAAGTACCCCTTCTTCCACCAACTGTTTCAGACCTAGGCGCACACCCTGCTCGGTAAGATCGTGTTGCGCGAGAGTCAGAACAGCTACAGCATAATTATTGGTAGTCGCAGCGCGTGTTCCATATTCAGTCAAACGTAAAGCGACGGTCACTGTCAAATTGGTGCTTTGTTCCTGTAAACAATGACGGAGCTTTTTGTGGGCATGGTCCTTATGCTGGCTCATATGGGCATTTTCGGTCGACTCAGACATGTTTTCGGGCAGAGCCTCAGTTATCGTCTGGAGCAGATCATCGGCACCCAGTTCCCGTAACTCTTGCATGACCGCCTGTAGCTGATGGGGCGCACTTCCCAGCACCATAATACAATGCTTTAGGAGATTGCGAAGGGCGTTTTGCGAGGCAAGAAAAAGTGTAATCTCTTCCGGCGTAGAAAAGGGAGCGGTTCCCCAGATCGAGACGGTCGCATCATCGAGAGGATTCTCGTCTGCATCACCTCCCCCCTCTAATTCGGCAGTCGTGTTCATGGGTAGATGACGTTTCCGTAAGCGATCAATTGCCTTATTTTTCACACTCCGATTCAAGAAAGCGTAGAATTGAGCATCACTCAAGCTATCGAGTGCGCCTGGAGGAGTGGTATTCGCAGCACCGAGGAGACCGAGGCGTACAAGTTGCTCCACCACATGACCCACAACGACATCGACCTCGAACGCATCGTACTTGAGTCCTCCCAAATAACGCTGTGCATGACGATGTAAGTAAGCATAGAGTAAGGGATAGTTTTGCTCGGCATGATAGCGTAGATCATTCGCCGTAAATGGCATCAGAAAGTCCTCCAAAACAGTGCATTTCTTTTGCTGCCATTGTACATGAAAAAATGGTTTGACACAATCAGCATAACATAATCCCCAGTCTAAGAGAACGCACAGCGGCTAGCCGCTGTGCGTTCTCTTAGACTGGGGATTATGTTATGCTATTCCATATCGCCGCGATTACCCTTACGCTGATGATCAAAAGCTTTCTTAATGGCGGTCAGACTTTGCTGTACCTCGCCGCGCTCTTCAAGCATATTCGCATAGCGGAAGTAGGCACCGGCAGCAATATCGTCTGCACTCGCCACTTCCAAGAGTGCCAATGCCTGCGTGAAAAACTCATCTTCTGCCGCGAAGTCACCTTTTTTATGGCGAATTTGCGCCAACGCGATGAGTGCTTGCCCCTGTGTTTGTGCATCACCACCAAATTGGGCAAACTCCAAAGCCTCCTGCGCCTCCTGCTCCGCCTCATCTACCTTGTCGCGTTTGAGCAATAGTTCGGCAAGACCAGTGTAACAGATAGAAGCCGACACCTCATCATTCAGCTCGCGCTCAATAGCGATTGCCCGATGATACTCGCGCTCGGCTTCGTCAAGGTTATCCAATTTCTCCAAGGTCTTGCCAAGTCTCTGATGCGTCATACCAGCAAGACGCTGCTCGTCGCGCATTTCATACAATGCCAGACTACGCATTGCATAGTCGCGTGCCATCACTATTTTGCCAATCGACTTGTAGTGCTGGCTAATCTGCATATATTTCTGCGCGAAACTTTTGCTATCATGATTCATGGCGTCGAGCATATCAATAGCACGATGGAAGTGAGTGACAGCTTTTTCCAGGTCACCAAGTCGGAAGTAGTCATTTGCGAGATTACTGTAAACCTCAAGCGAGAACACCGGGTCTGTCACCAGACCTTGTTCGATAGCGGTATGACAACGTAAGTGATTCTCAAGAGCCAGTGTATAGTTGTAGAGAGCGAAGTAGGCTTTTCCTAGTATATTTCTGGCTCGCTCTGTGTACTCGCTATCGTTGAGACTCTCTCCTTGCGAAAGGGCAGAGCGGAGGTCTACAACGGCTTCCTGGTACTCGCTAGCACCTAAATGTACCTCACCACGAAGCAGATACAGGCGATAGACCTGATCTGTTGTGATACGCTCTGGTTGAATTGGCAGCAGCAACTCTTCTGCCTGCTTGAATGCACCTTGCTGTACCAGTACATCGGCCTGCAGCAGGTCAACATCAATGCGCTGGTCTGGGCCTGCATCTGCGGGGGAGTAACCAACGGCTCTAGCCTCTGCTGCGCCAGCTGGAGAACCTTCGAGAAGAAAAGTCAAAGGAACATCGAGGCGACGAGCGAGAATCGAAAGAGCTTTCAGGGAGGGTCGAATTTTACCTCTCTCTATAGCAGAGATGTAAGAAATCGAAAATTCTGGTGCGGCAAGCTGAGCCTGAGTCATTCCTAGTTTTGTGCGAACTTCACGAATATTTGTTCCAACTCTTGCTGCTACCGCCTTTCCCACGTTTGTTGTTTCAAGGGATGGCATGGACGGATTTCCTTTCAATCTTTGGTAGTACAAAATAGCATATCAACCATTGAGTGAGTTTTTATATCACCCGGCAGATAGCCATGCAGATGAAATCACGTTCTACTTTCCTTAAAGAACTCTATGTCGTCTACAAAAATGCTTATTCATAAAAAATCCTTTCTGGACACCCACCCCGTTCGAGGGGGGCAAGAAAGAAAGCCCCCGAAGGGGAGCCGTTAAAGAAAGTGAGGGGGTGTGTAAGACATCCTGTAGAGCATTGTATCATGAAATCGAACCCTTGTCAATAGTTATTATAGTAATGAACGAATGATATTTGTACTGTAATTGCGCCACCACTCTACTTCCCTGAGAGAAAATATACTGGAAAATCATGGTTTTTCCAATTTACAAGGAAAATGAGAACCACGAAATATAGTGTACATTTTGCTAACATAAATTGTACAAAATATCGACAATACTACATTTTGTGTTTACAATGTTTGCACAGGAAAGTAATAGTCCAAAAACCATGTCCCTTCCTTCCCACCCCGTTTTAGCTCTTTTGACATGAAATAGCTAAACACTAGGCAAAGAGAACCCCGTTGCATTATAATGGACTCACAGTACAGCAGCGTTCTTCTAGTTTCCGGCGCTCATTTTCCACAGGTGTAAAAACAACGATGTTGTATTGCGAACGCCGTTTCTAGCAGTCGATGAGGAAAAGGGGCTAGACATGACTACCATTCCACAGTTGTTTGCACGTACTGTAGAGCAATTCGCTACACGGTCAGCACTACTTGAGCCACTTGAAACTGGCGAAACCGCGTCCTTCACCTATGCAGATGTGCAAAAGCGCGTCGAAGGCTTCGCTGGCTATTTACAAAAGCAAGCGCTCATACCTGGGGGTCGTCTGCTCATTTGGAGTCCTAGTCGCGTTGATTGGCTCGTTGCATACTTAGGAACGCTGCTCGTTGGAATGGTCGTGGTGCCGCTCGACGTGAGTAGCAAGGAAGACTTTCTACAGCGTATCGTTGAAACTACAGAAGCACTTTTTCTTATTACAACACAAAAACAATATAAGAGCTTGCAGAATCCACTCATTCCACTCATTGATATTGATGCATTGCCACAGGAGGATTTCGATGGCACACAACTTCCTTCTATAAAAGATGAAGACCTTGCCGAACTGGTTTTTACCTCCGGTACTACCGGTCAACCTAAAGGTGTAATGCTTTCGCACAAAAACATCGTTAGCAATGCTCTCGCTGCCCTTGAGGTTATCACTATCACCGTGAATGATCGAGCACTCTCGATTCTGCCACTTTCGCATATGTTCGAGCTAACAATAGACATCGCTATTCTCGCGAAAGGCGCCAGCGTTCTCTATGCTCGTACACTTTCCCCTGATACCTTGCTCAAGTTATTGGGCAGCCAGAATGTGAGTTGCATGGTCCTGGTACCACAGGCACTACAACTTTTCCTGAGTGGCATCGAGCGCGAGGTTCGCCGTCAGAAGCGAGAAAGAGCGTGGGAATTGCTGCACCGCGTGGCAGCTTATCTACCCTTTGGCCTTCGTCATTATCTCTTCGCCTCCGTACACAAACGCTTTGGGGGCAAATTCCGCTTCTTTGTCAGTGGTGGTGCCTATCTCTCGCCAACGCTGGGTGGACGCTTCGAGAATATGGGGTTTCGCGTCATTCAAGGCTATGGCGCGACAGAGTGTTCCCCCGTTATTTCAGCGACTCCACCGCGTGAACACAATCTTGTCTCAATAGGCAAGCCACTCCCAGGTATCGAGGTACGCATTGCTGACGATAAAGAGATTCTCGTGCATGGCCCAAACGTGGCACTTGGTTATTGGAAAAACCCTGAAGCGACAGCATTTGCATTTCAAGACGGTTGGTATCATACAGGTGATCTTGGTTTTCTCGATGAAAAGCACGATCTATATATAAAAGGGAGAAAAAAGAACCTGATCGTACTCGCAAATGGCATGAATGTCTATCCAGAGGATATCGAGAACGTGTTTATGGCGGTTCCGGGAGTGCGCGATGCCGTGGTGATTGGACTGGTAGAAGAGGGTCAGGACCCACAAGTGCATGGTATTCTGCTCGTAGATGATGCGAGCAAGGCCAAATTGATTGTACAACAGGTCAACAAGCAACTTGCATCTCATCAGCAAGTGCGCGGCTTCACCGTCTGGCCCGACGACGACTTCCCACGCACACATACATTGAAAGTGAAGCGGCAGGACGTTCTCGGTAAGCTACCAACGATACGCAAAAAATCCAGTGCCGTGAAGGAATAATCATTTATGCTCTATCTGGTCGCCACCCCCATCGGCAATTTACAGGACATCAGCTTGCGTGCCCTCGAAACGCTACGTCAGGTCGATGTGGTCGCGAGCGAAGACACACGCAAAACGGGCCTACTGCTCAAACATTTCGACATCCACAAACCGCAGATCGCCTTTCATGAGCATAATGAGCAGAGAGCCGGAGGCCGTCTCGAAGAACTGCTACGTCAGGGACAATCGGTTGCTGTCGTCACCGACGCCGGTACACCAGGCATCGCCGACCCCGGCTTTACACTTGTGCGTCGCGCCATTGCCGCAAACATAGATGTTACCATGATTCCGGGTCCAACTGCACTCGTCATGGCTCTTGTATTATCGGGCCTACCCGTACACAGCTTTACATTTAGAGGCTTCCCGCCGCGCAAATCCGTTGGCAGACGCAAGTTTATGGAGATCGACAGAGAGGCACCCCACACACTCATTTTCTACGAAAGTCCCTACCGCCTTGAAGATTTCCTCAGCGATGCGCTCGCGGTCTACGGCGACCGTCAAGCCGCCATCGCCAACGACCTCACTAAGATGTTCGAGAAAATCGAACGTGGCGCACTCTCCGAGTTGCTCGCCTCAGTCAAACAGGCAAAAACCAAAGGGGAATACATCGTGGTCATCGCAGGTCTCGGCAAAACCTCAATTCTCGAATCAACAACAGATGTAGAAGAGAGCGGTGAAGGCTAGCCTTCACCGCTCTCTTCTACATTTGTTGTTGATTTTTATATCCCCATTACGGTGACGAGTTCTTTCACGGCGTCGGCGGACTTCTGCAGTAGCGCACGCTCCTGCTCGTTCAGTTCTATCTCGATAATCTGCTCGATACCCTTTGCGCCAAGTTTGGCGGGTACACCAACGAACAAATTCTTGATACCATATTCGCCATCGAGATAGACGGCACAGGGCACAATCATCTTCTTATCCAACAAAATTGAATCGACCATTTGCAGCACTGAAGCCGACGGTGCAAAGTAGGCACTACCCGTACCAAGCAGCTTCACGATCTCGGCACCACCATCGCGAGTACGTTGCACAATTTGCTCGATACGCTCCGCAGGTATCAACTGCGAAATTGGTACACCAGCAACTGTACACATACGCGAGAGCGGCACCATCGTATCGCCGTGTCCGCCCAGTACGTATGCTTGTACGTCACTTACGGAGGCACCAACCTCTTGTGCGATGAAGGTGCGGAAACGGGCGGTATCCAGCACTCCAGCCATACCAATCACACGTTCGCGCGGAAAGCCGCTCACATGTAGGGCAAGTTGCGCCATTGCATCGAGGGGGTTTGTGACCATCACCAGAATAGCATTTGGCGAATGTTTCGCGATCTGCTCCGTTACTTGCGTGACGATCTCCTGGTTTTTCTTGACCAGATCGTCACGGGTCATACCGGGTTTGCGTGGGAAGCCAGAGGTAATCACGACGATATCGGAGTTCGCGGTATCGGCGTAGTCATTGGTGCCCGTCACCAGCGAATCATAGCCAAGCACAGGGCCAGCCTGCAACATATCCAGAGCCTTGCCCTGTGGCATATTTGGCACAATATCGTACATGACTACATCAGCGTAGTCGCGTTCCGCCAATCGTTGGACAAGGGTGCTGCCCACAAAGCCAGCACCGACAACAGTTATCTTACTTCGCATTACGCATGATCCTTTCGAGTTCAAAAAATATGCTATGGGTATTGTATGCCCTGATTGGGAGATATGGCAACTTATAGCATGAGAGAGATATTAGACAAACGTGGAGTTCACGAGACGCGTGAACTCCACGTTTGTCTAATATCTCTTTTATACCTTGCCTTCGGGGTCATCCACCACCACTGGCACACCAGAGTCTCTGTAAAGCGTGGCTACAGCTATCTTCACAGACAGACTCGCTAGCTCTATCTCATCCTCTGGTCCATAAAAGTCATAAATCCAACCTCGTTGTGTGCGACGGTATACTTCAACAGATTGATACTTCGATGCAACAAGGACATATTCTTCTATCGTTGGACACTCCCGATAATAGCCCAGCTTTCTACCTCTATCGTAGGCTTCAGTTGAATTTGATAGCACTTCCACAATGACGCGCGGAGATTGTATCTCTGTAGTATCAGGTGATGGTTTATCACGCTCATCACATGTTACCGATGCATCAGGGTAAGTATAGCGTTTAGATGAGATACGAGCGGCTACATCAGAGTTGTACGTATAGCATTGTTTCCCTGTCGCCCGTAAAGCATCCTGGAGAACTCTTACTGCGTTAATCCCCATGCTGCTATGTGCCAGACTTCCATCAGACATAGCGTACACATGACCATCTATATACTCATACTTTACATCAGTGCTAGTTCTTTCGAGTTCGCGCCACACTTCCACACTCATGCGTGGTGGTGATGGTTGAGCTACCATATGTGTCTCTCCTTCGTAGGTGTAGGGACCTAATTTATTACGCCCTCGCACGAGCGAAGCAATGTGCGAGTCTTATACATTCTCAATTTGCTGAGAGCAAGACCTGCGAGCAATGGTTTTGTGCTTGTTCACTTTGTAACGCGTCGAGACTCGCACATTGCTTCGCTCGTGCTTGGGTGCGATAAATCGGACCCCTACAACTACACCTCAACCGACATTGCGACTGCGCCGCCACCACCGAGACAGAGCGTAGCGAGGCCGCGCCCACCACCGCGACGCCTCAGTTCGTAGATGAGCGTGGTGAGGACGCGTGAGCCGCTGGAGCCAATGGGATGGCCGAGGGCAATAGCTCCGCCGTTGACGTTGACACGCGACCAATCCCAGTCTAGTTCTTTGCCGTTGGCGAGAGCCTGGGCCGCGAACGCCTCGTTGACCTCGATCAAGTCGAAGTCGCTGATCTTCATGCCTGTGCGCTCTAAGAGCTTATGCACCGCGATTGGCGGAGCAGCAAAAATGAAGCGCGGCGTGATCGCACCCGATGCATAGCCTGTGATACGCGCCATCACATTCAGACCATGCTCTCTGGCAAAATCTGAATCGACAACAACGGTTGCCGAGGCTCCATCGCTCAGACCAGGAGCGTTGCCTGCGGTGACGGTACCACCCTCTTGAAACGCAGGCATCAGTTTGGTGAGCGCATCCATCGAGCTATCGCCACGAATAGGCTCGTCAGCCTCGACGAAGGTGCTACCCTTCTTCTGCTTCACCTCAATAGGCAGAATCTCATCTTTGAAGCGTCCAGCAGCAGTAGCGGCGGCAGCACGTTGATGGCTCTGTAGCGAATAGTGGTCCTGTTCGGCACGTGTCACCCCGAATTTGTCGGCGATAACCTCGGCCTCTTCGCCCATGTGGATATTCTCGAAGGCGCACCAGAGACCATCATGCACGACGCTATCTACTATTTCACCGTTGCCCATGCGATAGCCTGTACGCGCCTTTGGCAGGACATACGGAGCGTTACTCATGCTCTCCATACCACCAGCGACAAACGCCTGAGCATCACCGGCACGAATAGCCTGTGCCGCCAGCATGACAGCTTTCAAGCCGGAGCCGCACACTTTATTTACTGTAAAGGCGGGGATATCGTCCGGCAAACCTGCGTGGACAGCGGCCTGTCGTGCGGGTGCCTGTCCCACGTTCGCCGACACGACGTTGCCCATAATCACTTCGTCGATAGTCTCTGGGTCGATGCCTGCACGACGCACAGCCTCTTTTATCGCCAGCGCACCCAGTTGAGGTGCGGTAAAACTACTCAAACCACCTAGAAATTTGCCTGTTGGCGTGCGAACCGCTCCCACAATAACAGGAATACGCTCTGTAGATGACACTCTTTGCTCGGACATTTGGATATTCTCCCTCCACAGCATTGTGGATACGTGTATACGATAGGACTCTTTATTATTATTGTATGCTTTCAGGTGGTGCAGGGTCAAACGGGTTGTGGGGGTAATGTGCCCATTTTGAAACCTGCTGGAACCTGCATATCCCACATAGACGAGGAGACCTGTGAGGATGATAAGAGAGCAACCTTGTCATACACAGGTTCGCCAGTACCGGGACCAACTGCGCCCGCCAGGATATTCACAGGATGATACTGCATATCGAGCAAAATCACCAATCCATTCCCATAACGAATACGGTAGACAGCTATTCCTCTGAATATGTCCTTATCAAGGTAGTATGCTTGATGCGTGTTCAGCTCATGACGCAATTCATTAAGATCGAACATTGCCTCTTCTGCCATATCGATGCCCCACCCTTGCACATTCTCTTGCGCGACGCGATGCATCTCATCCATGCCTAGCGTGTCGTGTCCATCATTCACCAGTACAACATCGAAGGTACCCTCTTGCATCGTCTCTACGCTCAGGTAGCCATCTTTTAGCGAGTGGTAACTGTCGATACGATAGCGTTTGCCCTTCGCATCTATCTTCGTCTGTGTGTGGTAAAGGATATAGGCACTCCATGACAGCGTTGTAGGCAGCAAAAATGCTTGCGATGACGATGTGGGTGTCCGCATCACGCGAATAGTGGTAAAGGTTGCAACGAGAACAACGATGGCGGCGACGAACAATCCAGCAAGTTGCAGCGTGCTGATACGTCTCTTTTCTTTGTGGATAGACAAAAGACGAAATGCATGTCCATTGCTGGCTTGAGCAGCGATTGCCGCCATAACAGCTTTATCGACGCTAGGTGAAGGACTTGAGGCTTCAAGTGAGGCAAGCAAACGTGTTGCTTGCTGCATCACACGCTGTTCTGCTGCACACGATTGACAGGTTGCAAGATGTGCCGAAACAAATTGTCTTTGCTCTGGCGTCAGATCATCCCAAAGCGGAAGATAGCGTCGCACCGTTTCACATATATGCGGATTCGATTGTTGTGACGAGTTGTGGAGACGCGAAGAAAGATTATGTTCACTCATCGTGCCATCTCCTGTTTCTCGCCATCCTTACTCAAACGTTGATATTGTTCGATGAACATACGCTTCGCACGCGAAATACGGGTCGCGGAGGCATTGGAGGAGATGCCCATGATTGTTGCAATTTCTTGATATGGTATACCCTGAGCGGCATTGAGTACAAGGGCGGTCGCGTACTCCGGCGGCATATTTTGTAGGGCGCGACGGATAAGGTCACGCTCGGCAACCTCTGGAATACCACCATTATCAGCGAGAAAGGCAAATGTATCCTCACTCGCCTCGTGTTCACCAGAGTCATCATTACGAAAGCGATGCGAAAGCGACCACCACGAGATGCGTTTTCTGCGTCGTAACATATCGACACATAAATTCGTCGCGATACGATAGAGCCATGGTGAGAGTCGTTCACGCTCATAGAGACTGCTCCAGGAATTGCAGGCGCGTATAAAGACCTCCTGCGTCACATCGTCGGCATCCTCTTGATTGCCAAGCATGCGATAGATGTAGGAGTGAATAGGTCGCTTGAACTGCTCATAGAGTTGAGCCACAGTTAAAATAGCGTTCGTCTGTGACGCCGCTTTCTCTGTTGACGCTTGAGACTCTATCGGTTTATCCACAGTTATACCGGCTCTCTCTTCTTGAGAAGGGACCTCACCCGTCGCACTTCCCAGACTTGCCTGTAGTATACCAGGATTGACCGCCAAATAAAACATACTGGCTCCATGAAGAACGAATTTCTGTAATAAGTTTTATGTATTTGCTAATCATCTGTCTACCACGTTTCGACAGGCCAAATTTTACGACAGATTTGGTTAGTAAAGATTGGTAACACTGTTCAGAAATACACTCCATATATCTTACTTTTTCTGCTATAATGGACTATCAAAACAAGAGAGTTGGACTAGATAGATGACTTATTCGATAGCACGTAATCGAGAGGCGAATAGCGAGGTAAACAAAATCTATGAAGAAGACCGCGCTATTCATGACTGGTATCGTTTTGTTCTCTCTTTCCCACCCCATCTGGTGCGTACCTACCTGCAACGTTTTGAACTCCAAAGTCATCATCGCGTTCTGGACCCATTTTGCGGTACAGGCACGGTACTTGTTGAATGCAAACGCCTAGGTATTCCAAGCATAGGCATTGACGCAAACCCTATGGCATATGTTGCCAGCCAAACTAAAGTAGATTGGACGCCAGAGCCACAGCAATTATTAACGCACGCGCTTAGCATAGCAGAAGCAACCACAATAGCATTACAAGCAGAAGGCATTGAAGATGAATCTTTCTTCCATAGAGCGGAGGACACACAGTTATCTCAACTAACGAGTTTACCCGAAGATCAATTCCACTTGTTGCTGACAAACTCTATTAGTCCACTACCTCTACACAAAACGCTCATCTTGCTTGAAAATATAGAACGATATAGAGATGACCGCTTTTATTCTCATGAAAGACTTGCACTAACTAAAGCTCTAGTACACACTATCAGTAATCTTCGTTTCGGTCCAGAAGTTGGCATAGGACCAGCAAAATATGACGCACCTGTCGTCGCTTCATGGCTTCGTAATATCCGTACAATGGTAAAAGATATTGCACTAATGCAGCAAAAAGAGCATGCAGACTCAAAGGTTTTTTGTGCAGATGCCCGTCAATTGTCTCAAGTACTAACACCAAATTCTATAGATGCGGTGATCACATCGCCTCCTTATCCAAATGAAAAAGACTATACACGGACGACACGATTAGAATCGGTCATATTAGGATTACTCAATAATAAAACGGACTTACAAAGCTTAAAAAAGGGCCTATTACGTTCAAATACACGCAACGTGTATAAAGGTGATGCTGACGATCAATGGGTATCTTCTCATCGCGAAATACAAGGTATTGCTCAGGCAATTGAAGCACGTCGTATCGAGCTTGACAAAACATCTGGCTTTGAGCGGCTCTATGCGAAGGTAACAACGCTCTATTTTGGTGGTATCGCAAGGCACTTAGCTTCCCTCTACCCTCTCCTTCGTCCAGGCGCACAACTAGCATATGTGTTGGGAGATCAAGCATCTTATTTACAAGTGATGATTCCAACAGGAAGATTGGTTGCTGAAATTGCACAATCACTTGGCTACGAACTAGTTGGTATTGACCTTTTCCGTACTCGTTTCGCTACAGCAACAAAGGTGCAGTTACGGGAAGAGGTGGTTGTCTTGCAGCGTAAGTAAGCAAGAATCCTCATCTTTCAATAAACCGAGATTGATAGGTATCAAATGACGCAAAATTCTAGCGGCCCACAAAAACTGAATCGCTATCAGCAGATTATTGAGCGTATATTCTTCTGGTATTACAGAGAAGGAAACCATGAAGTAATCTTCGAGCGCGAAGACATGGTACGGGCAGCGCAGGAACTATTAATCAATTTACCTAAAAACCTTGGTGACATTCCCTACTCTTTCCGCTACCGTAGTACACTCCCAGATTCGATTCGTGCCAAGGCACCTCAAGGGGAAGATTGGATTATTCGACCTGCAGGCAGAGCACGTTATCGTTTCGTCTCAATAGCAGAAGCGTACATCACTCCAAATACAATGATGGCGGAGACAAAGATCCCTGCCACTCCTGGTATTGTAACGCTTTACGCTTTGGGTGATGAGCAAGCATTGCTAGCAAAACTTCGTTATAATCGCTTGTTAGACATATTTATGGGTGTAGCATGCTATTCATTGCAAAATCATTTGCGTACAACGATACCTAATATTGGGCAAGTAGAGACAGACGAAATTTACCTTGGCGTTGATCATAGAGGCGCACATTATATATTTCCGATACAGACAAAAGGTGGAAAAGATAAACTCGGCATTGTACAAATCGAGCAGGATTTTGCATTATGTGCAAGCAAATTTGCTACTCTCATTTGCTGTCCTATTGCAGCACAATTTATAGAAGATAATCTTATCGCACTGTTTGCATTTGAAGAGAATGAAAATGGCATTGCATTGACAAGAGAAATGCATTATCGGCTCGTTCAACCAGAAGATGTGACACAGGAAGATTTAACTACATATCGTTCTCGATCAATAAACTAGAGCATCCCCTGCTAGTACCATCTTCCCACTTCCTCCACTCTTCACAGAAATAATGCTATTATGCAAATAGGTCGTACCACACTGACATAAAGTAGTACAAACTGCATGACCATAAGGGCGTTTGGTGGAGGGGTGTATCTTGGATACGAAGGAGGTTCTCATGCGTTTGTTTTCCAGTCAGAAAAGCATTTGTAAGCATCAATCTCATTTGCATGCTTCATGCCCCCCTCGTCGTCGTTCTCGTAGTGTATCGCTTCTTCGCTCGACAGGACTCATTCTTGTCCTTGTTGCTCTGTCTATCATGCTCAATCAGGGTTGGACTGAAGCTAGTGCTAACTGGGTTCCATTCAGAGGCCACCCTGTCGGTTTGAAAACCGTACCAGGACAACACCCACCTATCCCACCTGTTACAGTCAATTATAATAAGCCTGTGCTTGCCTTCTATTATATGTGGTATCATCACTCGGACTGGTGTAGCTGTCATATGTCGGACCTGCCAAATCCGCAGTATGACTCCAGCGATGATACAACGATTGATCGTCAGGTTAATCAAGCGGCAAGTGCGGGTATTACTGGCTTCATCAGTTCATGGTGGGGACCCGGCGATAATACTGACAATAACTTCGCGAAGTTGTTGGTCCACGCCAACACGTTGGAACACAACACGAACTTCCATTTCGCGTCTTCGCTCTATATGGAGAGCGACGCACCACTGCTCAATACGCAGGCCAAAATGATTAGCGGACTACGCTTTGTGCAGCAGCACTACCTGGGAGATAGCCACTTCTTCCGCTGGCACGGAAAACCTGTCTTGTTCTTCTGGAATCCTCTAGGCAATGGGCGCAGTCTCGCAGAGTGGGCATATATTCGCAGCCAGGTCGATCCCAATCACACGATGATCTGGTCGGCGGAAGGCGTCGATATTAATCTGTTGAATGTCTTTGATGGCATTCACCTGTTCAGCGCAGGCTACTGGGGTATTCAACATGGTACGATGCCACAGGTCGATCAAGGTTTCCGCAACCAGATCAATAGCTACAATCAGGCACACCACGCACAGAAAATCTGGGCTGCGGGCGTCCTGCCTGGCTATGACGATACACGCATACCAGGACGCCAAGGCACATACATCGTACCACGTAATAATGGCGCGACATACCAGACTAGTTGGCGTGCAGCCATGAGTAGTGCGCCGGATTGGATCACCATCACCACCTTTAATGAATGGTTTGAGGGGGCAATGATCGAGCCAAGCGTCCACTACAACAATCAATACCTGAACCTGACACAGCAATTCGCCAAACAATGGCACGGCTGATCTCGGTGGGTTCATGTTATGTGTAGAAACCAATGATGCTGTTTTGAGTAAACGAACGGGCGATCCCTTGTGGTCGCCCGTTGCAGAATAAAAATTTTAAAGAGCGGCATCAGTTCCTACACGCAATTCGTTTCTATAATTTGAGGTTAGGTTGAAAGGGAGGAATCTTTCATGCCATTATGGAATTTATCAGGCATGAGGCGCGAGTACAGGCGTATGCCCTCTGCCCGCGTGCTTATTCTCGTTGCATCGCTTTTGGCGGTGTTTTGCATCGTAGGCGTAAGTGTATTCCAATTTGTGCGTCTCACACCCACACACGCTGCACCTTCACAGGTTGCAGTGACATTTCCCACTGGACATCCCGCCGTACTCAAGCAGAGCCGCGTCAACGGCCCTGCAAATGCACAACAACGTCTTTCGCTCTCCATCGGGCTACGTGTCCCTAATCAGGATGCACTCACGAAATACGTGCAGGATATTTCTCATCCAGGCTCGGTAAACTACCATCGTTATCTCACAGCAGCCCAGTACGAGGCGGTATTCAGTCCTAGCAAGGCAACCTATAGTGCCTTGCAGCAGTATCTGCAAACGGCAGGCTTCACCGTCACGCACACCTATAGCCATCGCTTGCTGATTACATTCAGTGGCACAGTGGCCCAAGTTGATCGCACCTTTGGTGTCACGCTCAAAAGCTATACTGCACACAATGGGCAGACCTATTATGGCAATGATACAGACCCACAGCTTCCCGCGTGGCTTATCAGTCAGGTGCAAAGCTTTACAGGTTTGAACAATGCCGTCCGTTTCCAGCATCCACCATTACGGAATCATGTGGCTGGAAAATTCACACACGCCAGCGTTCAACCAACATGCCTGCCACAAGATACAACGGGTTCCTATCTCTTACCCAGCCAGATGGCAACGGCGTACAACTTGAACGGTCTGTATAATGCTGGCTATCAAGGCGAAGGACAGAGTATCGCCCTCTTCGAGTTGGCAACGTTTAATGCGAGCGACCTCACCGCCTACGCATCCTGCTATGGGCACAGTATCACTCCAGTTCAAACGGTTGTTACAGGCTCCTCCGCCGTTCCCTCGGATGGTGGCATCATAGAGGTCGAACTTGACGCACAAGTTATCTTGAGTGCCGCCCCGAAACTGGGTCGTTTAGTGGTCTACGAAGCGGGCAATAACGAGGCCGATTACCTTGCGGAATGGGCACAAATTCTACAGGACGCCGTTCCGGTTGTCAGCACTAGTTGGGGTGTCTGTGAAAACGACCTGGCATTAAGTGATGCTCAACTGGAAAACGAGATGTTTACGGCGGCGGCGGCTCAAGGGCAGACTGTTGTCTCAGCATCTGGCGATAGTGGCAGTGCAGGCTGTGCCTTCGATAACACTGGCAATAATTCACAGCCTTACACAGGGCTAAGCGCGGGTGACCCCGGCGCACAACCATTTGTCACCAGCGTCGGTGGCACATCCCTTACAGTCAATAATGCAACGTCAGCATATACCAGTGAAGCTACCTGGAACAATCCCGTAAATGGTACTTACAGCGGTGGTGCCTCCGGTGGTGGTATCAGTAAATACTGGGCTGCTCCGTCGTGGCAGTCTGCCCCCGGCGTTCACAACCCCTACACATCCGCAACACCATGTGGTGCCACGGCACCCAGCTTCTGTCGCGAGACGCCAGATGTGTCACTCCAAGCCGACCCGACACGCAATAGCTATCTCATCTATTGTACATCAATACAAGCTGGCTGTGATCCCTCAGCTCCCTGGGGGTCCATCGGCGGCACCTCTGCCGCGACGCCGATGTGGGCCGCGCTGCTTGCAATAGCAAATGAAATGTCGGTAAAGCAAGGTGGCTTCAACCTCGGTTTTGTCAATCCATTGCTCTATCAGGTTGGCAGCAACGCAACGAATTACGCAGCCAGTTTCCATGATATCACCACTGGCGATGATGACTACAACAACGATAACCCTGGCCTCTATCCCGCAACTCCTAACTATGATATGGCGACAGGTCTGGGTAGTTACAATGCTCTTGCACTGGCAACAAATCTCGTGACACTGGCGCAGAATGCATCGCCGACACGCATATCGCCTGCAAGTACTATATGGTACTTCGCGGAAGGTAGCGTCGGCAATGGCTTCCAGGAATTTATCACACTGCAAAATCCGAGCGTGACCCAGGATGCGACGGTCAACATCACTTACCTCTTCGAGAACAAAGCATCCGTCATCGTCAGTCATCCCGTACCCAAAAGTTCACGCGCAACCGAGAGCGTCAACGATGACCTAAAGGTAGAGACAACGAACCCACAACAACAGGCTATAGCGGCCATCGTTCAGGTTATAAACGGTGGCCCAGCCATCGTTGCAGAACGCCCGATGTACTTCTCGCATAATGGTGTGCGGAGTGGCACGGATGTTGTGGGTGCTACGAACCCACAAAACACCTACTACTTCCCATCAGTGGATACACGGCACGGTGCACGTAACTATCTTACCTACCTCACCATGCTCAATCCGAGTACCTCACAGACCGCGAATGTCACCGTGACGTACTATACTGGAAATTGTGGACAAGGGAATCAAACAGTTTGTCCAACGCAAACTGTGCCAATAGCACCCTTGCATCGTGGCACAGCAACACCACTCGCGCTGAGTACACCTCTGTATCAGCAGACATCGGTCACAGTGCAAAGTGATTCACCCGTCGTTGTCGAACGTCCAACCTACCTCAGCGATAATATCCCGACGGCAGGTGGCGCAATTATGGGTGCGATGAGTGAAGTTGGTGCAACAAATCCTGGTAAGGACTGGCTCTTCGCCGAAGGCTATACCGCGAGCAACTTCCAGGAGTACCTCACATTGGCGAATTTCGGTACAACCGATACAAGCGCGGTGGTGACACTGGAATACGACAATGGACATCGACAGGCTATCACGGTTACAGTACCCGCGCTCAATCACGTCTACTTCGATGTGAATCAAGCAAATGCGACTCCGACTGGCACCTGTGATGTCACGCCATGTCAGACATCGCCAGCCTCCTCAGCGGAAGTTACCTCGACGGCAAACATCGTTGTTGACCGTTTGATGTACTTCCACTACAGTAGCGCGAAAATTTCTGGTGCAACGGAGGCGGTGGGTGAACCTGGACCCGCCTCACACAGCGTCTACGCCTTCGCCGAAGGCTTTACCGCTGGTTCATTCCAGGAATACCTCACGCTGCAAAATCCCACGGCGACCGATGAAACCGTTGCAATCACCATGTTTGCCGATACGTATGTGCTACAGGAGCAGGTGATCGTCAAGGCCAAGAGTCGCCAGACGGTCAGCATCAACAAGTACATTGTGCCAATCGCACAAACGTACAACAACATGAACGGTCCCAATTCCTACGCTGTCTCGATGACGGTGCAGGCTCTGGGGACTGGTGCGAAGATTGTGGCGGAACGCCCCATGTACTTCAACTTCCACGGCGACCCAGGTGGCACCGATGTTCTCGGTTACGCTCAGCTAACCTAGTTCACTATAACAGTTACAACGAGAACAAAAGGGAAATGCGATTAATCGCATTTCCCTTTTGTTCTCGTTGTAACCGCTTGCTATGAAACCTGATCGACCACCTCCGCCTCACGCGGCATCTCCTGCACATGGCTCTCTTGTTCTATGTTTGCTTCTCGCACGGCCTCGATTTCGTTCTCGAAGATGCGACGTACAATGGCAACAGTGCTGGCATAAGTTGAGTCCATGCCGAAGTAGGAGAGACTGCCTGCTCCGAGGTTTTTGCCACGCGTGTAGGGTGTATCCGAGGCGTAGTGTAGGATGCCCAGATCGTAGGGCAGACGGACAAAATTGATATTCTCCCCAACGGGATAGCGCGTCAGGTACTGATCCTCGTACACGGCATTGAGGTAGGGACCGCTCTCCATCTCGACGACGGTATAGTTGGCATGATAATAAAAATCGAGATATTGGCGGTTTTGCAGATACGTGCCCTTCGCAGATACAGCCTTTTGATTGTCGAGAACGGAGCCATAAATCAGGTAGGGTTGTACGTCTTGCGCGAGGAAGCAGTTGTCAAGCCAGAACGTGTTCTGACTATGTTCGTCCATGACGACATTCGAGATCATCACATCGCCAATACTACCATTGAGCGTGGCGGCCTTACCCAGGATATAAATGCCGCGAATTTGCGTTGTGTTCTCCATAATCTCGCGCATCATGCGATAGGCCGCCATGCCGAGCGGATAGTCGATATTGAGAAGAATAGCCTTACTTTTCGCGAGCGAGTCCAGGTGCGACATGCCGCAGCGTGGGTCAATCTCGGTGGGACGCAGCTTAGCGAGGTCGATAATCTGCGCGTCGATCTCCAGGCCGTGTCGCGCACCTACATTCCAGATGCCACGCTCCTGCTCTTCCTCGCTCCGTTTAACCATTGCTTTTTGACCTATGGGTGTACGTACCCATTCACGAGCAACAAAGTACAGGAAGTTTTGCCAGTTGCCAGGAACCTGCCCCTCTTGTAACTTGCGGCACTCATCGGTCAGGTATGGGTCTTGCCCACTCAAAGCATAGCGTACCAGCTCATCTTCACGATTGAGAATAGAGCCGGAGACAAGATTGACAAGGCTGTGCGTGTTGCTTGAGACAAAGTATAGCGGACGATCTTGTAAACTCAGTGTGTCGAGCAGATTTTTCACAGGCATCCACCATTGCTGTGTGGCACGCACATAGCCAACATGCGAACCACCAAGCATACGCAAGCTGAAACTCTTGCGATGCTTACCGATGATACGCAGGTTTTCCCACAGGTGATCACCCCAGATCACCTCTAACCGTTGCCAGTCGTCGAGCGCGATATGCAGACGTTCGCGTAGCACCTTGCTAATCTCCGCGAAGACGGGCGAGGTACGATCCATATGCGTCTCTAGAAGCTGCATCGTGGTCGGCTCTGCCCTGAGTAAGTAGTACATTTTGTCCCATTCGATCTGGAATGCCACCAGGATAGGGACGATATCGTCAGTGTCGCTCACGCTGGCAACGTAGGCCGCAAGCGTCTCTTTACCATCGAAAAACCACTTGCGGCGCCGTGCCGAGGCCGTTACCGAATGCCACATATCAACATGATAGCCTTGCTGTAAGAAAACTTCTTCCGATTGACCCAGTAGCACCCGATTACAGTGAATAATCGAGGAGGGGAGCCGTAGCACGCTGTAAATGAACGCCGACATATCGGGAAAGGGCGCACGGGCATCGGGATGTAAACTGGAATCAATATTGTAGTGAGCCTGCACCAGTGCTTTCAGGCTCACATCACCAGAACTGCGTAATAGCGTATTATAGGTACGGATGTACAGATCGACATCGCGTTTGCCTGCTGCATGGTATCTCTCGCCATGTTCAAACAGGGGCGTGAAACTTGCGCGTAATTGTGAACCATCTGCGGCGTCTTGTGTCTCGAGAATCTCGTCATCTACCCCGTGCAGGGCTAACTCTTGTGAGTCCGAAAGTGTTTCTTGTTCCATATGTCCACCGAGTGTGTGTTGTGTGTTGTGAAATGCATCAAAATTTCTGCGCTTGCGTGCCATAGATTTATATCTCTCTTCTTTGAGAAAGTGTATCGTTTTCTCTTATTTCTATTTCACATTATTATACTCGTTGTGGGAAGAGGTGGGTAAGGATAAGTACGACATTTTCACGACGGAGAACGGGCGACCACAAGGGATCGCCCGTTGGTTTCTCAATACTTCGTGATGATCTCAATAATTCGTGATAATCAAATGTTCCGCATCCCGGTTGTTACGCGCCTGAAAACTCACAAGGTATTTTTTGTCGAAGGCTCGAATAGCTAAACCTGTATCGCTGTAGAGCGAGAGGATAGCAGGGGTGTTTTTGATAACAAGCATAAATGCCGCCCGACACTGGTGTAGCAGATAATGCGCGAGGCGTTGCTGATCTTGCATGCCAAAAGCGTTCTGTGAGTAGGTGCTAAATTCACTATCGTAGGGCGGGTCGAGGAAAATAAAATCTTCCGACTGTGGCCGATATTTCTGAAAGAAATCTGCAAAGTCCATATTTTCGATACTTGTATGATTGAGGTGCATTTGCAGTTCAGGTGAACGGAGATACGCAATTTTGCGTGCTAAATTCTTACGGTTGTAAGCTATACCACCATAGGGAACGTTGAATGCGCCTCGACTATTATAGCGGAACATAGACGCATAAGCATTTTCACGTACAAAAAAGAAGAGCGCGGCGGCAAGGCTCGATGCGATACTGTACATTTCTATGCTATTATAGAGGTGCCTGAGATGCATATAAAACGCGCTTTTGAGGGCACTTTCGAGGTTCGCACTGACATCTCGTTCAGGCATTTGCCATTTTTTGCGTTCTAGCTCGCGCATCCTCCGCGTTTTACTCACAAGATTTCTTTCGAGTTCGCGCATAAAATTTTCGCTATCTCTCACACAGATAGGAGCAATCATGTCGTGAAAAGCAGTTTGCCGCTCTAAAAGAAATGCGAAGAGCGCATTCTGCACTTCTTCCTGTGAGGCTTCATTCATCGAATACTTTTTATAAACCATGCTGAGTTCAAGAGCGGAATTATCTATTATTTCACTGATACGCTCCCAGGAACAGAGCAGCATATCCAACGCGTAAAAAAACTCTTTATCCTGTGAGGCAATGTTCATATAGAAATTGTAGAGATCGGAAGATTTGTCATTGAGGAATTTTTCAGAGGCGGTGATGGCAAAAAAAACGGCACCACCCCCGACAAACGGTTCGTAATAATTATTAAACGCAGGTAGGAGCGGTAAGATATATTTCAGCTCTTGTTCTTTTCCTCCCGCCCATTTCACAGGTGACGACAGTCTTTCGGCTGAAACGTTCTTTGATTGATAGAGCATGAGAGGATAATCCTTTCAGATGTTTCAGAATATTCTGAACTGAGTATCCTCTCTTTTCCTTACCTGAGCAAGTCCACAAATGATGTACCTGTTCTCAATGGACTTGCCCCGATATGCTCATATATATTCGAGAATACTACTCTGCTTCAATATAGCCCTGTGCTTTTGCGTCATCTGCGGTAGCAAAATATACCACGTCTAACGCAGCATCTTCAGGTGAGTGCAAGGTATTCAAAGGAGTCTCGATGGGGTAGTATACCTTCGTGCTGGCAACACCCAGGAACATTGCATTGGTGGGGATTGCAGATGGCGTATCTTGGGTAGCCTGTTGCTCTTTACTCGTTCCGACTGGCTGCTCTCCTGTAGCATTCTCTATAGGTGCGGATGTTACAGCCTCCGCCGATGTCTCCTCCTCGTGAGTAGGAAGTGCATCGATAGACGCCTGGATAGAGATTATGGGCATTTTCTCGGTTGCCGAGTCGTTGTCCTCTATTACGGGTTCAGTGCTAACTGACTCGGTGACAGGATCAACAAGCGTTAAAGCAGGTGCTGTATTATCAGGCTCGACTGCTTTTGTCGAGAGAGACGGTTGGCTTACGGAGCGAGTTTCAGCGACAGGGATTTGCTTTTGTGTTCCCGTGCCATTCAGAGAGCCGTTCTGGGAGATGTGCATATCTTGACTATTTTGCGCGTACTGTTCCATACGTTTTTTAATCAAGAGGTAGACGGCAACGCCAGCGGCAGCCAGGCCCATCGCAAAGCCAGACACCATCCAGATGGGATTTGTTTGTTGGCTATTTTGCTGTGTAAGTTGCCCAGCACGCTTCGCCAATTCGCGTTGTGCCGTTTGGCTGCGCTTTTGTAGTTCTTTAGTAGCCGTTTGGCTGCGCTTCGAGACCTCTTTTGAGACCTCTTTACCGCGCTGAGTAATCTCTTTCGAGACCTGCTCGGTACGCTTTGCCAGTTCGCGTGACGCTTTTTCGCTGCGCTCTGTCAAATCCTGAAGCACATCATTGCCACGCTCAACGGCTACCTGCGTTACTTTGTTGCTCCGCGCCGCGAGGTCGCGCCCGACCTTTTCGCCACGCTCGGCAACGACATTTCCCCTCTTTGCAGCCTCTGCTTGCAAAACGGCTGAACGTTCACGGAGACGTGATGACACTGTGTTGATGACTGGACCGAGTACGGATATTGTCAGGAAGCCTACGCGAATCCAACGACTCGTCTCCTGGAGAATTTTTTTATTATTGGTGTTCATATATCTGCCTTTCAAAACACATTTTTATAGAGTGGACACGTCATAAAATCTCTATTCAACACCCGCTAGTATGACAGGTTATGCGAGGTGGTGTCAAGAAAATTTCACGTTTCCAACAAAAAATGCATATGGTAAAAGCGTATTACAGCTTTTACTATATGCCTTTCGTTAAAATATATCAGCTATACATCTTCAGTTGCACTAGAATCGCTAATTTGCAAGACAAGCCGACAAAAGTGAAGCATGGCGGAAGCGGACTCTAAATAAGCTTCATCGGTTGCTGCCGCCTGTTGCGTGACCATAGCACGGCGGCGCAGTGCGCGTAGTACGACCATCACATCTTCTTTGAGCGACGGCTCCATACCTTCTTGTTGCATGAGGTGAACGATTTGACGTACAATCGAATCGACCTCGCGGCGCATCAGGCTTAGATCATCCATCCACGGATCATGCTTCTCATGCGCGACATTCCCCTCTTCTGTATCACCCCATACCAGTGCATCAGCGTATGGCTCACGTCGTTTGACATTGCCCCGCTTTCTAGCATCACCAGACATCGGTTTGCGCGTCGCCTTTTGGGGGGGGTTACTCGTCGGTCGAGAATGCGTGTCGGGTTCCTCTTGCGTAACACCTAACTCTTGCAAGAGCAGGGCTAGTTCTTCTTCCCAGCCAGCCATAGCCATACCTCCGAAACAATTGCAAACAGTGATCTGAGCTGGACTCTCAAGACCGCAAAATCAAATCCGTTCCGTTGTAAGAGGACCACAATCCCACCTTGTAGGCCACGTGTTGTGTATCCTTCGCACAGTTCTTACCATCCGCGAATTCTTACCGGAAGTGTAACACAGTGTATCATGCTTGTAAATGGCCCGAAATGGCGGTTGACGTGGTTGACAATCAAGATGGTATGCGTAAACATTGCGCTTTGTATCCAGGCTTATTTGTGAGCTTGCAGCCTAACGCGTGTATGTTTTTTTCAGAACTTCGTTCTAACGTGTTCCCAATCGACACCTTGAGACGTTTATTATAGTACGATGGGGAAATACAGACATATATTCATGCCCCACCTTGAACGTTATGGAAAGGGATTCACTACATGCAACGCACAATGTGCAAAGGCAAAATTCACCGCGCCACCGTCACACAGGCTAACCTCAACTACATTGGGAGCATCACCATCGACCAGAACCTGTTGGAGGCCGCCGACATCTATCCATATGAAAAGGTGCAAGTGGTCAATGTCAACAATGGTTCACGTCTCGAAACATACACGATCCCAGGTGCGCGTGGGTCCGGTGTCATCTGTCTCAATGGAGCGGCGGCGCGTTTGAATGCCGAGGGCGACATCGTTATCATCATGAGCTACGGACTATATAACGAAGAAGAGATTCGTGCGCTCGTGCCACAGGTTGTCTTCGTTGACGAAAATAATCAGATGACCGAGAAAAAAGAAGTGCCATTGATCGAAATGTTGCCCGAACTCCCCAAATCTGAGTTCAGCGAAGTCGAGATGATGTACTCTTAATCCTCGCAGCAAGCTTTCATTCGACCAAAACGGTTGAGTGAAATTTTGCCTCCCTCTTCCCTATCAAACGTTCGGTAGTCTATCTTTCTCTGTAAATGAAACACTCACTGTACCTGGTCGCTCCTCTTATATAACTATTGCTCTTCAATCCCGAAATATGGTCGTATCAAGATTGAAAGGAATACTATCATCAACCGGCGCACTAAAGCGGGCAAATCAATAAAACCGCCAAATATTCCAAAGCAGGAACTGGAGAAAGGCTTGCCTGACAACGCTCTGCAAGATCACGCGTACTATAGCAAGCTCGCGCTTGCGCTCAACGACTTCACTGAGCAAGAGGCGCAACACGTCTCCTTTGACCAGATACTACTGCAAAATGTTGTGTTGAGCAAGACACGTCTCAAAAAGGTGCAAATGCTCGATAGCCGCCTCGTAGTATGTGATCTGGCGAATGCGGAGTGGTCGGAGGCTATACTTTCACGCGTCGAACTGCTCGGCTGTCACCTGACGGGCTTTCAGGGTGGCGAGGGACTCTTTCAGGATGTTCTCTTCAAAGAGTGTCGGTGCAGTTTCGCACAGTTCGCGCTGACGAAATTCAAGAGTGTGCGTTTTGAAGATTGTGATTTGAGCGAGGCGAACTTTTTTGAGGCTGATCTTTCCGGTGTTACCTTCTTGAATTGTGACTTGCACCAGACAGATTTTGCAAAAGCTAAACTTATCGGTGCAGACCTGCGTGGCTCCAGAATTGATGGTATGCGCGTGGGTCCCAACGAACTTAAAGGTGCGACAATTGACCCGACACAGGCAGTAGCGTTCGTGCGTGGCCTGGGTATCAAGGTGGAGGTATTGTAGGGGCCTGATGTCTGGTAACAGGCGACCACAAGGGTCGCACCCTACTATACACCGTCTATAGTAGGGTGCGACCCTTGTGGTCGCCCGTTGGGAAACGTTACGAATTATTTTGTCAATTTGTCAAACAGCACAATCAGGCCCCTACAACACATCAGAAGAGCAGGTGTCCAGGTAAATTAGGAATAACGGGTATGAACGCCGTTATAAGCAGAGCAATAATCAGGAAGAGTGCAAAGTAGGTTTCAAGTTTCAGTGTTTGGCTCATGACAAGGTGCAGACCAGAGGGCGTACCGGCGCGTATGACACTAGTGACCGCAACAACAAGAATGGGAAGAGTCCATAGTGTCAATAAAACGAAGTGCGGTGCCCCATGTGGAACGGCGGCTACAATAACAAGCAGGTAGGCAACCAGTAGCAACGCGCAGTAGAGCCAACGACTCCATCGCAGACCCAGAATAGAGGCAAGTGTGCGCCGTTTTGCATGGGCATCACCCTCGATGTCGCGCATGTTGTTGGCATGAATGGTTGCTGCCGCAAACAGTCCCAGCGGAATACCATACGTGAATGTCGTGCTTGCAATCACACCTGTTTGAGCCATTACAAGATAAGCCCCGATGGTAATCAGCGGACCAAAGAGCAGAAAACCCACAAATTCACCAAGTGCCAATGAGGAGAGTGAACGCGCGGTCGCACTATAAAAGTATGCACAGAGCAGCCCAACTACGCCAAGCAGATAGACGAATGGGCCACCAGCCGCCGCAACAATACACCCGATAACAGCACCGAGAGCAAGTGATAGCAAACCCAGTGCAAGTACGCGTGTTGGCCTCACCAGTCCCTGCTGAATGAGTCCACCAGGGCCAAATGTATTGCTAGTATCGACTCCACGAAGATAGTCGTAGTAATCATTCACGAGATTAGCACCAATTTGAATCAGGATGATAGCAGCTAGTATGCCGATGAAGTGCGTTGTATGGAAGTGTCCAAACGGTTTTTTTGTCGTAATCGTCTGTATCCACGCCAGCACACTCCCAACACAAACGGGAACAAGCGCGAGCAGAAGATAAGCAGGTCGAATGCCATCCCACCATACCTGGAGCCATTCATTAATGCTACGCCGATACTCCGATGGCTGCACAACAAGTGGTGCTGGATTGTTGACAGAGCGTGTTGAGGAGACCGAACGAACCGAAACCTCTGGTTGCAGCGCATTGATCGTCTCTAACGACCCTAAAGGAATGGTCGGCACCTCTTCAGACTGCACAGAGTCAGCCGCGACGATGCGTGTCGAATTTACAGATTGAACAGGCTTCGCACTCGCGGTCTCTGCACTATTTTTTGCCCTGCCTGCCTTGTTTTTGGTATTCATATTCTTTACATCTTTGCTCTGCATACGCCCCCCTCACGGCGTGGTGATTGGTAGGAAAACATCATAATAGTAGCGCATTCTTGCTATAGATATAACATATACAACGTTGGAAGGTAAGAATAGGTCGCCCTCCTCATACATGTGGGTCATTCTGAGAAGAAGCATACTGCTGTAATTCGTGTTGCAGAGAGAGCATTGTCTGCTGTAACTGTGCTTGGGTGATGGCGGTGGTAAGGTCGCCACGAGTCTTCTCCAAAATGCCACGCGTCACGTCGGTTGTACGACGTAACCCTGATGTGATAGCATCGGGAAAATCAACCGAGACCAGGAGAGCATACACGTCGTCCATGTAACGGAGGTACACTTCACACCCCGCAAAGTTGCCACGTCGTAACTGGTCGAGTACATAACGACGTAACTCACCTACCGCCTCGGCCAACCCATTGAGATAGGCAGCCCAACCAATCGCCAACGCCTCAGCCATTGGTAAAGGTTGCGATTGGGTCATGGTAGCAAAGGTCACGGCTTCAGCATACTCTTTCTGTGCGTCTTGTACAAAGCCAGCATAGAAGATATCCTGATGATCGTGTAAGTCGGTCGCCATCTCTTCCAGTAGCGCCGCCGCCTGCTGTAGTAGCGTCTGAGCCGCTGCGGTTTCTTGACGATGCGTTGCCCGAATGCTATTGGCGCAAAAACGAATTGCAGCACGCGACTTAGGCAATGCCCGTTCGCGTGCTGCATTTTTTAAGGCAAGATGCGTGATTGCTTCCTGTCCTATGACATCTATATTTTCAGTCATTGCTTGCTTATACTCTCTTCTGATTGATATACGTAGTGTATCATAGAACCTGGAAAAGGAACATAGCTTACAGAAAAATGGTATGCTCTCTTTACCATGTTAGCATGGTAAAGAGAGCATACCATTTTCTCTCGTTTATCGAATCCTTCGCATACGCCGATCATCGCTCAAGTGCAAAGGATACACCTCTATCTCTGATGGAAAGCTAAGACGTTGCGTATCACCCGACCAGAAGAGCTGCTTCATCATTTCGGCAACCGCATAGAGCATATGCTGTAGAGCAGCGTCTCGTCCCTGCTCGTATGCAGTACTGCCCTCGTACTGCGAGAGTTCGGCGAAACTGATGCTCAATGGCATGCTCTCGCTCAAGCGCACAAGATAGATATCCATTTTTGTATGACCACGTTCAGCGGGGATCATAATACGAAGTTCAGGAATGCGGTCGATCATATCCAGACGATAGAAAACGCCGTAGTGGTCGCGTGAAGCCTGAAAGATGGACACCTCTGGTGTTGCATCAGGGCTAAAGTACTGTCGATCATCGCGCTCGTTTGGGCGTTCCATCTCTACTCCTAAATCTGCCAGCAAATTTTCAAACTGTTCGTCGATGTTCATGATGTTCCTCTTTCAAGCATTGTGCGGTATCTCTTATGCTAGTATTCCAACCATGCTATATGAAAGCGGAAACGTTTGTTTCCGAGATCTTTCCGTTAGCAAAACAACATGGGTGCCAATCAGCAGGGCTAATTGGCACCCATGTTGTTTTGCTAACGTTTATCGTTCTTTTGACATCAAAATGTCTTCATCATGCTATCGACCTGGGAACGCCTGTGCATACCAGCACGAGCATACAGCTCTTGGGCACCCGTCTCGTTCTGTGAATTGACATCGAGTTGAACGTGACGAATGCCACGCCGATAGTATTCGCTAAAGGCTGTGTGGAGCAGTTGCAGGGCGATACCATGCTTACGCCATGCACGACGCACAGCAACCTGCCAGATGTAACCACCATTCTCCTCTGGATAAATGCGACAGAGCGTTGTTGCAACAACCTGATCCTGGACGACTGCGACGTAGAGCATGGAAGGCTCAAAACTACTATTCTTTTTGAAGACGTTTTCGTACCACTCATCATAGAGATGATAGGGCTTGCCGTCGATGTCGGGGAAGGCTTCGGCGATCACATCGTACACAGCACGTTCCTCTTTACCTGGAATGAAGAGACGAATCGTAATGTTCTGTAATGGTTCAGGTGCGACAGGCACCACATCGAAGCGAATCTCCATACGATAGTCGCTATGCTCAACGGCGTAACCATGTCTTTCGAGCAGTTGCCTTGTAGTGGATGTGAAGCTCCATGCGTGGAGACTATGAGGCAATGTCACTGTAGCCTCGCATAGAGCATGTGCGCGTCGCTCGGCAAACTGGAGCAGGTACGATGCAATGGCCGAGTCCTGGTAAGCCGGGTGTATCGTAGTATGTACGTCTAGCACGATACGACGACGTTCCGCCGCCACACCCGTATAGCCAATGAGTTCCCCACTTCGTGTAGTGATGGCGCAGGTGTTAGTGGCAAGGTCCACCTGTTCGCTGTCCCAAAACTCAAACACATCGCTTACGGTACTCTCGGTTGAGCCAAACGCAGCGAGTTCATAGCCAGCGTTGATATCTGAAATGGCCTGTGCGTCGTCTCTTATTGCAGAGCGCACAATCAGGTCTTCGGATAGTGTGATGTTGGTCATGGGTATACTCTCCATTCTGTCTAGTTATTCCCCTGTCACGATGAAATGGTGGAAATGAGCAAGCGATGCTGAAAACATAAAAAGGCCGCAAGCGGATTTTTCAGCATCGCTTGCGGCCTCGTTCGTTCTGTGTCTGTCTGTCCCTTTATCAAGAAAGGTCAGGTAGAAATGGAAGTGGTTCTAGCGGTCAAACCTCCTGAAAAAGGGCATAGTACGGCCTTGGGCGACTGGACGAGGACTCGACAGTCGGCTTTGCATTCGCAAACACATTCCCTTTGCCATACGATTGTAATCTCTTTTCTTGCTAACAGGATGTTACACCATGATGGTGTATCTCAAGAGTAACATAGAAGAATGGGTGGAGTCAAGACTAAGAAATGAAGCAAAGAAGTCGCATCTTCAGACCATCTCTGGTATACTTTCTCACGGGAACTACAAGAAGAGGAGAGCAATGGAACAGATCAATGAACAACATCCTCATGAGGGTGATTGGCTTCGCGAGATCGTCTTTGGACTCAATGACGGATTAGTGACTACTCTCGTATTTCTCATGGCTATAAGCGGGGGGACTTCATCTAACTTACTCCTGATTATGCTCAGTGAGGTCATGGCAGGTGGCGTGTCGATGGCACTTGGCGGCTATCTGTCTGCTCGCACGGAACAAGAAGTCCTCGAACAGCGCATTGCCACCGAACGCTATGAGATCAAAAATGAACCGGAAGAAGAACGGGCAGAACTGCGGGCCATCTATCGACGCAAAGGTATCCAGGGTCCACTGCTTGATCGGGTCGTGAATTATTTGACAGCCGATGAAGAACGATGGCACCAGGCGATGGTGCATGATGAGCTTGGAGTGGTGCAAGACACGAAGATCAACCCCTGGTGGCAAGGACTTCAGGTCGGTATCTCCTTTGTAGTTGGTGGACTCATTCCGACGATACCGGTCCTGCTTTCCTTACCACAAGCTCGCTGGTGGGCCTATGGACTCACAGCACTTACGGCTATGAGTCTTGGAGCTATCAAAGCTCGGTACACGCGTAAAAGCCCGATACGCGCGGGTTTTGAATTTCTTGTGGTAGTGACGTTGGGAACACTGGCTGGCGTGGGCCTTGGACTTCTCTTGCACGCCGTGTAAGAATCGACAAGTTGCGTGGTGAAGGGGGTTATTTATATGCCACAACCCCGAACGCCTCTGGCCTTTTCACAACTCTGGTGAAGCCTGATTCTTGCAACCTTTTTAAGGCACCACGCACGACAGTACCACTCGACTTGCTGTCAAGATTGCCAATGTAATGAAAGAGTTTGCCACCACGTTTGAGGATGCGATGCAGTTCGCGGTAGAAAGCACCGGAATAGAGTTCGCCCGCGAGACTGAAGACGGGTGGATCGTGCAATATTGCGGAGAAGCTGGCATCGTCAAAGGTCGGCACAACCTCGTAGGCATCGCCCAGAATTTGTTGTATTTTGGGATTGTTGAAGAGGCCATGTGACCACGGATTGAGGCGAGCGATCTCTTGCGCTCCTGGATCAAGCTCGATTGTCACTACCTGCTCCGCCGTTTTCGCCGCCTCAATCGCGGTATAGCCCAGACCTGTTGCAGTATCCAGCACGCGCCCCGTAATGGGTGTCAATGTCGCAATTTTTTTGAGCGTGTCCTGCATAGGGTCAATATCGACGATGCGATGCATGGTAAAACCTGCAATCAACATGCTTGGCGTGTACTTCGTCGGCAACAGGCTACACATACGGTTTGTAGCCTCTGAAAAGACCTGAATTGGGCGCACATCCCCATTCTGCTCAACCACAAAACAATTGACATCGGCCTTCTTGATTCTCTCAACCTGCACCCAGTCGATATGCTCGCCCGAAGGAAAACGTACCCCTTCTTGTGACACCTGCACCACCACTTCTGAAATACCCAGGTCTGGCGAAAGAATCGTTGTCGTCTGTTCTTGCCGCTTCGCCGTTAGCAGAGTTTCGGCTTGAACATAAGAAAGAACGATTGAGTAGGACATATGGAGGACTCCTAAATAACTGATTGTATATAAATCAACTACACAACGGGCAACCACAAGGGATCGCCCCTACTATTATACGGGTTTATCACACACCGACGAGATATAGTAGGGGCGATCCCTTGTGGTCGCCCGTCCTCTAATTCACAACATATGAGAGTTTGAGACCTCAATGTCTATGCTTAAACTTTACAATCGCAACAAATCGAAGATGCCCGCGAAGGCATTGCGACAACCACGACGGTCGGCAAGTTCGTTTTGCGATGCATAGGGCACGCGCAGAACTTGCTCCCATGAAGGTGCGGCTGATGCCTGAGTCGAGGTTGGAAGCAGCGTCATACGCAAGTTCTCTTTTGGGCGCAGAGTTATCAATGGGCTGATTTCGGGGCGATAGCCTGGCGTTGTGCGTGGCGTGTATTTCTGCAAAATGCTAGTTAGAATCAGTTTGGCCTCAATCTGAGCAAACGGCATGCCGATACAGATGCGTGGTCCCGCGCCGAAGGGAAAGTACGCACCCTGTGGCACCTTCTGCCCATTTACAGGGTCCCAACGTTCTGGCCGAAATGTATCGGGATCGCCCCAGATGCTCGGCATACGATGCGTGACCCACTGGCTCAACAGGAACAGGGTGCCAGCAGGGAATTGTGTACCGTCGAGTTCAAACGCTTCGGTCGCGCTACGACCCTGGATCCAAGCAGGGGGATAGAGGCGCATTGACTCATTTAGTACCCAATCGAGGTACGGCATATTCGCCATATCCTCGATAGTAGGAGTGCGTCCATTCAGCACAGTATGCATCTCGGTGAGCAACTTTGCGCGTACCTCTGGATGTTCCGAAAGCAGGTAAAAGGTCCATGTCAGCGCGTTAGCCGTTGTCTCATGTCCAGCAGCGATAAAGGTCATGATGTGATCATGTACCTGCTTGTCGCTCAGTGGCACTTCAGCGTGTTCGGCGTCGCGTGCATCAGGTGCAGTGAGCAGCATCGACAATACATCGCCGCGATCATGATCGTCGCCGCGCCGTTGTGCGATGAGAGTATAAACGAGCGTATCGAGGCGGCGAATCGCTGCCATACGTCTGCCATACGAGGTAAAAGGCTGGTCGATACGTATGTTGAGCAGTGTTTCAAGGATACTTGGTTGTGTGCCGATGATGCCATTGAAAGCGGTGCCGAGATCGCCAAGTTGCCTGTCTAGGTCGATATTGAAAAGGCACTTACCGACAATACGCAGTGTGAGTTCCTGCATGGCACGCGACACATCGACGACATCTCCTGCATGCCATGTTTTAAGTAGCTCCTGCGAATATTGGAGCATGGTGTCTGCGTAGCCCTCGACGCGCTTTTTGTGGAACGCAGGTTGTACGGCGCGGCGTTGCTGGCGGTGTGCCTCGCCGTCAATCGTCAGCAGTCCTTCGTCGAGAACACCATCACCGTTGCCACCACTGCCCTGTGTGAACTCACGATTGTTGAAGATACGTGGATGTTCTATTAAGAGATAGCGTACATGTTCTGGTTGGAACAGCAGCACAATCGGCACCCGTCCGAGATAGACCGTCGCCATGTTGCCATAGGTGCGCTGTAATTGTTGAAAAAAGCCGAGCGGATCGGTGCGAAATGACAGCGCATTCCCAATCACGGGAAGCGGAGTTGGACCCGCCGGAAGTGTCGTCTTTGGTTCTTGTACAATGGTTGCCATGTATTCTCGTCTCTGTCCCTCTGTGCTAATGGTTCGATACCCTCATGTATATCATAGAACAAGTTGCTGCGAGAAACAACATGACATATGTATTTCTCAACGGGCGACCACAAGGGTCGCACCCTACTATACATGTTCTACGACTCGTACTCTTTCTCTATAGTAGGGTGCGACCCTTGTGGTCGCCCGTTCCTAAATTAGAAAGGTAAAGAGCACAATCTGGTCCCTACGAAAATTCCTTGAATGAAGTTTGGCAAACTACGAATATCACGGCTCCAGCCGATTGATATCCCTCGGAAACATGGTTGCCAGCTTAATGTTCGGTACATCCGTCAATTGCATCAGCAGACGTTCCAGGCCAATCGCGAAACCGCCGTGAGGTGGCATGCCGTATTTGAACGCTTCGAGATACGACGCGAACGGCTCTAGTGGCAATCTTGCCTTTTCGAGTGCCGCGATGTAGTCAGGGTAGCGGTGCAGACGTTGCCCACCCGTTACCAGTTCGGTGCCACGAAAGAGCAGATCGAACGAGTTGGTGAACGCAGGTCGCTCAGGGTCTGGATAGGTATAAAACGGGCGTTTGCTTGTAGGATAGCCCGTGACAAACAAGAAGTCGCTGCCGAACTCTTGTTTTGCCCATTCGCCAAGCCAACGCTCATCCTGTGGCGACAGGTCCGGCTCACCACGTACATCCATTTTGTGTAGCGTAAAAATCAACTCCTGTGCATCAGAGAAATGAATATAGGGTATCGTTTGCGGCACCTCTGGCATCTGCACATTGAGCAACTTTAGTTCTGCCTCGTAGTGTTCTGTAAAGTTTGCAAGAATGCCAGCCAGCACGTCGCGCAACAAGGCCATCACAGTGAAATGGTTTTCGATAAAGCCGAACTCTGCATCGAGGCTCACATATTCGTTGAGGTGGCGCGTCGTATCGTGTGGCTCCGCGCGAAAGACTGGCCCGACCTCGAAGACGCGCTCGAAGACACCCACCACAATCTGCTTATAAAACTGTGGACTTTGCGCGAGATAGGCATCACGACCAAAGTAGCCAAGTTTGTAGACGTTGGCACCGCTTTCCGTCGCCGATGCAACAATTTTGGGCGTTTGTATCTCGGTGAAATCCCGTGCCGTCAATACGCTCCGAAAACCTGCCATTGCACCTGCACTCAAGCGCAGAATAGCACGCCGCGCAGGATGACGGTTTGTGACAACCGCATGATCGAGCAACGTGTTAACATGAGCAGTAATCTTGCGCTTGTTGAGTGCAACTGGTGGAACCTCTGTTACGGGAGTGATTACCTCGACATGTAGATCGTGTAGCTCGACGCCGCTAGGAGCCTGTAACTCGCTGACAACGGTACCCTCAACCGCTATCACACTTTCGACGCCAACCTCGGTAAGTGCGGCAAGCTCGGTTTCATCCTCCTTAACGCATTGCAGCAGGCTCCAGCCATCGCGTACCACAAGAAAACTCACGCCACCCAATTGTCGTAGCGAGTGCAACCAGCCCTGCACAAGCACACGTTCGCCAATATGAACCTGCACCTCTGGAATACGTAGTCGTTCCATCTGCAAAAATCCTTTCATTATTATCCGATAAAAGGGCAACAAAAAGCCCTCATCCTCTACTATTGGAGGACGAGGGCGTATCTTCAAATATGCCTGTCGTGGTACCACCACCATTTGTTCCTTACATCGCGACAAGGAACCTCAGTCGGTTCTGCCTCTCGCCAAAGCGTAGAGGAAAACCGTCACGCGCTAACGGGCGTGTCCCGAAATACAACTACTTGTCTTCTAATAAAGAGTTTCGCTGTTTGGCTCAAGGATGTCATTGCGGAGGACCGATCACGATGCTTGCAGCGGGTATGCATCGCTCTCTATAGTTTCGGCGTGGTAGCGCAATATGTTCCCTGTCATTGCCTTTATATGTTTTTGTTGTCATTGACTATACCTGAGAAGTGGGGGAAAGTCAAGCGAAGAACTGTTTTACTCGAACGGGAAAATCTGGGACTACACGCGATGGAAGTGTTTGTTCGCCACTGAACACACCCAACGATTTATACGTGTCATCTTCCAATACCAGCACTTCGACGGTATTTTCAAGCGGTTCAACAATCCAATATTCTTGAATGCCCGCACGAGCGTAAGCGTTCCACTTGACCAAACGATCATAACTTTTTGTACTGGGAGAAGCAATTTCGATAGCAAGGTCAGGGCTACCTATTATACCTTTGCGTGTAATCTTATGCAAGTTCTCGGCAAGAATGACAATGACATCAGGTTGTACCACCGTATTGAGGGCAAGGCGCACATCAAAGGGACCCGCATATACTCTTCCGAGTCCCTTAAACTGAACATGTATCGTGAGATAGGTAGCAAAAAGATTACTCGCGCCTTGATGAAAGTCGTTTGGGGAAGATGGCGGCATATACAACACTCCATCGACAATTTCGTAGCGTTGCCCATCGTCCGGCAATGCTGCATAGTGGTCATAGGTCCATTGTCCTTGCTTTGGGCCAGCAACATCGTCAGCAGGTTTGACTACTGTATGTGGTTGCTCAAATGTTGCCATAGCTCATACCTGCCTTTCTGTGATAGATGGGAAACCTAATGAACTGATTTTATCACATCTCATAAACTCATTGCCGACTATAACACAAAAATATCTGATGTGGAAGAGATTAGGAAATTTATCGTTATATTTTAGACCCCTACAGATTCTCTCTCCCCCTACCGATAGATAACAGGGAAGGTATCAACGCCCGGTTGGTACACATCGTGGACGGGAGAGAGAATACTCATATGGTTACGACACACGACACGCTCTCTGTGAGCAAGACAAATTTGCGTTCGCTGTTAGAATTGATACCTGATTCTTTACTTCATATCGACAGTAACGGCGTTTTGCTAGGGTACAAATTTGCAAACAACATGGTATATGCGCCTACATATGCCATCGTTGGTCAAAATATGCTTGAGTTGCTACCCACAACTATAGCGCAAAAATTGCAATTTGCGATACAACAAGCAAAGCAGACACGGAAAGTACAGACGTATGAGTATCAAATAGTTATTGGAGAAACAAATTACGCTCGTCGGGCGCGCATTATTATGAGTGGCGAGAACGAATTTTTGTGGCTGATTTGTGATGTTACCGACAACAAAAAAACTGAGCAAACACTGCACGAGAGCGAACAACGTTTGCGTATGGTTATCTCTCATTTGCCAACCGTTCTCTTTGCGCTTGATCGGAATGGTATATTCCTGCTTTCAGATGGTCGCGGCTTACAGGCGCTTGGGCTAGATCCGGGACGGGTGGTTGGGTTGTCTGTCTTCGATGTCTATCAAAGTGAACTACAGATACTTGCTTCAATACGCCAGGCATTAAACGGTGAAGCAGTTACATATAACAGCGAATTGGACCACGTTGTATTTGAAACACAACTCACGCCACTTTTCGATGAAGCCGGACAACCAAATGGCTTGATTGGCCTCTCGACAGACATCACGGCACGTGTACAAGCCGAAGAAGCCTTACAGATGCGTGAACGACGCTTCCGCGCCCTCACCGAAAACGTGTCCGATCTGGTACTCATTCTGGATGCCACTGGTGTATGCCGCTATGCCAGTCCGTCGCACAAACGCGTTCTTGGCTATGAGTCGGAAGCACTCATAGGTGTGAGTGTTCTCGATCTTATCCCTGCTGAAGACCTGGCGAAGGTTGTTGCGATTCTTGCAAATCCCCAACCAGAAAACGAAGTGATACGACACCTCGTTCGGATTCGTCATGCGAATGGTTCATTTCTAACACTAGAATATGTCGGTCTCAATTGTCTCAACGATTCAGCGATACAAGGTTTTGTGATCAATGCCCGCGATGTAACAGAACAATTAGCAATGCAAGATATACTCAAGCATCAGGCATCGCATGATGCTTTAACCGATCTACCAAACCGCACCTTGCTTTTAGAGTGCTTAGAACAGGCGATTGCCGTTATAGAGCAAAGTACAGAGTCCACAGACAATACCGAACGGAGTGTTGCTCTACTGACAATGGATATTGACCGTTTCAAAGAGATCAACGATACCTTTGGACATCATTATGGTGATCTGCTACTACAAGAGGTTAGTATACGGCTGCATAACGTGGGAGATGAATACGTAACGGTGGCTCGGCTCGGCGGCGACGAGTTCGCGCTGCTCGTATCCGCTACCGATATGACGACACGCGTGCAACAGATAGTAACAGAGATTGCGACCATCTTTGAGAAACCCTTCATTATAGAAGAACATCCTTTGCTCATTCAGGCCAGCATCGGTGTTGCACTATACCCCGCACATGGCAGTGATGCTCTGACATTGTTACGTCGTGCCGATGTAGCCATGTACAACGCGAAAGAGGCCCATCTAGGGCATATGCTCTATGACCCCGCTCAGGATAGCTATAGCCCGCGCCGTATTGCGCTCATCGGCGCGTTACGCCACGCCATCGTCAACGATGAATTGAAGTTGTATTATCAGCCCAAAGTCGATATACAGACGGGTAACGTATATAGCGTCGAGGCTCTTGTGCGCTGGCAACACCCCGAATTTGGCTTTATACCACCCGACCAATTTATTCCGCTCGCAGAACAAACAGGTTTGATTGCGCCGCTTACACTATGGGTCCTGGAAACGGCGGCTCGTCAATGCGGCGCGTGGTTGTGTGCGGGGCTGGAACTAAGTATCGCAGTCAATCTCTCGATGTGGGACCTGCGGGATGTAACGCTACCGAACACAATATACGCATTACTGAATCGCTATGCTCTACCACCTCATCTCTTACACATCGAGTTAACGGAGAGCGTCGTGATGAACAATGTCGAGCAAACGCTCGATATCTTAAATCGTCTCTCGCAGCTTGGCATAGAGATAGCGATTGACGACTTTGGCACAGGTTATTCGTCGCTCGCGTATCTTAAACGTATGCCAATCACTGAACTCAAGATAGATCGCTCCTTCGTGATGCATATGGCGGATGCCGAGGTGGACGCGACAATTGTACAATCTACTGTGACGATGGCGCACAGCTTGGGCTTAAAAGTGGTCGCCGAGGGTGTCGAAGATGAGAAGACATGGCACCTGCTGGAAAACTTCCACTGCGATACCGCGCAGGGCTACTACATGTCGCGTCCCGTCGTGCCGCAAGACCTCGAAAAATGGTTACGCGAGACGCAAGTAGCACAAAAGATCGCAGGCATCTAATCTATTCCCCCTCTGTGGTAACATATACACATGATTCCTTTCTGCTATGGAAGAGTTATCGAAAGGGTATGTTTCTATGCTGCTTGAGGCGAACATTCGGAAAATGCTTGTCAATGGCGATCAGTGGGCCGAGTGGCGAGGGTACCACATGCCGATCAGTGATGCATATGTCTCCGTCTGGACGCCAATTGGTACCGAGATGCATTGGAAGCCCGGTACCTGGCTTTCACACAAACACCAGATTACGTATTTCTGGTCCGATCAGTGGTATACCATTCATATTGGCTATCATGAGGATGGCAGCTTCGCGAGCGGCTACTGCGACGTTGTGCTGCCAACGCCCGCGTACAGTAATACTTCGCCCGAACTTACCTATATCGACCTGTATATAGATGTTGTAGTACGCGAAGATGGCAGTGTTTATACGAAAGATCAAGAGGTGTTTGACCGTGCCGCTCTGCGCTATCCCATCGTGGAGCAGTCACGCAACAAGTCCTTCGAGGTGCTTGACTGGCTTGAGGCACATGCAAAAACATGGACCGGCCCCTTTGCGGTTGTGCCCCGGCAACTACCGCGTACCGATTTCGAGTCATTGAACATCGAGCAAATACGCGAGATTATGCGGAATGCCTGAACACCTACAGCGTGAGCTTGCCCGACACGGTATCACCACCTTCGATGAAACCACGCTAAGGCAAGCATTGGAACAACATATCGAAACATATACGCTGATAAAACTCGCCCCCTGGCCCGCTCGTCGCTGGAAATGCCAGTACCGCCTCATGAGAGGCGACACGATACACGACGCACAAACCCTCGCCGAGGCGTATGCACTGGCACTACTGGCTGTGTTGGCATAAATATCATGATGACTATACGGTAGGGACAATAAGGCATTACACCCTCATTCCACATGTGGAATGAGGGTGTAATGCCTTATTGTCCCTACAATTATTTCTCGTCCTTCGACGAGCGGGATCGGAACAATAAACGAATACCTGTTCCTTTGAAACCGAAGGCTTCGCGTAAACGGTTCTCAAGGTAGCGTTCGTAGGAAAAATGCATGGCTTCCGTGTCATTTACGAAAAAGGTAAACGTTGGCGGGTTGACTCGCGTCTGTGTCGCATAGTAGACCTTGAGCGGCTTGTTGCGAATGATCGCGGGATGATGCCGCCGTACCGCATCTTGCACCACCTCGTTCAGCCTTGAGGTGGGGACTCGCAAGAAGCGCATCTCGGCAATGTGGACAACCGTTTCCAGTATCGACTGTGTATGATAGCCCGTTTTTGCTGAGGCGAATATGACAGGTGCGTAGGGCATAAACTTGAATTCTTCAAGCACAAGTTTGCGATAATACTCAGCAGAATCAATCTCGTCGTCGGGATGTGGGAGAATGTCTTCTTCGCGTTCAGCGCGACGCTGCTCCTGTGCGAGATCCCATTTGTTGATGACGATCACAATACCTTTTGCGGATTCCGAAACCTCGCCCGCGATATGCATATCCTGCGCCGCGATACCTTCGCTGGCGTCGATGAGCAGCAGTGCCACGTCACAACGCTCAATAGCGCGACTCGAACGCAGCACGCTATACTTCTCGACTCCTGGTCCCACGCGCCCACGCCGCCGAATACCGGCGGTGTCGATCAGCACGAGTTTGCGACCCTCGAACTCTATCTCGGTATCAATGGCATCGCGTGTCGTCCCTGGTATATCGCTCACAATGGCGCGGTCTATACCAACAATCGCATTGAGCAACGACGATTTGCCAACGTTTGGACGACCCACGATAGCGATACGTGGTGTCTCATCCTCTTCATCGTCCTCTTCCTCCTCATCGGTTGGCGGCAGTTCCTCGACGATAAGGTCGAGCAGATCGCCCGTGCCCACACCTTGACTAGAGGAGATGGCAATTGGTTCACCAAGACCCAGATTGTAGAACTCGACGGTATCCATACGTCGAGTCGCGTTGTCGGCCTTGTTCGCAGCAACAATAATCGGTTTTTTCGTGCGGCGCAACACGTCCGCGACCTCTTGATCAGCGGCAGTAATACCCGAACCTGCATCGACCATGAACACGATCACGTCGGCCTCTTCGATGGCAAGTTCGGCCTGTGCCTGCACATGATCCATCAGGTCGCCAGACTGTCCGGTGAGTCCCACCTGACCAACGGGAATGTCAGAGCCAAATTCGAGACCGCCTGTATCAATGAGCGTAAACGTGCGCCCATTCCAATCGGTATCGCCGTAGAGACGGTCACGCGTCGTCCCTGGCATATCTTCAACAATAGCGACTCGCTCGCCAAGCATACGGTTAAAAAATGTGGATTTGCCGACGTTCGGTCGGCCCACGATGGCAACAAGCGGCTTCATAATTTCGCCCCTCCACCCTTTCCTATCACACTGATAGCTGTCTATATATGAATAGTCGGAGCCTATTATAACACAGTATCTACTCTAATGCGCGAACATCACGAACGAACAGGGGAATTAGCACAATCACAAGGTTGACGATACCAAAGACGATAAATACCATTGCCGGACCAATGCGATCCGTCACAATGCCGCCTACTGCTTCCCCAATAGGGATCATAGCAAACGAACCGAGTGTATCAATACTGATGACACGCCCCAGTTTATCACTCGGAATAGTTTCGTGCAGCACAGTGAAGAAAATCGTATTGAAGGCAGCCAGACCAAAACCGACAAGTATACTGGCGAGCGGTGCAATAAACGGTGCCGCAGCACGCGAAAATGGTAAACCGAGGACGAGAATACCGATACAACTCAAACCAAGCGCGAGATACGACAAGAGACCGCGCCTCTTCAAATGTGTGATCCCCTTGCACCTCTGCGACAACAGTCCCCTGAATTTCACCCTGTACCTCATTCTGCACTTGCAGAGGAGGAGGAGTCACATGACGCACTGGAATACGAACGGCCAGCAGAAACGCAACTGAAATAAAGAAACTCAAAGCATTAGCGACAAAGGCACCCATCGGAGAAATGATGGCGATCAAAACCGCTCCGAGCATAGGACCAAATAGTTGTGCCAGCGTGTTACCAAATGCAATAACCGAGTTTGCCGATGCTAAATCCTCTTTCTCGACAAGATCAGGCACAATCGCATTGACTGCTGGATTGAAAAAGCCATCGACCACACCAAAAATAAAGGCTTCAATGACGAGATGCCAGAATTGCAACACACCGGAAAAACCCATAATGCAGATAAGCACCACCACCACCCCACGTCCACCATCCGACCACAGAATAATCAAACGGCGCGGCAAGCGATCAGCCGCCACGCCACCAAGCAGGACGAAAACCAGACGCGGAATCATAGCAGCAATGAGAACAATTCCCATTGCCAGCCCTGAATGCGTCATGAGCAGCACCTGCCACGCCAAAGCGAAAGTGAAAATGCCATCACCGAGGCTAGAGATAGTTTGCCCAATCCACGCCAGCGCATAAGGACGTGAACGTAGAGCGCGAGCAAAACGAAATCTCTCTGTTAATGTGGCATTCATAAAAGATGCTTCCTTCTAACAGGGAGACCGCAAGGGTCTCCCCTACATTTTGCGTCATCTCTACATGTAGGGGAGACCCTTGCGGTCTCCCTGCTGAACTTCAATCTTCATATAACAGTCCAATGTACATACAATATGTTTCTTAATCCCTGTGGGCAACCAACACTGGAATCGGCTCCGCGAACGGACCGACATTATAGAAATCGTCATGGTTCCATAACGCCTGGAAGGTTGCGGCAGTACCAGCAATGGTGAGCCAGACGAAGAGCGTGCCGAGTGAAAGAGCAACCTTCGTGTCCTTGAGACGGAAAATGGCGACGAACCCACTAGCGATGGTGAGGCCAAAAAAGACGAACGTCAATACAAATGCATTGATCGGTGAGCGCAGGCTGAAGTAGGCCGCATTGAAGATGACAAAGTTGAGCCATGTCGCACCTTGCAAAGCGAGATACTCGTTGCGTCCGGGTGTACCCTTCGGCTTATTAAGGACCGCAAGCGCACCCCAGATGGCGAAGAAGTTGTTGAGAGTCCACGCAGGACCGAAGACCCACGACGGCGGCGTGATGACGGATTGTTTCAATGTACGGAAATACGACGCATTGCCAAAAACATTGTCACGCACCGTCTCGCCCTTGTTACCACTCACAAAGCTGGTGAGTCCTGCAAGGCCAAACGTGAGCAGTTGCACAACGACATAGAAGGCAAGGCCGTGATACCAACGCCACTTCGCAGGCTCACCTGTAATCGTGCGCGTCACCGTATCTTTTATGTTTGTTGTCGATGCCATAATATAACCCTCCTCATTTTTATACATACATACCTTTGGCATTATAGAACATTATTTGCTTACGGTGGAATGGTGTAGGGGCCTTTATTTATAACGCCCTCGCCCCCATTGACCACGTTCCCCAGCCATTGATTCCATCCCTCAATCCTCGCTGACATGGTTGGTTGGCGCGAGGGCGTTATAAATAAAGGCCCCTACATTACCCCATACCGAACGTCTCAAACAGGAATGCGAGCATGTCGCTGCGCTCGTCAATAATCTTCGTGGTCGGCTTGCCCATGCCATGCCCAGCTTTTAACTCGACACGCAACATTGGCGGCTGCTCTCCACTATACGCTCGTTGGATGGTGGCCGTGAATTTCTTGGCGTGGGCAGGCACGACACGATCATCGGTGTCCGCCGTCAGAATGAGCGTAGGCGGATAATGCACGCCCTCCTTGACGTTGTGTAGTGGTGAGTAGGCGTAGAGAAATCTGAACTGCTCCGCGTTATGTTCAGCGTCTCCGTATTCACCTGTCCAGTAGCGACCAAGCGTGAAACGGTGGTAGCGCAACATGTCGATCACAGGCACCTCGCACACAACGGCTCCATAGAGGTCGGATCGCTGCACTAGACAGGTGGCCGTGAGCAGACCACCATTACTACCACCATTGATTGCCAGTTTCTTTGTGCTGGTGTATTTGTTGGCAATGAGCCATTCACCTGCTGCAATAAAGTCATCGAAGACGTTCTGCTTCTTTTCGAGCATACCCGCTTTGTGCCACTCCTCGCCATACTCTCCACCGCCGCGTAAGTTCGCCACCGCATAAATACCGCCGCTCTCGACCCACAACAACGCAACAAGTGAAAAAGTCGGTGTCAGGCTAATGTTAAAGCCACCATAACCATAGAGCAAGGTTGGATTATTGCCAACCTTGACGAGACCTTTTTTGTGCGTCAGGAACATCGGGATACGTGTGCCATCCTTTGACGGATAAAACACTTGCTCCGTTTCATAGCCACTGGAATCGAACGCAATTTCCGCACCATAGAGTTGCTTCACCTGTTCGCTCGCGAAGTCGTAGCGATAGGTGCTGGTGGGAAACAGATACGAGGTGAAACTGAAGAACAGTTCGCTCTCATTCACCTTCCCCGTAATCTCGACAATGGAGCCAAGCGTGGGTAACGCGATCTCTCCCAACTGATGGCCGCTCATGTCGTAGCGTATCATTTGATGATGCGCGTCATGCATATATACGACCACGAACTGGTGATTGGCGAGCAGCACAAAGGAAAGAACATCATTCTGTTGCGGTACAATCTCTCGCCAGTTCTCTCGCTCTGGTTGACGCGTGTCAATGACGATAATACGGCCTCGTGGCGCGTTCAGGTCTGTTTTGAAATAGAAAACAGGACCATCGTTGCCTATGAATGTGTATTCTGCATCAGCCTCATCGAGCAAGCGTACAAATGGTGTATCGCTTGTGGCTTCACGATAATAGACGCGGTTTTGTGTGTCTGTGCCGTGCCAGACATTCAACACAATATACACGCCGTCATCAGTAACCATAGGATCGAAAGCGAGTTCTTTGGCGTCGGGTCGCACGAAGATAAGCTGGTCCACGCTTTGAGACGTACCAAGCGTGTGAAAGTAGACCTTGTTGAAGTTACTCTGGTCCTCTGCTGGCACCGTTCCCGGTTCTGGGAAGCGGCTATAGAAAAATCCCTGATTATCGTGTCGCCAGGGCAGCGAGCTAAACTTTGTCCACTGAATTTTCTCGTCAAAATCGCTGCCCTCATCAACACGGCGTATCTTGACCTCTTGCCAGTCGCTACCACTCGTTGAAGTACCATAGGCAAGCAATTTGCCATCCTCGCTGAACGAGGTGTTGATAAGGGCAGCAGTGCCATCGCTGCTGAACGTGTTGGGGTCAAGCACAAGCGTCGTCTCACCACTCAGCGTCGTTTGTTTGTACAACACGGCCTGGTTTTGCAGACCTGTATTGCGAGAAAAATAATAGCGGTCGCCATGCTTGCTCGGTGCGCTCTGTTTGGGATAATCATAGAGTTCGGTGAGCCGAGTCTTAATTTTTTCACGCATTGGCAGCGCATCGAGATACGCACGTGTCACCTTGTTCTGCGCCTCCGACCATGCCTGTGTTTCAGCCGACGCCGCATCCTCAAGCCAGCGATACGGGTCCGCAACCTGTGTGCCGTGATAATCCTCTATCGTCGCGTCACGACGCGTCTCTGATATGTTCAAGGTATGAACTCTCCTATTATATATTGTCAATTTTCACATAATGAACAAATGTAGGGGCCATTATTCATAACGCCCTCGTCCCCACAGAGCATGTTTCCAATCATTGGGTACGTCCCTCGATCCTTGCCACCATTGTTTATTGGAACGAGGGTGTTATGAATAATGGCCCCTACGCTTGTCCATCACATACACATTAACCGTTCTCTGTTTACACCGCGACGTTCGTCGAACGCCCATAAGGTTTCTCAGGGTCGATCAACACATTGACACATGCGGGCAACCCTGAGCCGAAGGCACGCTCTAACGCTGGACGGATATCCTCGGCACGTTCGACGAGTTCGCCGTAGCCACCGAGAGCCTCAACCATTTTGTCGTAGCGAATGCCGGGGGTGAGTTCAGCCGCCGTTGCATGTCCGATCATGGCGCGTTGTGGATGCTTGATCTGACCCCACGCACCATCATTGCCGATAATTGTCACAATCGGCAGTTTCTGACGTACCATACTCTCGAACTCCATTCCGTTGAGACCAAAAGCACCATCACCACTCAGGATGAGCACTTTCTGGCCTGGGCGTGCGATTTGTGCCGCCATCGCGAAACCTGTACCTGTACCGAGACAGCCCATTGGACCCGCATCGAGCCAGTAACTGGGTTTGGCAACATTGATGACCTTGCCGCCGTAACTCACGATATCGCCACCATCTCCGACAACGGTGGTGTCTTCGTCGATAAAATCGCGTATCTCACGACAGAAGCGCATAGGGTGAATCGGCGTGGCGTCCGAATTGAGAGCGGCGACATCGCGTTCGAGACTGCGTTTCTCCTCGTTACGAATGTAGGTCAGCCACTCCTCGTTCGCGATAGGCTGAGTGGCATCGGCAACCTGACGTATGCTTAGGCCGACATCGCCTACCAGACCAACGGCGGCCCCACGATTGACGCCGATATCCTCCGCCGCCAGATCGAACCACAACACCTTTGCCTCAGCAGGAATGAGCGGCGGTTGCCCATGATTGAGACGAAAATCCATACGTGTGCCAATCGCTAAAATCGTATCGGCACCTTCTAATGCCTTGCGTCTTGAGGCTGTGAAGAATAGAGGGTGGGTAGGTGGCAGACAGCCACGACCAGCACCATTGAGGTAAACGGGAGCCTGTAAGCGTTCCGCGAGTTGGCGTAGTGGCTCGGCGGCATCGCACCACCACACTGCTGTACCAGCCATAATAACAGGACGTTGCGCCTGCTCAAGAATAGCGGCGGCCCGTACAACGGCATCAGGGTCGGGAGCAGTACGCCCACCAGCGCGATAACTGGCAGGTTCGCCGGGGTCGAAGAGTGTGTCAGTATCGGCGAAATTATTGAGAACGTCCATCGGCATCTCAAGGAAGGTTGGACCGGGCTTGCCGCTCAACATCTGGCGAAAGGCCATACCCACGTACTCGCCGAGTCGTGAGGTTTCGTGTACAGTACGTGCCCATTTGGTGATGGGTCGTAACAGGTCGATCTGCCCCATCTCCTGTAACGCGCCACGATCCCAGAAGCCAAGCGGGGCAGCACCACCAATGACAAGCACAGGACTACCCGCGAGATACGCATTCGCGACGCCCGTCACTCCATCAGTGACGCCCGGCCCTGCCGTCAGCAAGGCTACTCCAGGTTTGCGCGTCGTCTTTGCCCAGCCCTCTGCCGCATGCACCGCCGCCTGTTCATGACGCGTATCCACAACGCGAATCCCTTCGCGCAAACAACCATCATAAATGCCCGCGATATGTCCACCGCTCAGGGTGAAGACGACTTCGACCCCTTCGCGCTTCAACAATTTGGCAACGAGCCAACCGCCATGAATTATACCCATGATGCGCTCCTTCGTGTATCATAGACAAAAATATCTTTCCTCTATGATACCCCATAAATGTACGGGCATGATGATGCCGTTTAATTTTTTCATTCATTTAGGAACGGGCGACCACAAGGGTCGCACCCTACGATACACGCGTATATAGTAGGGTGCGACCCTTGTGGTCGCCCGTTGAGTTCTTTCCATTCCCGCATTAGTTTCTTCAACAGTACCATCAGACCCGTACAGGATGTTATTCCACTCCGATATCCCACGCCTGTTGCAAATCGGCCTTAGAATAGCATTGAAAGGCCATCAGCGTATTCGTTTTGAGAATGGCAGGTAGCTTGACCATGTGTGCGGTGACAACATCGGCGAGGTCCTCATAGTGTTGTAATCGTAACAATGCCACAAGATCATATTCACCCGTGACCGAATAGACCTCCGACACACCCTCGATCTCCAATAGACGTTGCGCGGTCTCGCTCACTTCGCCACGCTGCACATTGAGCAATACAACGGCGGATATCATGGGATAACTCCTTCTTTATTTGCTAAATCAAACGCTTTTTCCACCTGCGTCTTATCGTGTACCCAATCCTCTTTATCTTTATCATCCGTAAGAATGGGCGTCTCTAACAGCACGGCCACATGTTCCAAGCGCGGGTCCGTGAGCAACGTCCGTAGCCCCTCTTCACCGATGATGCCCTCACCCAAACGGGCGTGAACGTCGCGGTGACTGCCCAGCCCCATCTCGGTATCGTTCAGATGTATCACTTTGAGCTGCTGCAATCCCACCGTGTCGTCGAAATGCTGCAAGACCTGGCGCGTGGACTCTGCCGTCGCGATATCATGGCCCGCACCCCACAAATGCGCCGTGTCGAGACAGACACCGACACGACTCTCAAGGTCCGGTGACATTAAACACAGGGCAGCCGCCAACTGCTCGAAGCTATGCCCGACGGCGTTGCCTGCGCCAACATCGTTCTCTAACAGCAGCATCACAGAGACAGGCGACTCCGCCAATACACGCTCGACGCCCTGCGCGATACGCGTTATGCCTACCTCGACGCCGGAGCCACGATGACTGCCCGTATGAAAGACAACATGTGATGCGCCGATCTGTGCGCCACGTTGCATTGTCCACGTCAGCAACTTGATAGATTTTTCCCAGATCGCATCATCGGGTGAAGCAAGGTTAATTAGATAGGGGGCATGAATCACAACCGGATAGAGCGCGAGAGCCTCAACCGTCGCCTTGAACGCCGCACAGCCCGTCGGATCATCAGCCGTAGGTCGCCAGCCCGTCGGATTGCTCACAAAAACCTGAATCGCCTCACACCCAAGCGAGGAAGCAATTTCTGCCGCCTTCACCATCTTCGAGTGCGTGGGCATATGACGACCAATACGCATAACGGCTACTCTTTCTTCTGATAGGTATACATTGGATATGGGAATCCCAAAACGACAGACCACCCGAAACCAGGGCACCCGCAAGGGGATACCCCTCCCATACACGAACCCGTCACCACATTCTCGTTATATGGGAGGGGCATCCCCTTGCGGGTGCCCTGGTATCCCTTGATCACTCTCTCGAATAACAGGCAATTGTTCCAACGAGGTCAGGCCAAACAGTTGTAGGAACTCGACGGTGGTAGCAAAAAGCACGGGCCGCCCCACCGTCTGGGCGCGTCCAACCTCCTCGACAAGGCCATGCTGTAACAGGCTTGCCAGAGCACGATCACTATTCACGCCGCGCACCGCCTCGATCTGTCCACGTGTAATTGGTTGCCGATATGCCACAACCGCCAGCGTCTCCAGAGCCGAAGCCGTCAACTTCGCCGTCATCGGCAAACCCAGCAGAGTGGCAATGTAACGCGCATTTTCTGGTGCAGTCACCAACTGCACCTGCTCACCCAGCCTCTGCAAGCGAATTCCGCGCTCCAACCGCACCAGATCATCCTCCAAAAGCTGCAACCCCACCACCAACCGTGCCTCATCTACATCCAAAATCTTGCGTAACTCCGCGCGCTCCAACGGACGACCAGAGACAAACAAAACACTCTCAATCGCCGTCGAGAGTTGCTTGTCCGTCATATGTTGCTGTTGTTGTACAGGTAATGGTGGTTGGCTCTGTAGTTTCTGCATCGTGAAGGAAATTATAGCATGTCGGAGGGAAGGTTGTCAGTAGGAAGGTGAGATTAACAAATACATACTTCCTCGAAAATTCATAGTGTGTTACATTGGAATTAAATTCGGGAAGGACAATGTATAATAAGAGTAGCTTTCTAACGTAAATACTACACAGGAGGAACTATGCAAACCAATCTTAACCCATACCTTAGCTTTAAAGACAACACTCGCGAAGCCATGGAATTTTACAAAACTGTCTTTGGCGGCAAACTGACGATGAGTACCTTCAAAGAATATCACGCGTCTCAAGATCCGAACGAAGACAACCAAATCATGCACGCTATGCTGGAAGCCGACAACGGCATTACTTTTATGGCTTCCGACACACCGAACCGCATGGAATATAGCGTTGGGACGAACTTTAGCATGTCGCTTAGTGGCGACAATGAAGCGGAGTTAAGAGCCTATTTCGAGAAGCTCTCGGCCAGTGGCAAAGTAACAACGCCTCTCGAGAAAGCTCCATGGGGCGACACGTTCGGTATGCTTACTGACAAGTTTGGCGTGTCGTGGCTCGTCAACATTGCGGGTCAAAAAGCGTAACGTCTCTGCGCCCTGATAGCTATATAATGGAAAGAGACAAGGCATTTTGAAAGTTTGCGTGGGAGTATTAACGAGCGACCACAAGGGTTCGCCCGTTAATACTCCCACGCAGCCCGCATTCGTTACATACGGACCGCGTGTACCCCGTGTTCAACTACTGATTATCTCCGCTTGCTGCCGATTGATTGTTCTCATCCTGCGAATCCATTTTCTGCATCTCGTCCTCGTAAGCACTTGTATACGCCGCTGTATAACGGGTAAAGTATGCTTGAAAGTCGTTGGTCAGGTTGGATGAAGCGGCCTGCGCCTGTTCGCACAATGCCCTGGCGTGGTTCTCCTGGTCTTGTTGTGTACGGTAGATGTTGTCAGGATAGTTGTCCTGTACATCTTTGCGTGCTGCTTGCTGAGCATCCGTGTCGAGCTTCTGGTTCGCCTCTGGCAACATGTACATATACGATGATGTCGTCATATAAATCTCCTTTTCAGTACACTTTTGGCGTGCCATAACAACCACTCCTTTCGCAAAACGTTCTCACGCAGGAGTCTCTTCTATGACATAACCATACTATGATGCACACGAAGGAGAGCAATGAGGCGTAACAAAAAGGTCCGCTCCATCAACTCTGCACAAGGTGCAACAAAGCATACACATTGATATCCCACCCCAACCCGAACACTTTAGGCATCAAAATGCGAGATGTGTCTTTGTTCCACACATTATTGATAACCCGTTCAACCGTCGGTATGCGAAAATCATAGGGAATGCCAACGACAGTGCCTTGCCATGTGCGCTCTTTAGGAGGCATTTGCAACTGGTCGTACACAGCTTTTCCAGCCAGTGCCGCAACTACAACACCGATAATCACATTCTGAGGTCGCATAAACTTTCTTTTACTCATGACTTTTCTCTCCTCCTTTACAATAAATAGCTATTTGCTATAAAAATAATAACACGATGCGATAATATTGTCAATGGTTGATACAATGTGCATATATTTTTGTACTGAATCATCTGTAAGGGCCATAATTTATTACGCCCTCGTCCCAATTGTATACAGTATCAAGGGCGTAATAAATTATGGCCCTTACAAAACAACATCTCTTTGCACCGAGAGGATGCCGCGCTCGATAGCGGCGGCGACTGCAGAGGCACGCGAGTCCACGCCGAGCTTGTAGTAGATGTTGGCGAGGTGCGTTTTGACGGTTGGTTCGCTGATGCTAAGGTGTGCGGCAATCTCTTTGTTACGCTCACCATAGGTGACGCGCTGTAACACTGCACGTTCGCGTTCGGTCAGTGCTGGCTTCTCTGTCGCCACAACAGGAGTTTCGCCATCGTGTGTTGCCGCAAAAACTACTTCATGGGTAGCAAGTAGACAGGCCATGTGGGATGGCTGGAGCAGCGTCTCACCGCATGCGGCTGCACGGATAGCATGAAGCAGTGTTGTATGTTCACAGTGGAAAGTTAAATAGGCACGCACGCCAGCACGGAGAGCGCGGAGCATGTGTTCGTCGTTATGGGAGGAGACGGTGAAGATAATAATGGCGACATCGGGCCATTCACCGCGTATCAATTCAATGGCTCTCAGTCCGTCCTGATGATGCATATGTGGCTCGATCAGTACAATATCAGGTTGATACTCACCAACCAGGCGGATGGTTTCAGGGATGCTGCTTGCGTAGCCCACAACGTCAATTTCAGCATGTTCGGCGAGGAGAACGCGCAATCCCGCACGAACAATGTGCTGATAGTTGGCTATAAGCAAGCGAATGGTTTTTTGCTGAGAATCTTTCATCAACGCACCTCGTTCACTTCCAAACATGCCGCAGCATGTCTCATTTTCTTCTTACATTTTCTCTTCCTATTGTAGCAAAAAAGGCTGAGCCGATGCCATCTATGTATGACAATATCCCTGCATAAAGGTTGTCATTCTCTATGTAAAAAGGATGAGAGGCCAAATCCATCGAATGGACGATAGCGCTTGCCCATGTCAACGGTTACACTTGAAGCAGACAGGGAAAACAAAAACGATACGTCACACAAAAAGGAGAACAGAAGATGATTTACATTCAACTGATTGCAGTAGCCTTAGCGATTGGTCTGGGAGCTATCGGCGCAGGTATCGCAATGGGCGGCGCAACGGGACGCGCCTATGAAGCACTTGGACGCAACCCCGAAGCGGCTCCAACGATTAGCCAGAACCTGCTGCTCGGTCTCGTTTTCGCCGAGACGCTCGCAATCTATGGGCTGGTCATAGCCTTCTTGATCTTGTTCCATTAATTGTAGGTACTATAATTTATTATGCCCGTCACCATTCATAACAGGATGAGGGCATAAATAATGCTTTTTAACTTTTTCATTCATTTAGGAACGGGTGACCCTTGTGGTCGCCCGTCTGTCTTCACGTCGTCTACCTTCGACTTTTAGCTCGCACAGGGGTCTCAATCTTTTCTCTGCTTGCTGTGCTACAATATAAAAGTACACATGTTCTTTATAAGAACCGCAAAATGTAGGGGAGACCGCAAGGGTCTCCCTGCCTATAGCACGAAAACAAAAACATGAAGATACATATCCACAACACCCGTTTTTTGTTCCCATTTTTACTTTGTGTAGTAGCATTTATATGCGTCGCTTGTGGTGGGAGTAGCAAGACGATTACTACCCCTAAACCTATATCAACCGCGACACAGGTAGTTACCGCGCAACAAGTTATTAACGGCCCTGTCACTTACGTTGCCCTCGGTGCTTCGGATGCTGTTGGTGTTGGTAGCAACCAACCTGGCGCACAGGGTTATGTACCATTGTTGGCGGCACACTTACAAAAAGGCTCGCATCTCATCAATCTCGGCGTGAGCGGTATTCGTTTGCACGAGGCATTGACGCAAGAGTTACCACTTGCACTCAGTACAGCACCTAACCTCATCACCATCTGGCTTGTCACGAACGATTTTGTTGGTGGAGTTCAGTACAATGCATATATGAAAGACCTGGATAATTTGTTGCACCAGTTACGCGTGGGCACAAAGGCACGCATCGTCATGGCAAACTTGCCCGACCTGACACGCCTTCCTCTCTTTGCGCGTCAATCTGTTGCAAGAAAAGCAACAATGGTGGCGCAAATTCAGCGGTGGAATGCGGCTATAGCAATGATAGCGGCACATTACAATGTGACAATTGTTGATTTATTCAGCCATCAAAGCCAACTCACCGCACATCCCGAATATATTAGTGGTGACGGTTTCCATCCCAGTCCTGCCGGTTATGTGCAGCTCTCGAACTACTTCTGGGACGCAATTCAGGGATAAGAACCCAACGGGCGACCAAGTTAAAAAGTTAAACCGCATTATCGCGTCTCTACGAAAAACTGTTGACAAGGTAAAAGTGTTCGTTTTGTTGTAAGGTTATTCTGGTTGAGAGCGTGCGATTGATGTTTCGCCTTCAATGATAAATACCAGACGTTCACAGATGTTCTGGCAGTGATCGCCCACGCGCTCTAGTTTATGTCCAATCCAGAGCAGATACGTGGCCCGCTGCAAGACGAGCGAGTCATTTTGTAGGGCAGGAATAGCACGTGTGCCAGCCATCATCGCCATCAGGTCGTGACGCACAAGGTGGTATCGTACATCGACCACATCATCCTCTTCCCAGATGTAGCGAGCTGCATTGACATTGCGGTCAGCGAATGCCTTCATCGTCCCCTGTAACACACGCCGCGCCTCTTTTCCTAATTCAAGCAGACCATGCATAATTGACGCCTCAGTAATCTCGACGGCTCCATGATGTGCCGCGACATCAGCGGCTCCATCTATCTTCACGTGTGGCATTGCACTACCATGCAAAGGTGCCATCCGTAGTAGAATTTGCGCGATTCCTGCCGCGCCATCACCAGTTCGTTCGAGATCACCTGCGATTGTCAATGCGGACGCGAGGTAGCGCAAGTCACGGCCTCCAAGGGGTTGCTGCATCGTCAAAAGACGAATGGCGTGTTCCTCGACAGCGGCCCGTAAGCTATCGATAATCGCATCGGCCTCTATAACGATACCCGATTTCGCTAGATCGCCAGTTTCTAGTGCTTCCAGTGCTTTTGCCAGTGCATCATCAACCAGAGAACCGAGTTGAACAATTTGTGCATCTAGCCCATCTAATTCTTTATCCAGAACCGTTCTTGCCATCAGGTTTATTACTCCTTCATTACAAATCGTACAGTAGAACGTGGATACGTGGATGTAGCTCCCAACGCGTGCGCCCCGACTGCACTCATAGGCATCCTTGCCAGGATAACAATGTTACTGTAACACATCTATCATTGAAAAGATAGATAAATGCAATACATTTCTTTTCTATTCTTTAGGGATATGTACGGAATATATATACACATAAAATCCCATTATAATAACGTTTTCTTAAAAATTGACATATGCAAAGTACACATGTTACAGTAATGTTAAGGTTCCCGTTAACAGGAACGATGCAAAGGAACGAGAACAATGTCAACAAAACGATTACTCGGAGTTTTCGCGCACCCCGACGATGAGAATTTGATGAGTGGCGCACTGCTACACTACGGCACCGCTGGCGTAGAGACAGGGCTTATTTATGCTACACGCGGCGAAGTTGGAGAGATTTCAGACCCTGCTCTGGCAACACCTGAAAACCTGGGTCGAGTGCGTGAACAAGAGATACGCACTGTAGCTCAAGAGTTGCATGTCTCCAGGCTCTGGTTTCTTGATTATCGCGACTCTGGTATGGCTGGGACACCAGAGAACCAGGACCCACGTGCATTTGTACGTGTCCATCTCGCCGATGCGGTTGGCAGACTAGTCGCCATCATTCGTGAGTTTCGCCCTCATGTAATCGTGACATTCGATGAATCCGGTGCCTATGGGCATCCTGACCATATTGCTATCTATCAGTATACAACAAGTGCCTTTCACGCCGCCGCCGATAGTGATCTCTATCCTGAACTTGGTCCCGCACATGCAACTTCCAAGCTTTACTATACAGCATTTCCGCATAACGCGATCACCACAATGATAGAATGGTTAGGGGGGCAGGAAGATTTCAGAAATACGTTCAAAAGTCTGGATATCAACACATTGGGACTCTCAGACGAGCAAATCTCGGTGCGTCTCAACGTCGAGCAGTGGCAAGAGGCCAAAGCTCGCATTGGGGCCATGCACCGCACACAAATAAATCCAAATACATTCATGGCACAGATTCCCGAAGATGTGCAGCGGCACTGGCGTAGCCTGGAATGTTATCAGCTTGCCACCTCACGCGTTGGTCCCGATGTAATCGGCGAAAATGCCCTGTTCGCACGTATCCAGTAGCAAGGCTCGCTATTTTTTCTCTATGACCTCTGGCTTACCATCTTCTTTCACCTCGATAATCTCTCCATCGAGCGTTTTAGGCTGCAACGGCGGTTTAGCCTTCTGCACAATACCATAGGTCGCAGCTATCTCCCCTGCTGGTACAGGACGAGACCGACGTAGCACAACATAGGTCATTGGCAGCAACACCACGAACAGGACAAGCGAGGTCCATTGTGCCTGCTTGAGGCCCCAATCCAAACCCAGGAAACTAACTATTGTGTTATCTCTTACGAAGAATAACAGAAATTGCGTGACGACATAGCAGTAGAGATAGGTGAGCATAAGGACACCAGGACGGGTGACACGCCGCGCTAAGAAGAGCAAAAGGCCAAGTACAACGAGATTGGTGAGCAGTTCATAAGCGGCGGCAGGCTGCACAGGCGTATTACAAGTGGCTGGATTGAGGCATGCCCAACTATGGAGGTTCTGGTAGACAGTGGACCAGGGTAATGTGCTACGATAGCCGATAATATCACCGTTGATGAGATTACCGATACGTCCAAAAATTTGACCGATAGCAGCTAATAACACACCAGCGTCAATCAGCACAAGTGGATTGACGCGCTCTATGCGTGCCCGCCAGAACAATGTAGCGATCACCAGGAAAATTGCGCCAAAGAAGGCCATGCCACCTTCCCATGTTGCCAGAATGCGCCAGGGTTGCAAGATATAGCCTGAGACAAGATCGGGTTGCTGCACCACAAAATAGAGACGACCACCAATGACGCCCGCCGCGATACACCACCATACCACGCGATTGACCAATGCTTGCGAGATACCCTTGCGTTCTGTATAGCCCTTGATAAACCATAGTCCAACGAGAATAGCAACAGCATACATTAAACCGTACCAGCGCAAGGCAAGAGGCCCGATCTGGAAGATAATTGGATTGATATTGATGTAAATATAAGGTGGACCGATACGCAACCAACCCCAATCGAGTAGATATGCCAGAGGTAATAAGGTAGTCATAGATGCTCCAAACGTCTCAACGTGTATGATTATAGAAATATCTCCTATCCCCTATAATAGTACGAGACAACTTCATATGCAAGGGCTAGAAAACTTTTGCGAGTTTTCTATATTGTCACATCGTCGAACTTGCCGTATAATGGGGTAGCATTTATAGAAAATACTACTGCTGTAGGAGGCTTTCTCATATGTTACCCGCACTAAAGTTCAGTCTCGGCGATCCCATTTTTATCGGCGACTTCTGGGGCACTATTATTGCCTTGCCCATTGCGCTCTTTCTCGCGTTCTGGTTGAGCAACGTGAAAAACAAAACCGCTGTTGTGATAGGGGCGTTTATCGGTATCCTTATCGGCTTTATCGGTATCCTCTGCTTCGTTGGTACGCTCATTCATCCACAACCACTACCACATGTAGACGGTGTGGCAACCTTCTTCAGCACAGTTCTACTTAACTCCGTATTGGGGCTGGTGGGTGGTATCATCACTGACCTTCTGATAGCGCGGCGCAGTGAGCGTGATTATCGTCGCCAAGTACAGCACGAATAACGTAGATGCTGCATGTTTTATCTTTTTCATGGCGACGACGAGTTTTCGTGTCGCGAACAACTCAAGAAATTACGCGAGTCGGGCAACTTCGAGTACAATCAGGACACGTACAATGGTGCCGAGGTTGACCTGACAACCATCACCACGACAGCAGATACTATGCCGTTTCTCACAGAGCAACGGCTGGTTCTTGTTGATGGCCTCCCCAAACGTAAACGTGGCGAGACAGCCGCAAGCGAAGCATCTGCACCAGTAGCAACCGAGGTAGCTACAAAAAGTGGCAAGGGTAAAAGAGGGAAAAAAAGCAAAGCAACCGCACTCACACGTGCTGGCTTCGAGAAGGCTCTTGCGGAGCATATTCCTCTCATGCCTGATACGACCGTTCTTGTGCTAGTAATTGACGAGGTAATAGACGCCGCCAACCCACTTGTCAAAGTTGCAGAGAAGCACGGCAAGGTCTTTCAGTATACGCTACCTAAAGGGGCCGCACTCGAAAGCTGGATTACCAGGCGTGCGAAGAATAGTGGCGTCAAGGTGAGTCCAGAGGCTACATCGCTGTTGGCAAACTTCATCGGCAATCATCTTCGTATGCTCGCGAACGAGATCGACAAACTTGCCACCTATGTCGGTGAGGGCAAGACCATTAACGCAGACGATGTACGCAAACTCTCAGCACAGGTACAGGAGGCACGTATCTTCGACCTGACCGATGCCCTTGCTCAGCGTAACCGCAAGCAAGCACTCAACATTCTACACGATCTTTTATCTGATGGTGAGCCGCCTATCAAACTTATCAGCACCATCACCTCACAGGTACGTTCGCTCCTGCTTGTCAAAGAGCTTTCACAAAAAGGAATGCGTTCCGGTGCCATTGCCTCGACAATCGGTATGGCTCCGTTCATCGCTGAGAAAGCCTTACGGCAAGTAGGAAACTTTACGCTGCCACAGCTAGAGGGTGCCTATCGTCAACTGCTCTCGACCGATGCTGCCCTCAAGCGTAGTCGTATCGAGCCAGAGATGGCCCTCGATCTTCTCGTCATCTCCTTTGGAGTCGTGTAAATACTTTAACAGCAGTACAGTATCATTTTTTATTATTGTAGAAATTGTTGTATGAGGTTGTTCACCTCGTCAGGTTGCTCTTGCTGCACCCAGTGGCCGCTATCAGCTATACGTCGTACCTGTATCCTGGGCACCCATTGCTCAAGATTGTAAGTTAGTGCGATATCGAGGGCCACATCCTGCTCTCCCCAGATTAGCAGCGTCGGTGCCTGGATAATCGTCTGCGCTCTACTACTTGTTAAACCATAGCCACCTCTACGAAAGACCGCACGATAATAATTCAAGGCAGCGGTCAATGCTCCTGGCTTGCTCATCACGGCTTGATAGCGTAGCAGGAGATCGGGTGGAAATTCAGCCTTCTGCACTGCGCTCTCATAGATAGCACGTCCAATAACTTGTGCGTGGTTGGCACCGAGCAATGCTTCGGGTAGCCAGGGGATTTGAAAGAAGAAAATATACCAGCTTTTCCTGAGTTGCCTGGGCGTGCGGAGTTCGCGCTGCAAAGCCCACGGATGCGGTGCATTCAATACAATCAGGCGTTGTGTCATATGCGGGTAGCGCATGGCAAAGACCCAGGCGAGTGCGCCGCCCCAATCGTGTCCAACGATAACCGCCTTCTCCTGCCCAAGTCCCCTTATCAAGCCTTCGATATCACGCAACAGGTTTGGCACATCATAGCCTGTACGTGGCTTATCGGTATCATTGTAGCCGCGCAGGTCTGGCGCAACAACAGTATAGCCCTGTTCTGCCAGAAAGAGAATCTGATGCCGCCACGAGTACCAGAATTCAGGAAAGCCGTGTAGCATTACGATCAGCGGTCCATTATTCTCCTCACCTTGAATGACATAGTGCATACGTATGCCATTGGTGATGATATTACGGTGCTGCCATGTCTCCGTTGTTGTTGCCATTACAAAAGCTCCTTTTATGTTTCAATGCTGTTTCACGATATAAGAGCACCCGCAAGGGGATGCCCCTCCCATACAACATAAAGTTATAGGCGCGTTCGTGTATGGGAGGGGCATCCCCTTGCGGGTGCCCTTGTTGTCAAGTGGACTATTTGTTGTATTACCCGTTTGTTGTGTCGTTGTACACGATGGCGCGTTTCACCTGCTCGATGAGGTCGGTAACGGGAATACCACGTGGACACGCATCAGCACAATTGAAGATGGTACGGCAGCGCCATACACCGTCGCGCTGTCCCAGGATACCCAAACGTTCCTCGCCACCTTGATCGCGGCTATCGAAGATGAAGCGGTGTGCGTTGACAATCGAGGCGGGTCCCACCCAATCAGGATTGCCCCATACAGATGGACATGAGCCAGTGCAGGCACCGCACAGGATACATTTAGTACCCTCGTCGAAGCGAGCGCGTTCCTCAGCACTCTGAAGTCGCTCCGTCCCCGGCTCGTTGTCATACGTAATCAGGTATGGCTTGATCGATTTGTACTTGTCGAAGAATTGATCCATGTCTACCACAAGGTCGCGAATGACAGGAAACCCCAGCATTGGCTCAATCGTCACCTTGTTGCCAACATCACGCATCAGCACCTTACACGCCAAACGATTGCGCCCGTTGATACGCATGGCATCAGAGCCGCATACGCCGTGAGCGCATGAGCGACGATAGGTAAGCGTGCCATCCATGTTCCATTTTACGGTGTTCAACGCATCTAACAAACGATCAATGGGGTCTGCCTCGACACGATATTCTGCCCAGTATGGCTTATTGTCCCGTTCAGGGTCATAGCGTTTGATACGCATCAGTACGTTCATATCTCTCTCCTCTGCAATTTATAGCAGGGAGACCGCAAGGGTCTCCCCTACATGTAGGGTCCGAGATGTAGGGGAGACCCTTGCGGTCTCCCTACTCACAAGGTCTCCCTGCTATTAATATTTGCGTTCTTTGGGTATGAATATCGGGTCATCGACCATAAGCACATCTTTATAGTCCAACCGAACATCATGTGTATTCGCGCCTTTATAGGCAAGCGTATGTTTGAGCCAGTTCACATCGTCGCGCTTCTGATAATCCAGGCGAAAGTGTGCGCCACGACTCTCGGTACGCGCTAATGCACCATGCGTAGTAGCCTCAGCGCAGTCGAGTAAGAAGCCAAGCTCAATCGTTTCGACCAGTTCCGTGTTGAAACGCTTGCCCTTGTCCTGAATTTGTACCTTACTGTACGCGTCTTGTAAGCCATCGAGCGTGTCCAAAGCATGGCGTAAACCGCGATCAGAACGCTCGACCATCACTTTTTCGTCCATCTCGTTCTGCATCTCACTGCGAATGCGAGCCGCAGACTCGCCCCCAGTTGAGCTATAGAGACGGTCAACGAGTTCACGCGAGTAGGCTTCTGGCTCCGGTGGCAGGGGCACATGATCATTCTCTTTAATGAATTGAGCCATGTGTTTGCCTGCCCGTCGCCCGAATACAATCAGGTCTACCAGTGAGTTTGTTCCAAGGCGGTTCGCGCCATGCACCGAGACACACGCAACCTCACCTGCGGCATAAAATCCGGGTGAAACCGTCCATTGTGGGTCGATTACAACACGAGCATCGACATCGGTCGGAATACCCCCCATAGCATAGTGTGCCGTTGGCTGAATCGGCACTGGCTCCGTGATTGGTTCGACACCGAGATAGTTACGCGCAAAATCGGTGATGTCCGGCAGTTTCTCGGCAATCTTTTGTGCGCCAAGGTGTCGCACGTCGAGGAAGACATAATCTTTGCCATCGACACCGTTGCCATCCTTGATCTCTTGCACGATACAACGCGATACGATGTCACGCGGCGCGAGGTCTTTCAACGTCGGCATATAGCGCTCCATAAAGTATTCGCCCTTGCCGTTGAGGAGTTTACCGCCTTCGCCACGTGCCGCCTCGCTCAGCAAGACGCCAACCTTATAGATGCCCGTTGGATGGAACTGGTACATCTCCATGTCCTGCAAGGGAATACCGCGTCGATAGGCCACCGACATACCATCACCCATACATGCGAAGGCGTTACTGGTGACGCGCCATGCACGTCCATAGCCACCAGTTGCAAACAGGACCGCTTTGGCATGAAAGGTATGTACTTCGCCCGTGCGAATCTCTAGCGCGACCACGCCACACGCCTGCCCGTCGTTCATGAGCAGGTCGAGCATAAGATATTCGTTGAAGAAGCGTACCTGATTCTTGATTGCGCTCTGGTACATCGTCTGTAGAATCATATGTCCGGTGCGGTCGGAGGCATAGCAGGAGCGGCGTACTGGACCTTCACCATAGTTGCGTGTATGCCCACCGAAACGGCGCTGGTCGATACGTCCATCCTCGGTGCGATTGAAGGGCAAGCCGCGATGCTCAAGTTCGTACACGGCGTCGATAGCCTCGCGCGTCAGAATTTCTGCCGCTGGTTGGTCAACAAGATAGTCGCCACCCTTCACGGTATCATACATATGCCATTTCCAATGGTCTTCTTCCTGGTTGCCGAGTGCAGCAGCCACACCACCCTGTGCCGCACCAGTATGTGAGCGCGTAGGGTACACCTTTGTCAGAACCGCGACACTAGCGTTGGGCAGTTGCATTGCAGCCATCAAGCCAGCACCGCCTGAGCCAACGATAATCACATCAAACTTGTGGTACATAGTAAATCCTCGTTCCCATGTTGCGTTACCTTGGAGTACACGAAGGGCCGAGTGCGCCGGTGTGCTGGAAGGTAATAAGTGTAATTGTGCCTAACATAAAAAAGACTAACAATAAGACTGCTGATGTGGACAACAATGCGAGACGTGGACCACGTGCGCGTATATAATCGTCGATCACTACACGTAGTCCGTTCATGCCATGTGTGAGTGCCAGCGTGAGCAAGAGCCAATCGAAGAGTCGCCAGAGCGGGTTATCGTAACGCATCGCGACAAACTGATAGGTCGTGCAATGTACATCGTTGGTTACATGCATGATGAATAGATGTATAATTACGAGAAAGATCAGCACAACGCCAGAGACGCGAAAGTAATACCAGGAAAAGGTCTCGAAGCCACCACTCGTCGGGCGTGGGCCACGACCAGTCGATACACGTAACATAAATACAATCTCCTCTTAATAATATGTACTAATGTCCAGAGACGCTGCTTGTTGGCACATGCGTAAACCAGTACAGGCCCGGCACAATCACATAGTAGGACATTGGCAAAAACACCAGGACAGTGAGTACCAGTACGCCGATGAACATGACGCGCTGATAACGTGCGCCCTTACGCCAGAAGTCGATGAACATGATGCGTACACCGTTGAAGGCGTGGAACAGCACCGCCCCAATCAGTGCTAGCGAGAGCAGGCGCACAATGAACTGATCGAAAAGCGCAATGCCATCATCGTAGACCAGCGGCCCGAAGCCGAGTAACGATATATCCACGATATGAATAAATAAGAACAAGAGAATACCGAGTCCTGTCACGCGGTGCAGTAGCCAGGACCACATACCGGATTGACCTTTGTACATCTTTTCCTCAATTCTGGAGGCAGGAGAGAGATGGGGGTAAAAGAGAGGCGCGAAGATATCGTTGTGGCCTCGCTGCTCGTACACTCACTCACTCCAACACGCGGGGCGAATTTTGCTGGAAGAGCCAAAAGTGTATCTATAAAAAAACATAGCACTACTTACTTCAATCCTCAGCCAGCCAACGGACTACACATGGCACCCCATCGTGCCTTCCTAGCCAAATTAGTTGATATTGCATATCTATTATACGTCAGCGTGTACAGCGACGCAAAGGGTTATTAAATATTCACAGGATGTTGCCAGAGGCGATTATAGGGCATGCCCTATAATCGCCTCTGGCAACATCCTGTGAATATACACAATTAAATGGACTCTTTCATTAGACTTTCATTAGAGTCTCACTATCCAGGCGAAAATCTCCAAAAAACACTTACAATTCGCACAAAAATAGTGTATACTTTATGAGTAATCAATTTTCCAAAGACAAATATCGACGCCACAAGCGTCGTTTCAGAGTGGGTTGTGTTTCGCCCTTGCATAGGCAGACCGTCAAGGTATGTGCAAGGGTGTGTAAACATAACCCACTCTTTTTTATTGTGCTATACTCTGAAAAAGAAGATGTTGAACTCCACAATCAATTTTCGTAGCCAGATACGTTTGCAAATAACCAATTACCCTCTTGGTATCTATAAAAGGAGCCTTTATGATCCTCTTTCGTATGAGGAATCCAATCATTACACTCGCTACTCTGCTAGCTGCATTGTTGCTACTCGCAAGTTGTGGTGGTAGTAATACTCCCTCAGTACAAACAAAGCCAACGCCAACACCCTCACCCATAGCAGGGCAAGGGCAACATATACTTAACACGATGGCGAACAAACTAAATTCCGCCAATACGTTGCACGGCGTCTTTGACTTGTCGCTCAACGGGCAAACAGTGAGCGGGAACGCAAACACCGAGGTATGGAATGAGAAGCCTAACAAAAGCCGTACCGTTGTACTACAGTCCTCCATTTCGCAGCTTACGACAGGAACTGTGAATGTCACGGATGGTAAGCAGCAGTGGCAGTATAATCCAGCGCAAAAAGTGGTTTACACTGGCCCTGTAACAGCTCCTACTCCGGGCACACCGACGAGTGGACAAGGGGGTGTGAGTGGTGGTCAAGGCAACCAGAGCCTCTTCTTGCTCAACATCGTGCAGAGCGTTTTTACACAAAGCGACGGCACATTGAAATCCTCGCATACTATGGTCAATGGACACAATGTCTACGATATTCATGTCGTTCCTTCCAGCAGTAATACCAGCACAGGCGCACCCACAAGCTTCAGCTACACCGGCGAAGTCTACATTGATAAAACAACACAGCAACCAGTGCAGGTCAACCTCGACATTCAGGGGCTTGGCAATATCGTCCTGAACATACCCATGCTCGCACTGAACCAATTCATTTCAGCAAGCACGTTTACCTTCGTCGCTCCTCCAGGTGCCAAAGTGTTGCCGTTCTCACAACTCAGTGCAACACCCAGTTCCGGTACTGGCACGCTTACGCTCGTACAGGCGCAACAACAGGCGGGTTATCACCTCCTGAGCATTCCTGCGAGCCAGACTGATTACACGCTCAATGGCGTCAACGCTCTTGGTGCCCCCGGCAACCAGATATACACTCTCAACTATATGAAAGGCAATACAGCCATCACAATTGCCGAGGGTAAACCACTCGCGAATCTACCCGCTAACGGCCAGCAGGTAAGCCTCCGTGGAACAAAGGCGACTGTTACAAGTGCGAATGGTACTACAACACTTGTTTGGACAGAAAAGGGTGTTGGTATTCGCATCACGTCGAGCTTGAGTAGCGAGCAAGTGGAGAGTATTGCGAAAAGTTTAGCATAGGAAAGAACAAAAAAGCTGTAGGGGGTACAGGGCAAGCAGTACTTGCCCTGTACCCCCTACAGCTTTTTTGTTCTTAATGAGTTACCTCTTGCCCCTGTATCCATCTTAAATTAGGCTTACGAGCCGCTAACGCTTGATCGAGTCGCCCGACAACGGTGGTATGGGGAGCCGTCCTGACGATTTCAGGAGTAGTGCGCGTCTCCTCCGCGATCTGGTGCATGACGCTGACGAAGCTATCGAGCGTCTCGCGCGTCTCCGTCTCCGTCGGCTCGACCATCAACGCCTCATGTACGATCAATGGAAAGTACACCGTCGGCGCGTACATGCCAAAGTCGAGCAGGCGCTTGGCGATATCGAGAGCGGTCACACCATGTTCATCCTTCTGTCGCTGCGCGGTCAATACAAACTCGTGCTGACATATCTGTGGATAGGCCACATCGTAGTCCGCGGCCAGCTCGTGCTTGAGATAGTTGGCGTTAAGAATGGCACTCTCGGACACATGCTTGAGACCGTCGGGACCGTTGCTACGCATGTAGGCGTAGGCACGTACCAGTACGCCGAAGTTGCCGAGGTTGGCACGTACCTTACCGATGGACTGTGGCCCGGTATCTTGCCAGGAGTACGTTCCGTCCTCGTTCTTCGCAGGCATTGGACCTGGCAGGAATGGTACAAGATGTTCCTTCACACCAATCGGACCAGCACCGGGACCACCACCACCATGCGGCGTGCTACACGTTTTATGCAGGTTGAAATGCACAACATCAAAGCCCATGTCGCCTGGGCGCGTGATGCCAAGTACCGCGTTCGCGTTCGCACCATCGTAATACAATTGCCCACCAACCGCATGCACTAACTGCGCGATCTCGGCAATGTTGGCATCGAACAGGCCGAGGGTGTTGGGATTGGTCATCATAATTGCGGCGACATTCGCACCATTTGACGCTAGCAGCTCCTTCAAATGCGCCATGTCGATGCCACCCGTTGTCGCGTCACTCTTGACCTCGAGTGCTTTATAGTCGGCAAGCGTTGCACTCGCGGGATTGGTACCATGTGCGTTATCGGGAATCAAGACGAGGTTACGATGACCTTCCCCTTGACTCTGGTGATGCGCTTTGATAAGCATGAGGCCAGTTAACTCACCGTGTGCGCCCGCCGATGGTTGCAATGTGACGCGCGTCATCCCCGATATTTCCGCGAGATACTGCTCTAACTCGTACATCAGTTGAATAGCACCCTGCACTGTACTTTCAGGCTGCAAGGGATGGATATGTGCAAAGCCAGGGAGGGCAGCCATATCCTCATTCAATTTGGGATTGTACTTCATAGTGCAGGAGCCAAGCGGATAGAACCCTGTGTCAACGCTGAAATTGCGCTGCGACAGGTGCGTATAGTGGCGCACCACCTCGATCTCGCTTACCTCCGGCAAGAGTGCAGGTGTCTCACGGAGCAAACCAGCAGGAATCATCTCATCTAGCGATACGGTGGGCACATCCATTGCTGGCATTGTCGCGGCACGACGCCCCGTCGCTCCCTTTTCAAAAATCAAGCTCTCTACGCTCATACCTGTACTCTCTCAACTTCCTTGTGTGCCGACACCGCAACTTCTTGTAGCACAGCGACCAGCGCGTCGATATCTTCTTTCGTGCGCGTCTCTGTAACACAGAAAAGCATGTAATTCTCCATGCCAGCATAGTCCGCACTCAAAGGATAGCCGCCAATGATACCTGCTCGCTCGAAATGCAGTTGCAACTTCGTAGCAGCAACGGGTGTTTTCACCACAAACTCGTCATAAAATGGGCCGCTGAAGGCGGCCTCAAATCCAGGCAGAGCGATGATCTGGCGAAACGCGTAGTGTGCTTTTTGCAGGCACAGTTCGCCTAATTCACGAAAGCCCTGTTTGCCGAGTGCCGCCATGTAGATTGTCGCGCCAACAGCAAGCAGTGATTGATTGGTGCAGATATTCGAGGTGGCACGTTCGCGACGGATATGCTGTTCGCGCGTCTGCAATGTCAGTACGTAGCCTGTCTGTTTCTTGTCGCCTTCTTCTATAGTCTGTCCGACGAGTCGCCCCGGCAGAAGACGCATAAATTTCTGTTTTGCCGCCATAAAACCAAGCGCGGGGGCACCATAACTCATTGTGTTGCCAAAGCTCATCAGCTCACCAACGGCGATATCGGCACCATATTCGCTGGGAGGAGCAAGAATACCGAGCGAAGCTGGTTCTGTAATGGTGGTAACAAACAGTGCCTTGCCTTTGTGCGCGACCCGTTCAATGGCACGAACATCCTCAACACAGCCAAAGAAGTTCGGCTGCTGCACAATCACGGCTACCGTCGTCGTACTTACCGCCGCATCGAGAGCCTCAATTGGCGTCACGCCATTCTGTGTCGGCACCTCTTTAACCTGGAAACCGCGTGCGAAGGCGTAGGTATGCAGTACTCTCCTGTACTGTGGATCGACGCCTTCTGAAATCACGACCTCGCCACGTCCACCTGGACCAAGTGCTATCAGGACCGCCTCGACCAGTGCCGTCGAGCCATCGTAGAGCGAGGCGTTGGCGATATCAAGTCCCGTTATCTGACACACCATCGTCTGAAATTCATAGATCGCCTGCAGCATACCCTGACTGACCTCCGCCTGATAAGGAGTGTATGAGGTCACGAACTCTGAGCGACGTTGCAGGTGTGGCACAACGCTGGGAATGGCGTGATCGTAGGTACCTGCACCAAGGAAAGAGATTGTCGTATCGATATCTTTATTCTTCGCCGCCATTCTTGTCAGCAAGCGTTTAAGATCAGGTTCCGCAAGTGCCTGTGGCAGGTCCAATTGACGATCCAGGCGCACATGCTCTGGCACCGTCGTCAACAGGTCTTCCATACTGGAGAAGCCGAGCCGCTCCAACATCGCCCGCTGCTCTTCGGACGTATTCGGTACATAATGCATAAAAATGCTCCCCTTCAAAGATCGTTGTCTAGCATAGCCCCTATTTCGTCAGATAGCGTTTTACGAATATACAAGGGGAGTCGCTACGACAATACAAAGTAGCATAGTTCCGCTAGCTATGTACAAGAGAACCATGCTACCCATCTTGCTTGTAGTTATTTTCATTATATCTCATCGAAGGGTTAAACATCCAAGCATTTGTAGGGGCCATAATTCATTACGCCCTCGTCACGTCGATCATTGGGACGAGGGCGTATGAATTATGGCCCCTACAGGATGATCCGGTGCTACAATATTCATAATAAACATTTTACATAGCATATTGGAAGGATTAGCTACAGGTTATGACACATCTTTACCTTATTCGTCATGGAGAGGCAACCACCCAGATGGGGCAATCACTACATGACTACGGTTTAACTCCTATTGGTGTTCGGCAGGCGGAGCGGTTACGGAACCGTCTAGCGGCAACAGGCGAAATCGTACCGGACGTTTTTATTGCTAGCACGCTACCGCGAGCGCGTCAGACGGCACAGATTATCGCTCCTGCATTTCAAGAGATGCCAATTATCTTCGACGGCGAGGTACAAGAGTTGCATCCCGGCGAGGCAGAGAACATGACCGTTGCTGAATTTCGCGAAAAATTTGGTGGCTACAACCTGGACCAAAACCCCTTTCGCCCCGTTTCGCCAGGAGGCGAGACGTGGGGCCAGTTCATTCTGCGTGCAGGCTCGGCACTACATCGTATCATTACCGAACACAATGGCAAAAACATTGTCGTCGTGTGTCATGGCGGTATTATCGACGCCGCGTTTATCTATTTCCTCGGTATGGACACGCTCCATCTACCCGAAACGCGCTTCGATACGCGTAATGCCTCCATCACCTATTGGAACAAGACGGCACCCTTTGAAAACAGGAAACCACGCTGGCGCCTTGTCCGCTACAACGATGACATGCATGTGCGCGGTCTTGAAGAAGACTTTGACATTCCGTGGCAAGAGATGCCTTTACCCCCGTATCAAAAATGGTTCGAGGCTGGTCGCCCCCAATCCTCACAGTCACCAGCCGAGAAATAAATATACACGATATGCAATGAAAATGCATTCCATTTTCATTGCATATCGTGTATATTTACCTGTTTGTTGCTTGCCGACGCAATATAAGCATTATTTGGGGACCATGCGACGGCTCGTATCCATGCATCTTGCTCTGTATACGTATTGACGTGTTTCCCTGTAACCGCGTTCCACACCTGCACTGTCGTATCATCACTGCCAGAAACGATGTGTGTACTATCAGGCGACCACGAAAGCGTCTTCACCACTCCCTGATGACCTTGATAGATGCAGAGAACACTCCCATCCAGAGCATCCCACACATGTATTGTATACTCCTGCCCAGCCGATGCTATGTATCGACCATCTGGGGACCATTGAACTGTGTACACAGGACCAGTATGTCCGCGATAGGTCTGGCTTATCTTGCCACTGAACGCATCCCATGTTTGTACGATACCATCAAAACTGCCCGCTGCAATTCTTGAACTATGCGAAGACCAGGAAACAGCGAAGATACGGTATTGTCCAGTATGCGTATATAGGTGAGTGCCAGTCAATGCTTCCCACACTTGCACCGTGCTATCGCCAAACTCAGCACCCGACGCAATGAAGCGATTGTCGGGCGACCACGCGAGACTCCGCACGAAGCGTACATGCCCAGCATATACATGTATAGTTGCACCTGTTGTCGCATTCCACACATGGACCTTGCCATCAGTATCACCCGACGCAATAGAGTTGCCATCAGGCGACCATGCGACCGAGAGGACATAGTTGTTGTGAATAGTGTATACAAGAGAGGCTATACACGTTTGCGGACTCCACACCTGCACCGTTTTATCACGTCCGCCTGACGCAACGATGCGACCATCAGGCGACCAGGACAGGGCAAACACGTTGTCGTCATGACCTGTGTAGAGCATAGTTAATGTTCTCGTGGCCCTTCGGTCAACAGGTTTATAGCATGTGGCAAGACAGGCAGAATGTATTCGAGGCACTCTTTGACCGCTTTTGGACTCCCTGGGAGATTGATAATCAGAGTACGACTCCGAACACCAGCGACACCGCGCGAAAGCATCGCCATGCGCGTGTATTGCAGACTAATGGCACGCATCGCCTCCGCAATGCCTGGGGCTTCACGCTCTATGACCGCAAGCGTCGCCTCTGGTGTGACATCGCGGGGCGCAAGTCCTGTACCCCCTGTCGTGAGAACCAGATTGAGGTGTTGCACATCGCTCCACTCGCGCAAGACAGCGATAATTGCATCGGTCTCATCGGGCACCACTGTTGCCGCACGTATAACGGCATCCGGTAGTTGTGCTACGATAGTACGGATATTCTCGCCGCTTGTATCCTGCCGCTCACCTTTGGCGGCCCCATCACTGATTGTCAAAACGCCAATCGTAATCATACTTTCCTCATATTATGCAGGCGGCGTCAATTCGCGCATGAGTGCCCCAATTTGACGACGCGAACCAAACACCCAGACAGTATATTCGTCGGGGAGGTCCTCAACCTCGACACCGCAATTCATCTCGGATGCAAGCTTGCGGGCGATATCAAGAAATTGACCGCGCTCGGCAACGTTGCGGCTCTGTGTACTAAGGGCGATACGTCCCAGTCGCTCATCGGGACTCAAAACAGCGTTAATGACTTCGTTAAGCTGCTCCATGCCAAAGATAACCTGCAACGGCGGCAAATCCTCGGCCCGTACTACTGTCGGAGACAGCTTTGCACTCCCACCCTCAGTGTATTCCTCTTGCTCTTGCGTCAGGTCCACGTAGACCGAGCGCAATTGTTCGAGAACCAGCATACGCGCCTCTTCAGGCGCATCTGAACGTGGATGTACATAGGCCAGCAAATTATGCTCTGGATCGGAATATATAAAAGGATTCGATGTTGCGGCACGGCGCCCACAATTGGGGCAGGTAGCGACGTTGAGCATGCCAGACAGAATAATGTAGCGCAATTGTGGGTCTTGCGCGACATTGACATATTCGTATGTAACACCTGAAAATGTTGTCCCACAGGGACAGGTAAATGTATGTGTATGTGAACGAGACACTGTTTCTATGAAGCTTTCTGCTGTTTATTACAATACTACTATAATGAAAGTATACCATATCGAAAAGCTCATGACACACAAAGCCTTTTTGTAGCATGCTACAAAAAGGCTTTGTGTGTCGCAGATATTTCTAACAGAAAAAAAGCGTCAGAGTTCCATCGTATAACTCATGGGGTCAGTAGAGTCAATAAGCACTAACACGTTGTCTCCAATACGCTTTTGAGGGCGGATTGCTTGCGGTTGACTGCTAAAAACATAGGATTGCCTGGTTTTTTCGTCCACCCAGGCGGCTTTCACTATCCACCCTTCGCGCCATGTCTTAGGTTCTAATACTACTTGCATGACCCGCGCCGGTACACAGCCAATACTATTATGCAGTTTGCTCGCATTCCTTCTGTGAATGTATAGCTTACGGCCAATATAAAAAATCAGACAAGGTATGACACTTGCCAGGAACACCAGCAGTCCAGTAGGAATGCTCAGACAGAATTGGGAAAAAGCCATACTTATCCTTTCTTAAATGTATCAACAAGGAGACTGCAAGAGTCTCCCTGTTTCCCATCTACAAATTATTATGCCATTCTCGCGGGCCTTACCAACGAATGCCTCTTGCTTGTTGATCGTTTTCCAGGGGCTGTGATGTGTAGGCTTTCATTCTATCAAGGTGACGTGCTTCCATTAACGTTGTCAACTCCGCACGTAACCGCTTATTTTCTTGCTCAAGCTGCCCTGTTCTCATCAAGCGCGTAAGTAAGAGATTGAGCGAGTTGCCTATGCGCCAGAGCATATTGTCCTGGCTCATTTGTGCGCGTGCAGTTCTATCCCCATTAGCGGCTTGCACAAGTATCTGCGAGAGATGTTGTACTCCCACCTCGATATGCTGTTGACGCTCAGCCTCGCGCCGCTGCATTGCGGCTTCACGTTGCTGCATTGCGGCGATCTCTTCGGCGCGGTCCGCTCGTGCCAGGGCAACAAGCGCGTTTTGTACCCATATGAAGGAGACTATCGCCACAACAATCTGTAAACTGATCGGTTGAACAATGGCATTGAAGCCCATACTGGAGGTCAACACCATGTTCAATCCAGAAGTCTTAGGTTGAAGCGCAAGATCGGCAACAATGAACGCGATATTGCTGATAGCGACTGGGAAAACACTCATAGGAGGGAGAAGAGAGACCGCGATAAGCTCCGACACAATAAGTACATCAAAAATGGGCAGATCGCTTACATCTAGTCCCATCGGTGTTGTTAGCAGCATCAGGCCACAACCTAAATCCACGACAGCAATAAGGAGGATGCTGACAATTGTGACTTTGCCTACTTGATTGAATACTAACGCAATACCGCATAGAACCAGACCAAATATAACCGTACCAACTGCGGTGCTACTCTTCATCATTATTGCCCCGGGCAGATCGATCAGTTGAAATGCGGCGATAACCATGAGAATAATGTTCACCATCTGTTTGCGGTGAACCTGCTCACGTAGTACATGATAAACGTTTTGTGTTCTTGCGACGAGAGGTTGTGCAGTATTCCTCTGCGCGGTACGGTCCGTAAGTGGAAGTATTGCCATGATCTTCCTCCCTTTCTAACTGGATGAGTGCTACACTAAGAATTAGACCTCTGCTTCCGCTTATTTGCGGAAGTACTTCTACAAAAACTATCGCTCTGCATGTCTGCTCATGGAGAATGTATGTCTTCTCCATGAGCAGTTCCTTACTCACTGATATTTTATCATTAAACTGTGCCATTAATATAGGCCAATGCTTTTGCGCCAACCTGAGTTGCTACATTCTTACCAAGCACTCGCCCATCCTGGTCTCCCTGATTGAAGTGGATACCACCATACTGTCGCGAGATGCCTGCCTCAGCCGCAGCAGCCGAGAAGGTAGGCCAGGAAAGAGTAACACTCTGTGTGGGTGCAAAATTGGGTTCGATTTGGGAGCTACCAGGCAATGCTGTATATGAATTGCCAAAAGCATCTGTTTGCGTTACCTGTTGCAGGATGTATGCACTTGCCGCGCTAAAGGTACTATGGCCGGAGACATATTCAGGGAACGGTGGCGTTACCACGAATGATTCCTGATAGGGCAGAAAATTTGCTCCGTCGGGCATCGTTATTGTTCCCTTGCCTGCTCCACCCCAGCATACCAATGGCTGACTAGCGTACAGGTACCGTACAGCGGTAACTGGTCGTACAGAATTGTAGTAGCGTTTGCATTCCCAGCAAGCTATGCCAGCGTCGAAAACCGCGTTGGACATAGCAAAGAACAACATGACATCATCCGCGAGCGCATGTTTGTTTTTCGCCGAAATGTACTGTGCCGAGATAAACTGTGTGAAAAGCTCCCAATGACCGGGAGGAGTTTCAGAGCGTGGACCGTTGGCCCAGTAGTCAGCAATTGTTTTCGTCGTATCATTAAGTTGCGCGCTGTACTGGACAATCGTATCGGCCTGTGTTTTGTAAGCACCATTAGGATTGGTATAATCGGTAGCAGGACCACCAGGCCGGAACTGCGAACCCGATGTCAGTGCAAAGGGAGTAACGGTCCCCCAGTGCGGCGTTGTGTACTTCTGGACCTTGCCATTCACCATCAAGGGCTGCCATTTGGTGGGATCGTTGAGCTGATTGTACGTGTTGACCGGAACATAGCCAGTGGTATCGGCGTAGCCATTAAGCTGGTTCGACCCATCACCATGTCGGTACGAGATAACCGCCTGCGCTGCGACGTTACCAACGCCCGCCTGTGTAGTGATATCGGTCGATGTATTGCTCGGATCGAGACCCAGGCTTTGCATCAACGAGTTGAATACTGCCGCATCGGATGGGAAAAGGTCCATCAGAGCGCGGTACGCTGCGTAACTGACAGCCGGGGTCACATCTTTCGGCGTCTTCTGCCGAGGAATACCATTGGGACGTGTGGGAACCGCCTTTGCATCATATGTGGCCCAGGCATCGTACATACAGGTATGCATGATCGCTAACGCTCGTGATCCTATCGTAGGGCCAGGGCTAATATCTCGTATCGCCTGTAGTGCTGCATTGTCCCACTGAACCGCAGCATTGGGCGTTCCGCTATTCGGCGTTGATGTTGGTTTCGGCGGTTTTGCAGCAAAGGTAGAGCCGTGATGCTGCCCCCAAAATATGCCTGTCCCTGCCCCTACCACCAGCAATCCTGTCCCTGTACGTAGCACTGTACGTCTACTGATCTTACTCGTCATTGTAGTTCTCTTTCCTCCTAATAGAATAAAGGATATATGTTAAGCATAACTAGCTATACAGAAGTTTATTCTCTTCACAAGTCTTCCCTTTTGCCTGTATGCTCTTATAGCGGAGCTTTTATTAAAAAACTTTCATAATTCTATCAATAGAGACGTATTGATATAACCTACGTAACTCTAAATAGTAACATATAAGAATTATGCCTAAGAAAAATTATGTTTTTTGTAGACAAACGTATCAAATGTTCATGAGATTTATTTTTAATGCAAGTATTTCTTGCGCGAAGAGTAAGAGAAGCGTTTTGTGAGGTTAGTTGTGGCTGCAAAATATTCGTGTTTTTTCATTGTCATAGATTCAATATCAATTATAAGTAAACCCTAAAAATGCGTAAAAAAGCACCTATTTTTAGATTTCGAGATATCATGAGACGATTTTCTTATTGAAAGCAAGGTAGAGGATGTGGAAATAGAAGATTGATAGTAAAGGGACTGTATTCTCCTGGCGTTACAACGCCAGGAGAATACAGTCCCTTTACTATGAGGATGTAGCGTTCTCTATTTTTGCTTATCACGATTTATAAAGAACGACCAGCATTTTTAATCTTCGGTTTCAGGGCTGACGAACTTGTAGACCGCTCCATTTGTACCATAACCAGCCGTATCAGAAATCCAGAGCGTCTTTCCGTCTTTATCGAACTCGATATTGTAGAAGCCAACACCATGTGGAATGGCCCACTCCCTGATAGTCGGTGCCGCATCATCTCTACTCAAAACTAGCTCGCCTATTTGAGCAGTCGAGTCATTCTCAAAGAAGAGGTTGCCATGTTTATCAAAGCGCATGTCTTCCGTATTCGACAATGAGCCAGTGTGGGGCAGGCTATACTCGACGATACCTTGTGATCTTGTCACTCGTGAGTTCGTGGTTGTCGTTTGTGCCGATGTTGTGACAGGGTTTGTCGGGGCACCAGGTTTTCCAGCCTGTGCAGAACTTGATGGACCTGTAGCAGTCGAGACTGGAGTCACTGCTGTTGTGATGCCGCGTGCCAGATCAGGAAACAGGTGAGCAATCTTATCGGCTGCATGCTCTGAGAACCAGATCGTATCGTCTGCTGCAACCACGATGCCAGCAGGACGACTATTCGGGGTTGGCGAGGTATACTCGGTGATGGTTTGATTACAAGGGTTCAGTTTGCCAACTTTGTTCGGGCTTACCTTCGATATGTTGCCTTGCTCAGCAAACCAGAGGTTCCCCTGGTGATCGAGCGCGATCTCTTCAATCTCTGCCCCAACGGTCCGCACTGCCCACTCGGTAATAACGCCATTGGGACTGAGACGACCAAGTTTGCCCCCAGTAGCATCACTAAAATCCACCTCGTTAAACCAAACGTTCCCTTGCTTATCAAGAACCAGGAATGTTGGAGCCAAGCCGAGGTTGCGCGAAGAAGGAGGGAGCAAAAATTCGCTTTCTTTCCCTGTGACTGGATTTAACTTACCGATGCCTGGGGCATTCGACTCTGTAAACCAGACACTGCCATCTTGAGCAATTTTGATCGTACCCACGCCCGCATTTGCATTGGCGAGCGGATACACTCTCACACGGCCTGTCTCGTGATTGATCGTTCCTATACTGCCATTGCCAAGGCCAAACCACGAATTGCCATCTTTATCAACTGTGATACCAATAGCAAAGCCACCTGACGCAGAAATATCATAGCGCGTAAATACACCAGAAGAGGAAGCAGCTTTCGTTGTTAATGGTGAACTAATTACAGCCAATACTGTAACTACTACTGCCACCATGCTGATAATTGCAAGATGTCGTAAGTGCTTTTCTGTTCCCCAAATCATCAATTTCTCCTTTTATTTACTTGTAGAGGTTCGCAACAAGCTTTCCGATCTCTGCGAAGGATTCGGCGTTGTCGTCTGATTGTGACCTTTGCGTGTAGCACTATCCAATTCATTGAATAACCTACGGCTACCAATGCTCGCCTGATTTGCTCGTGTCTCAATCTGATTAAAACGCATTACCTGAGTACTGATCTCCGAATGTTGTTGTCGTATCGTTTCCAGCAATCCCTGTAAGTACGAAACTAACTGAGTCATTGGGCTATTGCTTGGAGAGCCTTTCAGCGTTCTTTCTAGCATACGGATGATGCGCTCTAGCTCAGTAGCGAGCTGACTAAGTGTTGACGCAAACGCGCTCAGCGCTATCCCTTCGTCCGAAATACTATGGCTCTGCTGAGTCGTAAATTCGCTCAGTTCATAAGCCTCCTTACGAGCATATTCCAAATTCTGAAGACTTTTTTCCATGACATGGATGCGAACCTGAATGTTTCTCAGTGCGATAAACACGCCATCGAGTACTGTGTTGGAGGGAGCCGCCAGATTACTCAACACTTGCCCGTCCCCCTCAGCTATTCCATGCGCTACCACCACCATATGTTGAACCGCCTGCTCCAAGCGTGAGTATTCAGAACTTGCTCTGATAAGCTTGGAGAGACGATCAAGCATGATGTTGAGTGAACCAGCGATAGGTAATAGTTCACCACTCGTGATAGGTACCCGTGCAGCGTAATCACCACGCGCCACCCGTGCGTGAATATCTTTGAGTACCTGAATATCCACCTGCAAGCGTTGATTGCGCTCAGCTAACAAAAGACGCTGTTTCTCAGCCATTTGCTTCGCTGAATCCAGTTCCCGCGTTCGACGCTGCTCACTACGCAATAGACGCTCATTCTCCAAAACCGTAATACCTTGACGCACACCTATCAGTACCAGTAGCCCAAGGCTTACAAGAAAGGGGATAATGAGGTTGTTATTGCCAATCGCAGCAACTGGTGCCGTCGCGGCACGAAACACAATCAACGCACTGGCTACCACTGCCGCAAGAAAGGGAATAAGTGATTGGAAACCTCTGACGTCCCTTGTCTCTTGAGCCAATTCGCCATTTTGCCGCGTTACGCTCTCCGCAACATTAGTACCTTTGGCTTCACGTTGTACAGCACGAAAACGGACAAGACCAGCAAGGGCAAAAAGGAGATAAGAAGCCATCCAACACCCATTTGCAATATCTCCAGGATTGAAGTTAGGGTAGAGTTCCTGGTTCAGAAAGATCGAATCAGCAATAATCAAAAAGATTACAGCCGCGATAAAAACACGTAACGCGGTCTGACCTACCTGACGCCGATCCTGGCTGATGACTACCACTGTCAGTCCAAAGAGCAGGCCCAGATCACCTACTGGATAGGCCATGTTCGTAGCTTTGCCCAATATACTCTGTCCACTTTGTAAGTAAAAGGGGGCTAGAATAAAATACCAGGAGAGAGCGGTTCCTGCAGCCATGAGCAAAAGACTGTCTAATACAATTTTTGCACGAGCGATACTTGGTCGCCCCTGACGCAATAACCCTGGCAGGAGAGCTAGGCCCAGAAAAAAGAAGGGATACTGAATCAAATAAAACAGGTCCGCCTGTGAAGGAACCGGTACATTATTCGGCTCAATTATCCTGTCCAGAAAGGCCCAGGTCGTTTGCGCGGTAGCATAGGAAAGCATAGCAGCCGCGAACATCAGCCATGCTAATGCTCCAGGTCGGCGACGACGATAAAGGATAACTCCAGCTAGCAGCACAGGCAGTGCTTCTAACCAACTTAGTGAAGCTCGTACCCAATCGGTAGCCATAGCTGCCCAGGACGGTCTGGTAACGATCACAACCAACTCATACAGCATTATCAATATACTGACAATGATCACACTCGTTAGTAGAGGTTCTCGGCTCATCCAACCAGTGATATCTATCTCTGGAACGGACGAGTAGCTAGCATTTTCTTGAAAATCCTGAAACTGCGGAGTTGACGAGTAGCTAGTATTTTCTTGAAACTGTAGATTCGATGAGAAGTTCTGGTACTCATTAAAGCCGTTAGGACGTGCTTGAACAGGAAGTTCTGTTGAAGTGTAAAGGCCCTTGTTGGTCAGTGGTGAAGATTGACCCCCAAGTCGATCTTCATTGGGATTCCGAAACATAATACCCCCTAGATAAAAGAGGCAATAGGCTAATTAGAAATAGCCATTTCCACACATAATTTTTTCAGGTCATCCCAGACCCTTTGCAAGATCGCCAAGTTAATAGTACACAGTAGTTTTGATTTTTGTCAACCTTTAGTACCTGTTAGTCCTCTTTATTACCTTCGTCGTCCTTTACTCTGTGATTTCGTGGAAAATATGAATTTGCCACCCTGCCGTTCAATGAATGCTTTGAAGTACGCGTAGAACTCGTCGCGGTCCTGCATAGTAATCACAGAAACAGCATCCGCCGTTTCGATTGCGTAGGGGTAGCCGTTGCCTGCAATAACCTCGGCACGTACAACGTCCATCACCGATTCGAGTACGCCATCGTCGATCATCCAGCGCGGAAATTCGAGGCGTGCAGGCGAGTGCTTAGCGGTGGTTTGCAGATAACAAAAGGCTACGCTATCGCGATAAGCACCATAATCTTGTAGGATATCACCACGCGCACACAGCATCGCCGGCGTGCGGTCGCCCCACTGCAACCGCCCATTCCAGAGGAGGGCATCATGGATTTTCTTGGTATCGCGTAGTACTGGGCGTTGTTGAGTTTCATCGAGACGCCGTAGCATCGTTATGATGTCGCGTGCATAGCTGGTGTCGATATAGCCAATGAGAGGGATACGCAAGCGTTCCGAGGTCGCAAGCAGCGAGACTGCCGCACGAACGTACTGGTTTCGATACTGACCCGGCATCGTCAAGGCGAACGAAACGACCAGCGAACCATCGAAGAAGACTAGCGGACTGTGTGCTGGCTGCTCTGGCTTTCGCACCCTGGCAAAGTGTTCCATCTGGCTACATAGCGTCTCGACTTCTAGCAGATGGCGGCGCATCGTCACCATCATATCCGAGTAGGGATAACCATCTTGCTCGCTCTTGTCGCCCTTCTCCGCTTTCAACTCTTCCGCGATCTCTTCCGGCGACAAGACTTCCATACGTACATCTTTGGTATAGGGGCGTCCCGGCTGATGAGGATTCGCGAACAGGCCGACCTGCACCAGCGCGACGGGAATCGAGGCATCGCGCCACGGCATAAGCTGACTACCATCAACGGCAAGCGTGGTGACACCTCCGATGCACTCCGCCCATTGACGTGTCTGCTCGTGATTGGCAAACTCACGTCCAAAGGGGAAAATAGGGCCATGATAGTGCTGCTGCTCCGCATTCACCAGCCAGTGATCGAATTCGATACTGGGTCGCGCCCCCGCCGTGGTTGTGCCTACCGGTGGTAGAGCGGCTTCAAGTGCCTCGCTTGACGGATAATCCTGGTACAGTGTTTCGAGCGCATGCTGATATAATGCGAGCTGATCGCTGAACGTGCCATCATGGAGCGCGAACTGATCGCGTTTGGAATTGAGTGCCGCTTGCAGTTTTCCTTTATGAAGCATAGTGAAGTAACCGTTCTTGCTGCGTCTCTTCGTCGGTAACGATGTGTGTCTCGCCATGCTCTTTCGAGAGACGTACAATACTATCCAGCCCCTGCTCGAACGTGTCATCGTGACTGATGACCAGCAGTTGATCGAAGCCACGCACGCGCCGTATCTGTTCCGCGAGATTCATACGCCGTAGCTCATCCATGTTTTGCGTTGGCTCATCGAAAAAGGCCAGATTGAGCGTCGAAAGCTTTTTGAGCAGAGCAAGGCGAATCGAGAGGGCCGCGCTCATCTGCTCGCCGCCACTCAACTGTGCGAACGTGCGGTTCGTACTCTGACGACGTAGCACAATCTCGTAATCGTTCTGCCAGGAGAGTTGAGCCGTGCGGTCGCCCATGATCTCACCAAAGATACGGTTGGCCTCGGCGGAAATATCGGCAAGCATCGCCTTTAAGACATAGGGAGCGGCCTCTTTGATATAGCCTCGAAACTGTTGCATCATGGCGTTCAGGTCTTCGAGCGTCTGCTGCTCTTGCTGTGCGATTTCTAACTCTTTTAGCAACGCTTCGGCCTGAGCAATCTGCTCCACAAGCCTTTCCATGTCCTGCTTGTTACGGTCAATCCCGCCTTTCAGAGTTGTAAGATTGTCCCGCAAACGTTCAACTTCGTCTCGCATCATCTGTAACTCACGTTCATCAAAAGCTGCATCAGCATCGTGAAAGGCTTGCGATGCGGCCTCTTGCTGCTCTACTGCCTCGGACGCTTTCCGTAACTGCTGTCGATAGACACGCTCGCGTTCCGGCAACTGACGTGCCGCATCCTCATTCTTAAGGTAGTTCTGATAGCCGCTTTGACTGCTTAATCGCTTTGCCTCTTGCTGCGTAATCAGGTTATCAAGTTCGTTGTATTGAGCAAGTTGTGTATCGAGGAGGACTATCTGTTCCTGCGTCTGTGCCAGGCGTTGCTCTTCGTCGTATAACTGCTTCGTGAAAAGGCTCTCCTGCTCGACAATATGTTGTTGCGCCTTACTACGAGAGCGAGGGTCGTTTAGAGTCAATAGCTCCGTCTCTGTCTGCTTGAGGAGGAGGTCACTGCCTTTGAGTTCGGCTAGTTGTTGCCGTAGATCGTTCAAGTCCGCGTCACCCTTCTCGATCTGTTCTGTAAAAGACTTCACCTGCTCGTAAAGACCAGGGAGTTCTCTTACCTGTTTATCGGCCTCTTTACTTTCATCGTAACTCTTACGTGCCGCACTCATTGTAGTATCGAGCGTTGCAAGTGTTGAGAGTTCTTGCGTCAACTCTGTGATATCGGCCTCTAATCTGGCAATCTCTTCAACGACAGGCTGCAAGTGTTCTTTATAACTCTCGCGTCTCTCAGTGTACAGAGCGAGTTTACCAAGCCACTCGACATACTTCTCGATCTGCTGCTCACGCTGTATGATGCTCTGCTTTTGTTGTAGCACGGTGTCGAGTTCAGCACGCTCTTTTGTCAACAGGTTATCGAAATATGACTCAAGGCTAACCATGCCAAGTCCCTTAATGTTCAGGCACGTCTCATGCAGCAGAGGGCATTGTCCGCCAGCAGATTGCGCTCTTGACATTACGTAACCCTCGATATTGCCCTCTAGCTTATTTTGCCGTGCGGTCAACACTTCACGTCGTAGGACTAGTGCGGACTTCTCTTCGGCCTCCTGGCGATGCTCCTCTATCTTCTCGATGTTAACCTCGACCTTGCGTAGCTTGTCGGTTGTATCATCACGGTCACGCTGTTTAGCACTCAATATATCGCGCTTCTGCTGCAAGAGTTT